>Ga0187865_1000131_pt1 | contig 102543 bp, 102 predicted proteins | sample June2016WEW_11_1_2_FD_132989 | JGI IMG/M metagenome (GOLD analysis project Ga0187865, IMG submission 132989) | Peatland microbial communities from SPRUCE experiment site at the Marcell Experimental Forest, Minnesota, USA - June2016WEW_11_100 | ecosystem: Environmental > Terrestrial > Soil >... | reverse complement strand
CGGATTCCGTGGGAACAGAGATACCGCCCGCCGAAATCGGAAACATCAACGGATGCCAGTCCGGTCAGCGCCAGCGGCATCCTGTGGAATCCTATAGCTGACGCTGAAGCGGACGTCAAGCCTGGAGGGAACAACCCGATGATTTCGTCGCCCCCAGAGAAGCCATGCACGACGCTCCGACATCAAGAGGAGCCATCTACCTTGACACCGAGGAAACAGCCCGGTCTCCTCTCGTTGCGTCGTCGTCGAAGCGGGCTCGGCCGGGCATGCGGGGACTCGTACGACATGGCCAAGAGGGTAGGAAGTCATAATTTCATGGGCGTCCCCTATCTATATTTGCCTCAGCCGCCCACCATTCTTCGGAAGACCCGGCAGTTCTCCATGACGTCCGGCCCGTGCGTGAGGAGACCCCCGCCGACGAGGAGGATGACCTCGTTGCCGTAGAACCTCAACAGCTCGGGCACGCGGCTGAGTGCCATGCCGCCGCCCGGGCACGGCAGGATGGGGCGAAGCCGCCCCATGGGGACGCGGCAGCCCTCCACGATGCGCCGGCATTCCTCCCGGCTAAAGGAGAACCGGCCGCCGTAGTTCGGGTAGATACTGGCGTCGGCGCCGGCCAGCCTGGCGATCTGACCGAACAGGGCATAATGGGAGATGCCGCTGTCTGGATGGAGGACGTACGTTCCCTGGAAGGCGGGGTGCGAGAGCACGGGAAGGGCCACGTAAGGATCGTCCGCCACGGCCCGCATGCCGTCCAGCCCCGTGAGGCCCGGACACACGAGCAGGGCTCCCGCCCCCGCCCTGCGGGCGAACCGTGCCCGCTCCAAGAGGTCGCCGTGGGGGGCGGTGACGTTCGGCGCGTACGCGCACCTGAAGCCCGTCCGACGATTCGCCTTCGCCACGGCCCTGGCGCACAGCCTGACCCGCTCCTCGAACCGAGCATAGGGCTGGTCCGAGAGGCCGTGGTCGTCCTTTACCAGGTCAATCCCGCCCAGGGCGAACCGATAGGCGAGGTCCGCCAGCCCCTGGGCAGCAAGTCCCATGGGCTTCAGGGCCGCGCACAAGAGCGGACGCCGGGGGACACCCAGGCTCCGGCGCAAGCCGGCGCGTCCGAAGCGTGGACCCTTGAAGCCCCTGAGCACCGACGGCGGTAGGTGAAGCCGCTCCAGCCGGATCCCGGGCTTGATGCTGGTGTTGCCGAAGAGGACGTTCAGGAGCTGGGTCAGCTCGCCGGCGGCGGTCCCGACGGCGTAGCTGATCACGGCCCGGTACCCGCCTGCCTGCTTCCGGAGGGACTCGATCCGGCCGACCACCTGGTCGCGGACGAACCCCGCGGGGACCACGTCCGAGGGCAGCTCGACGGTCTGCTCCAGACAGATGTCCCGGGCCCGCGCCCGGGCCTCCCTCGTGTCTCCGGAGACGCGGTAGACGGCCGAGAAGCGCGCCTCGCGACCCGGCATCACAGTGCCTCGGCCTTGGCGTCGCTGTGCACGGCCTCGAGGCGGATCTCGGCGAGGTCTCCTTCGGTGATGTGAAACGAGGTGCAGAGCAGCTCCTCGACGCCTCGGACCAGGGCCGTGGCGTCCAGGCCGCACTCTTTCATGAGGTAGGGCCGGCTGGCCCCATGCGCAAAGGTGTCGCGCAGGCCGATCCGCACCAGTCTATTGCCGTGGCCCGCCTCCGCCATCTGCTCGGCCACGATGCTGCCCAGGCCCCCCAGGACGGTGTGGTTCTCCATGGTGATGACCCCGTGCCTGGCGCGCGCCAATGCCTCGGCGACGAGGGGGCTGTTGAAGGGCTTCAGGGTGGAGATGTGCAGGTGGTGGATTGAGACCCCCTGCCGCCGCAGGGCCGCCGAGGCCCGCATGGCCTCTTCGGTGCAGATGCCGGAGGAAAGCAGCGTGACGTCCTCCCCCACGCTCAGCACGCGGGGCGTATCCAGCCGCATGGGCTCCGCCCTGTTGAAGAGCCGGGGAATCTCCCCGCGAAGCATCCGGACGTACACCGGCCCCCGGATGGCCTGCGCCACGTCGAGGACGGTCTCCACCTCCGTCGCGTCCCCCACCTCCAGGAGGGTCATGTTCGGCAGGGCCCGCAGGACGGCGATGTCCTCGATGGCCTGATGGGTCGCGCCGCCCGGTGTCGTGATCCCCGGCAGGAACCCGAACATGCGGACCGGCAGGTTCGGGTAGGCGATGGACATGGCCACCTGGTCGTAGGCGCGCCGGTAGATGAACACGGCGAAGGTGTGCACGAAGGGGAAGAACCCCTCGCGGGCCAGGCCGCCGGCGAAGCTCATCATGTTCTGCTCGGCGATGCCCATGGAGAAGAAGCGCTCGGGGTAGGTGTCGCGGAACAGATCAATCTCGGTGGAGCTGGTGAGGTCGGCCGACAGCACCAGCACCTCGGGCTTGTCCTCGGCCCATGCCACCAGGTTCTTGGCGTGGACTTTGGAGAGGATCTCCATGGGCCGTCCCGTCCTCCCTACCGCAGGGCCGCCAGGGCGGCCTCGTACTTCTTCCGCTCCTCGGCGTCCTTGAAGCGCACGTAATGAAACCGGGGCGCATTGGCGCCGAGGATCTCGATGCCCCGGAACGGGCTGGTGTCGCACAGGACGACGAGGGGCCGCCCGTCCGGGGGGACCTCAGGGGGGGCGGCCAGCGCCGCCAGGTCGTGCCCGGGGACCGCGGCCACGCGCGCCCCGAAAGACGCCAGCCGCTGGTCCAGCGGGTCGAGGCCCATGACCGACTTCACGGTCCCGTCGCACTGCTGCTTGTTCACGTCCACGTAGATGCCCAGGTTATCCAGGCGGTAATGCGACAGGACCTGCATGGTCTCCCAGGTCTGGCCGATCTGGAACTCGCCATCCGACATGAACACCCAGACGCGGCCCGGCTCCCGCTTCAGCCGGCGGGCCAGGGCGATGCCCGCGGCCTGGCTCAGGCCCTGTCCCAGGGAGCCCGTGGTGACCTCCATCCCGGGCGAGTGCTCCGCCCCGATCATCTCCACCGAGCCGCCGTCCCGGTTGAAAGCATCCAGGCCTTCCGGCGCCATGCGGCCCGTCTCGATCAGGGCGGCGTACAGGACCAGCGCGTACTGCGCCGGCGAGAGAACGAACCGATCCCACTCCGGGCCGGCGGGTCCGTTGAACTCCGCCCCCGTGAAGGAGCGCCGGTTGCCCGGGCCGGGGACGCCCGGGAAGGGCTTGGGGACGAGGGGGCGGGGGACGGGGCCAAGGCGCATGATCCTGACGTAGAGGGCGGCCATGATCTCGGCCGCGGAGCAGGCCTGGCTGAGATAGCCCCCGTTGTTCTTGATGGTGTGCTCCAGCACGCGCCGGCGGATACCCCGCGCGACGGTCGCCGCGCGCTCTTGCCAGGCCCCTTCCGGCGGATGGGATTCCACGGATGCGTCGGCCAGGGTCGTTTCCCTTCTGCCAGCGGACGGAGGATGCTGCTGAGGCCCTTGACTCACCACATAGGTCCCCGGAACACACCAGGAGGCATCGTCACCCTCGTCGGGTCGATGGCGGGGGATCCGTGCTCCGCGGATCCCAACGCTACTTCTCATCCGAGGACAAAGTCAAGGTGGAAGACGGCGGCCAGCGGCTGGCCCTCAGCCGCGAGGACCCCGCCTTGACGGTTAGCAATTTCGGATTGGGACTAATTGTGGTAAAAAGGGAGTACCGGAGTGGAAGGCCCCACCGTGCTCCAGTAGATCCGCACGGGGAACGGCGCCTTCGGCTTCAACGCGGAGAGCGAAGCATACGAGGGCCTCACGGCGGTCGGGATCACCGACCCGACGAGGGTCGCCCGCACAGCGCCGGAGAACGTCTCTAGCATCGCCGGGCTCATGATCACGACCGGGTGTCTGGTGACGGAGGTTCCGGCTCCGCCGGAGGAGTAGTGACAGACCCGAGGCCGGGCGGATGTCGCCCGGCCCCCATTCCCGCTCCAGAGGCGAGCGGACAGGAGGACACACGATGGCAGGTCAGTGGGTGGATTCCGCGGGGTTTTCCCGCAACTGGTGCAGTGGGCGGCCCGGGCATTTCGCCGGGCTCCTGATCGCGCTGCTCGTTCTGGTCGCCCCACCCGCAGCCCTGGCGGCCGACAACGAACCGGCCAAGCGGGACGAGCGGCCCGAGCGGGGCATCGCGATCTACTCCGACTATTCCGGGGTCATAGTCCCCGTGGGCGAGGGCGTCCGCATGGACCTCACGGTGGAGAATAAGGGCAAGCGCGATGAGAACATCGCGCTGAAGCTCACCTCGGTGCCCAAGGGCTGGCGGGCCTCCCTCAAGGGCGGCAGCTTCACCGTCACCGGCGTCTCCGTCCCCGACGGCAAGACCCGGGCCCTGGCCTTCAGCGCGGACCCGGAGAAGGGCCTGGCGCCCGGGACCTACGCTTTCGAGATCCAGGGGGTCACGGCGGACGGGAACCTGACCACGAATTACACCATCACGGTCACCACCCAAGAGCGCAGTCGCATGGGCACCGAGGACATCCAGGTCACCACGTCCTACCCCGTCCTGCGGGGGCAGACCGACGCCACCTTCGAGTTCTCCCTGGACGTGGCCAACAAGAGCGAGAACGATCGCACCTTCAACCTGGCCGCCCAGGCCCCCGACAAGTGGGAGGCCAGCTTCAAGCCGGGCTACGAGTCGAAGCAGATCTCCAGCCTGCGCATCCGCGGGGGCAGCAGCCAGACGGTAGCCGTGTCGGTCACCCCGAACCGGGACGCCACGGCCGGGGAATATCCGGTCCTCGTCCGGATCAGCGCGGGCGATTCCAAGGCCGATGTCCCGTTGCGGGTCGTCCTGACCGGCATCTACAAATTGGATGCAGCGACCCCCTCGGGCATCCTCTCGGCGGACGCCGTCACCGGACAGCCCACCACGGTCTCCCTGGTGGTCAAGAACACCGGGTCGGCGACCAATCGCAACATCAGCCTGAGCGCGTTCAAACCCGAGAACTGGAAGGTCGAGTTCAAGCCCGAGAAGATCGAGGCGCTGGAGCCGGGGGCCATCAAGCAGGTGGACGCCGCCATCACGCCGGCGGCCACCTCCCTGGTGGGGGACTACTCGGTGGGACTCTCGGTGGATGGCGAGCGAGGCAGCAGCAAGACGGTGGAGATGCGCGTGACGGTGAAGGCCCCCACCACCTGGGGCTGGATCGGGGTCGGTCTGATCGTCTTGGCAATCGGAGGGATGGGCGGCCTGTTCGTCTGGCTGGGCCGACGCTAATTCATGGCGACTCGGCAACCGGGCAACTCGGCAATCAGGAAACTCGAATCCCCGGGTTGCCAGGTTGCCGGATTGCCAAGTTGCCGGCCCTAAGGGGCGGAGTGCACAATGGACACCGTAATCGAGACGCACGATCTCAGCAAGCGTTATGGGAACCAGACGGCTGTTGACCGGCTGAACCTCCAGGTCGCCCGGGGGGAGATCTTCGGATTCCTGGGACCCAACGGCGCGGGCAAGACGACCACGTTCTTGATGCTCCTGGGCCTGAGCGAGCCCACCGCGGGCTCGGCCCGCGTCTGCGGGTTCGATCCCACGCGGGAAGCGCTCAAGGTCAAGCGGGTGGTGGGCTACCTGCCGGAAAACGTCGGCTTCTACGATGACATGACGGCCTCGGACAACCTGCGTTTCGTGGCGCGGCTGAACGGCATCCGGGACGGCGCCCTGACGGGGAAGATCAACGAGGCCCTGGACCGCGTCGGCCTCCTCGCCGAGGGCCGGAAGCGTGTCGGCGCCTACTCCCGGGGCATGCGCCAGCGCCTGGGGATCGCGGAAGTCCTGATGAAGGATCCTCGGGTGGTCTTCCTGGACGAGCCGACCCTTGGCCTCGATCCTGATGGGACGCAACGGATGCTGGAAATGGTTCGCGGCCTGAGTCGCGAGCGGGGGATCACCGTGTTCTTCTCCTCCCACCAGCTCGACCAGGTCCAGCGGATCTCCGATCGGGTGGGCATCATGCTGCAGGGCAACTTGGTGGGCATTGGTCCCATGGACGATTTGGCCAAGCGCAAGCTGGGGGTGGATCAGGCGCAGTACACCCTGGAAGAGATCTACATGAAGTATTTCCAGGAAGGCGTGCCGGCCGCCTGACCACAAGGGGAAATCATCAGTGGCTCTCGTGAATTTGCCGGACGAAAAGAGGGCCGAAAACCGGAGGATGTTCCATGCACGGACTGCTCGTGATGTACCGGAAAGAGCTGGAGGATCACTTCAGCAGCACGCGGTTCATCCTGCTCCTGACCGTGATCCTGATGGTGAGCCTGGTCACCACCTACATGGTCGGAACCGGACTCCGGAAGGAGCTGGAGGGATTCGCCAAACCCTCGATGGTGTTTCTCTTGCTCTTCACGTCCACTGGCGCGTTGTTCTCGCTGGTGCAGTTCATCGCCTTCTTCGGGCCCCTCATCGGGTTGATCCTGGGGTTCGACGCCATCAGCCGAGAGCGAGCCTCCCGGACCCTCTCCAAGCTGCTCTCCCAGCCCATCTACCGCGATGCCGTGATTAATGGCAAGTTCCTGGCCGGCCTCACGATCATCGGCCTGATGCAACTGTCCATCGCCCTGCTCATCTCGGGGATGGGCCTCTGGGTGCTGGGCGTGGTGCCAGGCTGGGAAGAGGTGGGGCGCCTGCTCGTGTACCTGGTGGTCAGCATCGTCTACATCGGGTTCTGGCTGGCGGTCTCCATCCTGTTCTCGATCCTGTTCCGGGGCATGGCGACCTCGGCCCTGGCGGCCCTGGCCCTCTGGATCTTCCTCGCCTTCTTCATGGCCCTGGGGTCCAGCCTGGCAGCGGATGTCATCTCGCCCATTCCCCCGGGGCAGTCCTCTGACCCATCAGCCATAATCCGCTACGAGCGGACCCGCGAGGTCGTCTCCAGCTTCTCACCCATCATGCTGTACAGCCAGGCGACGGCCACCATTCTGGACCCGACGCGGAATACGACCCGATCGCTCATCCTCATGGGGCCCATGGAACGGCTGTCCCTCAGCCGGTTCCAGAATCCGCTGCCCCTCGGGCAGAGCGCGCTGATCGTGATGCCGCACCTGGTCTCCCTGATGGCCATCACGATCCTGTGCTTCGCCATCTGCTACGCCTGCTTCATGCGGCAGGAGATCCGATCGACCTGAGGGAAGGGAAGGCAGGAGAGCCTTGACGGTTGGCTTCTTCAGCGAGGAGTGGCGGCGAGCGCCTGGAGCAGCGCGGCCGCGCGCCGCTCTTCGCCGGGCGTGAGGGGCTCACCGCCGAAGCGGACGCGCTCGTACAGAGCGGTCAGCTCCGCGACAGGGGCGTGCACCTGGGGACGATCGGCGAGGGTGGACGCGAACTCCCGGGCGGTGGCCGTGGGGGGTCGCGGCCGACCCTGCCGAGCCAGGAGGCGAAGCATCCGCTCGTAGAAGGCCACCGGGGTCCGCCGGGCTCGCACGTGAAGCAGCCAGGCGCTACCCATGGCGCCCAGGGGCATCCTGCGCAGCAGAAACAGGCCGGCGGCAAGGAGGGCGACCAGCACGCCTACGGCGTATCCGTACTGCCGCCAGAGCCGGCGCACGCTGCGCCGGACCTTGAACGACCAGAGGTCCCAGGTCCGCCCGAGGTTCTGGCGGAACGCCATGGACTGCCGCCGCAGGCTCATGGCGATCAGGGCCTGATCTCCCACGTTGTAATCGATCACGTAGCGGTTCCAGCGCATCCGCAGCGCGTCGAAGTATTTCCCCATCCGACTGCTGGCGCCGAACGTCCGCTCCTCGAACGCCGTCCGGGGTGATGGGTCGAAGGTCACCCACCCGACCCCGGGAAGGAAGACCTCCACCCAGGAATGGGCGTCGCGCTGGCGGATGGCGAAGAACTGGCCGACCTCGTTCCACTCCCCCCGCTGGAAGCCGTTCACCACGCGGGCGGGGATGCCGGCGACCCGCAGCAGGACGGCCATGCCGGCGGCGAAGTACTCGCAGTTCCCCGCCTTCCGGTCAAAGAGGAAATCGTCCAGCGGGTCCAGGTCCGACTCCCCGCGCAGGTCCAGCGTGTACCGCAGGTTCCCGGCGAGATACGCCTCCACCCGGCGGGCGACGTCGTAGGGGGTCGCGGCGCCCGCCGCCAGCTCGCGGGCCAGTGCCCGCAGGCGCGGTGAGACCTTCGGCAGTTGCAGGTACCTCTCCCGGATTTCCAGCGGGTAGTCGCCTGGCCGCACCGGATGGCGGAGCTGCTCCTCGCGAAAGCGCTCCGGCTCGGACACCGCCACGTAGCGCAGCCGCGAGGAGGGCGGCGCCGCCAGGCTCAGGCCGTTGGCCGAATCCTGTGCCAGGCTGGCGAAGCGGCCCTGGACCGACACGACCTGCGGCAAGGTGAAAATCATTTCCGTCCCCATGGGCTCCAGGAAGACCTCGTAGCTGAGAAACGGCGCCCGCCAGCGCGGGGAGGCCACCGAGAAGTTTTCCCCCTGGGTCCGGCGGACCGGGGTGCGCTCGGGATCGCGGAGCGACCAGCTCTGCCCGTCGAAGCTGTCGAAGGCCACGCCGCGCCAGCGGAGACCGGGCAGACGCTCGGGACCCATCACGCTTTCGGGAAAGCTGACGCGCATCACAATGGTGGGATCGTTCTGGATCGTCCCGTAGGCCCCCAGATCCACCCGGTCGGTGAACCCCGTCGTCATGGTCCCGATCTGCGCCTTCAAGGGGAGATAGGTGCGCCCGATCCGGGGGATGGCGAAGAAGATGGCCAGGGTGAGGAGCAGGGACGTGACGGCCACGCCCACGCTGCTGAGCAGGAAGCCGGGCCCCACCAGGTCCGATCCCGCCAAAAGCTCGCGGCTCCGCTCCGGGAGAGCGATGTCTGTCTCGCGCTTCAGGTGGAACAGGATGAGCCCCCAGGTCCCCAGGATCATGTACAGGCAGAATACGAGCAGGAAGCCGAAGCTCACCGTGAGGGTGCACGCGGCGACCAGTTGCAGGAAGGTCAGGATGAAGAGGTCCAAGAGGTCGCGATGGGTCCGCGCGTTGTACAGTTTATAGACCTGCAGGAACAGGAGCAGATGGATCACCGCGGCGATGAACGACTCGGCCAGGAAGAGCAGATCCAGGAGCGCGTAGACGATGAAGATCGCGGTGATCGCGTCCCAGAGCCGGCTGTAATTGGGGGTGCGTGCCCGGATTTCATCGGCCCACCAGCTCCCCAGGAAGGCGAGGGGGAGGCCGACGAGCCCCGGCCCGTCCAGGATCCCGGTGAGGGAGAGGGCGCCGAAGGCGTCCAGGACCAGCAGGTACAGGGTCAGCTTGAAGAACAGCGGGAAGGGCACGGTCAGTCCTTCGAAGAAGAGGCCGCCTCCAGGGCATCCAACCGGACGCGGACGGCCCGCCCGGCCTCCATGGGAATCAGAAGCGGGCGCGACACATCCGGCGCCTCGTACAGCGCCAACCGCTCCAGCATCCGGTCCAGATGCGCCTCGCCCTGCCCGAACCCCGTCGATCCGTCGGCGGTCGTGAGGTCGACCTGCGATCCCAGCCGGATGGCATAGGCGGCGAGGGACGCGACATAACTCAGGTTCGCCTCGACCACGTCCGCGGGCGCGCCCGGCGCCGGGTCCTCCACCACCAGGCGGACGCGGGGCCGGTCCTCGTCCCCCAGCTCTTTCACCATCAGGTCGCCGGCCTTGGCCGAGGTTTTCCAGTGGAGCAAGCGCGGGTCATCCCCCGGCCGATACGGGCGGAGGTTCTGCAGGCTGGCCCCGTGACCCCGCCGGTCCCGCTCCCGCCAGCCGGGGTCCAGCGCGGCCGGGACCTCGCCCGGTGCCAGCGCGCGGAGCGCGGGGTACACCAGGACCGGGTCGGGGAGGATGGGTCGGCTCACCTTGGCGAACAGGCCGAAGGGAAACCGGGTGAGTGTTCTGAGCCCCGGCAGGTAGTGCCTGCCGCGACGGGGAAACGTGAGGCTGTACTGCCAGGTCTCGCGGCTCTGCGGCGGGACCTTCAGCAGGAAGTGGCTCGCCGTGCGGCCGCCTTTGGGATCCGCCTCGGTCAGGTGCAGAGCGAAGGAGGGCAGGCGGCGCTTCCGGTTGGTGAGGCGCACCCCGAACGAGGCCGGGACGCCGGCGAAGAGGCGCCGCGGCCGCTCCCGCTCCAGCCGGAGGTGGCGCATGGTCTGCTCGGACAGGACACCCGAGATGGCCATGAAAGACAGCATCATGGCCAGGATCAGGTAGAGCAGGTTGTTCCCGGTGTTCGTGGCGGCGAGGCCCACGGCGAACGATGCGCCGATGAACCACCAGCCTGCGCGCGTGGGGCGGATCGTGCGGGGGAGCCAGTAATTCGTGCGAGGGGGCTTCCGGGCAGAGGCGCGCCGGAGCGCTGCCAAAGAAGGGCTGGGGGAATTCGATGCCTGGGACTTCATCGACTCGCTGCGCGGCTCGCGGCTCTCACTTCGGTACCGGGATCTCCTGGAGGATCTCCCGGATCACCCTCTCGGGATCGTCCGAGCGATCGCCGCCCGCATCCCAGTGGGCCCGCAGGATCACGCGATGCCCCAGGGCGGGCACGGCGAGCTGCTTGATGTCGTCGGGGATGCAATACAGCCGCCCGTCGGTCAGGGCCAGCGCCTGGGCCGCCCGAGTCAGGGCCAGCGATCCGCGGGGGCTCGCTCCCAGGGCCAGGGCGCTGTGGGTTCGGGTGGCGTGGACGATGGCCATCACATAGGTGAGGAGGCTCTCCTCGACCTTCACCGCTTCGACCCGCGCCTGCAGGTCCAGCACCGCCTCGCCGCTCAGGACGGGCCCCAGCCGGTCCAGGATGGCCGACCCCGCCCCCTGCAGAATGCGCCGCTCGTGGGCCTCATCGGGATAGCCGATCCGGATCCGCAGGAGGAAGCGGTCCATCTGCGATTCGGGGAGGGGGTGGGTCCCCTGATACTCCAGGGGATTCTGCGTGGCCAGGACCATGAAGGGCGGGGGCAGGCGGTAGGTGTGGTGGTCCAGGGAGACCTGGGCCTCGTTCATCGCCTCCAGGAGGCTCGACTGCGTCTTGGGCGTGGTGCGGTTGATCTCGTCGGCCAGGATGATGTTGGCGAAGATGGGACCGGGCTTGAACTCGAACTCCGCCTTCCTGGGGTCGAAGACCGACACGCCCAGGATGTCGGAGGGCAAGAGGTCGCTGGTGAACTGGATGCGCTGGAAGGTGAGGCCGAGCGACTTGGCCAGGGCCTGGGCCAGCGTGGTCTTCCCGACGCCCGGCACATCCTCGATCAGGAGGTGGCCGCGGGCCAGGAGCGCCACGATGGCCAGGCGGACGACCTCGGGCTTGCCCACCAGGGCCTGCTCGACATTCGCCTGAAGCTTCTGGACCGAGTCGGCGAGATTCGTCCCCACGCTGTTCGACCCCCGGGATGGTTGCTGCTTCGCGGTCTGCTGCGTGAAGCGGCAGGCGAGCCCGCACGGGGCTCGCGATCGTTCGGCGCACCCGCTCGGCAGGCGGCCCCGAACCGCACATAGCGATGCTAGCGTCCGGTTTTAGGGTTGGCAAGCGATTTCGGGCGCAGCGGCCCTCTCTTGCGGCGTCGGGCGGGTGGTCTACGTTTCTTCCAGCAGCGCGCGGAGGTGCCCCCGCACCGCCTTGGCCGTTTCCGGGCGTCGCAGGGCAAAATCGATGAAGCACTTGGCGTACTCGACGCGGTTGCCGATGTCATACCGCCTGGCCTGCCAGGCGAGGGCGTACATGGGTTGGCGCTGCGCCAGGAGATTCATGGCGTCGGTGAGCTGGATCTCGCCCCCCACTCCTTGGCCGGTTTCGTCGATGCACGCGAAGATCTCGGGCGTGAAGATGTAGCGGCCGGCGATGGCCAGGTCGCTCGGCGCCTGGTCCACGGCCGGCTTCTCGACCAGTTGACGCAGGCGGACTAGGTCGTGGTTGCCGCGCTCGGGCTCGCCACCCACCACGCCGTATCGCGTCACCCACTCCCGCGGCACCCGATGCACCGCCACCACGCTGGATTGCTTCTCGTCGTACACGTCCAGCAGTTGGCGCAATCCCGGCCTCTGCCCCTCCGGCGGGTCGATGATGGTATCCCCCAGGAGCACGGCGAAGGGCTGGTCCCCCACGTGGTCCCGGCCCAGGCGGATCGCATCCCCCAACCCAAGCTGCTGCTTCTGGCGGATGTAGTGGATCTGCGCCTGATCGCCGATGTCTCGCACCTCTTCGAGGAGTTCGAGCTTGCCGGCCGAGGCCAGGAAAGCCTCCAGCTCCGGGTTGAAATCGAAGTGATTCTCGATGGCCTGCTTGCCGCGACCGGTGATGATGAGGATGTCGTCGATCCCGCTGGCCACCGCCTCCTCGATGACGAACTGCAGGACTGGCTTGTCCACGATCGGCAGCATCTCCTTGGGCATGGACTTGGTTGCCGGCAGAAACCGCGTCCCCATGCCGGCGGCAGGGATCACGGCCTTGCGAACGATTCGCGGATGGCGGATGGATGCCGGCCGATCGTTGGATTGCGCCATGCCGAGGATTCCTCTCGATGCCTCGAGGTGGTCAGTCGGGGTACATCATCGAATCTCTGGAACGATCAATGTCGCGCCCATCCCGGCATAGGCCTCCGCGAGCCGCCTGAGGCGCTCAGGGTCTCCGTCATGGCACCCCACCACGGCGCCACCCGAGCCGGCGAAATTGACCGCCGCGCCGAGCCTCCGGCCGGTGTCCACCAGCGCTCGGTTGCCCGGGCTGATCTGGATGAGGCTGGCCCGCAGATCGAAATTGGCGTCCATCAGCGGACCGATCTCCCGGCCTCGGCCCGCGACGATCAGGTCGCGCGCGTGCTGGGTCAGCTCCGCCCAGCGCTTGATACCGTCCAGGACCTGCGGCTCCTTGCGATTGAAACGGCTCCGGAGATCGTTGTGGGTCACCTCGGTGCCCTCGGCCAGGCTATCATGATACACGACGAAGACCGGTGGCAGCAGCGCCGGATCCATCGGCTCGTATAACCCGAACCCGTCCCGCTCCATCCGCTCCCTGTCGAAATCCATGAACACCACGCCTTCATACACCTGGATGACGCGGTCCTGCAGCCCGGCGCCGATCTTCAGCTCGTCCAGCTCCACGCTGAGGATGACGCCCGGCAGCACGCGCTTGGGGATCTGCACCCCGAAGAATTCCATCAGGGCCCGCATGGTGGCGGTGATGATGGCGCTGGAGCCGGCCAGACCGACCCGGATTGGGATGTCGGTCTCATACTCGATGCTGAAATTGCGATCGAAGGCGGCGCCGGTCCCGGCGCAGTAGTCGCCGAACCGCTTGATGGCGGCCTTGATGAGGCGGATGCCCCCGTAGTAGCCGTGCAGGCGCACGTCCTCGAGGAACTCCCCGTAGTCCCGGAACTCCAGGCGGTCCGACCTCTGCGGCAGAATGCTCAGCCGGGGAGACTCATAGAGGGTCACCCTGGCGCTGAAGTTCTTGATGATGAAGGAGATGGTCTTGCCGAAATAGCCATCCGACGGATTGCCGACCAATCCCGCGCGGGCGTACGCTTTGGTCTGGATGATCATGAACTCCTCGTACCGGGGTCGCCGGTTGGACAAAAACGAAAGCTCGGCCTCCGCTGAGGCGGCCGTAGGATGGAGCATGTCCGGCGAGGGTGTCAAGGCCAAAGGGATTGAGGAGACACTCGGCCGACAAACGGAGAGAGGCGAGCGCGCCGCTCATGCTGGCCCAGGGGCCTATGCGCCGATGGGATACCCTCCAAACTCCCGGGCGGCGTCGAACATGGCCACGATGTTCTCCGGGGGGACGTTGGCCTGGATGTTGTGCACCGAGCCGAAGACGAACCCCCCGCCCGGGGCCAGGTCGTGGATGCGCCGCTTGACGTCCTCCACGACCTGCCGCGGCGTGCCCGTCCCCAGGACCACCGGATCGCAGCCGCCTCCCCAGAACGTCAGGTCCTTGCCGAACTCGCGCTTCAGGCGCGCTGAGTTCATCTCGGCTGCGTTGACCTGGACCGGATTCAGCACCTCGACCCCGATCTCGATGAGGTCGGGGATCATGCGGTAGATGGAGCCGCAGGAGTGGAGGTAGATCCGGGCCTTCGTCCTCTTCTTGATCGAGGCGATGAGGGCGCCCAGACGAGGCTTGTAGATGCACCGGAATGCGACGGGCGACATCATCGGCCCGGTCTGCGTCCCCAGGTCCTCGTTGAGCTGGATTAAATCCACATACGCCCCCACCTGGTTAAGGACCATGTCCCAGTAGGCGATCTGCCACTCCAGGACGCGCTGGGTGAAGGCCTCCATGAGCGGCGCGTTGCTCACGAGGTTCACGAAGGCCTGCTCCAGCCCGAAGACGTACCAGGAGTGCTCCCACAGGCCCGGCATGGCCCCGCACATGATGATGACCTTCTCGCCGGCCGCGTGGGTCGCCTGGATCTGCTCCGGTAATCCTGCGATGCGGGAGGGGTCCGTGGGATCCGGCCAGCGGTACTTCGTGAGGTCCGCCTCCGTCTCGGCGCCGGGGAGGGGAACCCTGTGCATGTCGAAGTAGTAGCCGTTCGGGGGCATGTAGTAGGTGGTCCCCCACTCGTCCGCGTACGTGTTGGTCTCCGGATCGATCTTGAAGACGTACCCGCTCGGAGCCTTGGGGAAGAACAGGGCGCTCACCCGCTCGAAACGCTGCAAGAGTTGGGGGTCAGGCTCCACCAGGGAGGTGTGGTAGCTGCGAATGGAGGGCTTTGGCCCGCGGAGGCCGAGATGCCGCATCAGCGCTTCGTGCGCGTATAGGTGCAGCGTCGTGTGGCGCCCGCCGAAATCGAGGGGGACCCGATCCGCCTCCTTGTGGGCGAGGGCGGCCAGCGCCCGTTCACGGCAGTTCATCGTCACCTTCCTCCACTCCCTGCTCGCAGGCCGCCTCTGCGGTCGCCGCCTCACTCGCCACGCCGAAATCGTTCCCGACGATCGTCGGCCGCCCCACCGGCTGCCATCCCCTCCTCCGGTCACCAGAGCTTGATGACGATGGCTCCCAGCGTCACGGCGCTGGCGGCCAGGTACCGCACCGCACCGAAGCGTTCCTGCAAGAACAGGGAAGCGAAGATCGTCCCGAAGATCACCGACGTCTCGCGGAGCGCGGCCACCAGGGCGATGGGCGCGAGGGTCATGGCCCAGAGGGCGACCCCGTAGGAGGCCGTCGTGCAGAGACCCCCCAGGAATCCCGGCTTCCACCGGGCGCCGCACTGGGCGACGAATGCCCGCGGCCGCGTGAGGAGGACCTGCACCAGCAGGGGAAGGGGAACCAGAACAAAGAGCCAGAAGATATAGCTCCAGGGGTTCCCCGACAGGCGGACGCCGACCCCGTCAACCAGCGTGTAGGCGACGATCACGACGGCGTTGAGCAGGCCGAATCGGCAGGTCGCGACGTGGAACCGCCCCGAGCGCCACGAATCCCCCGTCAGGGCGAGAATGCCGGCCGAGATCAGCGCGATCCCCAGCCAGGCGCCGAAAGACAGGGGCTCCCGAACGGTCACGGCGGCCACGATGGCGGTGAGCGGCGGGGCCGAGCCCCGCATGATCGGATACGCATAACTGAGATCGCCCGTCCGGTACGCCAGGGCCACCAGGTTGAAATAGGCGAGGTGGATGGCCATGGAGCCTGCCAGGTACGGCCAGCTCGCCTGCTGGGGAAGGGGAACGAAAGGAAGGGCCAGGGCGGCGACGATGGCGGCGCCGCACGCCACCAGGATCGTATCCAGCAGTGTGTCCGAGCCTGCCTTGATAATGACGTTCCAGGTCGCGTGGAGCGCCGCACCGACCAGCACCAGGAACATGAGGGCAAGCGACAATGGCTCTCTCCCGCGCCCTCGCCCTATGGTGGCGGACACAGTGTGCCACCGCCACGGTGGCGGCGCGCCCACACCCAGGTACCGCGCCTCGGACACAAAGTCAAAAGGGAAATCGCGGCTGACTCGAGTTCCAGAGCAAGGGAGTCAAGCGGCCGGACCTGCCGGACCCACAGGAGAAGGAGGTCTCCCGATTCTTGATCGCCCGGGCCTCCCCACCGAAGCACCTAGCCTCCACTGCGGGGCGACCGGATCTCCTTTCGGGCCAGGAGCGGCCCCAGGTGTTGCATCGCCACCTCCGCGTCCGCAGCGAAGCTCGTCCGCACGTTCCCTTCGATGGCCAGCTTGCCCTGGTAGCCCAGCCCGTCGAGTATCGCGACGACACCGGCGAAATCGATGGCCCCGAAGCCGGGGAAGTGCCGGGTGTTGTCCGAGAGATGGAGGGAGCTGAAACAGGCCAGGTGCGTGCGGAGCGCCTGCTTCATGTCCGCCTCTTCGATATTCATGTGGAAGGTGTCCGGGAGGATCTGCACGAAGGGGCTGCCGGCGCGGCGGGCGATATCCCAGGTATCGGCCAGGCTGTGGCCGACAGGCGACTCGTACCGGTTCACCGCCTCGATGAGCAGCGGGGTCTCGAGCCGGTCGGCCACCGGCGCCAGCTCCAGCAGGGCGGCGGCGAGCCGCTCCCGGGCCGCCGGCTCGGCCTCCTGTGGGGCGCCCTTGAGGTAGCCGGCGATCACCCCCGCGCCGAATTCGTGGGCGAACTCCAGGAAGCGTGCGGTGCGGCGGATCGCCTCCTTGCGGCGCGCCTCATCCGTCGTCACCAGCGAAAGCTGGTAGGTTTTGGCCGTGAGGCCGGAAGCGAACATGGAGAGGACCAGGCCGAACTCCGCGAGATAGGCCTTGAGGCGGGCGGGCTCCACGGCCTCCGGATCGCAGATGTTCAGTTCCACCCCGTCGAACCCGAGCCGCCTTAGCGTCTCCAGGTTCCGGCGGAACTCCGCATCCCGCGTGTAGCCTTCCGGCAGCCGCGTCTGGATGGACAAGAAGTACCGGTATCGTCCCATGGGCGCACCTCGCAAGAAGGGGCCGGGGTGGGGGGCGCTCCCAACGGCCAAGAGCCGGGACGTGAAGGTCCCGGTCCTTGGCAGCGCCTCAGAACGGCCAGTGCCGGCAGGCTGTAGATCCTGCGCCCGCCGGGCACGAGGGGGCCCTTGAACTCGTTCTCCGCGGTTCTGCGTTTCCTCCGCAGGCGAAACCGCGCGTCCTCATCCCGCCCGATGCTGCCGCCTCCCCAGAAAGGGTCCGGGTGAGGAGGCCGGTCCAGGACTAGTGTGGTGAATTGGAAGTTCGCAGACAAATTGCCGGCCCGAGGGACACCCCTCCGACGCCTGGCGCCTTCACCCACCCTCTCGGGTGGGTACCCGGAACCGCGCGGCCTTGCTCCGGGTCGGCCACCATAGAACGGTGGCCTCCGTGCCGGACCCGGCCGCGCCGCGGGCGGAGGGTCTCCGCGGCGCCCCTCGGGCCTTGGAATATGTTGGTGAATCTCTGACTCAGCACACTAGCGCGGACCGACCATGGGCAGCCCGTAGACTGATTTCCACCCGGGGCTCATGGGCTCCTTCAGGTAAGGGGCCAATTCCGCCGGGTCGCGCAGCGTCACTTTCTCCACGGGCGGAACCGTGCCGGCCGGGAAGCGGGCCAGGATTTCCTCCTGCACCAGCGTCAGATACCGCAGGATGGCCACCAGGGGCCGTTTGGCCTTGCGTGGGTTCGCGTGGGTGGCCTTGCCGACCACCCCTTCCGGAGTGCCCTTGATCTCGATGGCAAAATGGCCCTCACCCTCGCTCCACCGATGCGGCCGTTGATACATGTCCACCGAGGTGTCGAAGTGGCCGCCCGGGAGGAACTGGACCGATTCCGTATCCACCGCATAGGCCATGTCCACCATCTCCGGGTACAGGAACAGCGACAGTGAGGTTTCCGACTCGTCGGCGTGAATGAAGGGGGTGTCGTACTCCCCCCCCTTCTCCGTGGTCCGAAAGAACTCCCGCACCGCTCGGTGCCAGTCCATGACCCGGTAGATTCCCGGCAGTTGATAGCGCTTGCAGAACTCCTGGAGCGCCGTCTCCAGCATCCAGAGTTGCCCGTGGTTGTTGATGAAGATCTGTTTGCGGAACCCGTCGTTCCAGAGGCCCAGCATCACGTCGATCATCAGCTCCCGCACCACCTCTTCCCGCAGGATGACGGTCCCGGGCATGCCCATGTGGTGGTAGGGATGCCCCCCATACATCAAGGGGGGAAGGGCCAGGTTGACCGGGGCTCCGCGCTTTTCCGTGTAGCGTCGCACCCCCTCGCAGATCATGCTCACGTAAAGGGTGTCGGCCGCGCTCACCATGTGCTGGCCGTGGTTCTCGGTGCACCCCACCGGGATCAGCACGATGTCGTTCTTCCGCCGGTTGGCCTCCACCCGATGCCGCACCGTGGTCTGGATGTACGCCCCGGGCTTCGCCCATTCACAGGGCGAAGGAACGCCGTATTCCGCCAACCAGGCATCGATCCGCGCGTCGCTGGCCTCCCAGACCTCCTTCTTTAGGCGTCCAACGGCGTTGTCCTCGAACCACAGGTCGGGTTGCTTCGTCTTCAGGAGTCCGCTCAGTGTTTCGGTGCTCATTGTGAACCTCTCTCCTATTCATTCCGCCTCAGACAGATGGGACAGGGCGGCTGCGGGGTCAGCTCGGCTTCACCATGATCTTCCCGTCGGTGCGGTTGCCCGACCGCTTGATGGCGTCCACCGCCTGATCCAGCGTGTAGCGGGCCGTGATGATCTTCCGGTTGTCGATGGCGCCACTGGCCATCAGCCGGATCACGTTGGGGAAGATCTCGTCGCCGGAATGGCCCTGGGACCCGAAGAACTGCGAGCGGCGGACCTGGAACGCCTCCAGGTACATCGGCACGCGCTCGGCCGCCCGGCCGACCTGGACGATCTTGCCGTTGATGGCCAGCGATTTCTCCATCTCCGGAATCGTCAGGGCCGGGGCGCCCGCCGCTTCGAACTGGAACTCGGCGCCTTCGCCGTGGGTGAGATCCATGACCACCTGGGACGGCGGCTTCCCCTGCTTCGTCAGGGCGACGGGATCAAACACGTGATCGGCGCCCATGAGGGTGCAGAGCTTGCGCCGCTCTGCCACGGTCTCGAAGGCGATGACCTTGGCCGCGCCGGCCGCCTTCACCAGACCGATGGCGGTGAGTCCGATGGGGCCCCCGCCGTACACCACCGCATAGGCCCCGGGCTTGAAGCCGCCCGCCCGGATGAAGATGCCATTGTAGGCGACGCACGTCGGCTCCACCGTGGCCCCCAGCTCGTACACCGTGTTGGGATCCGGGTACCGCTCCAGCAGCGCATCCAGCTTCCAGCAGTACTTGCTGCCGATGGCGATGTACTCGGCGAAGGCGCCGTTGATGGTGAAGCCGATCTCTTCCAGGTTGCTGCAGTGGTTGAAGAAGCCGGCGCGGCACGGTTTGCACTCGCCGCACCAGATCATCTCCTCGGCCGTCACCATGTCCCCCTCTTTGAAGTCGTGGACCTCGCTCCCCACCTCCTGCACCACGCCCGAGAACTCGTGTCCCGTGATGCACGGGAACTTGGTCAGGCCGGGATACATCACATATCCTTGAGAGTCGGTCTCGTAGAAGTGGATGTCCGACCCGCACACCCCGCAGGCCTTGACCTTGAGCAACACCTCCTTGGGTCCGATCTTGGGGGTGGGAACGTCCCGGACGACGAGACTGGGCGACTTCCAGATGCTGTTGCCGGTAATGGCCTTCCCCGTCTGCTTCTCGAAGTCGCTGACGACGTACCCTGGTTTTGGCTGCCACTTCGCTTCGAGCATGAGCCCACGCATACGACACCTCCTTATGCCATCCTCCATTGCCAATCGCAATCACGAAGATTGCGGAGTAGCTCGTTCCTCTTATTATTCGTCCCGCAGCAGGCGGAGGATACGCCTTTGCATTCTATACTCTGGGTGGAGCGGGCAGCCGCTGTCAAGGACGTTTTGTGGGATGGAGAACTTTGTGTTGAGAATGTAACGTTAACGCTAACAGAGCATCCGGGAGATCGCCCGTGAGACCTTCCCCGGAGCCGCGCCGGGGGTCGAGTCTGCCCGCTCGCGGCGATGGTCGCCCGCGAACGTATCCGCCGTCCTTCCGCCGGGGCTGCACCGCGATCCGAGCGCCGGGGGCAGGGACCCAGGCCTTGAATCCCTGATATTTTCCCTTCGGACCTTGCGCCCGCCCAGTTCCTCGGGTACCCTACGGGGGCGCGCGGGGCCCGGGGCGAGGGCGGACGGGCGCGCCGGCGGGAGGTGCAGGGCGACCGATCCCGCCGCACGGTCTCGGCTTCCTGGGTGCCTTGCGCTCGTACATCTTCTGCGACCTCGGCCGGGGCTGCGTGGATCTGGGCCGGTTCATGGGGGCCCTTCGCAAGGTGAACTACTCGGGCTGGATGGTGATCGAGCAGGATACGTCGCCCAAGCCCCCGCTGGAGACGGCGCGGGCGAATCGGCGCTACCTCAGAGAGACCTTCGGCCTGTGAGGCAATGACATAATGACGAATGAGAGCGGAGGGAGCGATCATCAATCACTCATCACACCCAGGAGGTTCCCATGCCTATTGATCCAGTGCTGAAACGGGATCTCCAGACCAAGGCCGCGCAGGTCAGGAAGATAGTCCTGCAAGCCGTCCACAAGGCCGGGGCGGGCCACATCGGCGGGCCGCTGTCCATGGTCGAGATCGCCCTAGCCATGTACTTCAAGTTGCTGCGCATCGATCCCAAGAATCCCACCTGGCCGGACCGCGACCGGTACGTCTTGTCCAAGGGACATTCCTGCATCACCTTGTACACGGTGCTGGCCCTGCGGGGGTATTTCCCGCTGGAGGAGGTGTTCACCTTCGACGCCATCGACTCGCGCATGCAGGGCCATCCGGACATGACCAAGACGCCGGGGATCGACATGGCGTCGGGGTCGCTGGGGACCGGAGCCAGCCCGGCTCTCGGCATGGCGCTGGGGGCTCGCCGATTGCGCAAGGATTTCCGCACCTGGCTGCACCTGGGTGACGGCGAGATCCAGGAGGGGCAGGTCTGGGAGATGGCCTTCATCGCCAACCATTACAAGGTGGACAATCTCACGGCCATCGTGGATTACAACAAGGTGCAGCAGTTCGGATTCCCGCGGGACGAGAATCTCAAGCGGCGCTTCAATCCAATGGCCCAGGTCCCGGACAAGTGGCGCGCCTTTGGCTGGAACGTCATCGAGTGCGACGGCCATGACTTCGACTCGTTGATCCCAGCTTGCGAACAGGCCAAGGCTACCAAGGGCAGGCCCACCTGTATCGTCGCCCACACGATCAAGGGCAAGGGCGTCTCCTTCATGGAGAACGACTTCATGTGGCACTCCCGCGTGCCCACCAAGGAGGAACTGGACAAGGCGACCGTCGAACTGGATGCCGCCCTTGCCAAGATCCAGTGAGCTGCAGCGTGACGTGAATGGAATGCGATCCGGTCGGATACAATGCGACCGGTCGGCGTGAGCCGAGACAACGCACGGAGGATTCCGATGGCGCAAATGATGGAGATGCGAGCGGCGTGGGGTGACACCCTGCTGGAGCTGACCAAAACTCACCCCAACATCATAGTGCTGGATGGGGACGTGGGCAGCTCGACCATGGCCCAAACCGTGGCGTACAACGCACCGGATTTCTACATGAACATGGGGATCGCCGAGCAGAACATGATGGGCGTGGCGGCCGGGATGGCTACCGTCGGGCTGATCCCCTGGCTGAGCAGCTTCGCCTGCTTCCTGGCCAACCGCGACCTGGACCAGCTTCGGGTCACGGTGGCGCAACCGAAATTGAACGTCAAGCTGGCCGGCCACTTTAGCGGGATCCTCACCGGAAAGACGGGGAAAACGCACATTGATGTCGAGGACATATCCATCTTGCGGGCCCTCCCCAACATGATCGTCGTGGCGCCGGCGGATGGGGTGGAGTGCAAGCAGGCGACCCGGGTCCTGACGGATACGCCCGGCCCCGTGTACGTCCGCATCACCCGGGATGCCACCCTGGTGATCTTCGGGGAGGACTACAAGTTCGTCCTGGGAAGGGTGGTCCCGCTTCGCGAGGGGATCGACATCACCATCTTCTCGACGGGCGTTCAGACCACGCGGGCCCTGGAGGCCTGCGACATCCTGGCGAAGGGGGGGATCAGCGCCCACCTCGTGCACGTGCCGACATTGAAGCCGATCGATGTGAACGGCATCGTGGCGGCCGCCAAGAAGACCGGCCGCGTGCTGACGACCGAGGAGCACAGCATCATCGGCGGTCTGGGCGGGGCGATCGCCGAGGTGCTGGGACAGAACTACCCCGTGCCCATGAAGATCCACGGGCTCAAGGATTGCTTCCTGGAATCGGGACCCAACGAGGCCCTGCTGGAGAAGTACGGGCTCACGGCGAAGCACGTTGCGGTCGCCGCCAGGGATCTGCTGAAGGCCAGCCCTGTCACAGCGAAGAAGCCCCAGCCAAAGGCGAAGGGGCACACCAAAGTGAAGGCCGCGGCGAAGAAGACCCAGGCCTCTCGCAAGAAGACGGCCCGGCCAAAAAGGAAGGGTCGTCGATAGACGACGGTCCAGGGGGGCGACCCGGCCGGCGGTCGGCCAGGGTCGCCCCTCCGATGGAAGCCCCGCTGGTCTCCGCACCCCCCTGATCGCTCCGGTTCCATCCCGCTTACTTAGCCGAGCAAACCACCCGCATCATCCCGCTCCCCCTCTTACTCGCCCCTTGCGGAGAGGTCCTTGCCCTGCTAGCGTGCGGGCGTCGCCGGACCACGAGAGAGGGCCGTCGTGCCATTCGCATATTACCAGCGCCTGACCCGGGCGCAGCAGCGGGTCTATCGGCAGAGCGATGAGGTTACGGTCATCCGCCTGCCAGACGCGAAAGATCTTCGACCCCTGGTCGATGCGCTGGCCGATGCTCTGACGAAGGAGGATCGCCCGGCAGCCCAGGTTATGGCTGATCGGCTGCTGGCGGCGACCACGGCCAGCCTGGGCGTGCCCCTTCTGCGTGCTCAGGTCCTGGCGATTCGCCCGTCGCGCAGCTGGGGCGAACTGCACGGCCTGTACACCCCGGGAGAGGGAGGGCGGCCCTCTCGCGCCTCCGTGTGGATGCGGACCGCCCAGCGCCGCCAGGTCGTCAAGTTCCGCACGTTCCTGCGGACCCTTCTCCATGAATTGTGCCACCACCTGGATTACGAGTTGCTCCGCCTCTCCGACTCATTTCACACCGAGGGATTCTACAAGCGCGAGTCGAGCCTGCTCCGGCAACTGCTGGGCGAAGGGCCTTCGGGTGAGGCGGCTCGCGATGTCTGATGAGGTTCGCCGTCGGCGTGCCATGGAGGTCTGGCAAGAGGCGTACGCCCGCCAGATGCAGGGCGATCTCGAGGAGGCAATCCGCCTGTACCGGGAATCCATCGCCATCTCTCCCACGGCCGAGGCCCACACATTCTTGGGGTGGACCTACAGTCTCCGGGGGCGGCTGGACGAGGCCATCGACGAATGCCACAAGGCCATCGCCGTGGATCCGGCTTTCGGCAATCCGTACAACGACATCGGGGTCTACCTGATGCAGAAGGGTGACCTGGACGGCGCCATCCCCTGGCTGGAAAAGGCCAAGCGCGCCGCGCGCTACGATCCCCGGCAGTTCCCGTATATGAATCTCTCACGAATCCACCTTCGCCGGGGGCAGTGGACCCTGGCCCTGCGGGAACTCGAAGCCGGCGTGCGGGCCGTCCCGAAGGACCCGGAGATGCGCAAGATGCTGCACGAGCTCCGCGCCAAGCTGAACTGATCCCTGAGCCGAAGGCAGAAAGCAGAAGGCGGAAGGCAGCGGGCCGAGTGATGGAGGCCGGAGAACGGCCTCGTGAGAGCTGGCGATGATGGAGAACCGGGACCTCGAAGCGGCCTGGACCTATCACAACGGGACCAAGCACTCCTATCAGAGTGTTCGGACCGGCACCCATTCCTTGGACTTCTCCAACCAGCCGCTGCCCTTCAAGATCTACACGACGCTCCCGCCAATCCCTCTTCCCCAGGATTTTCCCCCGCTCAGGCTGCCTGCCCTGGCGGCCATCGCGGCGCCCCCCGCCCTGCCGACGGCGGGGCGGGGGGAACATGTTCCCGACCTCCCGACCATCGCCCAACTCCTGCATCTCGGCGCAGGGATCACCCGCCACCGGCAACTGGACGGCTGGGAGTTCCAGTTTCGCGCCGCCGCCTGCACTGGGGCGCTTTATCACATCGAACTCTATCTGGTGTGCGGTGACCTCCCCGGCCTCCCGGCCGGCGTCTATCACTTCGGCGTGCACGACTTCGCCTTGCGGCGGTTGCGCGTCGGGGACTACCGGGCGATCCTCGCGCGCGCCACGGCCGGCGAGCCGTCCATCGCGGAGGCCCCCGCCGTCATCGTCTGCACGAGCACGTACTGGCGGAACGCCTGGAAGTATCAGGCTCGTGCCTACCGGCACGCCTTCTGGGACACGGGCACGATCCTGGCCAACCTCTTGGCGGCCGCGGCCGGCCATGCCCTCCCGGCGCGGATCGTCCTCGGGTTCGTGGATGCAGCCGTAAATGGCCTCCTGGATCTGGACAGCGACCGCGAGGCCGGCCTCGCCCTCGTCCCGGTGGGGAGGGCGGCCACATCCGCGCCAGGGGCAACTCCTGCCGTCGAACCCCTTCGCCTGGAGACCAGGCCCCTCTCCCGTTTCGAGGTGGACTACCCCGCCATCCGGGCCATGCACGTCGCCTCGTCGCTTGCGTCCGAAGAGGAGGTCCTGGCCTTCACCCATCCTCCCGGATGGGTACCCGGGACGGGACCCTCGGGCGATCCTCCCGCGGCCGCGTCGCCGGCGATCGCGCTTTACCCGCCAGGTGAATCCGATGCCCCTGCAGATTCCGTGACCGAGGTGATCCTGCGCCGCGGCTCAAGTCGTCGCTTCGTGCGAAAGCCATTGACGCTGGCCCAGCTCTCGACGATGCTGGATCGCGCTACGCTGGGGATTCCGGCCGACTTCCTGGATCCCCCGGGCGCGACGCTGATCACGCCCTACGTGATCGTCCACGCCGTGGAGGGCCTCGCGCCCGGCGCCTACGTCTACCACCGGGCAGGCCACGCATTAGAGCAGCTCCGCAAGGGAGAGTTCCGGGACCAGGCAGGGTATCTCGGGCTGGAGCAGGACCTGCCGGCCGAGGCCAGCGTGAATGTGTATTGCCTAGCGGACCTCAACGCGATCCTCGCCCGGTTCGGCAATCGGGGCTACCGGGCGGCCCAGCTCGAAGGGGGGATCCTCGGCGGGAAGCTCTACCTGGCCGCCTACGCGGAGCGCCTCGGCGCCACCGGCCTGACGTTCTACGACGATGACGTGACGGCCTTCTTCTCGCCGCACGCCGCCGACAAGAGCGTCATGTTCCTTGCGGCCCTGGGCCACCGGGCCCGCCGCTCTCATGGCTCATAGCCGATGGTGATGGCTCGCCGCCGATGGTCGGCCGGGGAGTGCGCAGAGGATTCGGGCTCCGGGGCAGAATCGGGACTGCCTATTCTTCCGCTCGAGCGGGAATGAAGGCGGCGATGCCGGCGGCGATTGTGGACATGCGCGAGTTTTACTGCGTGCAGGCCGTCATTCGAATTGTCGCTGATGCTCCGGGATCGACTCCGAGGCCCCCCTCGGCGTGTGGCACCCTCCGAAAAGCCAGAGCAGGAGCGCCTCCGTCGGCTGGCGGTTCTGCGCTTCCGGCCTACCGTTCGATTTCAAATTGCGTGCCCGGCGCACCATTGCCGACATTCCCCGCAACATCGCCCACCAAGCGAGGGCCGAACATGCCGACTCCCCGCCGGCTGGTCGCATCCATGTACACGTGCAGATAGTCCCCACCCCGAGCGGAGGGGACATTGATTACCCGGACGACGCCCGCACAGTCCGCCCCCTCCGGGGCGATATGCCCGAGCAGGTTCTCGGCGTTCAGTACGAACTGCTCGTCGAAGAACGCGGTCGGGTCGTCGGGAAAGAGGGAGACGACAAGGATGTCGGCCTCGACCAAGTCCTGGAAGAAATGCGTGCCGTAGGAGACCTCGGGCGTGTAGCCTTCTTTGGCGAAGGCAATTTCAACCAGCAGCTTGGTCTTGTTGATGTCCGAGTAGGTGACGCGGACGCCCAGGTTGATGTCGTTGCTCCCCCAACGACCGGGCCCCATCAAGGCGTACCTCCCATTGGCGAAGTGCTTGTTGAGCAGGTTCACCACGCTGGCGATCTGCATCTTGGCGTCGTAAGTTGGCAGGCGGTCGTACGCGCGCGGGTTCACATAGACGATGTACTCAAGATTGGGAATCACGCTGTTGCCCAGCACCGACTGCGTGGTGAAGAGGATCCGGTCCTGCGGGAGCGCCTCAGGAATGGTAACCTTTTGCAGCTCTTTGCGGATGGAGAGGGAGCGGCACTGTAGCAGGTACAGGTGGCCCTCATCCCAGGCGAACTCGATGTCCACCGGCCGGCCGTAGACGGCTTCGACGCAGGACAGGACCTTCCGCGCGATGTCGGTGAAAGCCGTCTTGGTCAAGAGGTTGTCGAAGGTCAGACACAGTTCCTTCCCGCGCAGGTCCTGGGTTTTGAACAGGGGGGCGGCCAGGTGGTCGTGGTCCTGGACCGACACCGCGTAAGACAGATCCGGGTGGTCGACGGACGCGCAGAGGGTCCGGAAGTCCATGGTCTCGAGGTTCCCCTTCCGCAGATTCAGAACGTCCACCTGCTTCTGGGAGTACTTTCGGACTTGACCCGCGGTCACCTCGGGGCGAAGTTGCGGGTGGCTCAGGGGGATCATGCGGGGGTAGTCCGAGCCCACCCGGTCCACGGCGCGCGTTCCGAGCCCGTACACCAGCCGGACCAGGCCGGTCTCCTGCTTGATCTTTGGATTCCAGGCGTAGACGTTCCGCGAGAACATGACGCCCGCGGCGAAGGGGAAGAAGTAGTCGCCAAACCGGCGGCCGACGACCTTCTGGACGATCATGGCCATCCGCTCGTCATAATCGAGGAGGCCATGGTCCCGCCGGTACAGAATGGGATCCGGGCCAAAGGTGCTGGAGAACACCTTCTTCAAAGCAACGATGAACTGGCTCAGGCGGGTCTTCATCTCGCCCCGGTTGCCAAGGAACACGGACTGATACTTGCCGGAGAATGCCAGGCCGAAATTGTCCTCCAGCATGCTGGAGGAGCGGATGATGATGGGGTGTTCTCCGATTTGCTCGAGGATCCGCCGGAAGTCTTCGAGCGCCGCGGGGGGGAAGGTGGCAGACTTGAACTGTTCCTCGATCCGCAGAAACTCCTTGTCAATACTCTCCCGATCCTTGTACTTGAAGGTGTGGAAGAGATAGAGGTTGTTCCGGTCTAGGAATTCGGAAAACATGCCGGAGTTCAGGTACCAGGTGTCGGGGACGCGGAGAACCGCCTCCAGCTCAGGATCTTTTTTCTCCAGGGTGGGGAGAAGGATCTTGTGGGCCAGGATCATGCCCGCGGCCTTGCCCCCCAGCTTGCCCGGTCTTTCCAGGCTGAACAGCGTGTTCTGTAGGACGGCATCGACGTCCCGGATGGTGACGTGGTTCTTGGCCAGGCTGATGAACGGCAGCTGGTTGGAGATGAAGCGGGAGATCAGCGCCACCCGGATGCCTTCGGCCTCCTCGTGGGAGATGTAGACCTCGCCCTTGGGGATATCGCAGAACTCGCGCAACGCCCGGAGGACTTCCTCACTGGTGGCCTGGTCGCGGTTGGCCAGCATGCTTAGGGTCTGGGCGTTGTCCCTCTTGCGGGCGAGATTGATGTAGTTCTCGATATCACTCGCCGTCAGGGAGTGGGCGACGTAATTGTCGATCAAGGCCTCGAGATACTCTTGCCGGCTGGCTTCCGTGGCAGGCGCATCGTCCCTTTGCATCTCCTCCAGGACCTGAGCGGAGATCCGTTCCCGGGTCACGATTCCCCGCTGCTCGAGGACGTCCAGGAAAATGCGGCGCATGAGGTCGGTCAGGTTCGGGTACTGGCTCATCTTGCGCAGCAGGCGGTACGTCTTGATGATGTCCATGGCCGCTCCGGAGAACGCTACGGAACCCCCCAGGGATTCCCCGCCGCGGGGCGGTGGGGCATCCCCGTGTCTGGGTGGATCGATGGCCGATCCGGCTAGACCCAGCCGCGCAGCTTGCAGGCTTCCGCCACCCGGGCGACCGCCACCAGATAGGCCGCCTGCCGCATATTCACCTTCTCCTTCTGGTACATCTGGTAGACGTCGTCGAAGGCTTTGGTCATTTTCTCGTCCAGGCGTTGATGCACTTCGCTGAGCGGCCAATAGAAGTTGTAGGTGTTCTGCACCTGCTCGAAATACGACACCGTGACGCCCCCGGCGTTGGCCAGGAAGTCGGGCAGGACGAAGACGCCCTTGTCGAAGAGGATGTCATCCGCCTCCGGCGTGGTCGGTCCATTGGCCAGCTCGCAGGAGATCTGGCACTTGATCCGGTTGGCGTTGGCCGGCGTGATCACGTTCTCCAGCGCGGACGGGAACAGCACCGTGACCTTCAGCTCCAGGATGTCCTCATTGCTGATGGGGTCCGCTCCCGGGAATCCCTGGAGGCTCCCCGTCTTCAGCTTGTAGTCCACCACCTTGAGGCTGTCCAGACCTTTCGGGTTGTAGATCCCGCCCTTGGAGTCCGAGGCCGCGACCAGCGTGAGCCCGAGCAGCTCGTGGCCGAGCAGCGCTGCGTACTGGCCGGCGTTCCCGAACCCCTGGATGGCCATCGTCTTGCCGCGGAGGTCGAGGCCGAGCGCCTTCGCCGCCTCCCGGGTGGCACAGACGCCCCCCCGGGCGGTGGCATCCCCTCGACCCTGGGAGCCGCCTAGGGGGATCGGCTTTCCCGTGATGACGCCCGGATGGTGTTGCCCCACGATGGTCTCGTATTCGTCCATCATCCAGGCCATGATCTGGGGCGTGGTGTAGACGTCCGGCGCCGGCACGTCCTTGGACACCGAGAGAATCCCGGCCACCGCCCGGATGTAGCCCCGGGCCAGCCGCTGCTTCTCGGCCTCGGACATCTCCTTGGGGTTACACGTCACGCCGCCCTTGCCGCCGCCCAGCGGGATGTCCACCACCGAGGTCTTCCACGTCATCCACGCCGCCAGGGCCCGCACCGTGTCGAGCGTCTCGTCCGGGTGCCAGCGAATCCCGCCCTTGTTGGGACCCCGCGCGCAATTGTACTGCACCCGATACCCTCGAAAGACCCGGAACTTCCCGTCGTCCATCTGCACCGGGATCGTGACGATGAGCTCTTTCTGGGGCCAGCGCAGGAACTGGTGGGTGGCCGGGTCCAGTCCCAGCTTTTCGGCGGCCGTGTCGAGCTGCTTCTGGGCAATGGCGAACGGATTCAGTTCGGTCATGGACGCTCCTCCTCTCGTGAATGATGGCGTGCCGCAACAAAGAAGCAAGGCCGTACCGGCCGGTTGAGGGGACATACGGTTTCCCCGCGGGTGTGCCATGCTTCGTTGAAAAGGCGAAGCGACTCCCGTGGCGTGGGGCCATCGCTTCCCGTCACCGAAAGCTCCCCACAGAAGGGGGCCGCTCAATGCAGAGACTAGTCCAGAATGCCCGGCGGGACAAGGCGAAAGACGCGGACCGCCGCGCGCATGCACCCCTGCACAGACCTCGACGATGCTGTGCTCCCCCTGGCTCATCAGAACCTTCTGCAAGACCTTTCCCCTGACGGCGGACGGGTCCCGGCTCGCAGCCCATGTGCTTCCGTAGCGTGCAGGCAAACTCGCTCCGAAGGTGCGGCCGCATCAATTGCTGCGCGACCCCGCCCGCCTCGGCGGCCGCCTGGACATTTCGTGAGCCCTCGAGCAATTGACGGAGCGCGTTTATGCTCGTATCATCGCGTTTCGCCGAACAGGCAGGGGCTCCACTCGGAGGGCGGTTTGCATCGACTCCGAGGCCCGCCTCCCAAGCCGGCGCGCGCCGCTGGACGTGCTCGTGCAAAGACTCCGCGATGCTTCCTTCCCACGGCATCCGGTGGATCGGCATGGTCGTACCGATATAATCTTCTGCACCATGGAGATTCTGTCACCAGAATTTGCGTCAGCTGTCGTGAATTCCAGACAAAGGGCCGGCCTGGCAGGCGCCCGCGCCGGCAAAACCGGCGCCCCCGATTCGCCCGCCGGCGTGATCCGTGGCGCATGACCGCGTTCGGGGCCGCCTGACGTGAGGCCCGTCGCGCACAGCTCTGGGGTTCGTCGGCACTCGCTGTTGGCGTCTTGATCGCGGGCTACTGAGCGGAATTCCGGAGGGCGTGTCACCTGCCCCATCCTGCCGGAGGAGATTCGCGATGGAACACCCGACAACCCCGCCGGGGGCATCCAAGCCCACCAACCGGCTCATCCACGAGACGAGCCCCTACCTCCTCCGGCACGCCCACAACCCGGTGGACTGGTACCCGTGGGGCGCAGAGGCGCTGGCCAGGGCCAAGGCGGAGAACACGCCGATCCTCCTCACCGTCGGCTACTCGGCCTGCCACTGGTGCCACGTGATGGAGCGGGAGTCGTTCGAGAACGAGGACATCGCCGCGCTCATGAACCGCCATTTCGTGAACATCAAGGTGGATCGCGAGGAGCGACCGGACCTGGACGAGATCTACATGGCGGCGACAGTCGCCCTGAATCACGGCCAGGGGGGCTGGCCGATGACCGTCTTCCTGACCCCGGACCGGCAGCCCTTCTTCGCCGGGACCTACTTCCCGCCGACGGACCGGTATGGCCGGCCCGGCTTCGCCACTCTCCTCACCGACATCGCACGGTTGTGGCAAGAGCGGGGGGAGGATCTCAAACAGCAGGCGGCGCAGCTCACCGAGTATCTGAAGGAGCGGGTCCAACCCCTCACCGGCGGCAACGTCGGCGAGACGGAGATCCGGGCCGCCGCCGCGGAACTGGCCGGGACCTTCGACAAGACCTACGGCGGCTTCGGCCCCGCGCCGAAGTTTCCGCCATCCACGGCCCTCCACCTCCTCCTCCGGCACCACCGGCGGACCGGCGACCCCGAGGCCCTGGCCATGGTCACACAGACGCTGGAGGCCATGGCCCGGGGAGGCATCTACGACCACATCGGCGGCGGGTTCGCGCGCTATTCCACCGACGAGCGCTGGCTGGTCCCCCACTTCGAGAAGATGCTGTACGACAACGCCCTCCTCGCCAAAGCCTACCTGGAAGGCTTCCAGGCGACCGGGAATCCCGTCCTCGCCCGGATCGCCCGCGAAACCCTGGACTATGTCCTTCGCGAGATGACCGGCCCCGAGGGAGGGTTCTATTCGTCCACCGACGCGGATTCCGAAGGGGAAGAGGGAAAATTCTTCGTCTGGACTCCCCGCGAGATCGAGGCGGTCCTGGGTCCCGAGGAGGGCGCCTGGTTCTGCGCCGCCTACGACATCTCCGACGAGGGGAACTGGGAAGGGAAGAGCGTCCCCAACATGCCCCGCCCGCTCCCACGGGTGGCATCGCGCCTCTCCATCGGCCTGGACCAGCTGACGCACTCTATCGAGGCTGGCCGGGCCAGGCTGTACGAGGCCCGTCGCCGGCGCGTCCCACCCGGGTTGGACGACAAGGTCCTGACGGCCTGGAACGGCATGATGGTCGGCGCGCTGGCCGAGGGGTACCGGGTCCTCGGCGACCCGCGCTACCTGGCGGGTGCGTCCCGGGCGGCCGACTTCCTCCTCGCGACGCTCACCCGACCGGATGGGGGACTCTATCGGACGTATCGGGGGGGGAAAGCCCACCTGCCCGGTTACCTGGAGGACTATGCCTTTCTGGCCGAGGGGCTCCTTGACCTGTACGAGGCCGGGGGGGATGTCCGCTGCCTGCGCGAGGCGGCGCGGCTGGCGGAGCGGCTCCTGACCGAGTTCGGGGACCAGGCGGGGGGAGGATTCTATGACACGGCCAGGGATCACGAGGCCCTGATCATCCGGCACCGCGAAGGGGCCGACGGCGCCATCCCCAGCCCGAATGCGATCGCAGCCTTCGTCCTGGCACGCCTGTCTTTTCACCTGGATCGGCCCGCGTTCCGCGAGGCGACCGTCGCCGCCGTCTCGGCCTATGGCCGGCACATCGCAGAGCATCCGCGGAGCTTCTGCAAGAGCCTGGCGGTGGCCGACTTCCTCTTGGAGGGCCCGCTGGAGCTGGCCTTCGTCGGGACGCCCGGCGAGGACGGCTACGAGGCCCTGCGGGAAGATGTGGGCCGCCGCTACCTCCCCAATCGAATCGTCGCCCACCACGATCCCTCTTCCGGGACCCCCGACGATCTGCCGCTCCTCCCTGGGAAGGGGCTGGTGAGCGGCAAGGCTGCGCTCTATGTCTGCCGCAATTTCGCCTGCCGGGCGCCGGCGACGGAGCCGGCCGACGTGGGGCGCGCCCTCGCGGAGCACGGGACGGAGGGCGCGGGGGAGGTCCGAACGGGGATCGCCGGCCGGCGGGCCGGGCGGGCGACGGCCGAGGGGACTGCCTCGCGGGCGCGGCACTTCATGGAGCGCGGGTCGGCCCACGGCTATGGCCCCCTCGGCGGGACGGGCCTCACGGTGAGCCGCATCGGCTTCGGCTGCTACCGCGTGGACGACGAGACGCCGGAGCACCGGGAGGCGCTCGTCAAGGCGCTCGAGGCCAGCTGCACGCTGATCGACACCTCCACCAACTACACCGACGGGAGGAGCGAGCGCCTGGTGGGATCGGTCCTGGCCGAGCTCTTGGCAGACGGGCGGCTCTCCAGAGAATCCGTCGTGGTCGTCTCGAAGATCGGCTACGTCCAGGGGCAGAATCTCGCGCTCGCCGAGGAGCGCGAGGCCGCGGGGACGCCCTTCCCGGAGATGGTCAAGTACATGGACGGTTGCTGGCATTGCATCCACCCGGCATTCCTCAGGGACCAGTTGACCCGCTCCCTGGACCGGCTGCGGCTCGCGACGCTGGATGTCTGCCTTGTCCACAACCCGGAGTATTTTCTCTCCGAGGCCAAGAAGCGGAGGAGCGGCGATCTGGAGGGGGCGCGCGTCGAGTTCTATCGGCGGCTGCAAGAAGCGTTCGCCTTCCTGGAGACGCAGGTGGCCGCGGGCCGGATCGGATGGTACGGGGTCTCGTCCAACACCGCCGTCCTTCCCGCCGACGATCCCGAGGCGACGTCGCTCGCACGGATGCTCCAGGCGGCGAAGGCGGCCGGCGGCCCCGGGCACCATTTCCGCGTCCTCCAGGTGCCGATGAACCTGTTCGAATCCGGGGCGATGCTCACGCCCAACACGGGCCCCAGCGGAAGACCCACGGCCCTCGCCCTGGCCGCGGAGGCGGGTATCGCCGTGCTGATCAATCGGCCGTTGAATGCCTCTGCCGGAAACCGGGCCATCCGGCTTGTAGACTTCCCCACCGAGTGGGATGGCGACGATGTGGCGCCGGAGGAGGCCCTCGGGCGGGTGGCCGCCCTGGAGGCGGAGTTCCGGGCCCAGATCGCCTCGCATCTTCAGGCGCCGCAGGGGGGGATCCCCCCCGCGGACTGGTTCCGGTGGGCCGACCAGCTTCGCACGCTGTCGGGCCGCCTGCAGGGATTGGATCACTGGCGGCAGATCGAGGAGCAGTTGATCGCCCCCATGGTGGCCCAGGTCGTTCACATGCTGGATCAGCGGCTGCCCGGACCGCTGGGTCAGGCCTGGCAGTCCTGGCGGGACCGCTACCTGCCGGAGCTGGAGGCGCTGCTCCGCGCCCTCCGCGTCCGGGCGGCGCGCGAGAGCCAGGCGGTGAGCGACGCCGTGAGTGCTGCCATCAATCCGCACCTGCCCCTCGTCCGGCAGGGCGAGGGGCTTTCGCGCAAGGCCCTCTGGACCCTGGCCAGCACGCCCGGGGTGAGCTGCGTACTCCTGGGGATGCGGCATCCGTCGTACGTCGAAGACGGCATGGGCATCCTGGCCTGGCCGCCCCTCCCGGACGTGCGCCCGATCTACGAGGCCATGCGCCAGGTGCGGCTGGCCTGAGGTGCGCCCCATGCAGAGGCCGGATGTCATCATCGTGGGCGGTGGCATCATCGGATGCGCCGTCGCCTTCTTCCTGGCGAAATCCGGGATTCGTCCCCTGGTCCTGGAGCGGGACCAGGTGGGCGGGGAGGCGTCCAGCGGGGCGGCCGGCATGCTCACGGCCCAGGCCCACACCGACGGGCCGGAACCGCTCTTCGATCTCAAGCTGGCGAGCCGCGCCCTGTACGAAGGGTTGGCGGGCGAGCTCCTCGACCGGACGGGGCTCGACATCGAATACCGCCGACTGGGCCACATCGTCCCTGCCCTCACCGAGGCGGAGGCCGCCGCCGTGAAGGAGCGGGTGGCCTGGCAGGCGGCCCGCGGCCTCGCGGCGGTATGGCTGGAGGCCGGGGAGGCCCGAGCGCTGGAGCCCGGCATGACCCCGGATGTCCTGGGGGCGGGCTGGTTTCCCGAAGATCACCACGTGAACAACACCGCCGTCACCCAGGCGCTCGCCAGCGCCACCATGCGACTCGGCGGCCAGGTCCGGACCGACTGCACCGTCGTCGATCTCGCGCGGGAGGGCGAGCGGGTGACGGGAGTGCGGACGACAGACGAGACCGTCCCGGCCGGCACCGTGATCCTGTGCGCTGGCGCCTGGATGCAGCAGTTCGAGAAGGCGGCCGGCATCCCCCTGCCCATCGTCCCCGCCAAGGGGCAGATCGTGGTGGCCAGACAGGAGCCGCCCGCCCTTCGCCATGTGGTGTATGGCGCGGCGGCGTATGCGGTCCCGCGGCCCTCCGGCGAGCACATCATCGGGAGCACGGTGGAGTTCGTCGGCTTCGACAAGCGGGTCACCGTCGAAGGAATGACCGGCCTTCTCCAGGGGATCACGAGGCTGGTCCCCGCGCTGCACGAGGCGGCGATGGCCGCCAGTTGGGGCTGTCTTCGGCCGGCGGCCCCGGATGGCCTGCCCCTCCTGGGAAGGGTCCCCGGCCGTCCGGGTCTGGTGATCGCCACGGGCCACTTCAGGAACGGCATTCTGCTCGCCCCCATCACGGGCAAGGTGATCGCCGAGCTCATCGCCGACGGAAAGCCCTCGATCTCCCTGGAGCCGTTCCGTCCCGATCGCCCCTTTCCGCCCGGCCACGCCTCGGGCTACTAGCCAAACAGGACGTCTTGAATTGCAGCCGGTCCTTCCTCTTGACTGTTTTCCAGGAATAGGGGCAGAATAGCCTGGTGATGATGGGGGAAGGCCGATCCTTCAGCCGCCTGCTCCTTCAGCCTCCCTTTTCCGGCTTGCCGCATTCCGGGAACCCAAGGGGGCTTGCATCGCGACCGTCCTTCACAAGGGAGTGACGACCATGGCCAAGCCAACCGTGAAGCAGCGTTCCGCGCACAAGACTCGACCTGCAGCGATTGCATCGCGGGCGAAGGCCAAGCCGGCAGCAGGCGGCAGCTTCCGCCTCACCTACGCGACCATGTTCGATCCGCCCCCGCACTTGCACGAGAAATTCGAGAAGGCCCTGGCCGGCGTGAAGGGCAGCCTGGGCCGAGAGCACCCCATGTGGATCGGCGGCAAGGAGCGCGCCGCCGCCGAGCGCTTCGAGGATAGGAGCTCGATCAACACCAACTGGATCCTCGGCGCGTTCGCGAAGGGAGCAGCCCAGGATGCCACGGACGCCCTCGCAGCCGCGCGGGCCGCCTTCCCCGCGTGGAGCCGGATGCGGTGGCAGGAGCGGGTTCGCCTCCTCCGGAAGGTCGTCGCCCTCATCGAAAAGCGCGTCTACGAGATCTCGGCGGCCCTAGCCCTGGAGGTGGGGAAAAACCGGATGGAGGCCCTGGGGGACGTGCAGGAGGCGGCCGACCTGATCGCCTACTCCTGCGAGGCCATGGAGCGGAACGGGGGGTTCGTCCGCCTCATGGGACGCGATCCGCTCAAGGGGTACAAGGCCACCAACGTGAGCGTCCTTCGCCCCCACGGCGTGTGGGTCGTTATCTCTCCCTTCAACTTCCCGGCGGCGCTGTCGGGCGGCCCGACGGGCGCCGCCCTGGTGGCGGGGAACACCGTGGTCCTGAAGCCGGCCACGGACACTCCGTGGGCACCGGCTCTTCTGGCTCAGTGTTTCATTGACGCAGGATTGCCGGATGGTGTCTTCAACTTCGTCACGGGGCCGGGCAGCACCCTGGGCGAGGCGCTCATCGGAAGTCCCCAGGTGGACGGGATCACGTTCACCGGCTCCTACGACGTGGGCATGCACATCTACCGAGCCTTCGCGGGCGGGCGGTATCCCAGGCCCTGCATCGCCGAGATGGGGGGCAAGAACGCGGCGGTCGTCTCGCGCCGGGCGGACCTGGACCGGGCAGTTACCGGCATTCTGCGCTCGGCCTACGGACTGCAAGGGCAGAAGTGCTCGGCCTGCTCGCGGATCTTCGTCGAGAAGCCCGTCAAGGAGTCGCTGGTCCAGAAACTCCTGGGCCTGATGGGCAAGATCGCCGTCGGCGACCCGACGCAACGGGAAAACTGGCTGGGGCCCGTCATCAACCGGAAGGCCTACGACGATTTCAAATCGTACGTCGAGGAGTTGCGCCGGGCCGGCACGATCCTCGCCGGCGGGAATCAGTTGACGGAGGGTGAGCTTTCCCGCGGCTACTTCTGCGCCCCCACCCTGGTGGACGGGGCCCCGCCGGACCATCGCCTGTGGAAGCACGAGATGTTCCTACCCATCGTGATGCTTGCGGCGGTGGATTCCCTCGAAGAGGCCATGCGGCGGACCAACGATGTGGACTACGGTCTCACGGCCGGATTCTACGGATCAAAGAAGGAGGCCGACTGGTTCTTCGACAAGATCCAGGTGGGGGTGGCGTATGCGAACCGCCCCCAGGGGGCGACGACGGGGGCGTGGCCGGGCTACCAGCCGTTCGGAGGCTGGAAGGGCTCCGGATCCTCCGGCAGGAATGCCGGCGGGCTGTACTATCTGCAACTGTACATGCACGAGCAGAGCCAGACCCTGATCGAATAGCGCCCCCAGAGGACCAAATACCGAGGGGCACAGGCAAGCCATGCCTGTGCCCCCTTTTTTCGCCTTTCCTTCCGGCGTCCCTACCCTACACGCTGGCAAGCTCCGGAGTGAGAATCCACTGGAGTAGCCAGCGATCCTGGGCCCTGACCAGGCAGACGATCGCGCCATTCCGGAACCAGACGATTTCCCGCTCGGGATCGCCCACCAGGAGCAATGACGCCAAGCGGCTGAGATGGGGAAGATGGCCGACCAGCATCAAGGGGTCGCGGGCCAATTCGATCGCGGCCCTGGCCTTTCCCGGGTCGTCGGCCGGCGCCAGTCCCTCCATCTCGCGCATACCCCGCGAGGGGGAAAGGGCTGCGGCAAAGATCTCGGCCGTCTGCCGCGCGCGGAGCTTCCCGGAATGCCGGATCTCCGCAACCTGGATGCCCAGGGCCGCGGCGCGCTCGGCCACCCGCTGGACTTCTTCTCGCCCACGATCGGTGAGAGGTCGAGCGGGATCTTCGGCCTCAGGCTTGGCCTCGCCGTGCTGGACCAGATACACCTGCAAGGCAGAGCCTCCGCGCTATGCCGCTTTCAGCTCAGACGTGCAGTGCGGGCACCGCGTCGCCTTGATCGGAATGCTCGACAGGCAGTACAGACATTCCCTGGTCGTTGGCACAGCCGGCACTTCCGACTGACGCTTCAGCCGGTTGACTTGCTTCACCAGCAGGAAAATGGCAAATGCCACCAGGACGAAGTCAATGACCGTGTTGATGAACAGGCCGACATTGAGGGTGGCTGCGCCAGCCGCTTTGGCCTCTGCCAGTGAGGCGTAGGATTTCCCCGACAGATTGATGAACAAATTGGAGAAATCTACCTTCCCGAGGATGAGGCCCATGGGCGGCATCAGGACATCGCCGACGAACGAGGTTACGATCTTCCCGAAGGCGGCGCCCATGATGATCCCCACCGCCATGTCCAGCACGTTCCCTCGCATCGCGAACTCTTTGAACTCCTTCAGCATTTTCCGTCCTCCCCCCAGTCAGTGGGCGTTAGGGGACATGGCGGTTTTATTGGAATCGCCGCTAAGACAATTCAGCCCCGTCCCGTCCCCGGGGGTACCCCTCGGGGACGGGACGGAACGCATGGCCAGAGCCGTCAATGAAGCCGATTCATCACAGCTTGACTCAGCGGCGACGGGGTTTATTGGCTTTTCTCCTCCCGGGAATCGGAGCGCGATCTTCCCCGGGTTGAACCGATCTCCGAGCCTACAATCGAAGCCGCGCGATCACCCTGGCCAGCTCCGCGCCCAGCCCCTCCACCGATGCCTGCTGTTTCGGGTCCTTGAGCGACCCGTCGGAGTTGAAGGCCTCGCTGGCTTTCGCAACAGCGATCTGGTCTGGAAGGACGAGGACCTTGATGTTCCCCAGGATCGCGCGGACGTGCACCAGGCCGCGCAGACCTCCCAGCGCCCCGGGGGATGCGCTCATGAGACCCGCGACCTTCCCGTCGAAGCACGCCAGGGGCGCCTCGCCCGGCACGGGGCGTGACACCCAGTCGATCGTGTTCTTCAGCACAGCCGTCATGGAGCTGTTGTACTCCGGCGCGGCGATCAACAACCCGTGGTGGGCCAGAAAGAGATCCTTGAGCTTTCGCCCGTTCGGCGGCAGACCCTCGCGCGCCTCCAGGTCCCCGTCAAAGAGGGGCAAGGGGAAGTCCCGCAGGTCGATCAGGGTCACCTCGGCGCCCGCCGCCCGGGCGCCGACCGCGGCGATCTTCACCAGACGCTTGTTGTAGGATTCCGCGCGGGTGCTGCCGGCGAAGGCCAGGATCTTCGGCGTGATAGGCATGGCGTCTCCTCGATGCGAGCCGTCCGCGTGTCGATCCCTGGACGTGTGATACCAGGCGCAACGCGGCGAATTCTAGCCCATTAGTCGATCTCGGCAAAGGCCCGCACGGGGAAGGAGGCGCCCCGCACGATCCGGGGGGGAACGGCCGAGAATCGGAAGCCGGTCCGGGGCAGCGCCGAGAGATTGCACAGGTGCTCGACGATCAGGATCCCTTCCGCCAAGAGCCGCGTGTGCGCCGGACGGCTGGGATCCCCAGTGTCATCCACATTCCAGAAATCCACGCCCACCAGCGTCGCCCCCACCCGGATCAAGAGGTCGATGAACGAAGACGCGAGATACGGCCCCGGCTCCCAGTAGGCGTCCGTTCCCCAGTGCCGGTCTCACCCGGTCCGGATGAGGACGGCCCGCCCACGCAACTCCGATGCACTGCAATCGGCGGCGATGGAACGATCGGGCGACGCAGCCGCATCCAGGACGATCCCGGGCACCCCCGCACCTTTCTCCAGTGGAATCTGGCTGAGATCGGACCGGTCGCGGTGACGATGATACGGGCTGTCCAAGTAGGTCCCGAGGTTGCACACCATGTCCACCTGGCCGAGATAGAATTCCGCCTGGCCGTCGTAGTGGGGCCGGGACGCCTCGTGGTCGAGGAAGGCCCCGATCTTTGGCCTCGGCAAGCCGGGGTAGGCCCGCATTCCGTCTTCCAGGACGTGATTCAGTTCGACGAGTTTCCGCATGGGGGCTCTCCATCCAGGAGATCGGCTTCCGGGCTTTTCTCAGAGGCAAGGCGCGCCAAAGGTCGGCAGGTCGGGCTGGCGTCGCACAGGAGAGGTGATGCTGCCGATCAGGACCAGACGCCCGGGATGCGGCGGCGGCATTCGGGGCAGGCGCCGTCGGGACCGAGGCGGTTCGCCCGCACCTGGAAGCCGGTCCGCTCGATCAACGGGGCCTTGCAGGCCGGGCAGTACGTATTCTCCAGCGAGCCGGTCCTCCCGGGGATATTTCCGGCGTACACGAAGTGGAGGCCCTCCGCCTGCCCGATCTCGGCCGCGCGCTTCAGGGCCTTGGCGGGCGTCCATCCCCTGTCCGCCATCTTGTAGTCCGGGTGGAAGGCGGTCACGTGCCACGGGACGTCCCGCGAGACCCCCGCCAGGAAGCGGGCGATCTCCCGAAGCTCCCCGTCGCTGTCGTTGAATCCCGGCACGACCAGCGTCACGACCTCCACCCAGAAGCCCTTCTGGACCAGGAGCGTGATCGTATCCAAGACGGTCTGGAGCTGCCCGCCCAGCTTCCGGTAATTCTTGTCGTTGAACCCTTTGAGGTCCACCTTGTACAGGTCGAGCCACGGACGGAGGTAGTCCAAAACCTCGGGCGTCGCGTTGCCGTTGCTGACGTAGGCGGTCTTGAGCCCGCGCGCCTTCGCCAGCTTGAACACGGCCACCGCCCACTCACTGGTGATCAACGGCTCGTTGTAGGTGCTGGTGACGATGGGAGCGTTGGACTCCACGGCGCAACGAACGATGTCCTCAGCCGAGACACGGTTGGGGCGGGCAATGGCGTTCGGGTCGCGGATGGCCTGCGAGGTGATCCAGTTCTGGCAGTAGCCGCAGTGGTAATCGCAGCCGAGCATCCCGAAGGACAAAGCGGTGGATCCCGGCAGGGCATGGAAGAACGGCTTCTTCTCCACCGGGTCAAGCTGGAGGGACGTGGCGACGTAGCCGGCGGGCACGCGGAGCACGCCATTCTGATTGAAACGGACCTTGCAGATGCCGTCCCGACCTTCCGGGATCAGGCAGCGGTGGCCGCACGCCACGCAGCGCACGCGCCGGTCGGGCAGCTTCTCGTACAGCTCGCCTTCTGTCGTCAGGCGGGTCAGGACATCCTTGAGGGTAAGCGTCGTCGCCATGACATTCCTGCAGGGGACGCCTTTAGTATAGGGGGGCGGGGGCTGGAGCGCAAGCATCCCCCCTTGCCGTCACTCCTCACGCCGTTGGGGCAATCATAGGTCGGTCGGCTTTTCCTGCCTGCGCGGTGGGGCGATGATCTGGAGCAGTTCCTTCATCTCCTGGTCCCGGGACCTCTTCATAAATCGGCCGCGAGAGATGGCGAAGAGCAGAAGTTTCCCATCGGGCGTTTCCTGCTCCAGATGCCGGATGAGGTTCTTGTAGCGGATCGTCGTCTCTCCGGAGGCGGCGAAGATCTTCTCCGGGTCCACCTTGTCCTCCTCCAACCATCGGCGGACCTCGGCGATGGCCTCTTCTTTGGTCAGGAGGGGGATCTCATCGTCCTTTGGGTCTTGCATCGTGTCTCCGTCTTTCCGTTCTCGACGCTAGGCGCTCGGCGCTGTTGCTCATCATCCCGCTCCCGTCCCCCGCGAACCTTCAGTTCGCGTCTCGGCTCTCGGCGCTCGGCTCTCCCCCGCATTCTATGGGGCGTGCGAGGGCCCGGCAAGCCCAATCCCCGTCTTCCTTTGAAAGCCGTCCTTGGTCTGTTATAGTGGATTTCGCTCGGGAGGAGCGACGATGCCGACACGGGAAGAACTGGAAGAGGAAGACCGGCGCGTGCGTCAACTGCGCATCGCGGTGGGCCTGGCGCTCAGCGTCATCGGCCAGACCGACATGACCCTGGCCCAGGCCCAGGAGATGGTGGCCGCCACCCGCGGCATGGCCCTGCGCCTCTTCCCGGGGAAGGAACTGACATTCGACCTGATCTACCTCCCACGCTTCCGCCGCTTGCTGGCCGAGCGCTTCGGCTACCATCGGCCCATCCTGTCCGGTTAGGGCTGACACCTATGGCGTCCCTCAGCACCCGTCCTTCCGACCCCGCGCCATGCCTCTCCGGCGACGTCCGGCTCGGCTCCCACATGTCCATCGCCGGGGGCCTGGACAGGGCGCCCCTCCGGGGCAAGCAGGTGGGATGCGACACCATCCAGGTCTTCACCAAGAGCAACAGGCAGTGGCGCGCCAAGCGGATCAGCGACCAAGAGGTCGAGGCCTTCAAGGCGAACCTTGCGGCGACCGGGATCGGCCCAGTGGTCGCGCACGATTGTTATCTGGTCAACCTTGCCGCGCCGCGCAGGGCGGTGTGGAAGAAGTCGGTGGCGGCCTTCCGGGTGGAACTGGAAGGCGCCGAGCGGTTGGGCATTCCGTATCTCGTCACCCACCCCGGCTCGCACGCCGGGGCGGGCGAGGCGGAGGGGATGCGGCGGGTGGCGGAGGCCCTGAATGTGCTGCACGCCGCCCTTCCCGGCGCAGGCGTCCGGATCCTCCTGGAGACCACGGCTGGGCAGGGGAGCAGCCTGGGGCATCGCTTCGAGCAGTTGGCTGCGATCCTGGCCGGGGTCGACCAGGCCGACCGCGTCGGGGTCTGCCTGGACACCTGCCACGTCTTCGCCGCCGGCTACGACATCCGCACGCGGGACGGCTACCGGAAGACCGTGGAGGACCTGGACGCGTGCCTGGGCCTCCGGCGCCTGCAGGCCATCCACCTGAACGATTCCAAGGGTGGCCTGGGCAGCCGGGTGGACCGCCACGAGCACATCGGCGAGGGGCGATTGGGGCTGGCTCCATTCCGCCGCCTCCTGAATGACCCGCGCCTCCGCCGGGTCCCCATGATCCTGGAGACCCCCAAGGACGATGACTTCGTCGCGGCCGATCGACGCAACCTGGCCCGCCTGCGCCGGCTGCTGAACGGCAGACACGGCCGAGGAGGTGCACCATGATCGAGATGCGCCAGGATCCCACCACCCGCACCTGGATACTGGTGGGCCACGCGGGAGGCGATCGGGGCCGCACGGAGGCGCCCGCCGGGTGCCCGTTCTGCCCGGGCCACGAGGCGGAGACACCGCCGACGCTCGCCGCGATCACGGGCCAGGACGGGGCCTGGCGCGTGCGCGCCTTCTCCGACAAGATGCCCGTCTTCCAGGTGGAGGGCGATCTGGACCGCGAGGCCGACGGGCTCTACGATCGGATGCGAAACGTGGGAGCGCACGAGGTCGTGGTGGAGACGCGGGAGCATGCTACCACCACAGGGCAGCTCCCCGCCGAAGACATCGCGCTGGTCTTCCAGATGTTCCGGCAGCGGATCCGGGACCTGAAGAACGACGTGCGCTTCCGCTACGTCCAGGTTTTCAAGAACCAGGGCGCCCAGGCGGGCTCGGCCATCCAGCACGCGCACTCGCACCTGGTGGCCACGCCAGTCGTCCCGCGCCGCCTCGAGGCCGAACTTCGCTGGAGCAAGCGGTACTACGATCTCAAGGAGCGGTGCCTGTACTGCGATATCCTGCGCCAGGAGGTCACGCAGGGAACGCGTCTCGTGGCGCAGGGGGCGGACTTCGTGGCCTTCTGCCCCTTCGCGCCGCGCTTTGCCTACGAGGTGTGGATCTTCCCGGCGGTCCATCGCCACCGGTTCGAGGATCTGGACGACCCCGACCTAGCAGGGCTCGCCGCACTGCTCAAGGACGTCGTCCGGCGGGTCGAGCGGAAGGTCCCCGATTACAGCCTGGTCCTGCACACCTCGCCCAACGAGAAGTCGTCCCCGGTTTGGGGCCTCCGGTGGGACAGCCTGGCCGATGACTTCCACTGGCACGTCGAAGTGCTGCCGCGGCAGGCGGAGACGGCGCGTCTGCATCGGGAGGAAGAATTCTACGTGAACCCCGTCCCGCCCGAGGAGGCGGCGCGGGAGTTACGGGAGATGCCGGCGGGCTGATCGGATGGGCAGGTCAGAACCCGCCATCTGTGAATGCGTGCTCAACCCATTGTCCCCTGAGCGTTGCGAGAGGAGATCGGCGTGACAACCCCCCGCATCTTCCGGGTTCGTCCGCTGGCCGGCGTCGAGGGCGGGCGGGTGACGATATTCGGCGAGGGCCTGTGCGGCGACGAGGTGGGACTGCCTTCGCCCCGCTTCGATGGGAGCGAGACCCGGCCGTTGATCGCCTCGCCCGGGAAAATCGTCGCCCCCATCCCCGAGGGCGCAACGTCGGGGGTCATCCGCGTGGTGTGGCCCGACGTCATCGTCGAGGGCCCGTTCTTCGAGGTCGCGGAAAAGCTCGCCGATCAACTGCACCCCGTGGCGAATCCCGTGGTGGACCCGGATGGATACATCCTCTCCACCTTCAGCGGCAGCCGGGGGCAGGCCGCCCCTGGAGGCGTCTCCGTCTTCCGGATCTCGCCGCATGGCGGGGCGGAGCCGTTCTTGAGCGACCTCATGAATCCCACCGGCCTGGCGCTGGACCCGGACGGCACGCTCTTCATCTCGTGCCGAAACGACGGGACCATCCGCAGGATCACGCCCACCGGACAGGCCGAGACCTTTCTCGACGGGATGGGCGTCCCCACCGGGATCGTTTTTGATCGGAAAGGAACCCTGTTCGTCGGCGACCGGTCCGGCGGGGTCTTCGCGGTGGACGCCCAGGGGGCCAGGCGCCGATTCGCCCGGCTCCCGGCCAGCGTGGCCGCCTACCACCTGGCCTTCGGCCCGGATGGTGATCTGTACGTCGCGGCCCCCACCCTGTCGAACGATGATCCGATCTTCCGGATCAGTCCGCAGGGAGCGGTGTCCTGCTGCTTCGAGCATCTGGCGCGGCCCCAGGGCCTGGCCTTCGACGGGGATGGAAACCTTTTCGTGGTGGCGATCTACCAGGGGGGGCGCGGCATCTTCCGGATCGGGGACGAGGGGCGGGCCATGCTGACCGTGGCGGGTGAAAACCTGGTGGGCCTGACGTTCGACGACGGCGGGCGCATGGTCATCGCCAGCACCAACGCCATCTATCGCCTGTCGGGGTCGGGGATCGAAAACGGCACCTAGCCCCAATCCAAGAGAATCCAGGGACCGCCTGGAAGACGAGCGCGGGAGACGCGACCGATGCCTGAGGATCCAAAGACTGTCATGGATGACGTGATTCACGACCTGCGGAAGCGGATCGCAGGCGAGGCCCGGTTCGATCCCATGACCAAGGTGCTGTACAGCACCGACGCCAGCATCTACGAGATCGAGCCCCTGGGCGTCGTCATCCCCCGGACGCCCGAGGACGCCATCGCCACCGTCGAGATCTGCGGTCGCTACGGTGTGCCCGTGCTCCCGCGCGGAGGCGGCACCGCCCTGGCCGGCCAGGCCGTCGGACGGGCCATCCACCTGGACATGTCCAAACACCTCAACCAGGTCCTCGAGGTCAACGTGGAGGAGCGCTGGGCGCGCATCCAACCCGGCGTCGTCCTGGACGAGCTGAACGCCCAGCTCCGCCCCCACGGCCTGTGGTTCGCCCCCGACGTCTCCCCCAGTAACCGGGCCACCATCGGGGGCATGATGGGGAACAACTCCTCGGGGGCGCGGTCTCTGATCTACGGGCGGACCATGGAGCACGTCCAGGAGATGAGGGTCGTCCTCTCCGACGCCCAGACCATTGCGGCCCGCGCCCTGACCGACGACGACCTCCAGGCGAAGCTCCGATTGCCCGGTCTCGAAGGAGACATCTACCGCGCGGTGCAGCGGCTCACCACGACCCATCGCAACGAGATCCTCACACGCTATCCCAAGATCATGCGCCGGGTGGGCGGCTACAGCCTGGACGAGTTCGTGAACGGCAAGCCCTTCAACCTGTCGCGGATTCTGGTGGGCTCCGAGGGCACGCTGGCCACGACGCTGGAGGCCAAGATCAATCTCGAGCCCCGGCCCAAGCCAGTTGAAACCGCCCTGATGGTGGTCCATTTCCGGGACATGTTCGAGGCCCTGGAATCCACCATGGAGATCGTCTCCACCGGCGCCTCTGCGGTCGAGCTGGTGGACAGGTACATCATGAACCTCACCCGGGCGTCCCTGGAATATGCCCGGCAGATGACCTTTGTCCAGGGGGATCCGGGGGCGCTCCTGCTCGTCGAATACTACGGCACCTCGCGGGAGGAACTCACCGCCAAGCTGGATCGGCTGGAGGCGCACCTCACGCGGCTTCACATCGGCATCGCCTTCACGCGGGCCGTGACGCCGGAGGAGCAGCAGAAGATCTGGAAGGTCCGCAAGGCGGGACTGGGCCTCCTCTTGGGAATGCCGGGGGACAAAAAGCCCATCGCCGGGATCGAGGATACCGCCGTCCCCCCGGAGCGGCTGGCCGACTACATCCGCCGCCTGGACGACATGATCCGCTCGCACGGCACCGAGGCCGCCTACTACGCCCACGCCTCTGTCGGCTGCCTGCACATCCGTCCCCTCATCGACCTCAAGCAAGAGCCGGACGTGGAGCGGCTCCGCTCCATCGCCACGCAGGTCTGCGACCTGGTGATGGAGTACGGCGGCTCCAACAGCGCGGAGCACGGCGATGGACTGGCCCGCTCGTGCTTCAACGAGAAATTCTTCGGCCCGACCCTGTACCGGGCCTTCAAGGAATTGAAGGCGACCGCCGATCCCAAGGGCATCATGAACCCCGGGAAGATCGTGGACGCGCCCCCCATGACCGAGAACCTGCGCTTCGGAGGGAAGTACCGGGCACGGCAGGTCAAGACGTTCTTCCGATACGCCCGGGAGGGCGGCTTCGACCGGGCCATCGAGATGTGCAACGGCGCCGCCGTGTGCCGGAAGAACCTAGAGGGGACCATGTGCCCCTCCTACATGGCCACCCGCGAGGAAGGCCACTCCACCCGGGGCCGGGCCAACGCCCTCCGGGCGGCCATCAACGGCCATCTGCCAGAGGACGCCCTGGTGAGTCTGCAGATGTACGACGTGTTGGACCTGTGCCTGGAGTGCAAGGGCTGCAAGGCCGAGTGCCCGTCCAACGTGGACATGGCCAAGCTCAAGTCCGAGTTCCTGGCCCTCTACTATGCCCGGCACGGCACGCCGCTCCGGGCCCGGCTCTTCGCGCGCATCGAGAGGCTGAACCGGCTGGGCTGCGCCTTCGCGCCGCTGTCCAACTGGGTGGCGCAAAGCCCCCCGGCCCGCTGGTTCTTCGATCGCGCCCTGGGGATTCATGGGAACCGCCAGCTCCCGCCTTTCGCCTCCCAGACCTTCGACCGCTGGTTCGCGGCGCGAAACGGCCGGCGATCCGCGTCGCGCCAGGGGGCCGTCGTCCTCTTCAATGACTGCTACATGACCTACAATTACCCCGACATCGGCAAGGCGGCGGTCAAGGTGCTGGAAGCGGCCGGCTTCGAAGTGATCCTGGCCGAGAAGAAATGCTGCGGCCGGCCCATGATCTCCAAAGGGCTCCTGCGAGAGGCCAAAGAGAACGCCGCCTACAACGTGGACCGGCTCTCGGGCTACGCGGCCAAGGGGATCCCCATCGTGGGCTGCGAGCCCAGTTGCATCCTGATCTTCCGCGACGAGTATCCCGACCTGCTGGACGATCCCCGCGCCGCGGCCCTGGCCCAGGGCACATTCATGATCGAGGAGTTCCTGCTGCACCTGCACCAGCGCGGCGCGCTCAACCTGTCATTCGGAAACGGCGCCAGGTCCTTCCTCCTCCACGGCCACTGCCACCAGAAGGCCCTGATCGGTTCCGGCCCCAGCCTCGAAGTGCTTCGCCTCCTGCCGGGGGCGAAGGTCGAGGAGGTGGACTCCGGCTGCTGCGGCATGGCCGGATCCTTCGGCTACGAGAAAGAGCACTACGACTGGTCCCTCGCCATCGGCGACCGCCGGCTGTTTCCCGCCGTCAAGGCCAAGGGGCCGGAGTGGGAGATCGTGGCGACCGGGGTCTCGTGCCGCCAGCAGATCCCTCACGGCACCGGGCGCCGGGCGCGCCACTTGGTCGAGGTCCTGGCCGACGCCCTGCCTTGAGACCGCCAAGCGAACCTTCCAACCCGGCCCCGCCTGCGCACGCTTGTCCTGGCGCTTGTGCCGGGCTTCGGGTATAGTTAAGAGGACCTTCCGGGGCCTTATCGGCTCTGAATTCATAGGAGGGGGGACCACATCCCGGGAGACCCGTGGATACGTAACCCGCTCACATAAGGAGGGCAGCCATCATGTCAGAGGCGATGCATGGGCTGATGCTGGGCCAGAAAGTGCCCGATGTCGAACTGACCACGTACGAACCCACCAAAGGGGATTTCGGGAAATTCAGCTTGCAGGAACAGCTCAGCCGGAAGCGATGGACGATCCTCTTCTTCTATCCCGCCGACTTCACCTTCGTCTGAGCGACCGAGTTCGCTGCTCTGGCAGAGCAGCACGAGCGGTTCGTGCGGATGGGCTGCGACGTCATCACGGTGAGCACTGATACGCAATTCGTGCACCTGGCCTGGCAAAGGGCCGAAAAAGAGCTGGCCAATGTGAAGTACCCCATGGCCGCCGACCCCACCGGGAAGATCTCGCGCATGTTCGGTGTCTACGACGAGAACACCGGCCTCGCGCTCCGCGGCACGTTCATCATCAACCCCGAGGGCGTGCTCCTGAATTCCGAAGTCAATTTCTACAACCTCGGCCGCAACATCGACGAGCTGCTGCGAAAGTTCAAGGCCAACATCTACATGGCCCGCAAGACCAACGAGGTCTGTCCCTCCAAGTGGAAGGACGAGGGCGACAAGACCCTCGTCAACCCCGGCGCCCAGATGGTCGGCAAGGTGCACGAGGCGCTGCACGTCTGAGGCAAACCGTATCCGGCCGCGAGCGTCCGGGCACCGCCCAGCGAGCCCCGGCCGCTCGCGGCCTCCTCCCGCTCGTCCCACTGCACTCTTGCTGCGCCATCCCTCCACCCCTATAATCGGCCGGACACGCGAGCATCCTGCTCGCTCCAGCGAGGAGGCGCTGCACCATGTGGGTTTCCACCGGCAAGGCAAAGATGCCGTCCAAGGACCAGGCGCTCCCGGGCCGCCGGGAGCGCATGGTCGTCCCCGCCACGCACTTCGTGAACGGGAACCGGCTGGAGCCGCCGTTCCCGGCCGGCACCGAGCTGGCCCTGTTCGGGATGGGCTGTTTCTGGGGGGCCGAGCGGATCTTCTGGCAGCGGCGAGGCGTATACTCGACGTCGGTCGGATACGCGGGAGGGTTCACGCCGAACCCCACCTATGAAGAGGTCTGCAGCGGCATGACCGGCCACGCCGAGGTCGTGCGCGTAATCTTCGACCCGGGCGCGATCTCCTATGAGGCGCTTCTCCGCGCCTTCTGGGAAAGCCACGACCCGACGCAGGACATGCGGCAGGGCAACGACGCTGGCACCCAGTACCGGTCGGCCATCTACTGGCACGGGGAGACACAGCGCGGGGCAGCCGAGGCCTCGCGCGACCTCTACCAGCAGGCGCTCAGCCGGGCCGGCCATGGCCCCATCACCACCGAGATCCGCGAGGCGCCGGAGCTCTACTCCGCCGAGGAGTATCACCAGCAGTACCTGGCGAAGAACCCCTGGGGCTACTGCGGCCTCGGCGGCACCGGCATCGGGTTTCCCTCCGGCGCAGCCACAAAAGCATGATGGTTCCGGCACGGTTGGCCGATCCTTCCCCCGACCCGGCCTGCATGCCGATATCGCCGGTCGCGTCGCCCAGTCACATCCTGATCATCCGGGGCGGGGCCATCGGTGATTTCATCCTCACCCTGCCGGTCCTAGCCGCCCTGCGGCGGTTCTCGCCGGGGGGGCGCCTCACCGTTCTGGGACGCCTGCCCATCGCCACCTTGGCTCAGGTGGGCGGGCTGGCGGACGAAGTGCGCTCCGTCGAGGACCGGAGGCTGGCGGGTTTCTTCGTCCGGGACGGGGATCTCGACTCGGAGTTCGCGTCCTTCTTCGCCCGCTTCGACCTGGTGGTCTCCTATCTGCACGACCCCAAGGCAGTCTTTCGCGAGAACCTGGGCCGATGCTCCCGCGCACGCTTCATCGCCGGGCCCCATCGCCCGGATGAATCCGTACCAACACACGCCACGGAGGTATACCTGAAGCCGCTGGAGCAACTAGGGATCGTCGGGGCCGACCCGGTGCCGCGATTGTCCATCGGCGCGTCATGCCCCCCAGTCGGGACGCCGAACCCGAGGCCCGCCCCGTGCGTGGCCCTCCATCCCGGCAGCGGGAGCGAGCGGAAGAACTGGCCGGAAGAGAGGTGGGACAGGTTGATCCGCCACCTTTTGGACGCGACCGCGCTCCACGTGCTTCTGGTCGGGGGCGAAGCCGAGGGCGGGAGGCTAGACCGCCTGGCGGCCGGTCGCCGGTCCTCGCGCCTTCGGGTCGCCCAGAGCTTGCCCTTGACTGATCTGGCGCGGCATCTCAGCGGGTGCGCGGCCTTCGCCGGTCACGACTCCGGCATCTCTCACCTGGCCGCCGCCCTGGGGCTGCCGGGCGTGATCCTGTGGGGGGATTCGGCGGAGACCGTGTGGCGGCCGCGAAGCGACCGGTGCATCTTGCTCTGCGACCCTCGCGGACTCGCCGAGCTTCCCGTGCCACACGTGCTAAGCGCGGTACGCCTCCTGGCGGAAGGACCTCTGGGATCGCTGGCAGCAGCCGACTATGGGGGGGAGTCTGCGGGGAGCTACCTGCATCTACGGGAATCGAGGTCGAACGAGGCTGGCCGGAGAACTCAAGGTGACCACTTCATCGGATGGACACAGAGAACACCGGGTCATGCCACCGGTACCCATCCTTGCTCGACGAGCCGGTCCCAGGCGACCCGGATGTGACGAGGCTTGAACATCTGCTGCTTTCTATCGTTCCAATCAGTGACTAACCGCACCGCGGAGTCCGCATCCACCGCAGGGGCATCCGCATGCACCGCTACCCAGTGGACGCTCGATAGCAATTCCATACCGTACGGGGTTTCATAGCCCAGGATCAGTTGGCTGACCCTGTCCAAATGTCCCCGAAGTTCTTCGCGTCCCTGAAGGAACTCTTCGGCCACAGCGGGAGCGCCTGGCAGTAACTCGATCTCCACGTCGGGCTGCTGGCTGTCCCCGTAGCCCCTGATGAAATGTCCTTCCAGAACCTCCAGAACCTTGTTCAGATTCGCTGCGTAAGGACCATAAATCCCCGCCTCGTACCTGAGGCGAAGCGGCTCCCCCGCTTCCTGGAGAAAATAGGCAAGCTTCTGGACCTCTAGGAGCGTCAACCGGTAGGCCAGTTCCGTGTACTGGTCCATGAGTCTGATGAACGACGCTCGGGCTATGGTCATCTTCGGCCGGGCGGTTCCGACCGGCATTGTCCTCGCTTCTGGCGCCCCCGCAGGCTCGAAGAGCAGGACTCGGATGCCTGGAACCTCGGCGAACGCCCGCTCAATCATCGGACGAACCCGTCCCCAGTCCAATCCACCCAACCCACAACCGAGAGGGGGCAACGCGATTGAGCGAATTCCTCGCTTCTTGACCTCCGAAACTAGAGCCTTCAGCCCAGCTTCAATATACCCGTAGCGGGACTTGCCTCGCCAATCGCGCTTTGTCGGAAAGTTGATGATATAGCGTGGGCTCAGCATCGAGCCGGTTTCGAAGACAAACATCCTGCCGGGCTGCACAATGCCCGCTCGACACGCCTTCTGGTATTCCATGAAATTAGCTGGGAAGGCTTTCTTGAATTGAAGCGCGACTCCCCTGCCCATGTATCCGACGCAGTTCACCGTATTGACCAGCGCATCCGCATCGGCCCTGAGGAGATTCCCTCTGGCAATCTCAACCATGGCCGCCCTCCTCAATAGTACCGGCCGGGTCTTACAGCCACATTCCGCCGCAATGATACATCAAAAGAGGCCAAGATTCCTTCGGTTTTTGTCTTCGCCGTCTGATTGCAGACTCCCATCTCCTCGATCAACGTCCAGGGGCAGAAACGGTACACGAGGAACTCTGCCTGTTTCCGCCGCTGCCGATCCATATCGTTTACGTCGCTTTTCCAGATTCTTGCGTACACAGCCTGCCAGTCTACCCTCTCCAGATCAGCCACCGAATCATACCAGTCGGTGTAGGCTGCGATTCCGTGCCCATCCGAAAAGACAAAGGCAATCCCTTCGGCCAGAACACGTTGCACCGACGAAACCAGATATATCAGGGGGCCTTGGCCCTCAGTGTAACCGGGAACCCAGCCGGTTTTCAACTGGAAGAGCATTGGACTTCGAGGGCCAAAGTAGAAAGATACGTAATCGTGAATGGTTCCCTGGGGACCGCAAGGAATCGGGCGGACACGTCTCTCTGCTTGGATATCCGCATTGTGGATCGTGCGATATGGGAGCCCGTCATTCGGTGTGCAGTTTGGGGCGTGCAAGCCGCCACGCTTGAGGAGCACTTCCGGGTTGTCAACATGGACCAACCTGAAGATCGGCGTCGGGTTCGGCGGTGTCGCCACAGAGCCGTTCCTTCCTCCGCTCAAACGTTGAGCGTCAAGCTCCGGACAGTTCTTCGACCGCCGATTGAGTACCGCCAACCCGAACCGGACCGCTCACCCGATTTCATCGACCAAGAAAGAACGCCGATCCCCCGAACGGGAAACGGCGTCACATCCATCGGTTTTCCCTCCCCGCGAGAGCCCAAGCGCACAGGCATCTCCGTGACCCGGAGGCGATTACAGGTTGGACCGTCTTATATCAGGAAGCAGCCAGCCAGACAAGCCCCGGTCGTCTCGTACCCAAGCAAGTGATCGCCCTGGGAACGCCACCCTCTTGTAACCGCCCGGATTTGGCCAGCATGCTCCGGAGCAGACTCTCGAATCAGTGGCCGCAGAATCGCCCCTTGATCTCAAGCTCGGGAGAAGGTCCACGGATTCTTCGTCGACAAGATCGCAGGGCAACCATTCCGTCAGTTTTCTGGCGTTCCACACCCCACTCGTACCCGGCGGTTAAAACAGGGCTCGTCCGCGGCCATCAGAAGGACTCCCCCACGATCGCCGAATAGGCAAGCGTCTCCATCAGGCTCTCCTCGTTGTTGAAGAGGGTATAGGCGGTAATGTTCATGAGAGAAAGCCTTTCGAGAAAGCGATCTCGTTGGCTCGCCGGAATCCGATACTTTGTAAGAACATCCTGATCGGTATCGCCCTTCTGGAAGACTTCCTCGTGACTGGCATAGCTATATCGCCTGTTCTGGAGAACCCGGCAAATCGTGTACCAGCTCTGCTGCCGGAAATGCCGCGGAGTCGTGGTTATGGTGGGTCCGAGCCCGATGATGTGAGACTCATCTCCACCCCAACTCTTCGCCCCCTGCCAATACTCATGGTAGCAGTAGATGGCAACTTCGCTGTCCGAATCCTCTTGCCTATCGCCCGCAGCAGATCGGAAAGCGAAAAAGGCGGCGACATGCGGCGATTGCGTCCAGTCGAGGAGGGGAGATGGGAATCCGTGGTGCCTCAGATAGACCATGAATTCGTACCCGGGGGGTGGGCCATAGGGTTCCCGGCCCTCCTCCGGGTACTCTCCGATGTCCCACCGTCTCTCGGTCAGGGACTCGACATGGTTCTTCACGTTGCGGATCAACCTCCAATACTTCTTCATTGTGTACGCTTGTCCCGTGTAGCGCTCCAGGGTCGTCCTGAGCGGCCAGGACGCTCTAGTCTGTCCTCGAAAAAGGGGCGGGGAAATGCGGACAGGGCGGGCCTCTTGGCGCCTCTTCTCATACCGACGAAACACCTCGCCGATCTCGCGCTCGAAGTCCTCCCAGCTTGAAAGCTTCGGCTCCCCCATCGGACACTCCCTCTATCATCGCGCGGGGCATGCCTGGCCCAGGTTGCCAGCAAGCAAAACGCCGACCGCCGGGACGGGAACCGGCGTCACATCGATCAGTCTCCCCTCCTCAAGAGAGCCCACATGGGCAGGCCGCTGTGAAAACCGAGGGTAGCTACAGCTTGGGCTGTCTTATATCAGGAACTCCCCAAAGAGACAAGCAGGGCTGTCTTAGCCGGAGCAACGGTTACTCGCCTTGCCTCCCCTTGACACGGACCGGCTTCGATTATGCGGAATTGCATTATGCAGTTTCGCATAATTTCGACCGGCACGAGCAGTTGGCTCGGTCTCTCGCTCCCCCATCCCAATCCCCTTCCCCCAACACGTCCGGTCGGGCAGTCATTTAGTGATTCGGGCTGGCCGATCGCTGGAGCATGGGCCATAGTACGTATCCAATTCAGAGAGACGATTCTGCCACGGATTCCGTGAAGGGGGCTGCCATGGACCTGAACGCACTGAAAGAAGCGGTGATCAACGGCGATCTGAAGGGCTGTACCGTCCTGACCGAGGTGGCGATCAAGGCCGGGTATCCGCCACAGAAGATCCTGAACGAGGCCCTCGTGCCGGGCATGGAAGTCGTGGGCGAGAAGTTCCGGTGTAACGAGGTTTACGTCCCGGAGGTCCTGGTGGCGGCGCGGGCCATGAAGAAGTCGTTGGCTATGCTCAAACCGCTGCTTATCCAGACCGGGGTCAAGCCGGTGGGCGTGGCGGTGGCTGGTACCGTCAAAGGAGATCTGCACGACATCGGCAAGAACCTGGTCTGCATGATGTGGGAAGGGGCCGGCTTCGAGGTGGTGGACCTGGGGACTGACGTGGCCCCGGAGAAGTTCGTGCAGGCGGTCAAGGACAGCGGCGCCCAGATCGTCGGGATCTCCACCCTGCTCACCACGACCATGCTGAACATGCGCGACGTCATCCAGGCGCTGGTCCGGGCCCAGCTCCGGGACAAGGTGAAGGTCATGGTCGGCGGAGCGCCTGTCACCCAGACGTTCGCCAGCGAGATCGGCGCCGACGGCTACGGCGAGAGCGCGGTCACGGCCGTCGAGAAGGCCAAGGCCCTCCTGCGACTCGCCTGAGACACGGAATCCCCGGGGATCCAGAGGACCCAGAGAGGCCCACGGCATTCGGCGGTCCGACGACTGCCGCCTCTGGCGGTTTCGGGTATTCGCCGGATCCGGATCAACCGCCGAACTCTCGAACGCCCGGACAGCCGAACGCCTTTGTGGAGACAGCCCAGGAGGTTCAGCCGTGACGCATCGGGAGCGCGTGCTGACCGCCCTCAAGCGGGAGCAGCCGGATCGGGTTCCGCTGGACCTGGGTGGGTCGTTGGCCAGCACCATCAACATCCACGCGTATCGTCGCCTGATGGCCCGTCTTGGCTTTGGTGAGGCCCCTCCCGTCGCCTATCTCTCCCGCCGATCCAACAGCGTGCTCCCGGACGAGCGCCTGCTCAGCTATCTGGATGTGGATTGCCGCGCCGTGATCTTGGACAACCCCGACGCGAATCCCGAGCGGGAGCTGCCGGACGGCTCCCTCACCGACGAGTGGGGCATCATCTGGAAGCACCTGGGCGATGGCCAGCACTTCATCAATTATGACGGACCCTTTTATGGGCTCGAGCCGGATCCAGATCTGATACAGAAGTTCACGTGGCCCGATCCGCTGGATCCGGGGCGTTTCCGCACGCTGCGCAGCCAGGCCCAGACCCATCGGGCCCGAACCGATGCCGCCATTATTCTCGTCCTGGGGGCGGGCCTCGTCCACCAGATCCAGTTCATGCGTGGGTATGCCGCCTCCCTGGAGGATCTCATCGTCGCGCCGGATTTTGTCCAGGCCTTCATGGAGCGCTACACGGATTTCTGGGTCCGCATGACCGAGGGCGCCCTCCAGGAGGTGGGGGACCTGGTGGATCTCGCCATGTTCGGCGACGATCTCGGGACCCAGCGGGGACCCGTGATGAACCCCTCGCTCTATCGCCGGCTCATCAAGCCCTACCACGGCCGGATGGTCCAGACGATCAAGCGCTTCGGGAAGCCTGTGCTCCTCCACAGTTGCGGCTCGGTCGCGGCCTTCATCCCGGACTTCATCGAGGTGGGCTTGGATGCCCTCCATCCCATTCAGGTTTCGGCCAAGGACATGGAGAGCGCAAAGCTCAAGCGGGAGTTCGGCCGCGACATCACCTTCTGGGGTGGCGTGGATACCCAACGTGTCCTGCCCTTGGGAACGCCGCAAGAGGTCAGGGAAGAGGTCCGAAGGCGGATTGCCGATCTGGGACCCGGTGGGGGCTACGTCCTTGGTGCGGTCCACAACATCCAGGCCGAAGTCCCAGTGGATAACATCCTGGCCATGTTCGAGGCGGCGCGGGAGTTCGGGAGGTACTAGCCATCGGAGAGCCGAGCGCCGAGCGCCGAGCGCCGAGAAAGACGGCGAAGCGCTACCTGATTGCGTGTGAAGTGTTCAGGGATGAGTTCGAGGCGGTCTCGCCGCCCGATCTCGTCCGCACCTACCTGCCCCAGGGGCTGCACCGGACCCCGGGCAAGATGCCGGCCACCATCCAGGAGGTCCTGGACCGCGTAGGCCCCGAGGTCGAGACCATCCTGCTCGGCTACGGGCTCTGCAGCAACGGGGTCGTGGGGATCGCGTCGCGGACGGCCTCGCTCATCATGCCCCGGGTCCACGACTGCATCGCCCTCCTCCTCGGGTCCCGCGAGCGATACGAGGAAGAGGTCGCGGCCTGCCCGGGCACCTACTACATCACGCCGGGCTGGGCCCTGTATGGGACCACATCGCTCAGCACGTACAAGAACGAATACCTGCCCAAGTACGGGGAGGAGGACGCCCGCTACATCGCCCAGGAGCTGCTGAAGAACTACAAGCGCGTGGCGGTGATCAACCATGGCGCCGGAAACATGCAGGCAGCCCGGGCCCACGCGGCCGAGATGGCCCAGACCTTCGGCCTGTCCTACGCGGAGATCCCCGGGTCTCTCGGCTACGTTCGTCGGCTCGTCGGCGGACCCTGGGACAACGAGGACTTCATCACGGTGCAGCCCGGCAGCCCCATCAGCCCCACGCCCTTCATGCTGCTCCACACGATCGCCCTGCCGTAAAACACAGAGAACCCCCCGCTTGGATTCGCCGACGCCTTTATGATAAAGTGTTGTTTCTCGTAATCCCCTTCGGTCTCGGCGTCCCGGCGGTGAAAGGTTCGTCCATAAAGGAGGGCCCATGCGGATCGAACAGGAACTCGAGAAAATGGGATTCACCCTCCCCACGCCCAAGCCGCTGGCGGCCTACGTGCCCGCGGTGCGGAGCGGCAATCTCGTCTTCACGGCGGGCCAGGGTCCCACGGTGGATGGCAAGCCGATGTTCACCGGCAAGCTCGGCCGCGAGCTGACTGAGGAGCAGGGGTACAAGGCCGCCCAACTCTGCGTCGTCAATTGCCTGGCCTGCGTGAAGAGCGTGATCGGCGACCTGGACAAGGTCGAGCAGATGGTGAAGCTCCTGGGCTTCGTGGCCTCGGTGGACGGCTTCACGCGGCAGCCCTGGGTCATGAACGGGGCCTCGGAATTGCTCATCAAGCTGTATGGCGACCGGGGCCAGCACGCGCGGTCGGCTATCGGCACCAACCAGTTGCCTTTGGACATCCCGGTCGAGGTGGAGATCGTCGTCCGCGTTAGGGACTAACGCGAACCGCTGGAAGGCGGCAGGGACAAGAACACATCCACTCTCCCCGTCACCTCCCCATCAGGAGGTTCGGCAGGAAGGTCACCAGGAACGGCATGTAGCTGATCATGAACAGCGCGGCGAGCAGGGGGACGGAGAAGAGATCTCCGCGATCTTGCTCGTGACGAAGAGGACCAGGCCCACCGGCGGCGTGAGGAGCCCGATGACCAGGTTGTAGACCACCACCAGGCCGAGAACCCACCCCAGCGTCGCCCCCAGGATCAAGAGCCGCCGACACAGCTGCCCCATCGCGGCTCTTCCTCCTTTCTGGATCGGGCTCCGCCTCGCCGGAGAGGCCGGCCCGACCCACCTCAGATCAGGTTGGATCCTCCGTCCACGAAGTAGGTCTGGCCCGTGATGAAATCCGACGCCCGGGAAGCGAGGAACACCGCCGGCCCCACGTAGTCCTGGGGGTCGCCCATCCGCCCCAGGGGGATGGACTCTATGCGGAGCCTGAGATCCTCCGGATGTTCCTCAAAGTATTTCCGGTTGAGGTCCGTCAGCGTGGGGGCGGGGGCGATGGCGTTCACGTTGACGTGGTAGCGCGCCCACTCGAGAGCGAACACCCGCGTGAGCTGGGACACCCCCGCCTTGGTGACGGCGTATACACCCCGGTGGGGCTGGAGGGGCTGCACGATGTTGGAGGAGATGTTGACGATCTTCCCCTGTCGCCGCCCGATCATCTCGCGCCCGACGAGCTGGCAGCACAGGAAGATGCCGCGCAAGTTGACGTTCATCATGGCGTCCCATTCCTCGTCGGGAACCTCCTCGATGGGACGCCTGTGCAGGATTCCCGCGCAGTTGACCAGGACGTCGATCTTCCCGAACTCCGCGAGGGCGGCCGAGACCATCTGCTGGACCGACTCCCGCTTTGTCACGTCCACGGAGATGGCCGAAGCCTTTTCTCCCCTTGCCCGGACCGTTTCTGCGGCCTGCCGGGCCTGGTCGCCCAGGATGTCGGCGATTACCACCGTCGCCCCCGCCGAGGCGAGGCCCCCGCTGATGGCGAAACCGATCCCTCCAGACCCGCCCGTCACGACAGTGACCTTGCCAGCAACGTCGAAGAGTTCCAGGGCGCCCATCATTCCAACCTCCTTTCCCGTCCGGCAGGGCCTGCTCAGCCGTCCCGCCGAAGACCACCCCTCCCGCGTGCCAGGAATCCGTTGGACCGGCCCCCAATCTCCTGCCTCGATTTGGTGATTCGCTCTTTACCCGGCCGCCTATATTCCTGATCCACTCCGCATGTCAAGGGAATTGTTGGCACGGGGAGATCCGGCCCGAGTTGTGGTTATTGAAACTTCGGAGGTTATGCAGGACGGGATCAGACGAGCATCAGCGCCCAGCCAGCACCCCGGTTGGGCGTTGGCATATCCGAAAGTATCGGGGCGCTCGACACGACGGGAAAGTCAGGCGGGAAGCGGGTCCGGCGCCCTGGGGTGCTGCTCGAAGAGGTCCGCAGTGACGAGGAGTGCCTCGATCGCGCTCAGGGGGCGGGCGGTGGCGAGGAGCGGATACTCCTGGGCTGCGCCGCCGACCTCTTCCAGCGGCCGGACGATCCGGCGGTCCCAGGCGAGCCTCGCTCCTGCTCGGGTCCGCTCCCACTTGGCCACGATAGCGGTATTCGGGGCGCACCACTCCAGGCACAGGAGCATCCTGCTGAAGAATTGCCACGGACGCTGCGGCAGGGGCCAGGGCAGACTCAGAAACGCGGCCCCGAGACGCCATTCGGCACCGTAGGCCGTGAACGCGTTCGCGTGGGGGTCGAACCGTAATCCGAAGCGACCTAAGGCCAGGGAACGCCCCCGGTCGTGAAGGAATCGCAACGTGGCACAGGACCGGGCGAAGGCGGGCACGGTGGCGACGCGCTCCACGAGCCCTTCCAGATCCCGCGGCCGCATGGCATCCTCCTTCCAGCAAAGGATGACGCCACTCGCGCCGAACAGCCGCAGAAACGTCGCCCCCTCATACGGGATCGCTTGAAGCTGGCCGAGGAACGCAGGATCTTTGGACGGCGACCCTTTTGGGAGCGGGAGCCGGTAGAGGAACACGGCCCAGAGGGCACCCGGGGCAGACCCTGCCACCGGAGGGAGGTCGAAATCCGCCCGCTCCGGTCGCATCCTCCGTCTTGGATTCCCGCCCATTCCAAAATCCTGCGAGATACGCCACATCCGAAGGCCCGGACCGGGCTATCGCCTTTCGAGGAGGTCCATCGCCGAGGGGAGGCGCCACCTTGATCCGTGGCGAGGCTCTGTGATCAGGGTGGCGCCGGACGTGTTATCAGCAGGCGCTGTCGGTCGAAGACTGGCTCCGCTTCCCTCCCGTTATCGCGCGGCCGCCTCCAGGGCCGTTTTCATGATCCGGAACAGCTCGGTGTTGTGGCGGAAGCCGACGAGGTCCTCGGATCCGGGGCCGGAGCCAAAGGCGAAGAGGGGCGACGCGGTGTGGCCCTGGCTCGCCCAGCCGACACCGAGATAGGATTGCAGGACGAAGGCCAGGGTATAGAGGGTGTCGTTTGCCACCAGCCTGGCCTCTTCTTCGGTGAACTCGATGGCCGTATGCGTCTTCACCACCTCCCGAACGTTCTCGGGGGTTGGGTTCTTGCCGAGGGCGTCCAGGATGCGCTCCAAGGACGTCTGGACCTTCTGGATCGCGAATAAATCCATCCCGACATCCTTCTTGCCGCGCTCGATGAGGGCCATGCCGCCGGTCTCGTGGTCAGCGGCCACGATGAGGAGCGTGTCCGGATTCCTCCGCTGAAAGTCCAGGGCCACGCCCACCGCACCGTCGAAAGCCAGGGTGTCGCGGATCGTCGCGGCCGCGTCGTTCCGATGGGCTGCGTGATCAATTCTGCCCGCCTCGATCATTGCAAAGAAGCCCTTGCGGTTCTTCGCCAGGACCTCCAGCGTCTTTGCCGTCATCGCGGCGAGACTCGGCTCCGCCGTCCTGGCCCGGTCAATCTCGAAGGCCATGTTCCCCAGGTTGAACAGTCCCAGGACCTTCGGGCCCGCTGCCCGTTGAAGTTCGCCCGCCGTGCCCACGACGCGCGCCGGCACCTTCACGCCACAGGCGATCTGCGTGGCCGCAGCGGCCGACTCCGTCACGATCGCATCCGCCGTGTCGTTCACGACGTATGCCGTCCGGCCGCTTTTCATCACCTCGACCATGCGCAGTTCTTTCCCCAGGATCCGGTTACTGTACAACCACGCGGCGCCGAAGTGGCCCGGCCCCATGCCGTCCCCGATCATGAGGATGACATTCCTGGCGCCGGCGGCCAGGCCACTGATCGGCAGAAGCAGGAGGCCGACGACGAGCGGCAGGCAGGTCGCGCGGAAACGGATTCGGGCATTCGCCATGACTTCCCCCCAGGGCACATCCCCCAAGGCCGAGCTGTAAATGATGAAAACCGAGAACCTCTTAGGCTGTGATCTCTCGCACGAAGGAGCGATCGAGTCAAGACGGGAATCAGGACATGTTCCTCCGCATGGACCAACCGGCAGACCCCATGGCGGGACCGCAGGTGGTCGATGAAGGATCGGCCAGGCCGGACCGGCGCCTCCGGCAACCCACCGCGATCCCGCCCCTTGACAACCCAAGGTTGCCACCAGATACTTCGGTCGGCGTGATCCGGTTCTCCCGGGACTTGGATGGAACACGCTGACATCGGGGATTGCATGGCGCGATCCCCGGTCAGGCCATGGACGCTCTGGATCCCCGCCAGCGAGGCGGGAGCAGAGTGTTTGTGTTTTAGGCCACGGGAGAATCGTGGGAGCCGTCGGCTACCGACGGGGGAGGGGAAATACCATGGAAAGAGTGCGCTGGTTCCTGGGGGGGTTCTTGACGCTGGTGCTGGCCCTTGGCGGGGGCTGGGCCCTGGCGCAATCTGCCCAAATGGCAGCGGCGGGAAACCCCGATGCCGAGTTGAAGACTGCCATGACCCATGCGGGGTTTGCCGCCAAGTATGACGCGCTGAAGGAGGTGAGCTTGCACCTTCATCACGTGATCAACTGTGTGGTCGGCCCGCAGGATAAGATGTTCGACGCCGCAGCGGGCAACCCGTGCCAGAGTCAGGGGAACGGCTTCCTGCCGGATCTCAAGGTCAAGAAAGGCGAGGACGCCCAGTACTACCAGGTGCAATGGGTGGCGCGGATCGCCGGCCAGGCGATCGCCTCGAACAATCTGCAAGAGGCCAAGGCCGCAGCGCGGATCGCCAGCCTGGTGCTCGAGGATGCCGCGAAGGCGCAGTAGACGCGCGGTCGCCGTCCGGGGGGGTGGCCGGCCATGCTGATCCACCCCCTCATCGTCCACTTCCCCCTGGCCCTCTGGCTCACGAGCGCGCTGTTCGATATCCTGGCGTGGGGGCGGGACGATCCGATGTATCGGCGGGCCGCCTGCTGGCTCGTGGGTCTCGGGCTCCTCGGGGCCGCGGCCAGCATCGCCTTCGGGTGGCTCGACCTGCTGGACCAGGAACGTCAGGGTGTGGGCACGGGCCTGCTGCTGCGGCACCGAGTCCACAGCCTCGTGGCATACCTCGCGACCGCGGTGTATTTGGCCAACTTCCTCTGGCGCTGGCGGACGAAGAACCGCGTCGCCGGCATCCTCCTCGGCCTCTCGCTCGCGGGCGCGATTCTGATCGCCGTCACGGGCTATCTGGGCGGTGCGCTGCGCGACGTGATGTGATGGCAGGCCGCTCCCCGAAACGCCACGCGACCTATCTCGCCCCGCGAAAAATCTTGCCCGGCGGTTTCTCTCTGTGGCATAAGGCCTGAAATTCTTCGTATCGCGAGCGGTTGGTCGTGGAAGCGCGGAGGTTGAGTCACCGAGCAGGTTGCGGTCTCTGATCCGTCTTCACTGGTGAGGTCGGATGGTCCCGCAGCAGGCCCCCGACGCCAGAGCCGAACAGGGCCCACGAACGGGTTGGATGCGCGCCCGCCCGACGGTGGGGTCATCGCTCTGGCGATGATTCTTCTGAGCTTCGCTCTGATCAAGCAGCGGGGCTGGTTTCCCCGGGCCCCTTCCGTCACCGCTCCTCCCCCGCCAATCTCCAGCCTCCTGGGCAAGGGACGCACGTTCCTGGATGCCTTGCTCGGCCAGGGAATCCAGCGGGACCTCGCCCTGGGCATCGTGCAAGCCTTCCGTCCCCACGTGGACTTTCGGCGACTCCAGCCTAGCGGCACACTGGAATTCCACCAGGACACGGCGGGCGCCCTGACGCGGATCGTATACCGGCAGAGCCCCGTAGACATCGTCGAGGCGTGGCGCGACGGGAAGACCTGGACCGCGGCGCGGCGCGACGTGCCCGTGGAGCGAAAGGTCGTTCTGGTCGCCGGCATGGTCGCGGGAAGTCTCTTCGAGAGCATGGAGGCCCTGGGCGAGCAAGCGCAGCTCGTCCTGGACTTCGCCGGGATCTTCGCCTGGGACTTCGACTTCACCTCCGACTCGCAACCGGGTGATCGCTTCCGCATGCTGGTGGAAAAGGTCTACGCGGGCGCCCAGTTCGTGAAGTACGACCGGATCCTCGTGGCCGAGTACGAAAGTGAGCGGAAGGTTCACGCGGGGATCTACTTCAAGGACAGGGAGGGTAGGGGATACTACACCCCGGCAGGGGAATCGCTGCGGCGCGCCTTCCTGAAGTCGCCCCTGGAGTTCACCCGGATCAGCTCGACCTTCACCCGCGCGCGTCGCCACCCGATCCTGGGGGGCGTGCGGCCCCACCTGGCCGTGGATTATGCCGCACCCGCGGGAACCCCCATCTGGGCCGTGGCGGACGGCAGGGTGGAGTTCGCGGGGTGGGCCGGCGGGAATGGATACACCGTGACCGTGCGCCACCGGGCAAACTTCAAGACGATGTACAACCACCTTTCCCGATTCGGCAAGGGCATCCACAGGGGCACCGCGATCAAGCAGCGCCAGGTGATCGGCTACGTCGGGACGACCGGCCTCTCCACCGGTCCCCACCTGGACTATCGCGTCATCAAGGACGGGCGCTTCGTCAATCCGCTCAAAGAGACCTTCCTGCCGGGCAAGCCCATCTCCCCCTCCTCCCGTCCGGCCTTCCTCGAGGCCCGCGACTCTCTCCTCGCGCAGCTGCGCACCGCCCTGGCGGCGCGCCCAGGAATGGACCCGAAGTCCTGAGCCCGAGAACTCCCCCCAGTGCCGCTCAGCAGCACCGACCGGGGCCCCGACCGCGGATCGGACCCCGCGCGCGGGAGAAGGACATCCCCGAGCGCCCCTTCTCCAGAAGATTCACCAGCGGCCGCGACACCGGCAGGCGGGAGATCCGCCGGCGGATCTCGCCAGGGCGAGCCACGCCGCCCTCCCACACCACGCCGCTCACCAGGCCGAGCCCCGACGTCCCGAAATACCAGTTGTGCACGTGCACGTTCGGGAGGCGGGGATGGACGATCTCGTCGGCGGGCTCGTCGCGCACTCGCCAATGACGGGCCAGGGCAGCCGGCAACCACTTGCTGGAATCGGCCAGCACGTAGGCGGGGACGCCGACGCGCCGGGCCGGGTGCAGGAGCGGTTCGGTCCCAACCTTGTTCACCACGATGTCGGGTGTGATCGCATCCGCACCCAGCAGGATCAGGTCGGCCGCCTCGACCCACTCCACCAGGACGGCGTCCACGACCAGGTGGACGGGAATGCCGAGCGCGGCCAGGCGCCGCGCCAGGACGACCCCCTCGCCCATGGGGCGCGACTCGGAACAGACGACCTCGAAGCGCCGCCCTCCCGCCATGGCCTGCCACAACGCCAGCCTGACCGCGGTGCTGTTCGAGTAGGTGAGGACGAGAGATCCCGGTCGCACCAGGTTGGCCGCCCGCCGGACAGTGGCCCGGAGGCCCTGATCGGTCCCGTCGGCGTAACGGACCAGGGCGTCATGCAGGCCATCCCAACTCGGGCCCCCTCCCTTCTCCTCTCCACGTCCGATCCAGAAGGCGTTGGCCAGCGTGAGGAACACCGCCATGGAAGGCTGGCTCGCGGTGAGGCGCAGCGTGAACTTCTCCAGGGCTGCAGTCAGGCGGGAACGCGGGAGGCGCCGGGCCTCCGCCAGAAAAAGCCGGGCCGCCTCGATCCCCTCGGCGAGCAGCGCGCTGGCGCCCAAGCGGCGATCCCGCCGGATCTGTTCCATGACTCGCTCCCAGCGGCTGGGCATCAGACCCTCACGCGGGAATGACCAATTCCCAATGACCAATCACCAACGCGCTGTTCTACCAATTCACTCTTCCACAATTTCTGGCCCAAATCCTTCCGTTCCCATGTCCGGGACGTGGTATCCTGGGGGGCGGAGACGGGAGGTGCGCCGATGATCAAGGCAATGATCCTGGCGGCGGGTCGCGAGATCTTGCGAGGGCGGATCCAGGATTCCAACGCGTGGACGCTGGCCCGGCGCCTCACCGGGCTGAGCTACGAGGTCGTGCGAATCACCGCCTGCGATGACGACCTCGCCGCCATCGCCCGCGAGATCCGTCGCGCGCTGGAGGACGGCGCGGCCCTCATCATCACCACCGGCGGCCTGGGACCCACCGACGACGACCTGACCCTCCAGGCCCTGGCCGAGGCCGCCGGCCGCCCGCTGGCCCTGGACGAGGAGGCGCGCCGGCTCGTCGCCGCGCGCTACGCCGATCTGCAGCGGGCTGGCGCCGTGGAGGATCCCGGCATGACCCCCGCCCGCGAGAAGATGGCCCGCATCCCAGAGGGCGCCAGGCCGCTCCCCAACCCGGTCGGCGCCGCCCCCGGCGTGTGGCTGGAGGAGGGCGGGACGACTTACGTGGCCCTGCCCGGCGTCCCGGCGGAGATGGCGGCGATCCTCGAAGAATCCGTCCTCCCCGGGCTCTCCGCGCGCACCACCGGCGTGGTGTACGCGGAGCGCCGGATCACGACGCAGGCGCGCGATGAATCCGAGGTGGCCGCCGTCCTGCGCCGCATCGCCCGCGACGTGCCCGAGGTCTTCCTGAAGAGCCACCCCACCCATTTCGGGCCGGACGTCCGCATGCAGGTCTTCGCCAGTACCTGGGCGCCCGATGCGCTCCGCGCGGAGGAGCGCTTGGCCCGGGCCCTCGTCCGGATTCGCGAAGCCCTGGGCGAGGCCCCCCCGCCGGAAACGCCTGGAGGCGAGGAGGCGATGGAGCGAGGAGGTTAGACGCCCGGAAGCTTGAAGCATCCCAGCATCCGCGCCTCCCGGCTTCCCAGCATGTCTCAGTTGGCGAGGAAACTGATCTGCCGCAGATCGTCCAGCAACCGGTTGAGGGCCACCGGCCCGTATTTCCCGACGAACTGCACCGCCTGCTGGGTGAGGAGGCCGCGCTCCTCGGGCGACACGAACTTCCCGGAGAAGGCGATGACGGGTACCGCCGCCAGCTCGGGAACCTGACGGAGGCGGTTCACGACCTCAAAGCCGCTCAGGCCCGGCAGGTGAAGATCCAGGAGGATGATGTCCGGCCGCTCCGCCTCCGCCTGCCGCAGCGCCGCCTCGCCGTCCGAGGCCGTCAGGACCTGGTGGCCCTCCTGCCGAAGCAGCGCCTCCAGCGCCTCCAGGACGACCGGCTCGTCATCCACCACCAGGATGCGCAAAGACCGCTTGGGGGCGCCCAGCTCGCGACAGCGTTGCAGGGCGCCAAGCAGGCGCTGGGCATCCACCGGCTTCACCAGCCAGTCCACCGCGCCCAGGCTGAGGCCGAACTGCCCCCTCTCCCGGGCGCTCACGATGAGGACAGGGATGGCCTGCGTGGCAGAATCCATTTTCAGGTGATGCAGGACCTGCCAGCCGTCCATGTCCGGCAGGCTGAGGTCCAGCATGATGGCGTGGGGCAGCAGCCGCCGGGCGGCGCCCAGCCCGGCGTGCCCGCTGGCGACCAGGACGACGCGGTAGCCGCCTCCGGTGAGGTGCTCTCGAATCAGCTCCGCGGCGCGGAGATCGTCCTCGATCACCAGGACCAAGGGACGCGACACATCGGTCTCCTCGGGTCGCGCGTCGGTCGGGGATGCGCCGGGGAGGCGCACGATGAAGGCGCTGCCCTGGCCGGGCGCGCTCTCCACCCGGATGCTGCCGCCGTGCAGCTCCACGAGTCGTTTGGTGATCGCCAGGCCCAGGCCCGTTCCCTTCTGCCGGCCCTCGGCGGCTCCCGCCTGCTCGTACGCCTCGAAGATCCGCTGATGATCCTCGGGCGGGATCCCGATGCCCGTATCGCGCACAATGATCTCCAGCTCCATGCCCGTCTGGCGCGCCGTGACGGTGACGAGCCCCCCCTCCGCGGTGAACTTCAGGGCGTTGGACAGCAGGTTGTGGACGATCTGCTGCAGGCGGATCCGATCCGCCATCAACTCGCCCAGCGGGGTTCCGATCTCGACCGCCAGGGTCATGCGCTTGACCTGGGCCTGGGTCCGGAACAGCGCCAGCATCTCATCCAGGATGAGCGGCACGTCGCACGGCTCCGGATGGATCTCCAGCCTCCCGGCCTCCACCCGGGTCAGGTCCATAATGTCGTTGATCAGCTCCACGAGATGCCGGGCCGCGTTCGTCACGTGCCCAAGGTAGCGCTGCTGCTTGTCGGTCAGCGGGCCGACCTGTTGGGTGAGGAGCAGATCGGCGAATCCGATGACCGCGTTGAGGGGTGTCCGAAGATCGTGTGACATGCGAGCCAGGAATTCCGACTTCACCTGGGAGGCCCGCGCCAGCTCCAGGTTGGTCGCTTTGAGAGTGGCGGTCCGCTCCGCCACCTTGGCTTCCAGGGTGGCGTACAGGTCCTGCAGCGCGGTCGTCATCCGGTTGAACGCCGCGGCCAGATCCCCCAGCTCGTCGTGGCGATCCTCGGACAGGCGCGTGGCAAACTCGCCCGCGCGCAGGCGGGACACAGCCCGTTGGAGGTCCGTGATCGGACGCGAAAGGTGCCGTGCTGCCAGGGTTCCCGCCACCGCCGCCGCGACCAGAATGACGAGCAGGGCCGACAGGAAGCCTGGAAACAGATAGCGCGCGGCGAAGAGCCATGAGGGCGAGGGGCGCGTGTACACGAGACCCCACCCAATGTCGGGCACCGGGGCGAAGATGCCGATCTGAACCCGCTCCGCCCCATCGGTCCATGTGACCGAGCCCCGCCGTCCGGCCAGCGCCTCGCGCGCACCGAGATCGGCGGCAGTGACCTTTGTCGTTCGCTTCTCCGCCTCGGTGTGGGCGAGGATCACGCCCGAGGGAGATACCAGGTACACCTCGCCCTGATCCGCATGCCGTCCCGTCTTGTCTGCCGTTGCGACCCTGGCAGGGGCCAGCAACCCACTCAGGCGCTCCAGCGTGAACGAGCCGGCCAGGATGCCCAGCAGATCGCCGCGGGAATCCAAGATCGGCGCTGCGATCGCTATGGTTGGAACCCGGGTGGCTGCCCCGACGTAAGGGATCGGAGAGATGTAGGGGGCGCGGGACTTGACGACGCCCTGATAGTAGTCCCGGTGTCGGAAACTCTCGCCCACGACAGTCGGGTCCAGGCTGTTGGCGAGCAGGATCCCATTCGCACCAACGATGAAGACGCTGGTGAAGTGGGAGTATCGCTGCTGAATGGCCTGGACCTGTGTCTCCAGTTGCTGCCGGTTGCCGGCCGAGGCCGCCCGGCGTACGGCCTCCTCTTCGGCTGCCGCCCGAAGGATGCGCAGGCCGTCCCGCAAAGTGTACGCCACCGCCTCTGCGGACAGGGCGATGAGACGCTCTTCGCTCTCCAGGCGAGCCGCCTGCTCCGCCTGCAGGCTCTGGCGGACGCCCAGGATGCCCGCCACGGCCGCGGGGAGCAGACCGACCAGCAGGAACCCCAGGATCAGGCGACGCCGAAGACCGCCCCGACCCTTGCCCTGGTCATCCGCCATCGTCATTCCTCCCGGCCTCGGTGAGAGATGACTGGGTACATGTGAGACCCTCCAGGCTCATATGGTGAGCGCGTGGAGCCCCTTGGTCAAGGCCTCCACGAAGAAGTACTCACCCCACATCACGGATTCGTCCACACCCAGGCCCTTGTGGATGTGGTAGATCCCATGCTTGAGGATCCCCTCCCAGCCCAGGGTGGTGTGGGCCAGGTATTCCGCCGTCGTCAGGGTGTCCAAGATCCGGAACGCGGCGTCGCGGTAGAGACGCGACTTGGCGCGGGACGCAGTGAACTCGGCGAGATCCAGGAGGCCGGAGGCGGCAATGGCCGCCGCGCTGCTGTCGGACTGCCGGCCTTGATCCGCCGCCGCATCGAAATCCCAGGGCGGCACCCCGTCCTCCGGCGTGTGCTCGATGTAGAAATCGGCGTTCAGCTCCGCCGTTTCCAGGAAGCATCGGTCACGGGTGTAGCGGTACGCGATCCCGAATCCGTACAGGGACCAGGTGAGGCCCCGGGACCAGCAGGAATCCCCACGGTACCCCTGGTGCGTGCTCTGGCGGAGGAATTCACCGGTGGCGAGGTCGAAGATCCCCTCGTGGGCCGTGGAGCCATCCCCGCGGACCAGCACGCGTCGCGTGGTGAGACAATGCTCCATGCCGACCCGGTGGAGCGCCTGATCCCCGGCCTCGCGGGCGGCGTAGAAAATGATCCCGACGTTCATCATGATGTCGATGAACAGCGACTGGGGGCCGATGAAAGAGCAGAGGTATCCGCCCGGCCGCTGGAATCGCAACCCCATGGTCCGTCCCGCCTGGATCAGGACATCGCGCAGGGCCGGGTCGCGGGTGAGACGATGCCAATGGTGGTACGAGGACATGAAGATGAAGCCGAGATCGTGCACGTTCCGGTCGTGCTGCCGCGGCAGGAGGGGCTTGGAGTACCGCTCGGCCTGCTGCCGGAACCAGGGGTCCGTCGTCTGGAGATGCAGCAGCCACAGGATGCCCGGGAGGAACCCGTCGCACCAGTGGGTCCAGGCCTCCCCCTCGTGCTTCCACCGGCCGGCGCGGGTGTACATGGGGGTGAAGTCGGGATAGCGCCCGATGGTGTTCCGGACCTGCCGGCCAGCGAAGGCCAGGGCCTCTTGCAGCTTCGGGATCAGGTGGGCGGGGTCGGTCATAGGTGACTCTGGAGGCGGGCAGCTGTCCTCCCGCCGAACCCCCTCCCGGGGTTCCGGGCCACGATACCGGGAGGGACGTTACCAGAGATGACGCACGGGGTCAAGCCAAGCCCGTCTCCGGGCCCACGGACCCACCGGATTCAGCCCCCTGTCAAGTTCGGAGAGCAAGCGAATGGGGGATCCGGCTTCCAGTGATAAAGGGCCACGAGAGTTCGCGTAAGGGAACGAAGTAGAATGGGAACGGGGGATCGCGGAAGGTAGACTAGGCCGTCCTGACGAACGGCACTTCAGTGACCTCGGCATCCAGCGATTGCTCCCCCGAAATGATCCGGAGTTTCGTCCCGGGGTCCCAGGCCTCGCGGCGGACGTAGCCGAGGGCGATGACCCGCTGGAGGGCCGGCGAGAAGACCGCGCCGGTCAGCGTCCCCACCTTGCGTTCCCCCGACAGGATGTCCGCCTTGGCGGACGGGACGATGGCGCCTGCCACCAAGAGACCCGTCAGCTTCTTGTTCAGGTGGCCCTGGTGCTCGACGCGGATGACGACCTCCTGCCCGAGGTAGCATCCCTTGGTGAAGCTCACGTGGTCCGGGGTCAAGGCTTCCATCAGAAGATTGCTGTCATCAAAGTCCACCCCGTACCAGGGCCAGCCCGCCTCGACGCGCAAGAGGTCCAGCGCCGCCATCCCCACGGGACGCAGCCCGCGGCCTGACCCGAGATCCGCCAGGCCCCCCCACAGACTCCCTGCCGCGTCCGCAGGGACAATCACGTCATAGCCGCGCATTGCCAGCCACCGGGTGGCGATGATCCTGACCCGTAGACCGCCGATCAATACCTTGGCGTGATGCCATGCTGGCAGATCCTTGACGCCGTCTCCAACAACCTCGGCCATGAAACGCTGTGCCCCGGGGCCCACGACCGTGAGATGGCCGTACCGGTCACTGGCATTCTCGGCCAGGACGTCGTCAGCGACGATATAGCGGTCGAATGCGTCCCGGACAACCTGCGCGCGATCGCGATTCACGTCGATCCAGACCGAGGCCGGAAGGCCGTAGGCCGCGAGGTCCGCCAGGATGTGACCCTTCACATTCAGGACCGCAGCGAGTTTGCCCTCCCCCGGCTTCAGATCCTTCACCTCGTTGGTGATCTGCCCGTTCAGCCAGCGCAGCCGGTCGCTGCCGGTCAGCTCGATAACGCCCCGGAAGGACATGTCCACCAAGCCAGCAACCGCTCGCGCGGCCTCGTACTCCGCAACCGGGTCACCAAAATGCTCCGGCAACTCGACGCCAAAGCGCTCGGCGAAAACGGCCCCCGCCGCCTTTTCCTGCTCTGCAAACGGACTTACTACTGCCATGCGTCGCTTTCCCCGTTCGACGTGCAAGGTGTAACGTTCAACATTGAACCTTGAACCGCAGCACCTTGCACCGTCCTCAGGACATCACCTGCCCACCGCATAGCCACGGCGGCCTGTCACGACATGGCTTGGCCCCCGCACAGGTTGATCGTTTGCCCGGTCATCCCCGCCGAGGCGTCCGAGGCGAGATACACCGCCAGGTCGGCGATCTCCTTCGGTTCCAGCATCCGCTGGATCGGGACCGCGGCCAGGGCCTGCTTGCGAAACTCCTCCTGACTCATGCCGATGGCCTCGGCCGTCTGGCGCATCCCGAGCGCCGCCATGTCCGTCTCGACCCAGCCCGGACAGATGGCGTTCACCGTGATGCCCCGGCCCACCACCTCCAAGGCCAGCGCCCGTGTGAACCCGATGATGCCGTGCTTGGCAGTGCAGTACGCGGTGTAGGCGGGCACGCCGAACCGTCCCAGGACGGAAGAGATGTTGATGATCCGCCCGCCGTTGTGGTTGGGCATGTACCGCAGGACCTCGCGCGTGACGTAATAGGCCCCCACCACGTTCACGGTGAGGACCTGGAGCCACCGGGCGTCGTCGTCGGAATCAATGGGGATCCGGGCGTTAATCCCGGCGTTGTTGACCAGGATGTGGATCTGCCCCCAGCGCGCCACGACGTCCCGGACCAGAGTCCGGGCCTCCGCCTTCTCTGCGACGTCCGCGCGGATGGCCAGGACCCGCCCCCCGCCCGGGGAGATCTCGTCCGCGGCCTTGCGCGCCGCCTCGCCATGGCGGGAGCAGATGGCCACTTTCGCCCCCTGGATGGCCAGGGCCGCGGCAATGGCCTTGCCGATCCCCCGACTGCCGCCCGTGACCAGTGCGACCCGATCTTGCAAGAGACTCATGGCGTGTCTCCCCGCGGTGATGCAAAAGGCCCCGGAAAATTTCCGGGCGTTCGCGCGCCCTGTGACTCATCGCCGCCGTCTCGGGGCCGGCGGGCGCATGGCCCGCAGGTGATCGTGAAGCAGGCGGATGTGCTGCGCCTCCTGATTCTGCATGCCCAAGAGCGTCCGGGCCGTGATCCCGGCCTCGGGCGGGAGCAGGCCGGCGCACCAGGCGTACAGGGAGCCGCCACGGTCCTCCATCCAGAGATCGAAGCGGAGAGACGCCCGCATCCCGACGATGACGGTAAGGCATCCGAGAACCCAGGCCACCCCCCGGCATAGCGGGGCCAGTGGAACGGGTCGTCCCCCGTGCCGCCGGATCAGGGGCGCCAGATCCTCCGCGTGATGGACCTCGTCCAGCGCGAGTTTCTCCAGGAGGGCGCGGGTGTTGCCATCCCCGGCGGCCTGGGCCTGCACCTGGTAGACCTCGACGGCCGCGATCTCGACCAGCCGGTTCCACTGGAGGCTTGCCCGGAGCCGCCACCTGCGCCAGGCCACGCTCCGCGCGAGCCATGCATCCAGCGCGAGAGCCCCGCCCCCGGTCCGGTACAGCGCGAGGACGCCCCCCAGCAGGCCGAGGTTCTTCGACAGGCCGCCCAGCGGGTCCAGCAGGTAATGGGGCGAGGTCCATCCGATGATCGCGGTGAACGCGCTGAGGAGTCCCACCTGGAGAACGGCCAACCCGCGGACCCACAACCCGGCCAGGATCGTGCAGCCCAGCGCGGCTTCCCCCAGGCCCAGCAGTTTGAGGAATATCGGAATGTGATAGGCCACCAGCCAGGTGCGGGCGACGATCTCGACCTCCGCCGAACCGGGGAAAAGCCATTTGGGAAGGATGCCCTCGTAGATCCACACGAACGAGAGCCCCAGGCGAAGGACCAGGGGGACGGCGCGAGCCGCCCAGGGTCGCCGGCTGCTCTCGTCACGGCCGCTCCCCAGGAGCAGGAGGCACAGGCCGGCCGCGAACAGGGCGACATTCTTCGAGACCCCGCCCATCGGATCCACCAGGGCCGGCGGCATGACGATCCCGAGGCCGATGGTGAAGAGCAGGAGGAGCGCGCACTGGACGGCCGCCACGGATCGGACCATCCATCCCCGGATCAAGAGGAGGCCCAGCAGTGTCTCACACGCGCCCGCCACCCCGAGAAAGGCCGCGGGCGATCCGGGGAACGGCTGCCAGCGGGCGGCCGCATGCAGAAGCTCCGGTGCCGGCGCCAGGAGCTTTCCGACCAGCCCCTCATAGAGCCACACCGCGCCGACCCCGACCCGCAGGAGAAGCGGAACCTGTCCCTCGTCCGGCCGGCGCGCATCCATGCCGCTCCCCTTACCAGGCGGTCTCCGCAACGCCGGCGCGATGGTTCACCAGCCGGGCCAGGACGAAGAGCAGATCTGAAAGGCGGTTCACGTAGGCCAGGATGACGGGGGGGACCTCTTCCGTCTCCGCCAGGGCCGCAATCCGCCGCTCGGCCCTGCGGCACACAGTGCGGGCCAGGTGCAGCCGCGCCCCCGCCTCGCAGCCGCCGGGGAGGATGAAGCGCTTCAGGGGCGGGAGCTCTTCTTCGAATCGATCGATCGCCCGCTCCAGGCCGGCCACCCGCTCCGGGGGGAGCGCCATCTTCTCCGCGTCCCTTCCCGCGTCCTTCCGGACATCCGCAAGCTGCGCCCCCCCGGCGAACAGGTCCCGCTGGATGGACGCCAAAAGGTCCAGCAACCCCGGGTCGGTCACGCCGGCGCAGGCGAAGCCGAGGCAGGCGTTCAGCTCGTCCACCCCACCGTAGGCCTCGACGCGCGCCGCGTTCTTCCGGACCCGCCCCAGACCTAACAGTCCCGTCTCCCCCCCATCCCCGGTCCGCGTGTAGATCTTCATCCTGGGCCTCCCCCCTTCGCGCGCCGACCTCAGTTCATGGACGCCACACGCTGGCGGATGGAGCGGAGGTGCTCGCGGATCACCTCGGCGTCCTCGGCCGCAGGGGCGAGCTTGAGATACCGCTCCAGGTCGGCCATAGCCTCCGGATAGCGCTTGAGCTGGGAGGACAGGAGCCCCCGGTCCCGGATCTCGGTGGCGGCCTGCGGATCCAGGATCAGGAGGCGCTCCACCACGCTCAGCGCCTTGGCATACGCCTGGCTGTTGAAGTAGATCGCCTTGAGGTTGGTGAGCATCCGGGCCAGGATCTGGCGGGTCCCCAGGGTGGCGAGAAAGTGCGGCTGAAACGCCAGCTTCCCGTTGGAGATCCGGTCCAGGATGCGCTGGCAATCGGCAGGAGACACGATCGCCCCGCCACCATAGGGATCGATCACGATCTCCTCGTCCGGCCCCACGTACTTGACCAGGAAGTGCCCGGGCATGCCCACGCCGCGCAGGCGCAGGCCGAGCCGCCGCCCCACTTCCATATAGACCGTAGACAGCGTGATGGGGATCCCCACCCGCCGGTCCAGCACATCGTTCAGGAAGCTGTTCCGCGGATTATAGTAGTCGTGCGTGTTGCCGCGGAACCCTTGGTCCTTGAACAGGTAGTCGCCCAGGGCCGCGATCAGCCGGTGGGCCTCCGGCCCGCCGCCTACCCGGTCGCGGAGCTCGGCGGCCATGCCATCCAGCCGCGAGAGGTACCGCGTGACCTCCAGCTCGGGGTACTCCTCTTTAGCGATGAGGAGCGCGGCCTTGGCCAGGTCTATCGCCGGCTCGGAGCCGCTGACCAGTTGGGCGAAGGCGCGGCGGCACGGCGGTGATATCTCGGTCGGGTCCTTTGCCATGATCGGTGATCAGGCGCCGCAGCGGGCCTGGACGATTATCCCTTGCCGCGCGCATGTGCGTCTGGCATGCTCTGGGGGGAATCCATGACTCCCCCGTTCCGGACGTTGGCCTGGCGTGTCCCGCTGCTCCTGGCGGGCATCCTGGGGACCGGCATGCTGCTGGGCCTGGAGAAGTACGTCATCTATGTCCCCGAGCGGGTCATCGAGATGACCCCCCAGAGCGAGGGGCTCGCCTACGAGGACGTCTGGTTCCCGGCGAGAGACGGCGTCAGGCTGCACGGCTGGCTGGTCCCCGCGCCGGGGGCGCGCTTTACGCTGGTGTGGTTCCACGGGAACGCAGGCAACATCGGCCACCGGGTGGACAACATCAAATATCTCCACCGCGCTCTGGGCCGACCGCTGCTTCCCAACATCTTCATCTTCGACTATCGGGGCTACGGGCACAGCGCCGGCAGCCTGTCCGACCTCTCGGAGAACGCGACCTATGACGACGCCGAGGGGGCCCTGGCCTACCTTCGGGGACGTCCGGATCTGGCCCGCACGCCGCTCGTCTACTTCGGCCGCTCGCTGGGAGCGGCCATCGCGGTCGAGATGGCCCGGCGCCACCCGCCGGCCGGCCTGATTCTGGAGACGCCCTTCACCTCCATCAAGGACATGGCACGCGTGGCCCTGCCGTTCCTCCCGGTGGGAAGCCTGCTGCGGACCAAGTACGATTCGCTGAGCAAGGTGCAGGAGATCCGGGTGCCCCTGCTCGTGCTGCACGGCGATCGGGATGACGTGGTCCCCTACGAGCAGGGGCGCCGCCTCTTCGAAGCGGCTAACCAGCCCAAGACGTTCTTCACGATTCGCGAGGCCCGCCACAACGACACCTATATCGTGGGGGACCGACCGTATTTCGACGCCTGGGCCCGCTTCCTGCGCAGCCTGGAGCGAGCGCGTCCTTTATAGCACGCCAAGGAGGCCAGGCAAAGCCACGGCCGCGATACAGGTCCTTTCCCGGACCGGCCGTGGCGTGGTAGACTTTCCCCGCCGGTAGCGCCCGCGCGGAATGCCCCGGGATTTCGCCTGGCGGTCCCGATGGAAGGGGAGACGAGATGAAGGTCGAGTTCACGAATAACGCCCTGGCCCGCATGCTCGACCGGGGCATCAGCGAGGCCAATATCCGCGCGGCGCTGGATGCGCCGGACCACCTCGGTCCCAGCTTCGAGAAGCGCTGGCATGCGCGGAAGAAGGTGGAGGCGCGCACGCTAGAGATCGTCTTCTCGCGCCAGCGCACCCAGTCCCAGGTTATCACCGCCTACTGGCAGGAGCCTTCCGCATGAAGATCAGTTATGATGCCAAGGCCGATGCCCTCTACATCAAGTTCCAGGACGGCACGGCGGCCCGGACCCGGAAAGTGGAAGAGGGCCTGCTGGTGGACGTGGACGAGCATGGCCGCCTCTACGGCATCGAGATCATCGGCATGAAGGGGCGGATCCCCATCCTTGAACTGGGGAGGATCACCCTGGACTTTCCCGTCACCGACGCCAGACCCGCCAGCGCGTGATGCTGCCCGGGGCCTCCTGACCTCTGCCCCGCTCATCCTTCGAGATCCGGCTGCGCCTCGGATCGTTCCATCCCGCAAAACCCGGCGCAACCCTCCCGAGACTCTAGCCCCCCCGGGGGCGACATGCCTGCTCATCCCGCGAGCCACCACTTGCTCGAGGGCGAGGGGGCGAGGAATGAGAATGATCAGGTTGAAGGGGCGAATGAGAACGGGGGGACTCGCCTCACCGAGGATTTTGTGGTACAAGACGACAGACGTGCGCACCCGCAAGAGGCCGCGCCAGGCTGGGCCGTTGTCCCGACGCTTTTTCACTGCGATCCTGCCAGCAATGACGGAGGGCCCGCCGAACCATCCGTGATTCCCGGAGGTGAAGAATGGGATTCCTGGTCGTCGCCACCGATCCGCATCATTCCGATTTCAGCGGCGAGCTGGAAGAGCTTTCAGTCATCGGCGCCGAGTTCCGGACCGCCCAGTGCAAGACGGAGGAGGACGTCGCCGAGGCCTGCTGGGAGGCAGACGGCATCATGGTCACCTTCGCCCCGGTGGGGCGCTGCGCGCTGGCGGGCATGCCGCACTGTCGCATCGTCGTCCGGAGCGGGGTGGGGTACGACACGATCGACGTTCCAGCGGCCACCGAACGCAAGGTGATGGTGGCGAACGTGCCCGACTACTGCATCAGCGAGGTGGCCGATCACGCCATGGCGCTGATGCTGTGCCTGGCGCGGAAAGTGGCGGAACTGGATGCCCAGGTGCGGGCCCAGGGTTGGACCGGCATGCTCCGGCCCGTGCGCCGGCTGGAGGGCCAGGTGCTGGGGGTCATCGGGCTGGGCCGCATCGGGCGGGCGGTGGCCGCCCGCGCCCACGGATTCGGCCTTCGGCGGATCGCCTACGATCCCTACGCGCCGGCCGATGTCTTCTCGGCGCTGAGGGTCGAGTCCGTGAGCCTCGATGTCCTGGCGCGGTCCGCTGACATCGTCACCCTGCACACCCCCCTCAGCCGCGAGACCCGTGGCCTCATGCGGGAGGAGATCCTCCGGCAGATGAAACCCACTGCTCTCCTCGTGAACACCTCGCGGGGTGGCGTGGTGGCCACGGACGATCTGGTGCGGGCGCTCCGGGAGGGTTGGATCTCGGGGGCGGGATTGGACGTCTTCGAGGAGGAGCCGCTGCCTCGGGATCACCCGTTGCGGAGCCTGCCCCATGTCTTGCTGACCCCCCACGCCGCCTGGTATTCCGTGGACTCGGAGCTGGAGCTGCGCCGGCGCTGCGCCCGGACCGTGGTGCAGGCCCTGCGGGGCGAGGCGCCCGCCACGCTGCTGAATCCGGAGGTGCTCGCGCGATAGGCTGTTCAGGCCTGACTGCCGGGGGGCGTGGCCGCCTCGAACTCCTGCCTGGTGATGAAGCGGCCGCCCTGGATCTCATGGTTCTCGATGCGATAGCTGCCGTCGAACGTGATCTCCGCCGTCATCAGGCGGAAGCACTTGCTGTCCATGATTTCCTTGCGGACGAAGTAGCCGCCCTCCTCCCCTCGACTGAGGTCATGGCGCTTGTCCAGGCGCACGTGGACCCTGGACTTGCAGCGTCCGCACTCCACGTAAATGTGGACGGAGTCATCGGTCTCTGCGGAAGGCGTGAACGAGAACAGCGACCGCAATCTGTCCAGGAGTCCCATCGTCTCACCCTCCTCAATCCCTGGCATGCCCTCCCAGCCCCGGCGGTGGCAGGCGACTGCCGGCGCCCGCCGTGGGGAACATATCCCAACCACACCAAGGGAGCAAGTTCCACAAGACGGGTAAGCCCGGATCGGGGATAGATCGCGATTTCGTCCTTAGGGAATCCGGTGGAGATGCGGCTGGAAGCGGTTCTCGGGAAGGGACAGCCTCAGCAGGCCCCGCCTGCCGGGGGACCGGCGGACTGGGCGGCTTCCTTTTCGACAGCCACCGCGCGGATGAATTCCTCCCGGCAACCCGGACAGATGCCGTGGGTGACGAGCGCTGACCCCCCGGGAGACTCCGGCGTCATGGCGTCTCCTGCGAGGGAAATCCCACACCAGGCGCACACCCGCATCCAGACTGGCGGGGACCCGGAACTGGCGGGCATCGCGTCCTCTCCCTTTTGGAGAGCTGCACCGCAGGTATAGAAACTGCCCGGACCGGGGCAGGGGAAGGTGTCGCCGATACGCTATCCCCTATCCCCCATAAGATGCAATAGAACAACCTGCGGATAATGCATTTTCTTCTGTGGACAAGCCGGATTTCTTTGTGGATTCTCTGTGGAATCGATGTGGAGAGTCGGGATGACAGGAACTGATGCTTTTCGGCGGTTCGCCGGAGCCACCCCGCAAAGCAAGACGGCCCCGATGGGTTTCCATCAGGGCCATTGCGTTCAGCCGGTTCGATGGTGGGCGAAGGAGGTTTCGAACCTCCGACCCCCTGCTTGTAAGGCAGGTGCTCTCCCCCTGAGCTATTCGCCCCTCGGTGCGGGAGTGTTTTCCCGTGCGGCAGCGCTAGTCTATGCCAGCCCTCCGGACTGTCAAGGCGAAATTGTGCAACCGGCCCATTATCGTTGTCGCCGACCAACTGGTCGAAGTCTCCCTCGAGAATTGAAACGCGATCCCCACGCCTGGACCTGTGGTGACCCCTGCGATCTCACTTGTCTCTCGCCAAAAGATCAATAAGACTGCCTGACCCCCTTCAAGTCAGGTCCCCATTGCTGCGGCAAGTTCCCGAAAGTCACCGACGACTAGATCCCAATCGTCTTCGGGCTTGAGGTCCGAGGTCTGCCCCGGACCATACTCCGACGGCCGCGGCACAAAGGCGGTCCGCATCCCATGGGAGCGCGCCGCCCGCAAGTCGTAGTTATGGGCCGCGACCATCATGATCTCCTGAGGTTCCAAGGCAAGCAGCTCGATCGCACCCTGGTAGACCTCCGGGTCGGGCTTGTAGCGGCGGAAGACCTCAGCACAGAGGATGCAATCCCACGGGAGGCCCCCGCGTTTGGCCATGCTGACCAAGGAGGCCACGTCGCCGTTTGACAGCGTTGACAGCACGTATGTCTTTTTGAGCCACGTCAATCCGGCCACGACGTCCGGCCAGGGATTACATCGATGCCACGCGCGGTTCAGGAGGATCTTTTCGGCTTCGCTGAGCCCGTGAATCCCATATTCGACGAGTAAGGCGTCAAGCTTCCGACGGTAAATGCCGTCCACGTTGGTCCAGGGCAGCTTCCCCGCGCGTACCGCGTCCATGCCGGGGCGGTAGCAGCTTTTCCAGTCATCGACAAAGGCGTCCCACTTGATGGAAATCCCTTTCGCCTGTCCGAAGGCTCGCAGCTCCTCGATGATGCTGCGGCGCCAGTCGACAACGGTTCCGAACACATCGAACGCCATGGCTTTCACGCCGTCCGGCGACATACCGCCTCTCCTATCCGAAATTCCGGGGCGTTGACACTCCGCTACGTCTGCGCGGCCCCGCGCCACCGCCTGGCAGATCGGCTGCGGGGAGATCCCCAGCACGGGGGCAAGCGGTCGGCCGGGGCGGCCGACCCGCTCGGTCCAGGGGAGGGTGAGGCGGACGGGGAGCGGGGTCATGGAGGAAAGTCTATTAAGTCTACTATGCCCTCCTGTACGTCGGCAGCAACAGCGGGTCTCCCTTCACTATGCCCCGCCTTCGGCAGAATTTCCTGCGCCTTGACCGGCACCTTCGCCCCTAGCTATCTTTCGAGCGCGATACGCCTCGTAATCAGGTACCAGACGATCATATTCTCCATCCATTAACGGAGAGGAGATCATGAAATCGGCGGAGGCGCGATTGCAGGCGATGGGAATATTCCAAACGACCGCCATACGCAAGAGTGCCTTGACATCCGGATCGTGGGGCTGCGGTTCGAGCGGATCCCAGAAAAAAATGAGAAAATCAACCTCACTGTCGGCTATCTTGGCGCCGATTTGCTGATCCCCGCCCAAAGGTCCACTCTGGAGTTTGTTAATTGTGAAGCCAAGTTCTTGTTCCAAGATCTCGCCGGTTGTCCCGGTTGCATATAACTTGTGGTGAGCCAAGAGCACTCGATTATATTTTGCCCACTCAACCAGATCACCCTTCTTATTGTCGTGCGCGACGAGGGCGATCTTCTTGTCATGTTCCATGGCGATTTTCTTGTGATTCATGTGAACTCCCCCGGTTCCCCCCGCAATAGAAAATTATCTCAATGTGGCTGACGGCCTCGAGCTCAGCCGCGGCCGCCAAGTGCAGCCGCTGGTTAGTGTGATGGGGCGGGACGTTGCCGCCCTTGTCGCCTTGCTCCTCTGCCGGGCACCGCCATCCCCCTTCGGGAATCCCTGAAGACAAAGCAGCCCTCTGGGATCAATGGAAGTCCGAGAGGGCCGTGCCGATGGTTCTTATCGCCTTGTCCCCGGCTGATCTCACTCGACCGCCCTCCCCAGAGCGCCAGGGTGCTTCAGAGGTTGGCTCACGCTACCGCCAGGCGTCCACCCATGTTAAGCATGATGCTGCCGCCACCTGTCCCACGTCCGTCTAGGCCCGATGCGAGGCGGTTCAGGCCTCACCAAGCGCTTCCAGGTCTGCAAGGTCTTTCGTCCTGCCGACCGCGCGCTTGTTGGCGATGAACTGGACGCGACCGATGAAGGAGACGGGAACGTCGCCGTACAGCCCCGCCTGCCTGCCCGCCCAGCATTGCTCCCAGGTGACTCCCGAGAGCGAGGTGATGAGGTCCACTCGCACCGGCGGAACGCCGAGTTGGACCACGCGATCCTGGCTTGAGAGGTCCTTCGCACTGAGGCCGAGCGAACCGAACCCAAAGGCATCCAATGCGGCCAGGATTCGCCGCGCGTTCTCCGGAGTGGGCCTCACATAGAGGTCCATGTCCCCCGTGTAACGTGGAGCGCCGTGGAAGGCGAGTGCGTAGCCGCCCACGATCATGTACTCGACACTATGTGCGTTGAGTAACGCGACCAGTTCTCTGAAGTCTGGCTGCACTTCCATGGAATTGCCTTCGCAAATACTCCACGGCGGCGATGCGTTCGACCGGGGGCCGGCTCAACCAGTGGGCGAGGTCATCCCGCCGGGTGTCTGAGTTGAGGCTTCGAATCTGAACAACCTTCTCTATCATGAGCACCCCTGCCATTACCTCTCATCCAGTTCCGAGGCGCTTCGCATTTTTCTGGGCTGCCTAGAACCGCCGCAATATCCCGACGACCTTGCCGATGATTTGGAAGGTCTTCTCACCCCGGCGCAACTGGATGGGGGGCATGGTGGGATGTTCCGGTTGGAGGACGACGACGTCTTTCTTGAAGAAGACGCGCTTGATCGTGGCCTCGTCGTTCACTAGGGCCACGACCATATCGCCATTCTCGGCCGTGGCCTGGCGGCGGACCAGGGCGTAATCGCCCGGGAGGATGTGGGCGTTGATCATGCTCTCGCCCTGGACCTTGAGGAGGAAGGCCTCGTCCCCGTTCACCCACTCGCGGGAGATTACCAACGAGCCCTCCACATTCTGCTCCGAAAGCAGCGGCTGGCCCGCCGCGACGCGACCGAGGATGGGCAGCTCGCGAAACAGAGAAAGAGTCCTTCCACCAGCCGGGAGGGGGGATGAGGAAGGCGCCTCGAGGAGCTGGAGCGAGCGAGACTTGGAGGCAACGCGCCTCAGGACGCCCTTCCGCTCCAGCGCCTTGAGATGGTCGAACACGCTGCGAGGCACGAAGCCGAAGTGGGCCCCGATTTCCCGCACCGTGGGTGGGTAGCCGGCCTGCGTTATGAAATGCCGGATGAAGTCGAGGACCTCTCGCTGTCTGGCGGTCAGCGTCGACCTTGTAGTCATTGCCTTCCTCTCATTTCACCATAGCGGCTGTGCGATATGTCTTCACCCGCGCTGTCATATACCATACGTGCGTATGGTTGGTCAAGGCGAAACACATCTCTCTCCGCAATTTCTTCCAGCCTAAATTCGTGATAGGGTTCGTGAATCAGAGCTGTCAGGCTGGCCCAAGCCGATTCGCCGATCCCTTTGAGCGAGAAAGGAATCTGAGGAGCCCAAGGCTGAGGACGTGATCGCGGACCGCCACAAGAAGTTCCAGAAATTCTCGGCCAAGAACCAACGATAGGAGGATCTCAACCCGGGGCGGACGCGTCTTCCCGCAGGATTTGCGGAGAGGAAGACCAAGCGATGAATTCGTTGCGCGGGAGGTGATGCGCGACCCGATTGCAGGCGTTCGAAAGAGGGGCCTTGACAGGGCCGTTCCGACTGGATAGGTTGCACACAGGAATCTCATTCTCCAGGAGCCGTTGGGAGGGAGAGGAGGCCAACATGAAGCAGCGAAAGCAGCATGGCACAGGTTCGAGCGGGATGAGCCGGCGGGATGTCCTGCGCCTGGGGGCGGCGGCGACTGCCGGCGCGGCGGTCGGCCCGTTCGTGATGCGGGTCGCCGGGGCCGCAGATGCCTTCAGCTGGCAGCGGTTTAAGGGGAGCAAGATCTTCATCCAGTTCACCAAGAACCCCTGGTCCGACACCATGGAGAAGATGGTCCCGGACTTCGAGAAGCAGACCGGCATCAAGGTCGAGTTCTCGGACCTGCCGGAGATCCAGGCCCGGCAGAAGGTCACCGTGGAATTCACGGCAGGCTCGGGCGGGATCGACGTCTGGTACACCAGCCTGCACGTGGAGAAGCGGCGGTTCTGGAAGTCGGGCTGGTACCTCGACCTCCGGAAGTTCCTGAATGACCCGACCATGACGGCGCCGGACTACGATTGGAACGACATGACCGCCGGCGCGAAGGATGCAGTGACGCAGTCGGACGGGAGCATCTCTGCCCTCCCGGCCTTCGTGGACCCGTGGATCCTCTTTTACCGGAAGGACCTGCTCGCGCAGAAAGGCTTGAAGCCGCCCCGCACGCTGGCCGAGATGGAAGAGTTCGCCCAGAAGTTCCACAACCCGCCGGGGATGTACGGCTTCGTGGCCCGGGGGCTGAAGAACGCCAACGCTCCCGCCTGGGACTGGGTGCTCTTCAGCATGGGCGGGAGCTTCTTGACGAAGGACGGCAAGGCCTCCATCAACACGCCCGAAGCGGTCAAGGCCATGGACTACTACGCCGGCATACTCCGCCGCTTCGCCCCTCCGGGCGTGGTGAACTTCAACTGGTATGAGTGCAGCGCGGTCTTCATGCAAGGCCAGACCCCCCTGTATTTCGACGGCGTCAATTTCGCGAGCCAATTTGAGGACCAGGAGAAGTCTAAGGTCGTGGGCAAGACGGGGTACACCGTCCTGCCGGCCGGACCCGGCGGCCACTTCTCGCCGATCTTCAGCAACGCCGTGGGCGTCAGCGCCCAGAGCAAGGTGCAGGGGCCGGCCTACTTCTTTGCCCAATGGGCCACCACCAAGCAGAGCGCCATCAAGGAGCTGCTGGACGGCACGGGGAGCGGCCGGGCGTCAGTCTGGAACGATCCGGAGGTGAAGGCCAAGGCCAAGATGCCGCCCGATTGGGCGCAGTCCTACGTGGACAGCATCAAGATCGGCCGCCTGGGCCTGCCGGAAGTCGTGGACGTGACGCAGTTCCGGGACATCGTGGGTGTCGCCATCCAGAAGGCCATCGAGGGGGCCAAGTCCGCCAACGTCTTGGCCCAGGCCCAGAAGGAATGGCAGGCCGTCTTGGACCAGACGGAGAAGTGAGACAGGGGAGGAGATCGCCATGAAGGGACGCAAGAATAGCATAACCCGACGAGAGGTGTTGCGCTTGGGTGCGGCGGCAGCGGCCGGGGCGGCGCTGGGTCCGTTCGTCGTCACTCCGGGCCACGGCCAGACCTTCAACTGGCAGCGCTTCAAAGGCAAGGAGCTCTACTGCATCTTCTACAAGCACCCGTGGATCGACGAGATGGTCAAGTACTTCCCCGAATTCACCGACCTTACCGGGATCAAGGTCAACCACGAGGTCCTGCCGGAGGTTCAGGGACGCCAGAAGCTCACGGTGGAGATGACGGCCGGCTCCGGGGGCGTGGACGCCTGGCACGCCAGCATGCACGTGGAGAAGCGGCGATTCTGGAAGTCCGGCTGGTTCCAGCCGCTAAACAGATTCCTCGAGGACAAGAGCCTGACCGCCCCGGATTACGACTGGAACGACTTCACCACCGGTGCGCGGAACGACGTCACCCAGCCGGACAAGACGATCAGCGCCATCCCCACTTTCGTCGACGTCTTCACCATGTTTTACCGGAAGGACCTCTTCCAGCAAAAGGGCATCGGCGTCCCCCGCACGATGGCCGAGCTGGAGGATGCCGCCAAGAAGCTCCACGATCCGCCGCGCATGTACGGGTTTGTGGCCCGGGGGCTGAAGAACGCCAACGCCACCCCCTGGGCCTGGGTCATCTACTCTCTGGGCGCCGACTACCTGACCAAGGACGGCAAGTCCGCCATGAATTCACCCGCCTGGGTGAAGAGCCTGGAGTGGTATGCGGGCATGCTCCGGCGCTACGCCCCGCCGGGCGTGGTAAACTTCAACTGGTACGAGTGTAGCTCGGCCTTCATGCAGGACCAGGTGGCCATCTACTACGATGGCGTGAACTTCGCCAACCAGTTCGAGGTGCCCGAAAAGTCCAAGATCGCGGGCAAGGTGGGCTACACGGTGCTCCCGGCCGGGCCGGCGGCGCACGTCGCCCCGACCTACACCAATGCCATGGCGGTGAGCGCGCAGAGCCGCAACAAGGAGGCGGCCTACCTCTTCATCCAGTGGGCCACCACCAAGCAGATGTGTGCGCGGGAACTGCTGAGCGGGGTCGGCGTCGGTCGAATCTCTCCCTGGGACAATCCCGAGGTGAAGGCCAAGCCCAAGATGCCGGCCGACTGGTACACCGCCTACCTGGAGAGCCTGAAGATCGGGCGGGCTGGGCTGCCCGAAATCGTAGACGTCACGCAGTACCGGGACATCTTTGGCGTGGCCATCCAGAAGGCCATCGAAGGGGGAAACGCAGCGGAGCTTGTCGCCCAGGCCCACAAGGAGTTCCAGGAACTGCTGGACAAGACCGAAAAGTAAGAGCCCTGCCCACCGACCTGGTAGAGCCTGGCCCTCCCGCCCATGGTGAGGCAAGCAGCCGGAGGGCCGGGCTCTTTTCGCGGGGCATTACAGAGGTCGCCCGCAATGGCGAATCGCACCGGCGTTTTTGACGAGTCCATGGCTGGAGCATCCCTGCCCCTTGCCATCCGGATCTCGCGCTTTACCCACCGCCACGCCCGGTTTATCTTTCCGGCGCCGGCGCTCCTGGTCGTGGCACTCATCATCGTGTACCCGGTCTTCTACACCGGCTGGATGAGTCTCCAGGAATGGTTTGCCTCCAGCCTCACCCCACCCAAGTTCATCGCCTTCGCCAACTACAACCAGATCCTCACCGGCGACCCGCGCTTCCGGGATGCGTTCTTCCGGACGCTTTACTTCACCTTCATCGCAGTGTCAGTGGAGACGGTTCTGGGCGTGGCGATGGCCCTCCTGTTCAACCGGGAATTTTGGGGCCGAGGGTTGGTCCGGACGCTGTCCATCCTCCCCATGATGGCGACACCAACCGCCATCTCCCTGGTTTTCGTCATGATGTACCACCCCACCCTGGGGGTGATGAACTACCTGGTCAGCCTCACGGGGCTGTCGCCGTTCAAGTGGACCTACAGCAGCAAGACGGCCCTGTACGCTATCGCCCTGGTGGACGTGTGGGAATGGACGCCTCTCATCATGCTCATCGCCCTGGCGGGCTTGGCGGCCCTGCCGAAAGAGCCGTACGAATCAGCGCTGATCGACGGCGCGACGCCGATACAGTGCTTCTGGCGGATTACGCTGCCGCTGCTCCGGCCGACCCTGGTGGTCGCCATCCTGTTCCGGGCCATCGATGCCCTGAAAACCTTCGACATCATCTTCGTGATGACGCAGGGCGGGCCCTCCAACGCCTCGGAGACGATCAATATCCTGCTGTTCAACCAGGCCTTCTCGTATTTCAACATGGGCTATGCCTCGTCCATGGCGGTCGCCCTCTTCGCCATCGTCATGGGAGCCTCGCTGATCCTGATGAAGGTCCGGAGGGTAGGATGGTAGACCGCCCAACGAAAAAGCTCCTGTGGCGGATCGCCTTTTACGCGGCGGTCGTCCTGGTCATGCTGCCGACCGTCTTCGTGTTCTACTGGATGATCACGCTGTCGCTCAAGCCGCAGGTCGAGGCCGCCGGGTATCCCCCCAGCTTCTTCTGGTTCAAGGTGACGTTCAAGGGCTACGTGGACGTCTTCGCCAAGAACCCGTTCCTGCTGTACACCTGGAACAGCCTGGTGGTGGCGACCGGCTGCACGGTGCTCGGGCTCATCGTGGGACTGCCGTGCGCCTACAGCATCGCCCACTGGCGCCAGAATGGCCTGGCCCTCGTCGTCCTGGCGGCACGCATTATCCCGGGGATCAGCTACCTCATCCCCTGGTACATCCTGTTTCGGAACCTGAAGATGGTGGACACGTACCAGGCGCTCATTCTGACGCACTTGGTGGTGGGGCTCCCCATCGTCATCTGGGTCATGATCGGGTTCTTCGAAGATATCCCGACCGAACTGCGCGAGGCGGCCCTGATCGACGGCTGCACCGATTACGGGGCGTTCTTGCGGGTCGCCATCCCCCTGGTCAAGCCGGGAATTGTGGCGACATCCATCCTGAGCTTCATCTTCTCCTGGAACAACTTCCTGTTCTCGGTGATCCTGGCCGGCCGGAACACGCGGACGCTGCCGATTGCGGTCTTCAACATGATCGGCTATGAAGAGATCAACTGGGGGCCCCTCGCCGCGGCCGCAACCATGATCACGCTGCCCGTCATCATCCTCACCCTGATCATCCAGCGCCACATCGTCACCGGCCTCACCTTCGGCGCGGTGAAGGGGTGACCGGCTCTATCCTTCTTGACCCGTCGGGGGAGTTGGCAGTACGCTTGGTTGGAAAAGAGACATCATGCGGGGAAGGCCGGCGCGCTCACGGCGCCGGGCGTGAGGGCATGTTGAGAGCCTGGGCGATAAGTTTCCGCAGATGGCTGGACGGCTGGGTGAAGTGGTTCCGGGGCTTCATCTACGGCCTGGTCCTCTTCGACGCCGTGGTGACGTTCCGGAAACAGCGCGGAGACCTGGAGCACCTGTTCGTCCTCATCGTCTTTGGCGACATCGTCGGCGTCCCGGTGATCCCTCCTTACTACACGCTGCGCCTGCTCCCCTACATTATCCCCGCCATCACCAACTGGAAACGGCGGATGCTGCGGGAGAAGGACCTCACCGACCTGGCGGGGGCCGGATGACACCACGTCATTTCGACATCCGAATTTCGAAATTCGAAATGGACCGGGCCCAAGTGGGGAGCCCGCTGCCGCGCATGCTGTGCGGTTTCAACCAGCAGCCAGGTGTCTCCGACCATGAGTGAGTGGGGGACCGGTACAAACCTGGCCATCGGCCTGGCAGCCTTCCTGCTGATCTGGTACGTCATCGGGATCCAGATCAACCGCCGGCGAGCCCGAACTCTCGTGCACCAGGTCCGCGAGTCCATCGAGCCCTTCGGTGGGTCGGCCACCATCCGATGGTTCGGGCGCAGCGCGTTCCGGATCGAGGCAGAGCAACTGACCGCACCCCTTGTCCGCCTGGGGATGAGCGTGCTGCTGGAGCCGCGCGAGACGTTCTTCCTCTGGGTGGTCGGCCGCCTGAGAGGACGCCGCGACTGGCTCCTCACCGGGGTGACCCTGGGCGGGGGCGTCGCGTCGAGCTTCGAGGTGTACCACCCCAAGAGGCGCGGCGCATTCCAGGTAGCGTCGGAGATCCGGGAGAAAGGATGGCGCCAGGAGCCGTTAGGCGGGCGGCCGCCACTCATCTGCGCTGCTCCTGACGCCAACGGGCAAGGGTTGGCGCGGGAGATCATGAACCTCCTGGCGCGGATGGAGGTCTGGCGTGTCGGCCTCCATCCCGAAGCGCCCCATCTGACCATCAGCCTGCCGGTCCCCGCCACGGAAACCAGGAGCCCCCTGCCCATCTTCCCCCTCCTCCCGCAAATCGCTCAGATCGTGCGGTCACGCGGATCCCACTAACTGAGAAGCCGTGCCCAAAGCATCCGATAGAACCAAAATACTGCGTGCCGCCGCATCCCTCATCAGTCCGTGCGCTTGATTCGAGGTCCCACACTGAGTATGCTTATACGTCCGAGCGGACCCGGTGACAGGGCCGCAGGCCGGCAATCAAGTGATGGTTTCCGGGTACCACGTCGTCATGCACTATGATCGAAAGGCACAAGACAGGCGTCATTTCGTTCAACGGGAGAAGGAGGGCAAACCATGAAGAAACCGAGGTGGTTTGGCACAATCCTGGGGATCGCCCTACTCACCGCGCTCCTGGCGATCCCGGCCACATGCCTGGCCGGGCAGCCGATCAAGCTGACCCTCTGGAGTGGCTATCCGGAGATGAAGCCGTACTTCGAGGCGGCAGCCAAGTATTACAACGAGCTGCATCCGAACATCAGCATCGAGGTCTCCACCTTCCCGCTCCGTGATGTGGAGCAGAAATACGCAGTGAGCCTGCCGACCAAGTCGGGCCCGGACATCGGCGAGATGCAGTCATACATCGCCCAGATCCACATCGAAAACGGTGGCCTGCTGCCCGATCCGCCCGAGGTCAACACCTTCCTCAAGAGCGGGGTGTTCCATCCGTTGTTCCTCTCGGACAGTACCTGGCAGGGAAAGATCTACGGCGTGCCCGTTCTCTACAGCCTGGACAGCCTGCTCTACAATACCCAGATGTTCAAGGAGGCCGGGCTCTCGGCGCCGCCCAAGAACTGGGACGAGATGCTCTCCATGGCCAAGAAGCTGACGAAATACGATGCCCAGGGGAACGTTACGCGGAGCGGCCTGGGCCTGCGTCTCTTCGGGGCCGGCAGTGGGGTCTCGGCCAAGTGGTGGTACTTCCTCAAGTCGGCCGGCGGCGAGCTGTACGAGGAGTGCGCCCCTGGCGCGAAGAAGTACCGCGCCGGCTACGACAACGAGGCGGGGCGCGAGACCTTGAAAATGTACATCGACGCCCTCTATAAGCTCAAGGTCCACGATCCCAAGCTGAAGCAGGACGCCGAGGGCTTTGCCAACCAGCAGGCGGCCATGTTCGTGCGGGAGTCGTGGCTGGTCGGATACATGAAGAAGAATGCCCCCAACGTCGAGTACAATGTGGCGCCGCTGCCCGCCTTCAAGAAGACGAACACCCTGTTGTTCTGGACGAACGTGTATGTCACCAGCAGTTCCAAGTACCCGAAGGAGGCGTGGGACTTCATCATGTTCATGGCCAACGGGCCGAAGCTGAAGGAGCTGGAGCAGATCCAGTACGATACCGTGGGATGGATGCCGCCGCGCAATGACGTCCAAAAGCGTCACCCGGGCATCTACACCCAGGTGCCCCAGTACAAGTATTTCGCCGAGGTACCCTCGAACTACACGCTCTACCCGTACCCGCGGCTATACGTCACGGACGAAGCCCTGACCAAGCTGGCCGAGCGGCTGGTGACAGCCTACCAGGACAAGAGCCTGCTGGATAACCCGACCGGTATCGCCAAAGTCATCCACGACGCCGCCGAGGAATCCAACCAGATTCTCAAGGAGAACAAGCTGTACTGCGGGAAGTAGTCGTTTCGGATTGCCGGCCTGCCGCCCTCGATCCTGAGGGCGGCAGGCCGTGCATTGAGGCACGTGTGAAGACCCTTGTCTCAGCGGGTGTCGGGGCCGGAAGCGGGCGGCGGGCACGCTGGCACTCGCGGCTGCGCTGGTACGCGCCCCAGTGGAGGTACTGCCTGGCGGCGCTGGGGCCCGTCTGCCTCGCCTACCTGGTCATCCGCATCATCCCGATTTTCGAAACGGCCTGGATGAGCCTTCACAACTGGAGCCTGGTCAGGCCGATCAAGCCGTTCATCGGTCTGGAGAACTATCAGAAGCTTGCCACGGATCCCCTCTTTCGGACGGCCCTGGTCAACACCACGCTCTTCGCCGTGGTGACGGTGCCCGTGACGCTCGTCCTGGCGTTCGCCGTGGCCGTCCTGCTGGACAAGCCGATGCGCGGCCGGCTCGAGAATGTGTACAAGGTCTTGTTCTTCCTGCCGGTCGTGCCGACGATGGTGCCGGTGTCGGTCATCTGGAAATGGATTTACGATCCCTCCTACGGCATCCTGAACTATGCGCTCGGCTTTCTCGGCGTGCCGGCCCAGGGCTGGCTCATCGATCCTCACCTGGCCATCTGGGCGATCATCCTCATGACGGTGTGGAAGAGCGTGGGCTACTACATGGTCCTGTTCCTGGTGGGGCTGAAGGACATTCCGGTGGACTACTACGAGGCGGCCAGCATCGATGGGGCGACGGGCTGGCAGCGGCTCACGCAGATCACGGTCCCCCTGATACGGCCCATGCTGCTCTTCAATGTGGTGATCGCCACGATCTTTGCCTACAACGTGTTCGCCCAGGTCTACGTCATGACCGTGGGACCGCAGGGCTCGCCCGCCAATCCCGTCCGCGTCATCGTCCTGGACATGTACGAGAACGGGTTCCGCTATCTCAAGATGGGGTACGCGTCGGCCGAGGCCATGATCCTGCTCATGATCGTCTTCGCCTTGACCATCATCGAGTTCCGCTTCTTCCGGCCCAAGGTCTGAGGGGAAAACGGGAATCGCCGCATGCGCACACACGGCTTCCGCCGCTTCCTGATCGAAGACGGGCTTCGCCATCTGATTCTGGCGCCGCTGGCGTTCCTCCTCGTGTTTCCCATCGCCTGGATGCTGCTCACCTCACTGAAGCCCAGCGCGGAGACGATCCTCTGGCCGCCGCGGATGTTTCCCATGCACCCGACCCTGGAGAATTTCCGGGATGTGTTCCTTCGCTGGCCGTTCCTCCGCTTCTTCCTGAACTCGCTGCTGGTGTCCGGCGTCTCCACCGTGGCGATCCTCCTGACCTCGTCCAGCGCAGGCTACGCCTTTGCCAAGATCAAATCCCGCGCGCTGAGCGTCATCTTCTTCATCTTCATCGCCACGATCATCGTCCCCTTCGAGTCCTACATGATCCCCGTCTACCTCCTCGTGAACCGGCTGGGTTGGCTGGACAGCTATCCGGGCCTCATCCTGCCGTTCATCATCATGGCCTTCGGCGTCTTCTTCATGCGCCAGACCATCCAGGCCATCCCGGACGAGCTGATCCAGGCCGCCCGCATCGACGGCTGTTCCGAGTTCGCCATCTTCTGGCGGATGATCCTGCCACTCTCCGGCGGGCCGCTCTCGGCTCTGGCGATCTACGCCTTCCTCAACGTCTGGGGCTTCTTCACCTGGCCGCTAATCATCACCATGTCGCAGGAGATGTACACGACCGAGATCGGGCTGGCTCTCTTCCAGAGCCAGTTTTTCATCGAGTACGGCCTGGTGGCGGCTGGCGCGACAGTCACGGCGCTGCCGCTCCTGCTCGTCTTCTTCGTCTTCCAGCGGCGCATCATCACAGCGGTGACCCTGACCGGCCTGAAGGGAACTTGATGCGTGCGCTCACGGGGCGACCGCTCGGGGCCGGGATACCCCTACGCTGCTTCCAGAGACTCTTCGAGTTGTAGACTTGAAAGCGGGCAGGACAGGGAGATGTCGTTGACACCTGAGCGGGAAGGGGAGTGATGAAGGCGGGCGGGAGCAACGCATCTGGTTGCCCATGCGGCGATGACCATCATCGAGGCGGAGTGACATGACCAAGAACGTGTTTCGTTTGGACGGGGAACTGGCTCTCGTCACAGGGGGAGGAACCGGCATCGGCTTCGGAATCTGCCAGGCCCTGTCGGAGGCGGGCGCGCGCGTCGTCATGACGGGGCGGCGGGAGGACATGCTGAAGGACGCCTGCAAACAACTGGGGGGCGCGGCCAGCTACTTGCTGCACGACGTGAATGAGCTGCCGACCATTCCGGCCCTCGTCGAGAGAATCGAGAGCCGGTTCGGGCCGCTCGGCATCCTGGTGAACAACGCCGGCAACCACCTGAAGAAGCCGGCCGTGAAGACCTCCGATGCGGATCTCGCCAGCATCCTTCAGACCCACCTGTTCGGGTCGTTCGCACTGAGCCGCGAGTGCGGCCGGCGGATGCTCGCGCGAGGGCGCGGCTCGATCATCATGATCGCTTCGATGGCCGCCCTCTTCGGCATCCCACAGGTCAGCGCCTACACCGCCGCCAAGTCCGCCATGGCGGGCCTGACCCGAGCCCTCGCGGTCGAGTTCTCTCCCCATGGGGTGCGTGTCAACGCCATCGCGCCCGGATGGTTCGACACCGCCCTGAGCCGGAAGGCGTTTCAGGGCGATCCGAGCCGGAAGGAGAAGATCCTCGTCCGGACGCCGCTGGGCAGCCTGGGCGACGTCATCGACGTGGGATATGCCGCTGTCTACCTGAGTTCCCCGGCGGGCAGGTTCATCACGGGGGTCGTCCTGCCGGTGGATGGGGGCGCGAGCATCGGCTTCTGACTCGCCAACGGCCATTCGGCTTTGGCCTTCAGCGAGAAACAGAAGGGCGGCCCGATCGGGCCGCCCCTCGTATTCTTGGCTACCGGCTGATAGCTGAAGGCTGCGTTTACCCGTACAGCGCCTTGGCCGTCCGCTCCAGCATGGGGACGCCCCGGATCTCGGTCTCGAAGAGGGGGAGGACGGCGCGTACCATCCCCGGGAAGTCCGACTTGATCTCTTCCATGTAGGCTTCCTGCATAGCCACGCGGTTGCGCACGAATTCCGGCGAGTCCGGCTTCACCTGTTGTTTGTCGATCAGCATGTTGACCACGACGCCTCCGACGGGGATCCCGAAATCCTTGAACCAGGCGATGAAGCGCGTGATCACGGCGATGGGCAGGGCCTCGGGCAGGGTCACGAAGAAGAAGGCCGTCTTCTCGGCGTCGGTGAGCAGCTTCTTGGCCTGGGCCATCCGGTCCTGGAAGGAGAGGAGATAGTCCATGAGCGGGTCCTTCTCGTCCTTCTTCTTGCTGTAGGACAGGACCTTCCGGAGGGACTGGGCCTCCTCCCGGCTCTTCATCATCTTGCCGACCCAGAGGGAGTACACGGAGGACATGCCCAGGAGGCGCCGGGCGTTGGCGGTGGGAGCGGTGTCGAAGACGTAGACCTCGTACTCGTCCTTGAACATGATGTCGATCATGTTCTCGAACATGGCCGATTCCTCGAAGGCCGGGTTCATGGTGGCAGACTCCACGAAGGCGTCCGCCTGCGTCCGGATCTCGGCGAACTTGAGGAACCAGCTGACCTTCTCTTTGATCTCCCGTTTCGACTTCTCGATCGTGTCCTTGGTGTCGATCTCGTAGGCGAAGAGATTCGGGACCCCGGTCACCGGGACCGCCTGCCCGAAGACGTTCTGATCCAGCAGGCCGCTCAGGCTGTGGACCGGGTTGGTCGAGGCTAGGAGGGTCCGCTTCCCCAGGCGGGCGAAGGCCACCGCGGCCGCGCCGGCCAGCACGGTCTTGCCCACGCCTCCCTTCCCGCCGAAGAAATTGTACTTGAGCTGGGCATGCTTCTTCAGGAAGTCCTGCATGCTCTCTTGGACCAAGGGATGCGACTGAATTTGGGTCATGGAATCACGCTCCCGCGCGAGATGGGATAACCCCTAGCGGCTCGACCCGAACAACGCCTCGGCCATTTTCTCGATCATGGGCAGGCCGGTGATGTCGCGCTCGAACTCGGGAATCTGGGCCAGCACTTCGCTTCCGAACAGCTCCGCGATCTTCCTCAGGTAGCCCTTCTGCATCTGGAGCCGGTTCCGCAGGTACTCGGGGATGTCCTGGCTCGCCAGGCTCTCGGGGATGACCCGGTTCACGACGTACCCGCTGAGCGGCACGTTGAACTTGGCGAAGAGCTGGGCCGCCTTCTGTGTGTCGATGAGGATCATCTCCTCGGGGATGATGACGAAGAAGAAGGCGGTCTTCTGCCGGTCGGTCAGGATGCTGGATGACGTGCTGATCCGGTGCTTGATGTACTGGAGCTCCTTGAGGATCATGTCCTCTTGCAGGTCCTTGTCCTTGGTGATGGCGGCGGCCATCTCTTCGTACTGCCGCATGTCCTCGCGGAGCTTGGTGATCCGCTCGATCCACTCGTCGTACACGCTGGCCATGGAGAGGTAATACAGGGCGTGGCCCAGGGGGACCAGGTCGTAGATGTAGTAGTCGTACTTCCCGGCCACCACGATGTCCACCACCTCGTCGAAGATGGCGCTCTCCTCCATGGCGGGCTCGGCGGCGGCGGCCTGGATGTAGCTCTCGATCTCGTCCGGGATCTTGTCGAAGCCGTACATGTCGAAGATCTTCTTCCGGATCTCCCCCTGGTAGGCCTTGATCCGCTGGTCGGCATCGATCTCCTGCGCGAAGAGATTCGGCATGATCTCGACGGCGCCCTTGCCGAAGATGTCGCGCTGGAAGATGTCCGAGAGGGAGGCCTGGGGGTCCACGGAGAAGACCAGGACCCGGTGACCCTGCTTGGCCAGGTAGTACGCCGTGGCGGCCGAGAAGGTCGTCTTGCCCAGGCCGCCCTTGCCGCCGAACATGATGTACCGTCGGTCCGGATGCTCTTTGAAGACGCAGGCGAGTCCCCCGTTCATACCTGGTCCTTTCCGTCCAATGGATCGAGAGCGGTGTGCGTGGCCCGTCAGGCGCTAGGCCAGGGCGTCCGTCAGGTCCTTCTCGCGGAGCATGCGCCGTTTCCACGTGGAGATCTGCGGCACCACGTAGGGGAGCAGGCGCAGGGAATAATAGGGCGGCAGGATCGGCACCCCCAAGAGGTCCCCCATGGTGATGAGAATGAAGAGGTGCTCCATGCTCCCGCGGGTCTTCAGGGCCTGGCGGGTCATCTCGTGGGCTGCCATCCCGTAGATGTAGTCCTTGAACTTGCTTTTCAGGGATCCGAACAATCCTTGCTTCGCTTCGTCGCCCATGGTTTTCCATTCCTCCGGGCCAGCAGTGTTTTCCTGGAAACGCAGCGTAGGCTATCGTGTTCGCCGGGCCATGTCAAGTCTCCTGTGCCCCCTGTGTCTCCTGTGCCCCCTGTCCGGCCTGCCCAACCAATTGGACCGGGGGCACCCGGCGGGAGCGAGAGAGGGGAAACCCCCCTGAGAGCATTGAATCGGAGCAGAGAAGGGGCGATCCTGGAGGAAGCCTTCTCAGTCTCCCGGCGAGATGGGTGAGAGGCGATTCAGGGCGTCGATGAGCTGACGGAGCCGGCCGATGTCCCGCCGGTTGAAGTGCAGGGTGAGCCGCGGCATGTGGGCGAGAGCGTGTTCGTTCACTTCTTCGGGTAGGGCGGGGCTCACCGTCATGGCGCCGTCCACCAAGATGTCCCGGAACTCTCCGTTCAGCCGATCCAACTCCCGGCCGGTCGGTGCCTGTTGAAGGCGAATCGCCAGCCGGTCCCCGACGTAGCGGCTGGAATGGTAGTTGCGGTAGAACCCGGTGATCTCGGCGATAGCCGTTTCAATACTATCCGTCACCCGGTACAGCGAGACATCCTCGGGGGAAATCAGCCCGCGGGGGACCAGGACATCCCGCACGTAGCCGTTCCAGGTCCTCCAGTAATCGCCGCCCGGCCGATCCACACAGACGACGGGCAGCGGGTTGCTCTTCCCCGTCTGGATCAGGGTGAGCAGCTCGAACGTCTCGTCCAGCGTGCCAAACCCGCCGGGGAACAGAGCGATGGCATCGGCCTCCTTGACGAAGATCAGCTTGCGGGTAAAAAAGTACTTGAACGTGATGAGCTTGGAGTCGTTCTGGATGATCTCGTTAGCCGGCTGCTCGAAGGGAAGCCGGATGTTCACGCCGAAGCTTCGCTCCCGGCCCGCGCCACCCTGGCCCGCCTTCATGATCCCGTCGCCAGCCCCTGTGATCACCATCCAGCCTTGGCGGCTGATCTCGTGGGCAAAGTTCAGGGCCTGCCGGTACTCCGGCTGGTCTTCCGTCGTCCGGGCAGACCCGAACATCGTCACCTTCCGGATCCCCCGATAGGGGGCGAAAACCCGGAAGGCATAGACCAACTCGCGCAGGGCGGCATTCAGGATCTTGATGTCACCCCGGTCCGCATGATCCTCGGCCAAACGGAGGATCGTCTGGATCATCTCCTGAAGGAATTCGGCGTGAGGGGAGCCCCCAGCCTCTTCCACCAGTTTGTGGACCAATTCACCGACCTCCCCATTCAGGCGGGCGAGCATGTCGGGAGCCTTGACTTCGCGTCGCAATTCCACCGGAGACCTCAATGACAAAATCTGCCGCCAATCCGGGCACTCGGTACCGATACCGTCCGATTCCGCTGCGTGAACTTCGGACTCCGAAAGCAGCCGGAATCGCCAGTAGAACAATATGCTGCCTCTAATGCAGGACGCGCTGGGTGAAACTATGCAGGAAACGGGCCGCCTCTACTTCCACACAGACAGACGCCGTAGGGGTGGCACGGCTTCGGCGCCGGAGGTCCGCAACCGCCATCCCTGAGGTCAGCTCCCCCCGCCGCTCGACGGCCACGGCCATCGACTGCACCCGAACCAGGGATGGGTCCGCCACAACTCCTACCGCCAGCGGATCGTGCAGGAACATCCCATCGAAGCCCTCGTGCTCCCGATGAAAGGCCATGGTCGCTGCGGTCATGTCGCGGATGAACGCCTGGAGCTTGCCGATCCCTTTCGCGCTTTCCACTGCCGCGCGCGACAGGACGACCCGCTCCGTCACATCCAGGGGAACGAGCCTGATGGGCAACCCCGCTCCCAGGACGGTCGCCGCTGCTTCCGGGTCCACGGCAAAGTTGAACTCCGTCGTGGGTCCCACGTTGCCCGGCACTCGGATGGCTCCCCCCATAACCGTGATCCCGTGCACACCTCGCATCGCCTCCCGATCCCGCTGGATCGCCATGGCCACATTCGTCAGCGGGCCCGTCGCGACGAGGGTCAGCTCCTCTGGAAAGCGACGGATCATCTCCAGGAGGAATTCGACTGCGCCCGGCGTGGCCCGGCGCAAGGGCGTCGGATACCTGGCTGTCACGTTCCCCAGGCCATCCGTCCCATGGACCTCGGCCGCGGTGAACGCCTCCTTGGCAAGGGGCACGGCTGCGCCCGAGACGACGGGGACGTTGGGGGCTTCGAGCACCTCCAGCGTGAGGAGCGTATTGGCCGTGCACTGAGCCACCGGGACGTTCCCGCTCACCGTGGTAATCCCGAGGACCTCTAATTCCGGCGATCGGACCGCCAGCATGATCGCCAGGGCGTCGTCCACTCCCGTGTCGACGTCCAGGATGACCCGCCGTCTCATGACCCCGTTCCTCCTCCGAGACACCAGTTGAGCGAATGCCTGCGCCACGGATCCGTGTCTTCGCGCGCCGCGGACCCATCCAGCAGAGGCATTACACAGAGACTCGAAACGACTCCAACATAGGGGGCGCCGGGCGAGGGGAAGGCAGGCTCAGTGCGGGAGATCAGTTGCGCTCGATGGATTCCAACGCGCGGGCCAGATCCTCTTTGATCCGCACGTTGATCTTCAGGCGATTCAACAGGTCCGGCTGATGAGCCGTCAGGTATTGCACGAGGGCCTCCGCATCCAGCGGGGCCGTGCGGGGCTGTGTATCCAGAATCCAATCCGTCAGTGATTCTTTGTACAGACGCCGCACTTCCGGGTCTTGATAGATGATGTCCAGAATACGCTGCGCCAACGGTTCGTCCACGGAAACCTCCTTACCTTCGGCAACAACTGGAACATCATATACCAGACGAGGCTGCCCTTGGCAAGCCGGTTCTGCGCCTTGGCAACCTTTTCCATACGTTACGGCGCTTGCTCTCCCGCGGCCGGCTGGCGCGCGGGCCAGCCAGGATGCGCCGGGCTCGGGCGAAGATCCGCTGGAACATGGCCGAGGTCAGACGTCCCGTTTGCGTGTTTTGCTGGCTCGGATGATACGAGGCCAAGAGGAGCACACCGTCCGGCAACTTTGTCAGTGCGCCGTGGGCGAATGTGGGTCGGGGGGCCGGCACGGCGCGCCCGCCGTCTCCCCACGCCTTCAGGAATGCATCGAAAGCGATCCGACCCAGGACCACGACGATGCGCAGGCTGCGGAGCAGGCACATCTCCTCGACCAGGTAGGGCCGGCAGGTGGCAAGTTCATCGGGCGTGGGTTTGTTGCCTGGCGGGGCACACCGGACTGCCGCCGTGATGAAACATTCCCGGAGCGCGAGGCCGTCATCCCGGTGGCCAGACCAAGGCTGGTTGGCGAATGCCGCCCGGTACAGGGCGGCATACAGGAAGTCCCCGCTCCGGTCGCCGGTGAAAATCCGCCCCGTCCGGTTGCCCCCATGGGCCGCCGGGGCGAGACCGACGACCAGCAGTCTCGCCTTCGGGTCGCCGAAGCCCGGGATCGGTTTTCCCCAGTATTCGTCGTCCCGGTACCGCCGGACCTTCTCCCGCGCCACCCGCTCCCGGTGCGCCACCAGGCGGGGGCACTTGCGACAGGTGATCACTTCCGCGTTCAGCCGCTCGAGCCAATTCATCGCCCCTCGGCTCTTATTCTCGCGCTTTATCACCCCAGCGCCCCTGCACCCGTCCCCCCTGCTCACACTGGCCGTCACAGGCCCCAGTTGAACGTCCGAGTGGGCGTCACCTCGATGATGACCGACTCCCTCTCTTCGAGCGGCGCCTGGGCCTCGTACTGTGGGTAGCGCTGGTAGAGAAGCTTCCGGATCCGCCGGAATGTCGGACCGGCCTCGATGATCCGGCCCGTGCCCCGGATCAGGATGCCCCGTAGCCCCGGCCACGCCTCCGTGTACTCGTCGTAGGCCAGCGCCACCTGGCCCGTGGCCCGAATGTTTTGCACCTTCACGCCATCGGCAGCCGAGGCAAAGTAGATCCGATCCCCCTCCAGGATCGGGCAGACGGGGACATTGTGGGGCCGTCCCTTCCGACCGACCGTCGCCACGCGGCAGACCCGTTGGTACGCGACGAACTCCCGCTCGGCTTTCTTCAGACGCATGGGGTGCTCCTTGACCCCTGTCCGAGATTACTAACCGCCAAGCCGCCAAGAACGCCAAGCCCGAACATGTCGTTTGGGCACGGAAACGAAGACTCCAAGACCCTCATAAATCGCGTCTTCGCGTTTTCCGATCCAGAGGCAGAACCATCATATCCTTGGCGACCTTGGCGCACCAACGGCAGTGCCGTTGGTACCGGCGGTTCAACTTTCCTTCACTCGGCCGTCACCCGCTTGATGAGAATGCGGGTTCCCCGGTCCGACACGGCCTCCGGGCATCGGAGCTCGAGGTCTGCCTCCGCTCCGGGCCCCTCGACCTTGAGCGACAGGACTCCCCCGTTCCACAGGTGGGCGATCTCGTTCCTCGTGAGATTGACTTTGGCCCGCAGCTCCCCGGACGACCCGACATCGCGACTCATGCGTCCCCTCGCACGTTCTTGGAGCGCGTGACTGACCTCTCTTGCCGCCCTCCTGTCCTCCGCTCTTTGGGCACCCGGGCCCCCATTCCCCTAAGCGTGGCGACCTCGCAGAATCGCTCAAAGTCAGGGAATCGGAATGCCACGCGAAGCCGGTCGGGGTTCGCGATGGGTCGGGCCAGCCGCTGGATCGGTCCCAGGTCGAAGCGATAGTAGGGGGCGTCCGGCGCGCCCCGGGGCGGCCACGTCAGCCCCGACAGATCGCACCGCCGGACGCGGGAGACGCGCACCACCCTGGCGTATTCGCGAATGATCCCCGTCCGGCTGTGAAAGCGGGATGCGCCCTCGTAGAAGGCGATGTAGGCGACGGCGGTTCGTGATTCCGCGATAGCGGATAGCGGCACGTGGTAGAACCGCTCGCGGCGGATCAACTCCAGGTGCTCCGGCCCTCGCAGTGGACCCACCATGATCGTGAGGGTCTGGCCGCCCTCCGAGACCGTGAGGAACCCCAGGCGCCCCCTGGTGAGATATTTGCCTGAATCCGGCCTGGGTGCAGACCCTCGACCTGTTGCACCCACCGCGTTGGATCGCGACCCGCGCGCGCTCCTCATGCGAACGACCGTAGCACAGCCGGGCGCAATTTCCCAGAGGCCGCCCCTGACCGAGGAACGAGGTCAGCCGCGGCCACCGCGGAGGTGCAGTTCGCCGGCAGCCGGGCCTTCACCAAGTTGATGCTGCCACGATTCCTGCCAGGACCGGACCCGGCGGTAGTGCGCCGGGTGGCTTCCCCGATACGTGCATGAGATCCCATGGGCAAGCCCTCAACGGACGAGACCACTCGGGACACCCTCTTCGACGCGGCGAAGCCGTTCTCTCCGACGGGCCGCGCCAAACTCCTGTCCTGTCTCCGGGCCACCGCCATCCAACTTCCGCCCCAGGACGGCGAGACCATGGCCCGGATCGCCGACATCCTGCAGTTGCTGCCGGGCTAATCGTCGAAGCAGCCGGGATCCCAAGGTACGACACAAGCGGTGGAGGCGGGCGTGACGCCTCGGGTGGTGCCCGGCGTCCCCAGGCGGAAAAAGCCCACATGGGTTGGGCTAGCACCGGCTTGCACATCAACGGGGATTTGACCCGCGATCCGGCGATCCTCGGTTGTCGGAGTTCAGAAGGGCAAGTTGTTTTCCGCATAATGATTGCTGTATGCCAATTGACCGTCAAGCTCTAGACGCACAGAATAGCCCTCTGGGTGTTGAAGCTGGTCCAGGCTGATTTCCAGCTGTGAACTCGCATGGTAGGAACCATCCTCCCAAAGATACTTTTGGCGCGTCGCGTCCTCCAGGATACTCACGCAAGCACTGAAAGGTCCAGGGGTCTGGGATGAAGGATTGAATCTGAAGAGAATTCGTTTATTGTTAAGTTCGACCTGTTCAACAAATGTCCAGAAACGGTAGTGCATGTTTGTCTTCTGACTGATTCTTCTCGACCATCGTTTGACTGCTGTTGGCTGCAGGAGGTGCAGTAGCGTCTCATATTCGGCTTGTGTCCTGCAAACGATGTAGCGTAACGACGATAGATCCAACCGTCTGGGTACAATGACCTCAGCGTGACGGCGAAAAACGATCGACCTCTTCTCGGACTCATCAAGGCTTCTGTCGTGATAAACCTGCTCGAAAGGGATTTCGCAGAGAAAGTCGTAATCATTTCCCGTCGCCGCACCTGCTGCCAGGTTCCCATCGCTGAACTCAGCATCCGCTCGTGTCAGAATGTCGGCTGCATCGAAGAGCATCACGATGGGTACCGGGCGATGAGCGCCTAGCTCGTAACTCCCAGCAGGTCGGAAACCCTCGCTCAGATACTCAGTTGGCGTCTTGGGCCGAAAGTATAAACGAACATAGTCCTTCCATTGTTCGGCTGTTGCTGCGATCACGTTGGGGCTCGCGCAATCTAGGACCAATACCCCAGCGGCCAGCGCTTCCTTCCGGGAGAGGAGGTACCCGTCGTTGAGGATCTTGGCCGCAGCGGTGATATCATCGACTCTGAACAAGTAGTCCGGCCACCATCTCTGAGCTTTGCCCACCCAAGGCTGCTCTTTAAGATGCTTGATGTGAGCCCTGATTCTCTCGGAATCCGGCTTCCTCGGGACGTTCACACTCGCTGCACCGCGAAGGCAGGTTTCGATGGTCTGGCAGGTCGAGGAGCGGGGGGAATGAACAACTGCAACGCAGCTTCTTTCTCGCCGGAGCCTCCTGGGGCCTGCGGCAATAGCTCAACACGCCTCATATAATCGAGACGAGCAAAGAGGGCCATGACATATGGAGCAAAGAGATCGAGGCCCTGCGACATAATGCGAGGCACACAGAATCCGTAGGCCCGGATGTTCTGCCAAAGATCCAGCATGGCCTCCTTGGGTATAAAAATGGCTCTAGGTCCAATGACCCGAGGCCGCCGTTGAAAAGGAATCCACTGAGCTAGCTGGGTGAGTGAGTGGACGATCCGCCCCCATACGCTGTTTGATCTTAACCAGATTTGGATTCCATCTTCTGGTCGCTGTGTAATGATGACTCGGAAATCGTCCTCGCCGTCCCACTTCTTCAGGTCCAATCCCATCCCGACATGGTGGCAGAGATCTCGCCACACCTCCTCAAAGGCCAGCGTTCGCGGCTCGCTCCGCAGCCAGGCATTCATAGTCGCGGTATCCCTGTGTTCAGGTATGGCGAATTCCCCTTCGTATTCGTAGATGAACGTGTCAATGGGAAGTGTCCCGAGGTGTCTCGTCATTAGGGGTCGGGCAACCGTTTCCCAGTCCAATTCTCCGTTCCCGCACCCCAATTGCGGGAAGGCGATGCTGGTAATGCCCAGAGCCGGGTAGGCTGATACGAACTTGACGAGTCCCTGCTCGATGTACTCTGGCTTGGATGGTTGACGCCAATGGACTTTGGTCGGGAAGTTGAGTATCCATTTATGTTCGGTCCTATATAGCCAGAGCCTTCCGATCTGCAGCTCTCGCTTCTCGCATAGCTGCTGGTACTGGAAGAACATCTCTGGGTAGATTTCTTTGAAGGTTTTCGCAATACCCCTCCCCATGACGCCGACCGTATTCACCGTGTTGACGAGAACCTTGGCGGGTGATTCGAATAGACTGCCCTGAACGTATGTGATCATTGGGGATACTCCTGCGCTGCTCCCCTACGTACCCAGTGGAAATTCTCCCGCCATGGGCTTTCTGTCATTGAGGGCCGACAACACCGAAGGTCTCACTGGTCGCCGGTGGATGGAAGGCGGTCAACTGGACTTACTAATCAGTCCAGAATATAGGCTACACTTGGAGCCTGAAAAAAGGACCGAACCAGACGCGGGTTCTTCTTGATCGCCGAGAGGTCGGCATCCACCCGGGCCCGCAGAGATTCATGCTG
>Ga0187865_1000130_pt1 | contig 102648 bp, 80 predicted proteins | sample June2016WEW_11_1_2_FD_132989 | JGI IMG/M metagenome (GOLD analysis project Ga0187865, IMG submission 132989) | Peatland microbial communities from SPRUCE experiment site at the Marcell Experimental Forest, Minnesota, USA - June2016WEW_11_100 | ecosystem: Environmental > Terrestrial > Soil >... | reverse complement strand
TGCGGCGCAGCTCACGGCTCAGGGTCGACTTGCTTCGGCCCAAGGACCGGGCGATGTCTGCCAGGCTACGACCTTCGTGGATCCCTTGACAGATGGTCAAGCGTTCCTCGGTGCTCAAATGGCAGTATTTGTCCATACAACGCTATTGTCTCAATAGCGTTGCACTTAGAACTTGAACTTGGGGAGGACTTTATTCAACGCCTCCCAATTCCTGTTGAACTTCGTTCGTCTTGGTAATGCCCGAGGACTAGCTAGCGGCAACTGTATGAGGCCTTGGGCTCGGCGGGCAGGAGATAGGGGAGACCGCGTCCCCCCGCTGGGCCTGTATTGGGTCGAGGGCCGGAATCCGTCCAGTCAGTGGCGATTTCCTCTCGAGCGTAACCCGAGAGAAGATCCTCGGCTTCTTAGGAGAAGCAGCGATCTCCCCTCTGCCGAGGATGAGGAGAAAGAGGAAGAGGAACCCGCCTCCATGGGCTTTGGTTCCCGGAGTACCCCCATACCACGGCCTCTGGCTGGTCAAGCCGAGCCAGCGTTACACGGCCACGATCGCGCCATGCAGGAAAGGGCTTTGCACTTCTAAGGCCCCCTCGGCACGGATGTTCCGCGATGAGTCAAACGGCAGAGGAACTCAGCGTTCGGTCCGAAAGATCAATTCCGGCCTGGGCCATCTGCGATGATGGTGCAGGCGTTGCGGAGCGGCCATCTCTTAGGCCGGAGGGGTCCCGGACACAGGTAAGGTGACGTTGAATGCGGACATGACCATATTTCCAGCGACCTGCACGGGCACGTCCGGACCTGGAAACTCCCATGTGCCCACCTGACCTTTGTCCACGTGGAGAACTGCCCAAAGTCGCGGTGTGGCATGAAGCAGGTCAATAATGACCACCACATTTCTGTTGACCCCTGGCTTGACCGGCGAATAGCCAATAACGATGCCTGGGGCACCGTTCTTTTCCGCATTGATGGCCAGCCATCCCTGCTCGAGGGCAACGACCGAGGCGATGGAAACAGTGCCGTTCATTGCGTTCTGGTCGTTCACCGTAATCTGTGGCGTCAGAGACTTGAGGGGAATGGGGGTCCCCGTAGGTGGCACTTGGGTGGGCGGGGTGCGCGGGGTGGCGAGAGCCGTGGCGGGCGCCGAGCAGGCGCTCAACCAGCTCAGCACCATGGCTAGGACAACAAAGCGATAGTTCCTTCTCAACATTGTCTCCTCCTGGCTGCCGGGCGGGACACGATGTAACGGCCTGCTTTTGCCGCCCGGCCAGGGCTCCGCGCCTTCCGCGGGAAGGACATGGGTGTGCGCCCTGCGGGTCTCAGTTTAAATGCAGCCGCCCGTTGCGTACCTCTGGAACCTTGCCATTGTCGTGATCGTCTCCCTGCCAGGGTACATCCCGGCAGGGAGACGCATGGCCCCTTCCCTGCCTAGTAGGCATTACCGCCTCGGTGCGAGGAGGGAGCGGCAACTTTCGTGCCCGAGGGAGAAACCGCGAACCAAATAGCGGCGAGGCCTTCGCCCTTCGTGTCTCCAGCGGCTACATCCCCTCGGAAGTGGTAGAGCGGCCAACTATTGTACGTGACCTGGGATGATTCGTCTGTGCGGCAGACGGTGCCAAGGAGGCTGCCGTTTACTCCGCTTTCGGCCGTCGCCCGCCCGGTCAGCGGCGGCCAGTTCTGCGCACAGGTGTCGCAACAACCAGACTTGAATTGGGTATCCGTGGTCCGCATGTAGAGCGTCCGACCGTGTGAGTAGGCCAGGAAACTCCCCAGGGTTGCGTTATGCGTCATCACGACGACGACCGGGGTCGGTGCGCTGTTTCCATCATGGCTCCCGTAGGGGCTGAGCCCAGCGTTGCGGACTTGGCCGCCGGCGCAACAGCAGGCGAGGACCCGTAAGATGATCCACAGCCGCCAAAACGACTGCCACCGTCAGGATGGACGCGGCGATTGACAAGACTCTTGCTCGTATTTTATCTCCTTGTCGAATACATGATGGAATTCATCATTGTTATCCATATAAATAATGGGCAACCAATGACTACTTTGGTCGCTTAGAGGCGGATGAGAGATCAGGATCCGAGCTGCTTTGCGAGCACTTGGGCCATGCTGACGGAGGATCTCTTGTTCCTCTGCTTACCGGTCACAGCCAAGCCTGTTTCCGTCGAAAAACTCTGGCCCGATTGGGCAACCATCGTGGAGGACTCTTGTCCGGCGAACGCAAACAGTACCCCGCCCGTAAGACCACTTCCACGGGAAGCCGTGCGGACCCTTGATCGGCTCCAAGGATGTGGGGGACATAGTGAGGAACCTCCTCGGCGCCCATCAATTCGGGGAGCAGGCGCAGTGTGCGCGCGCAGTTGCAATCCGCATAGATGTCATCCAGCAGAAGTCGGGCTTGTTGGTCGACCTTGCAAACCGACACGACGAGTTCGTCCTCTGGGGATTTCCGAATCGAGGGCCTTCTTTCCGTGGACCGAAGGCGTCAGTCGGTTGCAAGGGTCTTGAGCGGGGGAAGGGGGCCTTCGTCGGCACGCGTGGGAGGCCTGCCTTTCTGCCTGGCGCGCGACTCATGACGGTAGGCCGCCCCCGCCCGGGTCGCCCTGGCCGGCGGACGGAAGGATCCGTTCCAGATTCGCGGAGCCTCGTCGTCGAATAACATTCGCTGGATTTGGGTTCTCAGGATGTGGGTTCCAGAGGCGGGGAGGGCTCCGACCGGCGTCCAGCACTCCTTTGCCGACTGGGTTAGGCCGAGCTTCAGGGGGTGGCCTTCCGGCAATTTTCCAAGAAGGGGATAGGGGGCAGGTCGATTCCGCAACCGGGCGACTGGACTCAGTCCCTGTCCGGAGGCTCATCCACGATGATCATCACGCGGAATGCCTCGGCGTAAGCCAAGCCTTGTTTCTTTCCGTCTTCGGCTGCCCATCCGCGGATTCGTTTTCCGACATCCTCGTTCCCGATCTGGCTGCGGTGTTGCCTCAAGGCCTCGATCTTCACTGGCAGCGTCTCGGTGATGTCGATCCACACGTCTGGACGATCCGACCCGTGCAGGAATACCCGATGCGGGTTGTGGGGCTGCAGGCCTTCCTCGAGCAGATCGGGGAAGGACAGGCGGGAACCGGCCGAGGGAAAGGCAGCATCACAGGCAGCATCGGCGGCCGCGCGATGGTCCGGATGGTTCATGTAGCTGTTTCCATAGAAGCGCACTGTGGGATCACCACAAACGACGACCTCAGGTCGGAACTTGCGGATCAGCCGGGTCAGATCTTTGCGCAGACGAAGTGAAGCCTCCAGTTCCCCGTCCGGATAGTGTAGAAAGACCGTCTCTTGGATGCCCAAGACGTGAGCGGCACGTAGCTGCTCTTCCCGCCGAATTCCTGCCAGTTCCGTGCGGAAGGACCCATCCTTGGAGGGGTCGTTGCTGCCGGCTTCCCCGTCGGTGACGATGACCGACAGAATTTCGCTGCCAGCCCGGGCCCACTTGGCCAGACTTCCAGCCACCGTGAACTCCTGGTCATCAGGGTGGGCGTGGATAGAAATAACCCTCTTCGGCGTAGCTGGCTCCTGGGCCGCCTGCGGCTTACGTATGCGCATTTCAGGTATGGGAGCGTCTGTCAGATTGGGCTCATACTCGGGCATTTGTTCCTCTGGGAGAGATCCTCTCGATGCACGGTCCCCTCGTCCGCCGATCCGTCAGGCCCCGGCGCACCCGGCCGGCGCTCGGTGCGACCCAAGGGTCTCCAGTCGCGATCGTATCGGAGGGGCCGCGCTTCCTGGTCCGTGCGCTTAGGGAAGGGGCCCCGGGAGAGCCCCTTGGCTGGGAGGGTTTGGGTTGCCCTGGAGGTTGCCTCCTCCGCCGCAGGCTGGGCTACTCCTCCTCTTTTTGGCCAGCGGTTTCCTTCTGTTTGGAGGCAATGATCGGTTGAGCTACGTGGGAGGGGACTTGTTCGTAGTGAGAGAACTTCATGGTGAAGAGGCCACGCCCTCCGGTGATGGAACGCAGGTCGGTCGCGTATCGCAGCATCTCCGACTGGGGGATCAGCGCCGTAATGATGCTCTTGCCACGATCGTTTTCCGCTCCCTGCACACGCGCCCTTCGCGTGTTGAGGTCACCCATCGCGTCGCCCATATTCGCCTCAGGTACGGTGACTTTGACCTCCATGATGGGCTCCAGGAGCACGGGGGAGGCTCCCTGAACAGCCAACTTAAAGGCCTCTCGCCCGGCAATCTCGAACGCAATGGGTTTGGAGTCCACGGGGTGCTCCTTGCCATCGGTGACCGCCACTTTGATGTTGACGACTGGATAGCCGGCGATCACGCCCCGGCCCATCACGCCGCGAACGCCTTTCTCGATAGCCGGCATGTAGGAGGTGGAAATGGCGCCGCCAAAGACCTCATTGACGAACTCGAAATCCGACTCCGCTAGCGGCTCTACCCGCATGTGTACTTCGCCGAATTGTCCGGCCCCGCCCGTCTGTTTCTTGTGTCGATATTGGGAAGAACTGGGTTTGGTGATCGTCTCACGATACGGCACGCGCGGCGCTTCCACTTTGAGACCGACTTGGAATCGTGAATCCGCCCGCCGGATGGCGACATCAATGTGCTGATCCCCCATGCCGGTCAGAAGGGTCTGCTGGGTGCTCGGTTCGTTGTGCCACAAGAGGGTCATATCCTCCTCACACAAGCGGGTGAGCGTGGAGGAGATTTTTGCGGCATCCGCCTGCGTCTTGGGGGTGACAGCCACGGCATAGAGAGCATCGGGGTATTTGGGGACCGGTAGGCTGAGGAGATGGGAGCGCTCGCACAAGGTGTCCCCGGTCGAGGAGGCCGAGAGTTTTGCCACGGTTCCGATATCGCCGGCGTGCAAGCGGGGAATTGGCATTTGCTCCTTTCCGCGAGGGATCTGCAGGGTGCCTACGCGTTCCTCTGTCTGCTTGCTTGAGTTCCAGATTCGGCTGTCAGAGGCCAGCACTCCGGAGTAGATCCGCAGGTAGGTCATTCTACCGACGAAGGGATCGGCGGTCGTTTTCCATACATAGACAGCCAGAGGTCCGGAATCGGAGCAGTGCAATTCCTCCTCGCCAGTTCCCGCCCGGACAGGGATTGGAGGAATGTCGCTAGGAGCCGGAAGGAGATCCACGATTCCCTGCAATAAGGGATCGAGACCCATCTGGGCAGTGGAGGCGGCAAGGAAGACAGGAACATAGAGGCGGGAGAGAACCGCCTTGCGAAGACCCCGTTTGACCTCATCGGCACTCAGGGCCTCGCCGGCCAGGTATTTCTCCAGCAGGGCATCGTCTCCCTCAGCCGCCGCTTCGACCAGGGCGGTCCGGGCCTCCTCGGCAGACTCGCGGAGCTCGGAGGGGATCTCCTCCAGCTGCTCCCCGCTCCCCCGTCGCGCTTTCATCGCCAGGAGATCGATCACGCCTCGGAATCCCTGCTTTTCGCCCCAGGGCAGTTCTACCGGTATTAGCTTGGTGCCGGAGAGGGCCTGGGCAGAGGCGAGGGCGCCCTCAAAGTTGGCGTTCTCTCGGTCCATTTTTGAGATCACCACGAATCGGGGGAGCCGGAATTCCTCGATGTGTTGCCACACAATTTCGGTCCCAACTTCCACACCCGCCACCGAGTCCACCAGCACCAGGGCCGCGTCAGCGACCCGCAGCGATGAGATCACTTCGCCAATAAAATCGGAGAATCCGGGCGAATCCAGAAAGTTGATCTTCGACTCGTGGTATTCCACGGGCAAGACTGAAGTGTACAGCGAGATCCTCCGACGAATCTCTTCCTCGTCGAAGTCGGACACTGTGTTCCCTTCTTCCACTTTGCCCATTCGGGTGGTTGTTCCAGTCGCGAACAGGAAGGCCTCGACCAGCGAGGTCTTTCCTGACCCGCCGTGACCTACGAGCGCCACGTTGCGGATCCTATCGGGGAGATATTCTTTCATGAGATTGCCGATGCCTCCAGGGCTCGAGAACGCCCTCGGTTCCCGGGATGGGGAATAGTTTTGCGCCGATCAACGATCGTACGGGGCAAGCGTCGGGAATTGTAAAAGAGGAGCAAAGGGTTGTCAAAGGGGTTCGCGGAACCATGGCCCAAGCTTGAGACGGTGGTATCCGCCTGTCTCAAGTTGCCTCTCCGCCGCGGCTGGGAGAACGCCTCAGGAAGGGAGCCCCCGGCGGGCCGCTGGGGCGGCCCTGCTTTCGTGAGCGGACCGCCCGAATCACTTCGAGCGTCATCGCCGATGCCAGGAGACAGAGCAAAGGCTCGAACGGAACTCGAAATCTGCCGTCTCCTGATGCTCCCGGCGCGTAGAAGAGAATCGCCGAGGGCAGGCCCAGCGCCACCAGGGCCTGCCAGCGTTTCTTCCAGAAGAGCCACAGCAGGCCAAGCGCCGAGGCGGCGTAGAGAGGCACATAGAAAAGGAGCAGGGCGGCGGTCACCCCCAGGACCAGCGGTTGCCCCAGGGCGCCGAGGGCGGGGGAGAGGTCGCTGCCCGGCGCGACCACCTCCGGCAAGCGGCCGGGGACGAGAAACTGCACGATGTAACTAACCCCTGGTCGCAACGTGCCGAAGCTGTCGACCAGATTGAACCAAGCGGATTCGAGGGGATGCGCCAGGATAATGCGATAGGCAATTTGGGACTCAAGGGCCGCCTGCTGGATCGGAGTGGCCGGGGAGGCATGGGTGGCCTGAAACTGGGCCAGCCTCCTCTGGTACAGGGCATGGACCTGATCACTCCCCTTGGAGAATCCAATCCCCTGCTCGTGAGCAACAATCGAGGCGCTCGTGTAGAAGGCGAGGTTGTCGGCACCGATGGTGGACAGGATGGGGGTGCGGAACTGTGCGCTGGTATAGGCCAGCCAGGGCCCCGTCGCAATGGCAGCTCCAAGGGCGAGAGGCAGGAGCTTGACAAGAGCTGAGCGGAAAGGCTGGTGCAGCAGGATCATCAAGATGACCCAAGGGATCAGGAGCTCGGCAATGGGCCGGGTAACGAGAGCCAACCCGAGGAACAGGCCAGCCAGCAGCGCGTTCAGCCAGGAGAGTTCCCTGGCCGAGAGCCACAGCGTTAGAAGAAGTAGGGTGGTGAAGAGTATGTCGGTCAGGACAACCCCTGATAGAACTGTCGGCAGCGGGGCTAGCAGCCAGAGGACTGCCGCCACCCATCCAGCGGCTCGAGACTTCAAGACCCGTTGCGCAATCCCAATGAGCAGAAAAGCCCCCAGGGTTTGCAGGGCGGCTTGGGCTAGCGCCACCACAAGCATCGAGTGGCCACCCAGGAAATAAAGCGCCGCAAGCAACAGGGGATAGCCCGGCGTTCTCATAACGTCCAGGGTGAAAGGAGGCGATTCGTCAAGCGAGAAGACGTGATGGTCAAGAAGGTTTTGGGCCAGGGTCTGGTATTGTTGCGAGTCCCCTGGAGGAGTGGCGCGGCCGGGATCCTCCTGCACCAGACGCAGGACCGGCGCGTGGACCGCAAGGGAAAGGAGTATCAAAGCGCCTACGGTCCCGAGCAGTTCCCGCGCCCCTGCACGACCCGCCCTCCGCCCGTCTTCTGCTGGCTGTCTAGACTCGAACACTTGGCTCCCCAATCTGCCCCCCCTTCGTTGAAACCGCCGTGTGGAGGCCTTTCGCGCAGCCTCCTTCCCCACCGGGGCCGTTACCCCTGAGTCGCGCAAAGAGAGCAGCTTTGGTGCGGGTCTGTTCCAGCATCACCTGCTTGACGCCAGGTCCTGCTCGTCGGGGCGGGACTCGGAAAGCATCGGTCCGGACTAGCGGCGACCGGCACCCCAGCGATCGGCGAAGTCGAGCGGCAACTCGCTAAGGACGCGCGAAGCTATATAGGATAAAGGAGAGAATCACGAGCAACCCGATCACGGCCACGATGATGTTCTGGATTCGACGGCGGCGCACCTCGCGGGTTTCTCGTTTGGTCTTTTGTGGCGGCATGGTTCCAGTCTCGCTCCTAGATGGTGACTGGAGATCCGGCTCACAAGCCTTGCTTGAGTCGGGCTGCTAGGTCGCGATTGATCCCCGGCACGCGGCTGAGCTCCTCCAGCGAGGCTTTGCGAATCCCCTCCACATCGGCAAAAGCCTTGAGCAGCGCACGGCGGCGCGCCGGGCCAATTCCAGGAATCTCCTCCAGCTGCGAGGCCAGGCCTCGCCTCTCCCGAATTTGCCGATGGTGGGAGATGGCAAAACGGTGGGCCTCGTCGCGCACCCGTTGAACGAGAAACAAGGCTTGCGAGGTGCGCGGAAGGAGAATGGAATCCGGTTTCTCCGGAAGGAACAGCTCCTCTTGCTGCTTGGCAAGTGCCGCCGCCGGCACTCGTTGCCGAAGGTCGAACTCTTGCAGCACCGTCAAGGCTTGGCCGAGTTGCCCTTTTCCTCCATCGATGAGGAGAAGGTCGGGGAGCAAAGCGAAAGAGGGGTCCGGTTTCCGCCCGATGGGAAGGGATCCGCCATTGATCTCGGCCCAGCGGCGGAACCGCCGCCGCAGAGCCTCCTGCAAGCTGGCAAAATCGTCCGGTCCCTGCACACTGCGGATAATGAAGCGGCGGTAGTGAGCTTTGCGTGGAGCGCCCTGCTCGAACACGACCATGCTGGCGGTAATGGCTGTGCCTTGCGTGTTGGAAATGTCGAAACACTCAATTCGCGCTGGCGGACAGGGCAAGATCAGGGCTTGCTGGAGTTCGGAAAGGGCCTCGACTTGTTTGGAACGGTCGGCGGCCCGCTGAGCCCGGAGGGAATTCAGCGTCTCCTGTGCGTTTTCGGTGGCCATCTCGACTAATTGACGCCTTATCCCCTCCCGAGGAGCCCGAAGATCGGACTTTTTTCCCTCCTGTTTCGACCGAAGCCAGAGTTCGATAACCTCGCCTTGCTCGATGGACGAGGGGACCAGCACTTCGGCCGGAACGTAGGTTGCCTGGTCATAGAACTGGATCAAGAACTGCCTCAGGATCTCCCCCTCGGAGATTCCCTCCGTGCCGTCCAGCACGAAGTACTCTCGCCCGATCAGGCGGCCCTCTCGGACGAGGAAAACCTGCACACAGGCCTCATTCTCCGCTCTGGCCAGGGCAACGACGTCGGCGTCCAGTCGCTCGGGCGTGATCACCTTCTGCTTCTCGATTACCCGGCTGATGGCATCCAATTGGTCGCGCAGGCCTGCCGCCTGCTCAAACCGCAATTCCTCGGACTGCCGCGCCATTTCTGTCTTAAGGCGGTTGACGATTGATTCCGTTTCACCTTGGAGAAAACGGCAAAGATCGTCGATCGTCTGGCGGTATTGAGGTTGCCCGATCGCTCCAATGCAGGGAGCGCTGCACAAATGCAGGTCATACCACAGGCAGGCGCGCTTGTCCTGTCCGGTAATTACCCGATCGCAGGTCAGGTAGGGAAAGATCTTGCGCAGCAAATCCAAAGTCTGGTGAACCGCCCAAACGCTGGTGTACGGTCCGAAGTAGCGGCCGCCATCGTTTTCCAGCTGGCGCGTAAGCGTCACCTTCGGATATGGATCGGCCCAGTGAACCTTGATGTACGGATACCGCTTGTCGTCTTTGAGCCGGACGTTGTACTTGGGACGGTAGCGCTTGATCAGGTTCATCTCGAGGATCAAGGCCTCCAGTTCCGAGGCCACCACAATCCATTCCAAGTCCGTGATCTGACGTACCAGTTGCGTGGTCCGAGGGGTGAGATCGGCGCCGGGGTGAAAATAGGATCGCACACGACTCCGCAGATTCACCGCCTTGCCTACATAAATGACCTTGGCGGCAGAATCCTTCATCAGGTAGCACCCGGGCCTTTGCGGGAGGCTGTCCAAGACTGCTTTCAGATGGGGGGAAAGGTCCATCAGCGTGTGTGCCTAACCATCCCCTTACGGGGAGGGGCCTCTTTTCGAAGAGATTCTAACACGCCGAGCCCGCGATTCTGGGAAGACCGGTGCGGCTGGCTTCGACCTCCCCGATTCTGCCTTGAGGCCCTGTGGTCGCGACACGGTTCGAGATGGATCCACGATCGATTCTCTCTTGCAATCAGGGGACGGCTGGAGGATGCGGGTGCCTGCCTCCGGAGGCCAACGCGGCTTGCCGAGGAAAGCCGGCCGCTCCGCGGAGCGGCATCCTGAGGCTGGGCGAAGACAGCCGGGGAAGCCCGCCCGTGCAGGTGCGAAAGCGGCGGTCTTGCCTCCGCATGGGCTGAGCGCGTTCTTCCCCATGTACTCGGGGGCGAAGGGTTGATGGCGAAGATCAACGAAGCACTTCAGGGAGGGCACGGCTGCGTCCAGCGGTCGACCCTTGTAATCGTTGCTCATGGAGCCTTCGGCGCAAGCGCCGGGCTCTCTCAAACCTGCTCCGGCCCGCTCGCAAGGGGCACCATCCCAGGCGATTTCATTCCCCTCGGGATGAGGTTCCTGACAATTCTCTTCGGGGCAATCTGGTCATCAAAAACCCGGACTCTCATGACCTGCGGGGTCCGTACCAGGATGGGGCCCAGCCGGGCTGGAGGGGAAACCCTCGATCTAGGAGGCGGCGGGTGCGGAAACAAGCTCGTCGAGGCGGAGGCTGATCACCTGGCTGGAGGAATCAGGGGCCATGCTCACGCCATAAATCACCTGCGAGGCCTGGACCGTGTTTCGGTTGTGCGTGATGACCACAAACTGAGTGTGTTGGCTCAGTTCTTCCAGCAGCATGCGGAATCGCCCTACGTTTGACTCGTCGAGCATGGCATCCACCTCATCCAGGACGCAGAACGGGGTCGGAGAGACTTTCAGCAGGGAGAAAATCAGGGCCACCGCAGTCAGGCTTCTTTCCCCACCTGAGAGTAAGGCGAGGGTCTGCGTGCGCCGTCCGGGAAGTCGGGCAAGAATATCAATGCCACTTTCATTGGGATTGTCCGCGTTGGTGAGCAAAAGCTTGGCGGAGCCGCCGCCAAACAGGCGCGCAAAGGTCTGTGGGAACTCCTCGGCTACGGCCTCAAAGGTTCTCTGAAAGGCATCTTGCATTAGTTGGTCCAGTTCGGAAACCACCTCTCGCAGTTGGCGGTCCGCCAGCTGGAGATCCGAGGTCTGGGCGGTGAGGAACTCGAAACGATCCCGCACCTCTTGAAACTCTGCGGGCGCTTCGGGATTGATCGCGCCCATGCGGCGCAGGTGTGCACGCCCACGGTTCACCAAATCTTCTAGATCTTCCGGAAGGGTTTCAATCCGCGGTAGCCGTTCAACCAGTTCGGAGAAAGGCAGGGGCGTCGGGCCGGTGACCTCGTTGACATAGTCAAACTCCACGAGGCCGAAATCGTCCTCAATCCTGTGCCGCAGGCCCTCGACCTCCTCCTGTTTCCTTGCCAGCGTTACCTGGGCCTCCGTGTAGTTGCGCTCCACAGAGTGAAGCCGGGCTCTCAATTCGGCCTCGGCGGTCTCGGCTTCCGCCAATTTCTGCTCGCGGTCGACAAGCTGCGCCTGAGCCTGTTCGATCAGGCTCTGCGTCCGCCGCGTGGACTCGGTCAGCTCGCTGTCCTCCTGTTGGAACGTCGCCAGAGAGGAAACCAAGGCTTCGCGTCCTCCCGTGAGGTCCGCCAGGTGCTGCTGTCGTTCCAGCACGGCCTGGGCCGCACGGTCGAGTGCAGCGGAGGCCTCGGATTCTCGCGCCGCCAAATCTGCCAGGGACTGCGTCACCAGGGCGGCTTGAGTGCGCCAATGCAAAACCTCCCGACTTGCCTCTTCTGGGGTTTCTTCCTCCTGCGGGACCTGTCCGGATGAGGTTGTGGCGTTCGATCCCCTCAGACGAGTGAGGAAATCCTGCTGCTCCATGGCGAACCGCGTGGCCTCCGAATCTTCCCGGGCTAAGTCGGCCTCCAGGTCCTGGCACTGCTGCCGACGCCAGCCAAGCTCCTGTTGGAGTTGGTGCCATCTAGTGCGGGTTAATTCCAGTCCGGCCCGTTGCCTCTCCTCTTCGTTGCGGAGCTCAAGCAGGTTTTGGGATTCGAGGCGTGCGCGTTCTTGAAGCGACTGGAGCCGCCGCTGGTCTTCTTCAACCACTTCGCTCGCCCGGGAAATTTGTATCTGCAGGGCGCCCAGCTGGTCCTGGAGCTCACGCTGCTCCTTCGCTCGACCAAGCGACAAGGATCGGTTGCCGCGCCCGGCCGTCACGAGCCCGCCGGGATAGAAAACTTCGCCTTTCAGGGTAACCACCCGCCCTCCTGGCGGGAGGGAGGGCGCTATCCGGCGCGCGGCCCGGCGGGATCGGACGATCAGTGTCTGTCCCAGGAGTAAATCCACAACCGGGCGGATCCTCGCCGGCGCCTCGATCTGTTTGGAGGCAACACCCAGAACCTCCTCGTCGGCCGGACTCCCGCTCGGTGCGGGAGGTGCAATACTGGTCAGGGAGACGAGGGAGGCCCGTCCAGAGTTCTCCAGGCTCAGCAGATCGATGGCTTCTTCGAGAGCGCTATCCCCATCCAGAATGAGCGTGTCAAGGGCCTCTCCTAAGGCCGCCGAGATGGCTAGCTCGATCTCGGCTGGGATTTGGAGCAACGACCCCAAGGCGGAAGTGGCCCCGGAAATCCGTCCTTCTCGAGCCGCCGAGAGGATCGCGCGCACTCCTTGGTCATAGCCGAGCAGCTCGCCCTCTGCCTGGAGCAAGGCGGCAGACCTTGCCTTGAGTTGCTGGTCCGGGACTGTGAGCTCGGCCAAGTCCTCTTTCAGGCGATAGAGTTCCTCTTGCAGGCGCGGGATAGCCTCCTGGGTCTGAGTGAGTTGCTCCTGGGCCGCCGACGCACGGCCGGCACTGCCCTGCCATTGGTTTTGGGCCGCTTCTTGGCTCTGAGTGAGCGTTTCGGCTTGGCGCGAGAGCTCCTTAGCGTCTCCCTCTACTTCTGCCAGTTGTGTCCTGAGCTGAGCCTTGCGCGCCTCGGTTTGCGAAATCAGGGCCTCGGCTCGCGCCAAGGAGTTTTCCCATACCCGAACGGAAGCCTCCAGCGAAGCTTGCTCCTGGAGGTGCTCCTGCCGCCGCTTCTCTCGTTCTGCCCACTGGGTCTCGACCTGCTGCAACCGCCGGGTGACCTCGGCTGATTCCTTCTCAAACCGGGTGCGCTCGGCTTGCACGGTCGCCTGGCGTTGCTCTTCGGCAAGACGCACAGCTCGAACATTCTCTAATTGAGCGCGCGCTTCCTCGATCGATTGGTCCAACGATCGCATCCGTTCCTGACCCACCGCCAGCTCACGGGCCAAGACCTCGCGTCTCTCGCGGCAAGGTGCCACCTCCAGATTCCAGGCGTTCAATTGCGCCCGCAAGGAGCCGAGCCGGGACCGGAGTTCGAGCAGGCGCTCGTCTCCGCGGCGTTCCTCCTCCTGAAGAGTCTGCAACTCGTGGGCGGCGATGTCGGCACTCTGATGCACCCGACGGACCTCTTCTTGGGCGGTGTGCCAGTGGTATCCGTACCAAGTCCGGAGCAGGTCTCGAAAGTCGTTGCGAACCGTAACGTGTTCCGAGGCGCGTTTAGCCTGACGCTCGAGGCTGTGAAGTCGCGGTTGCAGCTCGGCAAGAATGTCCTGGACTCGCTCGAGGTTATGTTGTGTGCTCTCCAGGCGGCGAACAGCCTCCTCCTTTCGCGACCGATAGAGGGCGATTCCCGCGGCTTCTTCGAACAGGGCCCTTCGCTCCTCAGGCTTGAGCGCCAGAGCCGCATCGACAAGCCCCTGGCCGATAATCGTGTAGGTCCGTTCTGCGAGCCCGCATTGGGCCAAAAGCTCGTCTATGTCCTTGAGGCGAACCCGTTGGTCGTTGAGCAGGTATTCGTTATTGCCGTCCCGGTAGGCCACGCGAGCAATGCTCACTTCGCTGTAATCGATGGCAAGGCCTCCGTCGGAGTTATCAAAGGTGATCACCGCCGAAGCCATCCCGGCCCGAGGCCTTTGCTCACTGCCAACGAAGATCATGTCCTCGGTCTTCTTGGCGCGGAGAAGGGTGTAACTCTGCTCGCCCAGCACCCAGCGGATCGCATCAGCGATGTTTGACTTCCCGCTGCCGTTGGGACCGACAATGGAAGTGATCCCCTCCGCGAACTCAAACCGAGTCTTGGAGGCGAAGGTCTTATAGCCGTGGAGTTCGAGCGATTTGAGTCGGGGCATCCCGGATTGCGCCGAGGGACATGGAACGCCCCGCCACTGGCGGGGTCGACAACGAATTATAGCACGGTCGCTCGATCCGTCCGCACGAAAATGTGGGAGGGTTTTGGCATCCGGTTCCTGCCGGGAGAGGTTGGTGCCGAATCCGTTAAGTGTTTTCTTCCCATGATCTCTTGTCCGCTCAAAACCCGCCTGAGCAACAGTCGAGGATGTCCGGACCGGCTGAGTCGAGAGGCCGCGGGCGGACGGATGAGGAGTTCGAGGGCGATAGAGTACAACGGCGGGGAGCCAGGAAATATCTTGGTCAGGCGCGTGTGCCCGGCCCACCCTGAGAGGGGCGCAGGCCCCGAAATGGGGCTCATCCTCAGGGGGCAAGAGCCTCCCAGTATCTGGGCTAGCAGCGGATGGGCCGCTAGGAGGAGGCCATCCGTGCCCACGTGACCCGGCGGGAACGCACCGTGGTGTTGACCCGCGAGTTTCGGCCTCTTGGCCCGCCCCAGCCGAGGTGGGCTGGAATGCTCGGCCAAGATCTGGGTTGTCCCGTCTTTTCCCTCGCTTCCCGGTTGCGCGCTGGAAACGGGTTCTAAGAACCTGCTGGAGCATTCAAGGCTGAATCGGGCGGGTTTTTCCGCTCCTGGGCCTCGTGGCGCAGTGCCCCAGGGATCCCCACGGTTCCCCACGTATAATTCTGGGTGATCGCAAGCAGGCCGATTCCCGGACGGAGGGGAGGCCGTGTTCTAGATGCAGGTCTATGGAGCCGGGTTACTTTGGTGCGCCCTGGCGCTTTCCTGGCCGGTCTTTCAGTCGCTGGGAAGCGACCTGATCTGGCCGCGAGCAATGCCTCCCTGGCTGGAACGGCTGCACCTTGCCTCCTGGCTCGGGAGCGTGGGCCTTCCATACTTGGCCTTGCTCAGCGGTGCCGTCTCGGTTCGAGATTATGGATTGAATCTGGGAGAACCGTCTTCGTGGATCCCTCATACGGTGGTGGCTTTGTTGCTGGGGTTGCTTCTGGCCTTGGTGTCCATTCGATTCCCGGGTGGCGAGGAGAGGCTCACGATTCTGGAAGAGCCGAGGTGGGCTTTGTACCGAGCCCTGGGCTGGGCTTGGACTGGATCCCTGGGACTGGCGCTGGCCGTGGCGGTAGCGGGTGCCGTTCTGGAGCGATTGCTGGAACGGATCAGGAGGCAAGGCGGCCTTCAGGTTACCTCGCTAGACCGAGGCTGGCTGTTTCGTGTAATTTACTCCAACCTTGTCTTTGGCCTGACCACGAGCTTCTGGCTGATTCTGCTCGGCCGTATTGGCAATGAAGTTTTGCAGAGGACGGAGGGCTTCCGTCTTTTCGCGAGGGGCGGCCAGAATCTGTCAAAGTCCTAGATCGCCCAGGGAAGGTGTCATCCTTGTGAATCATCCCCTGGAACCAGGAGGGTAAGTGATGCCTACGGCGGGACAGATCTACTACACAGCCTCGGCCCCCTCATTTTACCCGCGCCGGAAAGGGCCTCCCCTAATCCTTCTCCACGGGGCGGGAGGCACTCACCTTCATTGGCCGCCACAGTTGCGACATCTAAAGGAGGCGCAGGTCTATGCGATCGACCTGCCTGGACATGGTCACTCCGAAGGCGTCGGGCGGCAAAGCGTTCCGGCCTACGCCGAGGCCGTCGTCGAATGGATGGAGGAGTGCACTCTCGAGGAAGCGGTTCTAGCGGGCAGTTCCATGGGAGGAGCTATTGCGCTCCGTATCGCGCTGACGAGGCCGGAGAAGGTGGCGGGGCTGGTGCTGGTCGGAACGGGGGCGCGCCTACGGGTCTCCGAGGAAATCCTGGAAGGGACAGGTCAGGAGAGTACCTTCCCACGGACCGTGGATCAGATCATCAACTGGTCTTACTCGAGCGAAACGCCAAAAAGGCTGAAGGAGCTGGCCGGCCGCCGGATGAAGCAGACCCGCTTCACGGTGTTGCACGGAGACTTTCTGGCCTGTGATAGGTTTGATGTGATCTCCATGTTGGACAAGATCCGGAAGCCGGCTCTCATCATTTGCGGTCAGGACGACCGCATGACCCCGATAAAATACAGTCGATTCCTGGCCGAAAAGCTGGCCGGTGCCGAACTCATCGAGGTGCCCCAGGCCGGACACATGGTCATGTTGGAGCAACCAGTCCGTGTGACGGAATCGATCAGCGCGTTTCTGCGCAAGCGATGGGGTTCGCTAGCGGACGCGGGTTGAGGGGGCGCGGGTCTGTTTTGGGATCCTATCCGCCCTCAGGATTGCCTCCCTCCGTGGAGGAGGCCTCTGACTTCGTCCGAAAAGGGCCGGCCCCCGCGCTTGGGACCCAATAAAGGGTGCACCAAGTTTGATCCCGGGGCGAGACAACTTAGATGCCAGATGCGCAAACCTCCTCTTTCAGCATTTACCTAAACGCCCCTCCCGAGTTCGTGTTTGATTACCTGGCGGATATTCGGAACATGGGGGAGTGGTCGCCGGGAGCCGACAAGGTCGAAACGGATTCTCCCAACGCTGTTGGGTTGGGGACGCGATTTCGCCTGAGCTGGGGGGCGGGGGTTGGGAGGGGGAGCATTCATGAGGTCGTGATCACTGAGTGCCAGCGCCCCTCGCATCTGGTCTTCATCATCCAGGATGAGTACTTTGAGGATATCACACAGGAATTCTCGCTTAAGCTACTGGAAGGCGGGACGCTTGTGCAGCGCCGCGTGTCCACCTCGATGAACCTCGCCCATGCACTCTTGGCCCGAATCCTGATCGGTCCGCTAGTCCAACCTCTCTACGAGAACTCTCTGCGTTTGCTCAAACAGACAGTGGAGGCAAGAGCCCGACAGGAGAATCGCCGGTTGCGCTAGGCGGAGGTGCCGGCTCCCCCGTGGAGAAAGGCACCAAGGGCGGGCAGGAGTGCGTGAAAAGCTTGGGCTCGATGGCTGATCCGGTTCTTTTGCTCCAAGCTGAGCTGGGCGAAGGTTCGGTCTTCCCCGCGGACTTGGAAAATCGGGTCGTAGCCGAACCCGGATGTCCCGCGAGGAACAGGGACGATCTCGCCCCAGCACGTCCCTCGTGCGATGGCAGGGTCTCGACCCGGTTCGACCAGGGCAATCACGCATTGAAATCGAGCGATCCAGGGTTGCGGGTAGCGGCGCAACTGCTCCAGAAGGTATCCCCTTCGGCCCGGATCGTCGGCATTGGGGCCCGCGTAGCGAGCAGAGCGAATCCCCGGCTCCCCTCCGAGGAGATCCACCTCCAGCCCGGTGTCGTCTGCCAGGGTAAGCAATCCGGAGACCGAAGCGAAGGCAAGAGCTTTCTTGGTGGCGTTCTCCTCGTAGCTTTCTCCATCCTCTGGCACCTCCAGGCTCAGCCCGAGCTGATCCAGAGAGCAAAGGCAGGCGGGGACCCGCGCAAGCAAACTCCGGTACTCGCGTAGTTTTCCTGGGTTTGTCGTCGCAATCAAGAGATCTCGTTTCATGAAGGCCCCGATATTGACCGTGGATTCTGTTGGCGGAAGGAAAAACAGAGAAGGGTCACCCGAGAACAACGGGAGAACAGCAGGTTCGGGTTCTTTTTCTGGAGAAATGGGTCGCGGGTTTCAGTGATAGAATGCGCACCGCCTCCTTCCCGACGGCAATGACACCCCGGGTGCGCAATCATCTCGAATCGATCCGAGGCCGCCTCCGACTCCCGAATGAAAAACTGGCGATTCTGGCTTGGGGTACTGATCAGCATTGGGTTCCTCTACTTCCCTTTGCGAAGCCTGAAACTGGACCAGGTCTGGCAGGTCCTGAAAACGGCGGCCTACATTTGGCTCCTTCCCGCCGTTGCGGTGTACTTCCTGGCGGTGGCCGGCCGGACATTGCGATGGCATTATCTCCTCCGGCCCCTGAAGACCATTTCCCCGGTCAAGCTGTTCCCCATTGTAACCATTGGTTATATGGGGAACAACATTTACCCAGCACGGGCAGGCGAATTGTTGAGGGCCTACGTTCTGAGAAGGGACTCGGGTGTGCCGATCAGCGCATCGCTGGCCACGATACTGGTAGAAAGGGTCTTCGACGGGGTCGTGATGCTCATGTTTGTGTTTGTCAACCTTCCGTCACTCGCCGGGATGACGGGGAACTCAGGTCTGGCAGGGAGTATCCGCGATGTGGCCGTATTCGGTGCGGCGGCATTCCTGGGGGCGCTGGTCATTTTCCTGCTGGCGGCCATGTATCCAGGGACAACAGGTCGGATCTTGCGGGCCCTCCTGCAAAAAGTCCTGCCGCGCCGGTGGAGGGAGCCGGTGGAGCCTCTGGTGGAAAAGTTCTTGGCTGGCTTCGCCTCCTTGAGGTCCCCCCGTGAAGCCGTGGGGGTCTTTGTTACCTCGGTGATTATTTGGCTTTTGGAAACTGGCAAGTACTACCTCGTGATGCAGGCCTTTAGCTTCCGGGTCAGCTTTTTCGCCTTGATGTTGATGAATGGCGTAGTGAACCTGGCAACCACTCTCCCCTCGGCTCCGGGCTATATCGGGACCTTCGATGCCCCGGGAATCGCCGTCCTTGAGGCTTTTGGAGTTCCCTCGGCCCCAGCGGTCGGGTACACCCTGGTGCTGCACGCGGCGCTCTGGCTTCCGATCACGGTCCTGGGGGCTTGGTTTATGGTGCGCAAGAGCGTGAGTTTGGAAAAGGTCAGAGAGGAAGCCAGCCAGGAGAGCGTGGCCTCTGCGTCCGCCAGCGGCACCGCGCTGCCGACAAGGAAACGAGATGAGTGAGCCCGGAGGCTGCGCTGCGTGGAGGATAGGGGCCAATCCCAGGATCTCAAGGAGGGCCTGACTCGCGTAGGAGGTTGGCCCAGATCCAAGCGTGCTCAGTCTCGCGGCAGGCGGATTCCCGCCGGTCAGCAAGCCCGCCCGACCCGGAGGGAATTCGGCCAGCCTAATAGGAAAATGGCCAATGGCCGAAGTCCTCGGCGCGTTCCGCCGGTTCCCCTCTTGGTCAGAATCCGAATGATATAATCCTCGCAATGGAAGGCCGTTCCACGTGGGCTCGCGCGCTGGACAAGACGAGGCGATCCGCTTTTGGCCGCGTCGTTTCGCTCCTGGGGGGTAGCGAAATCAGCTCCTCCTCCTGGGATCAAGTGGAAGAGTCGCTCCTCGAGGCGGACCTGGGCCCGCATCTGGCGCGGAAGATCAGCACACAACTGAAAAAGACAATCCAAGAGGAGGGGCTGCTCCGCCGGGAGGATCTGCGCCGCAGCCTCCAGGATCTGCTCCTTCAAGGGATGCCTCCGACGAAAGAATGGGAACCTGTTACCCTTCCTACCATTGTTCTTCTTGTCGGTGTCAACGGCTCCGGGAAGACGACCACAGTGGCGAAGCTCGCTTGGCACTGGAAGCAGAGAGGGAAGAAAGTGCTTTTAGCTGCCGCCGATACCTACCGCGCAGCGGCCAGAGATCAGCTGGAGGTATGGGCGGAAAGGGTCGGGGAAGAGGTAATCTCTGGGCGTCCGGGGACTGATCCCGCGGCGGTGGCGCATGATTCCGCAGTTGCCGCCCTGGCGCGGGGCGTGGATCTTCTGCTGGTGGACACTGCTGGTCGGCTTCACACTCGCTACAATCTGATGGAAGAATTGAAGAAGATCCGCCGGGTCCTGGGCAAGGTCGTGGCGGGGGCCCCGCAGGAGACCTGGCTGGTTGTGGATGCCACGACAGGGCAGAATGGCTTGGCGCAGGCTCATGCCTTCCAGGAGGCCGTTGGCGTTTCGGGGGCCATTCTGGCCAAGCTGGACGGGTCGGCACGAGGCGGTGTGGCCTTCGCCATCCAATCTGAATTGAAGATTCCGATTCGATATGTCGGGCTGGGAGAAGGCCTGGAGGATCTGCAGCCATTCGCCTCTGAATTGTTTGTAGAAGGCCTTCTCGAGCCTCAAGCGGCTATTTCCTGAACGTGCTGACGGGCGGCTGGGCTCGGGCCGCCGGTCTTGGCCGGGCCCCGCGCCAGGAGGAAACCTCGACCCATGGATGACCTGTTGGAGCGCTTGAACACCCAGCAAGAGAGGTTGCAGAACCTATTGGTGCGCCTTTGACCTGCCCACTAAGGAAGCCGACCTCACCAAGCTAGAAAATCAAGTCTCATCCCCGTCCCTGTGGTCGGACCCCGACAGAGCCAAACAACTGATGCGGGATCTCGCCCGCTTGCGTGAGCACGTTCAAAGCTGGCGCGGGATTGAGCGCCGGCTCGTGGAGGCACGGGAACTGGTCCAGTTGGGCGACGAGGGATTGCAGGCCGAACTGGCCGCCGAGGTGGCCGCCCTGGAAGAGGAAATTGGGCGAAGAGAGCTGGAGGCGATGCTCTCGGGAAAGTATGACTCGAGCAATGCCGTGCTGGCCATCCATGCGGGAGCCGGGGGGACGGACGCCCAGGACTGGACCTCGATGTTGCGGCGCATGTATCTGCGCTGGGCGGAGTCCCATCACTATGAGGTTGAGGTCTTGGATGAGACTGAGGGGGAGGAAGCGGGAACCAAGAGCGTGACTCTGGCGGTGGACGGCGCCAGTGCCTACGGCTACCTGCGCTCGGAAAGAGGCGTCCACCGCTTGGTGCGGCTCTCGCCTTTCGACGCTGCCAGCCGGCGGCACACCTCTTTTGCGTTGGTGGAGGTTTATCCCCAGGTGAAAGAGGCCACCGAGGTTGAGATCCCTCCGACGGACTTGCGGATTGAAACCTATCGCGCCTCCAGCGCGGGCGGTCAGAACGTGCAAAAGAACGAAACGGCGATCCGCATCACGCACCTGCCGACGGGCATCGTGGTGACCTGCCAAAACGAGCGCTCGCAAACCCAGAATCGAGAGAATGCGTTGCGGGTGTTGCGGGCCCGCCTGCTGGATCTTCAGCGGGAGGAACAGGAACGTGAGCTGGCCGCAATCAAGGGAGAGCACGTCAAGGCCGAATGGGGGAACCAGATTCGATCCTACGTGCTGCACCCCTACCAGATGGTTAAGGATCACCGGACCGGGTACGAGGCGAGCGATACCTCCGCTGTGCTCGATGGGGAAATTGACCCTCTGATTGAGTCGTACCTGCGCTTCACGATCCGCCCCGAGGCCCCGCTTTCCGGCGCGGGTGGCCCGGTCAGCGAGGAGTGAGCCGGGGGGCTCGCGTGAGAGGCCCGCGATCTGCACGCTTGAGGCCCGCGCTCATTTCCCCTCGGGTCCTGCGCCCTTCGCTCATGGTGAAATCAGGGCGTTCACCGCAGCCTGCAGGACGACGTCCTGATTGGACAGGACCGCATTGGCATTCACCGGGACCTTGACGGTGGGCACGACTCCCATCCCTTCCAGAAAGAGCGTTCCATTCGGATTCACAAAGCGCCCGGTGGGAATTTGTAGGGAGATCCCCTCGGGCAACTCAACTTGCCCACGCGCCACTTCGGCTTCGGTTCCGGCGGTAGGATACTGACCCACCATGATCACGCCCGGTACCTTGCTCAACCCGTAGGCTTCCAGCTCGCAGGCACTGTAGCAAAACTGGTCGACCAAGACGGCCAGGTGCTGAACCCGAAACTGGGTCTGGTTCGGGAAAATGATGTCCGGGGGTTCTTCGGCTTCGAACTTGTCCGTTTTTGCGCTGAAGTACTCCAGCTGTCCCTCGGTGATCTGGCGGTTGGTAAGATACCCCGCCAGCCCCAGGGGCGATCCTCCGGGATTGGCCCGCAAATCAATTACTACGTCTGATACCTGGTTGTCGCCAAAGGTTTGCAAGGCGTGGGTGAAAAGCCGGTAGATCAACCCTAGATCATCGTCGAAGGTGTTCATCTGGATGTAGCCGATATCCGGTGAGTCCGGCCCGGTGCTGTAGATCGCGTAGTCCACGGGCATCGCGCTGGGCTGGTAGTTCCAGTCCAGGTCTGTGGCATCGAAACTGTCGCTCTCTTGAATCGCGCTGAGGGTGACCGTCTCGGGGTTCTTTCCAGGGTTGGCAAACTCAACTTGGGCCGAAGTCCCTACAGGGGCGCGGAGGAGATATCTTGCCTGTTGGTACCGCAGCCCATAGCTCGTCGAAAAAGGGCCATCGAGAGGCTGGACCTGCCCGATGGCTTCTCCGATTGGCTTGCCGTTGAACTGCAGGATCTGCGCACCAATCTGCATCCCCGCCTGGGCCGCGGGCCCTCCACTGGTCAGATACACTGCAATCACCTGGCCGTTGTTCAGCTCGCGGATCGCGAAGCCATAGCCCGAGGAGGTACTCTCCTGGTCCAGCTGGTCGATCAAATCGCCGGATAGCCCCGTGTGGCCGTCGTGAAAGGCCAGGGTGAATTTCTTCATGGCCAGCGCAAACTGGCTCGGGTCGTGCGTGCTCTCTGCCGTCGCCACGAGCGGCTCAATCTGGTTATACAAGGCATCCCAGTCGAGTTGCTTTTCGGGGATCCCGTTGAAGGCGTACTCCGTCCGCGCGAAGTCCACCGTCTGGCGAAAGGCCTGGGTGTAGGAAAGTTTTGTAAAGTCCTTGATGGCCACGTCCTTCGGCTCATATAGGGTCAGATCTGGCCTTGACTCCTGGCTCACTTTGAACGGCTCCTGGCTCAGATCCACGATGGAATACCCCGCCGGGATTGGTCCCACCGGATCATCTGTGGTGAACAGTTTTCCGTCCGGACCAAACCCGGTGGGGAAGTCCTCATGATTGTCGGGGGACCAGACCACCAGTTTGCCGCCGGTAACCTCATCGTGATTCTGAGGGTCCGTGATCACCGAGGCCAAGTAGTCTGGCCAGCCGCGTGACACATCATCTCCCTCGGCATACGGTCCCCCCGTGACATTCGGCCAATAGGCGACTGCCCAGACCTGGACTCCCGGCCCTGGCCGGACCCCATGACTCACATTGACCAGCGTTCCCAAGGGCTGTTCGGGCAACAAGAGGTGATAGGTCCCGTGCTTGGCGCCCTCGTCAATTTGGAGGAATCCCAGGACTTGCGAGTCCACAGGGATGACCCACTCTTGGTTGCGCGTGACGAACCCATACATGTCGACTAATGCGACCGCGTGCTCGACATAGTATCTGGTGAGAATGTCATTTGTGTAGTCGAAGTTGCCTGTGATTTCGACCGGCTGGGGACCCGCAACGGTGGGTGCCGGAGAATTGGTCAGCGTGGGGCTCGCTGTCACCGGAGAGGAGAGCAGTGAGGTCTGGCAAGCCAAAGTCAGGGCACTCATGGCCACGACGGCGATGCGAAGCCATTTCGGAATCCTTTTCATCGACCCTCCTTGGGCCGTTGCGGGAGCCCAGGATCGCGGGCGGAGGCGGGCTCTCCCTGTGCGAATCCGCCTGCTGCTACCCCCTGGTTGCCGCGGATGGGGGCGCAAGCTCAACTACGGGCTGCGGCGGAGAGCTATTTTGCCTCTGAGATTAATGAGGCCGATACTTCCCACTATTAACGCTGACCCTCCCAGGAGCCTCCAGTCCGCTGTCTCGTGAAGGAAGAGAATCCCCAGTACGAGTCCGACGACGGGAAAAACGTATGTCACGACTGTCGCCCTCGTTGGGCCCCAGGCGTGGATAAGGTAGTAATACAGGAGGTAAGCAAGACACGAACCCAACAGGCCAAGCCAGGCCAGGGCGAGCCAAGTGATTGGCAGCGTAGGGAGTCGCACAGGGGCCTCCACCACAGGAAGGAGCAACCACACCGCCGCATCCGCGGCGACCAACGGAAGAAAGGCATGGACGATCGGAGAAACCCCGCGGAAGTGGGAACGTGCGAAGACGGCGCTCCCGGCATAGAACACGGCGGCCAGAAGGACGGCTCCCTGGGCGAGCCAAGAGGCTCGCAGAGTCGCGGCTCCCAGATCTCGACTCAGCAACACGATAACCCCCGCGAAGCCCACAGCTAGACCCGCAGCCCGCGCCACTGTGATGCGATCATCGGGCAAGAAGAGATGAGCGATGACGATGGTGAAGAGAGGAGTGGTCCCGTTGAGAACAGCGGCCAAAGCCGAGGGGATACGTTCCTCCCCCCAGGAGATGAGCACGAAGGGAATGGCCGTGTTGACAATGCCCAGCAGCGCCAGCAGCCCCCAGGTGAGTCTGTCGCGGGGCAGGGAGGGTCGCTTCCAGAGAACCACGAGGGCCAGCCCAAGGACCCCAAAGAGAAGCCTGAAGCTTACCAGGGTGACTGGTCCAATTGCCTGGACGGCGATCCGGATCCACAGAAAGGAACTTCCCCAAATCAGGCCGAGAAGCCAAAAGGCTCCCCATTGCTTCACAGGCTCTGTCCTCTCTCACCCGCTCAAGTCAGGGAAGGCTGCCCGGCCCTGCGGTGGCGAGTCTGCCCACCCGAGGTTGGACGGCCGTGCGAGGGCGCCCTCCCCCGGATCAAGGCTGCACCCTCCAGCCGTAGCAGGCGCCGCTTGAAGTTGACGCCGCCTGGGGCGCTGTACCCGCCCAGCGACCCGTCGGCGGCTAGGACACGGTGGCAGGGGATGACAAGAGGTAAGGGGTTGGATCCCAGCGCCTGCCCGACGGCTCGAGCTGCGCCCCTGTGCCCGGCCCACTGCGCAATTTCCCCATAGGTCTTGGTCTGTCCGTAGGAGATCCGGCAGGTCGTCTTCAAGACCTGTCTCTGAAACGGTGACATCCTTCTCCAGTCGATGGGCAGGGTGAACCTCTTGCGACGACCGGCTAAGTACTCCTGCAGTTGGTCGGCATAGGGTCGGACGGCGGCCCGGTCCCTTCTGGGGGTATCTTGGCCAGGGCCCCGGGCCAGGTCGAGAAAACTATCCAGAGGCCCTCCGAGCCCGATGAGGACAAGCCCGTGCTGAGAGACTGCCACGTGAAGGCGACCCATTCTGGTGGTGAGGCTGTCAAAGACGATTTCGGTCTGGGCTCTCATCTCTTCTCCGATTCGCAACAGGCGCATTATAAATCCAGGAACCCCGCATGCTATAATGACCAGGCGGTTCTTCGAACGGGAGCTTTGCTTGGTTCTCCATCTCTCCGTGGAACAAACCATCGGGCTCGCTACGGCATTGCTGGGGGCAGGCGCCCTTTTGGCTCTGCTCGCAGGCCTCCGAAGCCTGGTGCGAGCGCCGCGTCAGGCTTTCTATCTGCTGAGGCGGGAGGCCTTCCAGGCCGGATGGAGGCTGATCATTTTGGCTGCCGGGTTTGCCGGGTTGGCGGGGATTGTCCGCGCCTTTGGCATTCCGACGGCTTTTCACTATGTAGTTCCCACACCCACGATTACGCTGACGCCCAGCCTGACTCTCCCTCCGACCATCACGCTCACCCCTACCATCACGCCGACGCCGACCTCAACCCGTGTTCCCACAGGAACCGTACGGCCGGAACCGACGGACACCCTTGCCCCAACTCCCACACCACGCCTTCCCCCCTCCGTTGCGCAGAGCTTTTCTGTCCTGGTGACGCCGGAGCCGGACGCCGTGATTGGCCCCGTGACGGTGGCCAAGTATTTCACCCCTGACTATCGGCCTTTCAATCCGAGCGACGTCTTCATCAATCCCGTCAGCCACCTCTACGCATTCTTCACCTACGCCCACATGAACTTCGGCGTCCAGTGGACCGCAGTCTGGTACCGCGACCAGGTGGTGGTTTACTACGAGAGTCATCCCTGGGATGGCGGTGCGGCGGGCAATGGATTCACCGACTGGAACGTCGCGCCCGGGTTCTTTCCGCCAGGCAGCTACGGGATTCAGATCTTTGTAGGGAGCGAATGGGAATCCAGTGGCCGATTCATGGTGGTGGGCAATCCTCCGACAGACACCCCTACGTCTACCCTCACGCCCACGCCTACTCTTTCAGCGACCCCGCCCCCCCCGCTTCCGCGAATGCCCACCCTTACCCCAGTGCCGTCGGAAACGCGCATGCCGACCGCAACGGAATGGACCCCCCCTCCGACCTCCACGGCCCATGCTACGGTGATCCCTGTGCCGTCGGATACCCGCTGGCCGACCGCAACGACCCCAGGCTGAGGCGCAAAGAACCCTGCGCCAGTGATCGGCACGTCCTTCCGGGCAGATGTTGGAGAACGCCCCCGTTCACGGGAGCGGCGCAAGAAGGAGGCTGGCTATTTGGCTACTTGCTGAGTTCAATCGCCAGGGAGCCTGCCGTTGCCGCGTTGTTCTCGAGAAGCGCCAGATTCGCCGCGAGGCTTTTCCCCCTCGTCTCGCGCGCGATGCTCGCGAGCAGGAAGGGTGTGACCTGATTGCCGCGAATGCCCTGCGAGGAGGCCTGCTGCAGAGCGCGTTCGATCGCCGCTTCCACTTCCGCAGAGGGCAGGGCCACGTCGGCCGGGCAGGGGACGGCCAGAAGGACCGCGCCGCTGTGCGGTACTTTCCAGTGGGCGCGCATGATCTTAGCGGCTTCTTCCAGGCTTCCAACCTCCCAGCCGATGGATTGACCGGACTCACGGGAAAAGAAAGCAGGGAATTCCCTGGTCTGGAACCCCAGCACCGGGATTCCATAGGTTTCCAGCCACTCCAAGGTAGCCGGTATGTTGAGAATCGATTTGACGCCCGAACAAACTACGGCGACCGGGGCCCTTGCAAGCTCGGGAAGATCAGGCGATACATCCTGGCCATCCCGATGGATCCCTCCAATTCCACCCGTGGCGAAGACTCTTAGCCCCGCGGCCTCTGCGGCGATCAGCGTCGAGGCCACCGTCGTCCCACCGTTGAGCCGATTTGTGTTGGCCCAGCCTAGGTCGCGCCGGCTGACCTTGATCGCACCCCGGTCGGCGGCCAAGGCGGAGAGTTGTGGCAGCGACAAACCCACAACCAGTTCCCCTTGCAGTACGCCGACGGTCGCAGGCACGGCTCCCCGCTGGCGGATGGCCTCCTGGCAGCGCAAAGCGATCTCCAGATTCTGGGGTTCTGGAAGTCCATGGGTCACGACGGCCGTCTCCAGGGCCACGGCGGGCAGATGGGAATCGACGGCCTGGCGAACTTCCGGATTGATCCGCAGGTAGGATAACGCCATTTCCTCACCTCTTCCCGTCAAAGCACAAGTTGGTCGTACAGTTTTTCCAAGGAAAGGTCAGAGGCCACTGTGGAGTGTGATCGGAGTGTGAGCGACGCAGAAGAGATCCCCAGGCGGACCGATTCGTGGAGAGGCATCTCGTTGAGCAAACCGAAGATCACAGCAGCGGTCAGGGCGTCGCCCGCGCCGGTTGGATCAATGATCTGAGTCCGCAGGGCAGGGATGTGACCATGATCCACATCGCTTGCGTAGGCCACCCCAAACTCGGCGAGAGTTATGAGAGCGATGCGCACCCCTTTGGCCACCAGCTTGCGAGCCGCCATCACGGCCAAGGAGGGATCCTCCGCAGGAATACGCTCTCCCAGGAGGACCTCAGCCTCCGCTGCATTGGGCGTGATTAAGAAGAAATTATGAAGTTGCGGCTGCAGACGGGGGGCGAGCGCCCTGGAGGTTGGATCGGCACAGATCGGAATCTTAAATCGCTGGGCGAGGCGGATGGCGACCCGCAGAACGGGAGGGGGTAAATTTCCATCCAGAAAGACCAGCGACGACTGCTCGAAAAGATCCTCCCGTTGCTCCAGGACGTCTGGAGTCAGCGCCTCCAGGACACGCATGTCATCAAGAGCCAGGTGCAATCGACCTTCCGGATCGATCATGGCGAGGTAGGATCCGGTCGGTTGATCGGGGATTCTCAGAATCCCCGAGACTCCCACCCCGGTTGCGGCTAATTCCTCACACAGCCGGTCGCCCAGGAAATCCTTTCCTACTGCGCTGAGCAGGTTGGAGGGTTGACCTAACCGGACTAGGTTCTCTGCAACATTCCGCGCGACCCCTCCAAACGCCAATCGGATCCTGGCAGGGTTCGAGGTTCCCGGTTGCAGGGAGCTGGCAAGATGGCCGACCATATCGATCCCGGCGGCCCCAATGGACAACACGGGGAGATCCCTACTGGCCGTCAGCATCTTTCCTCGGAGAGACCTTCTCTGCCACGGACTTCAGTTTTTCCCTGGTAAGCTGCGCGGACAACCGCTGTCTCGCGTCCTTGCCGTCTCCAGATGACCCAGAAAAGGGAAGCACTTGTCCGCAGTGAGCGGGCACTGATAATACACGAGAATTCCTAACCCGGGTGCTTTTCTCGGTCCCTGGCGCCTGCCCCGCGGGCCAACCCTGTCGTGGCTCAAGATCCGCTGGCAAAGCGAACCAAGGTGCAGCCATAGCCTGGTGTCTCGCTGGGGTCGGGCCTCTTTCCTTCCAGAACGGCCGCGATGGCGCGATCCACATAGTTGATGTGCGGAACGCGCTGACGGAACGTCAGGTCGTCAAGCGCCCCGCGATAGCGGAGAATCCCCTTTGGGTCGGAAAGGAAGAAGAAGGGCGTCAGATCGGCGCCGTAGAGCTCGGCGATTCGGGCCCCGGGATCGAGCAAAACCGTCTCAATCTCCCGGGCCCGGGCCTCGTTTTGGATTTCTTCTTGGCTCTCGTCTGCGTTCGAGGCAATGGCGAGAACCACGACTTCCCTTGGCCATTCGCGTTTGCGCGAAAAGAGAACCTCGTCGGCCCGCTGGCATACTGGGCAACGAGCGGACCAAATGTAGGTGAGCAGGATCTTGCCGAGGTAGTCCGGACTGAAGTGGGGATGACCCTCCAGATCCAGCAACTCGAAGGAAGGCAAGGGCTCTCCTACGGTAACCACTGTGGAAGGTATCCTCCAACAATCAAGCGCCTGGGATTGCGGCCGTTCGACTGGATGGTCCAGATCTCAGGTGGCTGCGAAGGATCGGTTTCGTCGAAGCGTACGAAAAGAAGGGTGGAACTGTCGGGACTCCACAGGATCGAGGAGATGTTGTAGTCGGGGGCATAGGTGAACTGCTTTGGATCAGCGCCATCCGCTTCCATGATCCACAGCTGTCGGCCGGGGGTCCAGTGAAGCGGATCCAGGTACTTGCGTGCGAAGGCGATCTGCTCACCATCTTGGGACAGAGCCGGGGAGGTATCTTCAACAACGGGCGACTTCGACAGATCTTCGATCTGATTCGTCGCTACCGTCACGCGAATCAAATGGCTGTAGAACGCGGAGGCGGGGGTCGTTCCCGCGGAAGGAGTCGATGCTGGCGCGGGCTGAGCAGATCCTTGGGTCAGCTGGATCTCAGGGAAGGTAAGATATTTCCCATCCGGAGACCAAGCGCCAACCGATCCGGACGAATTGGGTATGTCGGTGCGCTTCCCGCGGAGATCATCGACGACGGTCATCGCCAGGGTTTGGTCATAGTAAGCGAGCCAGCCCTGGGGGCCCCAGGCCGGGGTATGTGCATCGTGATCGACTTCCGATACGGCAGTGTTCTGTCGCGTTGCCACGTTCAGGATCCATACCCGGGCATTCTTAGGTGTCGTGATGCCCCCGGCACTTTGGGCCAGCTCGGCCCGTTGGTAAGCTATCTGAGTCCCATCCTGTGAAATGGCGGGGTAGCGGCACACCTCTCCATGACAGTCGAGGAGCATTTGGGGGGATGATCCGTTCAGGTCGAGTAGGTAGAGATCGGAGCCTCCGTTGGCTGGCCCGGCGGCGTAGACGATAAAATCTCCTGTTGGGCTTACGGCGAATTCGTTGATGAACAATGCAGTTTGCAGAAGGGTCCTGCCGGAACCGGCCTGGAGCGGCAAGAGCAAGAGCTGGGACCCCTTAGCGTTGCGGGTCAGATACACGACCCGAAGCGAGGGAGAAGTGAACGACCAGCGCACGGGGAGAAGAAGGGGCAGTCCATTCTGCGCTCGAGCCCCCGCCTGAAGAGTAACCTCCACAGTCCGCCCGGCGGGCCAAGGCTGAGCAGGGAGAAGCCGGAGGGTCTGCCCCTCCCATTCCTCCGATCCCAGCACCTGGGGGTCGGTGTGCAGGTGGGACTCGACACTCGCCCGATTCATCGCTGTGCTGAAGGCAATCGTCACGGGCGAGTAACTGCCGGCTTCTTGTGAGCGGCTGGGTTGAACCGCCAGCACTCTCGGGCAGGACAGCAAGACGACAGCGCAAAGGACGACGGCCAAGCCAATCGCTCCCAGGACCAGCGGGCTTGGACCCCTCCTTTGATGAAAGCTCAACTTGCTCGGGCGGGGCATCGAACTTCTCTCCCGCATCATTATAATCATCCGCGTTGCCTGGATCTTTCTCGGTCGGCCTGGTCTGTAGCCAATTCGCATAGCCCGTCAGGTTTGTGCGGCTTGGGATGGTCCCCGAGGCTGGATCGCTGAAGGACCTATCCCTGCCCACCGCCCGGGAAACGTGCCGCGGTCTGTGGGGGATGGGGCAGGCGCTGCCTAGGTATGATGCCAACCGAAAGCTGGGGGGTGTATCGAAGGTTCCTTGCGGATGGGCCCCGCCCCAAGGCGGATTTATGGAAAGGACCTGGGCCCGAGGCAATGATCCGGGCCTTGCCCGGAGTGAATCATTCGCGGCTTGCTGACCTCTCGGTCCACCTGGGAAAGTAAGGTGGGGCGGACGGGCCAGGGGGTCAGCCCGAAGGTAGGAACGAAGCCTCAGGAATTGGAGGCGGGGGATGTCCCTTGCATGCCGCGGGCAGGGGGAATAAGAGGTCAGGAACTTGGAGCCGTTAAGGAAGACTGAGGCCTCTCCCGGACGGGTGATTCCAGGCTGCCCTCGGAGATCTTTTCAAGCTGGTCTCGATTTGATAAACTGATGCATGGGTGCAGGCTACCTCAGGGGGACGGTGCGGCTACCCTTGCCTTCCCCTGGAGGATCGTGTCGTCGCGCAAGGAGTGAAAGTCTCCGCCGCGCGGAAGAAGCGAATCAGGATGCTGAAGGATAGAACCGATCTGCGCAACATTGCGATCATTGCACACGTTGACCACGGAAAGACCACCCTGGTGGATGGCCTTCTTCGTCAGGCGCGAGTGTTTCGTGAGAACCAACAGGTGGTTGAGCGCGTAATGGACTCTATTGATCTGGAACGGGAGCGTGGGATAACGATCTTGGCCAAGAACACAGCGCTTACGGTCTGGGATCCCCAATCAGGTCAGCAAGTGAAGATCAACATTGTGGACACCCCCGGCCATGCTGACTTCGGGGGCGAGGTGGAGAGAGTCATCAACATGGTGGACGGCGTGTTGCTTCTGGTGGACGCCGCCGAAGGGCCTATGCCCCAGACTCGCTTCGTGCTCAGACAGGCTCTGGAAAGAGGTCTGCCGGCGATCGTCGTGATCAACAAAGTAGATCGGCGGGATGCCGATGTGGCCGATTCTCTAAATCGCACCTTCGACCTTTTTGTCGAGCTTGGAGCCACGGATGAGCAGGCCGAATTCGAGGTCGTCTACACCAATGCGGTCACAGGCCAGGCGGGGTTGACGCCTCAGTTGGGCGCAGACCTCGGGCCCCTGTTTCAAGCAATCTTGCGCCGGATTCCCCCGCCGCGGGTTGATCAGGACGCGCCCCTGCAACTCCTGGTAACAAGCCTGGGCTATGACAACTATCGAGGAGTGACCGCCTTGGGCAGAATTCATGCTGGAAAGATTCGTGCCGGCCAACCCATGGCGAGACTGACGCTGCAGGGGACCACAAGGCTGGAGCGAGCGCGCTATCTCTATGTCCACCAGGGCCTCGAGCGAGTCGAGGTCGACCAGGCCGAGGCAGGGGAGATTGTTGCCATCGCGGGTTTGGAGGAGATCGCGATTGGCGAAACTCTGGCCGATCCCGAATCGCCGGTCGCACTGCCGGCAATTCGAGTGGAAGAGCCGACCGTGCGGATGACGTTTGGAGTGAACTCGTCCCCCTTCGCTGGCAAGGAAGGACGCTGGGGAACTTCGCGGAAGCTACGCGAGCGGCTGTTTGAGGAACTGCGCCACAATGTGGCTTTGCGGGTCGAGGAAACCGAAAGCCCAGACACGTTCATGGTCTCCGGAAGGGGAGAGCTTCATCTGGCCATCCTGATTGAGACCGTGAGGCGGGAGGGATACGAATTTGAGGTCTCGCGTCCTGAGGTGATCCTCAAAACGAGTGAGACGGGCGAAGTGCTCGAGCCGTTTGAAGAAGCACACATCGAGACGAGCCCTGAAACGCTGGGGGCCGTGGTTGAGATGCTGGGCGCCCGTCGGGGCCAAATGCTTGACATGGTGGATACCAAGAAGAACAGCGTTCGGCTGACTTATCTTGTTCCCACTCGAGGCCTGCTGGGGTTTCGCTACCAGTTCCTCAATGCGACCCGCGGCCTGGGTACGCTCCATACCATTTTCCGCGAATACGGCCCGATGGCCGGTCCAATGGCCTCTCGGGCGAACGGCTCCCTGGTTGCCTGGGAGGCGGGAATGACAACAACGTTCGGGCTGAGAAACGCGGAGGAGCGGGGAGTCCTCTTTTGCGGGCCGGGAGTCGACGTCTATGAGGGGATGGTGGTGGGAGAACAGCCGCGCCCAGGGGACCTGGCTGTCAACGTTGTTAAGAAGAAACACCTCACCAATATTCGATCCTCCAACAAGGATGTCGAGGCCCGGCTGAGCCCTGCAAAGCAGATGAGCTTGGATGAGGCGCTCGAGTTTCTGGCCGAAGACGAATTGCTGGAGGTCACGCCTCGGGCGTACAGGATTCGCAAGCGGGTCCTTGACACGCGGGAACGGGGCAAGCAGACCAAGCGGGCCAAAGAGGCATTGGTTGAGTGAGCCCTTCGCTTCGAAGGCGCTTGAGGAGATCGTGAGGCCCCCGGTCCATCCCGACCAATTCTTTCCTCTGGACCGAACCCGCTTCGATGGCTTCCCGATATCCAGAGGGTTCACCTCGGGCTTCGGGCGACCACAGGGGGATCGGCGGCTTCACCTGTAGAAGATACGCCTCGCACTGATGTGCAGGAATTGCTCTGCCCTCGTCGTGAGTCCAGTCCCGGGGTTCGATTGACAAAGCTGTTCGAGTGAGGGATCGAGTCGGCCGTGGCGGTTCCAGCGAAGGGCCTCTGGGAGGCGTAACTTGTCGCTCGGCCGCTGTTGCAGGTTTGGACCCCAAAGGGTCGATCTGGGCGGACGGGTCCTGGGCGCTGTGGACGGTGCCCCTGATGGCTATTTGGGTTATGGGGCTGACCTGATCTCAGCCAGGCGGAGCCAGGAGGCGTCTGGTCCGTGCGTGATGGGCAACAAGCGCACGTGGGTCCGGGACGACAGCCCGGGCGCTGCCGGCATGGCGCTGTTCCGCCAGATTGGAAAGGGTGCCGAGCCCAGTCCCATTTCGACGCAGCTCTGGACTCGGTGTCGAATTGTTCCGCCCCAGGCCCGGGGCGATGTCCGCCACGCAACGGCCTCCCCGCGTCCTTTGCCGAATGCTGACCGTTCCTCCGTCGTCCAAGGCGCGCATTTGTCCGGACAGCGCGATGGTCTCAATAGGTTGCCCTTGGAATGTGAACGTTTGGGGCAACAAGGCCTCAGTTGCCTGTGCTATAATCAAATTGGCTAAAACCCCAAGCTCTGCCTCAATTGATCGGCGGTGCCTCACCCATGACCTTCGCTCATCTGCATGTGCATTCTGAATACTCGTTGCTGGATGGGCTGGGGAAGGTGAATCGACTTGTGGCGCGGGCGAAGGAGCTCAACATGCCCGCGCTTGCGTTAACTGATCATGGCACGCTTTTTGGGGTGATTGAGTTCTATCACACAGCCAAGGCGGCCGGGATCCGCCCGATCATCGGGGTGGAGGCATACCTCGCCTCCCGCAGCATGATGGAGAAAGACGCCCGGCTGGACCGCGAGCCGTTTCACCTGTTGCTCCTGGCCGAAAACGATGCCGGGTACCACAATCTCCTGCAAATCGCCACGGCGGCCCAGTTGCAGGGGTTTTACTACCGTCCCCGCATTGACCACGAATACCTGGCATCTCATTCCGAGGGATTGATCTGCACCTCAGGATGTCTGGCGGCGGAGATACCGCGGGCAATCGCGGAAGGACGCGAGACAGAGGCCAAGCGGCTGCTGGACTGGTACTTCGGAGTTTTCGGTCGGGACCATTTCTACTTGGAACTGCAACGTCACGAGATCCCGGAGCTGGATGTTGTTAATCGACGTCTCCTGGAGTTGGCCCCGCGATTCGGAGCCCGGCTGGTAGCCACGAACGATGTCCACTATGTCCTGGCGGAGGACAGCGTAGCACACGACATCCTGCTCTGCATCCAGACGGGATCATTGGTGAGTGATCCGAATCGCATGCGCATGTCCGACGCCAGCTATTATCTGCGCAGCCCGGAGGAGATGAGGTCCCTTTTTGCAGAGGTTCCAGAGGCTTTGAGTAACACGCTGGAGATTGCGGAGCGGTGTGATGTCGATTTGGATTTCAAAGGCTATCACCTGCCCAGTTTTCCGCTGCCGCCGGACCAGTCCGCGCAAGACTACTTGATGGCCCTCTGCGAGGAAGGATTGCAGCAGCGATACGGCGAGAAATCTGGCGACCCCTCGGTCCGAGAACGGCTCCGGCATGAACTCGAAGTGATCCACGCGATGAATTTTGATACCTACTTTCTCATCGTGTGGGATCTCTGTCGGTTCGCGCGCGAGCAAGGGATCTGGTACAACGCTCGAGGCTCCGCGGCCGGATCCCTCGTCGCTTTCGCCCTCGGGATCACTTTGGTTGATCCCCTGGATCAGGGGCTCCTCTTTGAGCGTTTCCTCAACCCAGGTCGCGTGAGCATGCCGGACATTGATCTGGATTTCCAGGACGACCTGCGAGCTCGCGTGCTGGAGTACGCTGTGGAACGGTATGGTCGCGACCGGGTCGCTCAAATCATTACCTTCGGCACGATGGCGGCCCGGGCCGCCGTGCGAGATGTCGGTCGCGTGCTGGACATTCCCCTTTCCGAGGTCGATCGGGTCGCCAAGCTGATTCCCTATGTTCCAGGGAAGCCGGTTACCCTCCGGGAGGCCTTGGCGGACATAGGCCCCCTGAAGGAGGTCTACGAGAGTACCGACTACATCCGCAACTTGATCGACACAGCGGTGAAGCTCGAGGGCGTGATTCGCAATGCGGGGACCCACGCCGCGGGAGTGGTGATCACGGACCGGCCCTTGATTGAGTACCTGCCGCTTCACCGACCGACCCACGGTACTCTCGAAGACAATCCGGTCGGGGTGGTGACCCAGTTCGAGATGCAGGTCTTGGAGGAACTGGGATTGCTCAAGGTGGACTTTCTTGGGTTGGCGACGCTCACGGTGATGCAGCGCGCCTGTGAGTTAATTAGTGAGCGCCGGGGTATCGATCTGAACCTGGAGAACCTCCCGGTGGACGATCCGGCGATCTACGAGCTGTTGGGACGAGGGGATGTGGCCGGAGTGTTTCAGGTGGAGGGCTCCGGAATGCGGCGTTACCTCATGGAGATGCAACCAAAGGGGCTGGCCAATGTCATCGCCATGATCGCCCTTTACCGCCCCGGTCCGATCGATTTCATCCCCACCTATATTCGTCGGATGCACGGAGAGGAAACTGTCGAATATCGGCATCCGGATCTCGAACCCATTTTGCGTGAAACGTACGGCATTCCGATCTACCAGGAACAGTTGATGCGAGCGGCCATCCAGCTGGCCGGGTACACGGCGAGCGAGGCAGATGATCTGCGCAGGGCAGTCGCCAAGAAAAAGGCTGGGGCCCTCCAGGCGCATCGCAAGCGCTTCGTCGAGGGGTGCGGGAACAGAGGAATCGACCATAGGACCGCCGAAGCCATTTACGACGATTGGGAGGGTTTCGCGCGCTACGGTTTCAACAAGGCTCACGCGGCCGATTATGGGGTAATTTGCGCCAAGACGGCCTACCTCAAGGCCCAGTTCCCGGTCGAATTCATGACGGCCTTGCTGAGCGTCACGAAGGCCGAGACGGAAAAAGTTGCGCTGTATATTGCCGATGCCCGCCACCTGGGGATCGAAGTGCGGCCGCCGGACATTAACTTCAGCCAATGGGACTTTGCGATCGAGGACCTGCCCGCCGGCGGCACTGCCATTCGCTATGGTTTGGGGGCCATCAAGAACGTGGGTGAAGCGGCCATCCAGGGCCTGATCGAGGCTCGGAGTCAGGGTGGGCCCTTCCGCAACCTGGACGACTTCGTTCGACGGATCGACTTGCGCAAGGTCGGTCGCCGGGCCCTCGAGTCCCTGGCCAAAGTCGGCGCGCTGGATGCCCTCGGCAATCGAGTGTCAATCTTGGACGCGATGGACCGGCTGCTCTCGGCCTCGGCGCAGCAGTTTCGCGCGGCCGACGTGGGACAGCTGAGCCTGTTTGCAGGGTCAACGGCTGGGTCGATCGATGTCATTCAGCTTGCTGCTCCTGCTCAGCCCGTTCCCCAGCGGACCCTGCTTGAATGGGAGCGAGAGCTGCTCGGACTGTATGTCAGCGACCACCCTCTCTCCCCCTACTTGGCCGACCTGCAGCGGATCGTCACCCACTTCAGCGGCGAATGGGGGGAAGAACTGGCCGGCCAGCCGGTGCGGGTGGCTGGTTTGGTTACGCAGATGCGTGCGCATCAGACCCGCAACGGCCACGCCATGGGTTTTGTCTCCGTAGAAGACATTCAGGGGGTTATGGAGGTCACCGTTTTCCCCTCCCTCTGGTCCAAGGTCAAGGACTGGTTGCACCCAGACCTGATCGTGGTCGTGGAGGGCAAGGCCGAAGCCGGCGGCTCGACGCCGCGCGTGCTGGCCGACAAGATCACCACAGACCTGAAGGCCACAGAACCGACGAAACGGACGGCGGCTGGACTGACGAAAACAGACCTGCCGGCTCAGCCACAGACTGCAGAATCCTGTCCGACGGATCAAATTGAGGCTGGGGGTTTGGCTTCGACCGATGCCTCTCCGGTCGGTTCCTTCGCCGACGAGCCTTTGGAAGTGGTCTCGAGCCCGGATCTCTTTCTGGAGGACGGCTCCTTGGGGGACATGCCCAAGTCGGTCGTTGCTCCTGCCGTTCCGGTGACGGTTGCGGCAGGCGGAGACCTGTCCGCGGCGTCATCCTCCCTCGAGGGTCTCCCCCTGCCTGTTCCCCACGACCCCATGACGCTGGCCGCCGTGCTGAGGGAAAAGGCCAAGAACCCTTTGGGACTAGCTCACAGCTTGCCGCCCGGACCATTGCTGGTGACCGTTTCGCTCTGCGAGAGCGGCGACCGAAACAGGGATGTCCGGCGCATGCGAGCTGTTCATGGGCTTCTAGCGAGTTATCCCGGTCAAGACCGGTTCTCTTTCCGCGTGATCGAAGGAAGCCGCACCTGGGTTTTGGAGTTCCCGAACGACACGACCGGCTACTGTGAGGAATTGGAAGTCCGTTTGCTAAAACTCCTCGGCCCGGGGGCCATTGATGTTCGGCCCTGGCGCGTCCAGTAGTGGCCTAGTCGCGACCCCTCAGCCTGGAATTTGACCGATCGCAGTTCCGGCGGCCAGGTTTCCCCCCGGTTGAACGCTCGCCTTGTGCTGGCCCAGGAGAAGAGATCTCACCCAGAATAAATGAGCGAGGGGCCAGGGGTATAATCGCTGCGAGGACCGAGCCTTGACCGGTCCAGGCTGCGATCGGATGAGACGTCCTCATCTCACCCAGTTGGGAGGCTCGAGATGCGAATCGGAATCCTCACCGGGGGCGGGGATGTCCCCGGCTTGAATCCCTGCATCAAGACAGTGGTCCTGCGCGCTCAAGAGAATGGCTGGGAGGTCCTTGGGATTCGAGGAGGGTGGAGAGGGCTGCTCAACTACAATCCTGCAAAGGGGGAATCTGGAAACCAGGAGTGGGTGTCCGCCGCAACCAGCCAAACGGTTCGGACGGTTGATCGGACGGGCGGAACCTACCTACACACTTCCCGAACCAACCCCCAGAAAGTCCGACCCAAAGAACTCCCGCGATTCTTGGAGGCGAAATATCTATTCCAAGATGGGCAGAAAGACGTGGACTGCACCTCCCATGTACTGCAAGTGCTGGAGCGGCTGGGGATTGATGCCTTGGTTCCGATTGGCGGCGACGACACTCTTTCCTACGCAGTGCGGCTCCATCGTGAGGGGGTTCGCATTGTGGCCGTCCCGAAAACCATGGATAACGACGTCTTCGGCACGGACTATTGCATCGGTTTCAGCACTGCGGTCACCCGGGCGGTGGAGTTTATTCATGCCTTGCGCACCCCGGCCGGGAGCCACGAGCGCATCGCCGTGGTTGAGGTTTTCGGGCGCAACAGCGGGGAGACGTCCCTGATTGCAGCCCATTTGGCGGCAGCGGATCGGGCGTTGATCAGCGAAGTTCCCGCGGATATTAACCGTTTGGCCCAACTGCTGGGCGAAGATCGCCAGAGGAATCCCAGCCGCTATGCCATGCTCGTTGTATCGGAAGGGGCTAGCTTGACCGGAGGCGGAATTGTCGAGCGCGGCCAGGCGGATGCCTATGGCCACAAGAAGCTCGGCGGTATCGGCCAGCAGGTAGCGGAAGCCATCACGAGCATTTCGGGAATCGATTGCTTGGTTCAGGAAGTGGCCTACCTTATGAGGGCCGGTGCTCCGGACTCGCTGGATCGAATGGTCGCCACCTCCTTTGGGAACTTGGCCATCGAGGAGATCCAGAAGGGCGAGTTCGGGCGAATGGTGGCCCTGCAGAAAGGGGTCTATGCCACCGTGCCCGTCGAGACTTGTACTCAGGGGGTCAAGAGGGTCGATGTGGAGCAGTTCTACGACTCCGACCAATATCGCCCTCGCGTCGAGCATATCTTGGGCAAACCAGTGTTTCTCTACTAGGGGGGACGGGTCGAGTAGCCGACCTGGAGAGAGGCGTTCGGGTCGCATAGGGGAAAAGAAGCTGGCCATGGAGGAAACGCCCAAGCTGAACAAACCACCTTCAGGACAGAGCCGGGCAACTCAACCGCCTCCAGAGAATCCCAAGACAGAGCATGTCCCCAAAATCCTCCGAGTTGCCCTTGTCCTGGGAGCGCTGTTGGGTGTGTGGCTCGTGGTGGAAGGACTGTACGCCAGGCTTTTTGGCCAGCTTCCAGAGGTTTCAACACATTTTGAGCTATGGGCCTCACTCTTGATCCGCTGGAAAATAGATCCGGCAAGGTTGGGTTGGCCTCTGGTGGTGGTCGGAACAACTTGGTGGGGGTCCCTGGCCGGGGTTTGGATTCGCCACCGCTGGGGATGGCCTTTCGCCATGATCCTGGGCCTCATTTCATTGTTCTTTCTTGGGCCCAGCACACTGATCGCCGCTTGTCTCCTGGCCATCCTTCTGCTTCCCGACGTCAGGGCTTGGAGGTCTTTCGCCTAAAGGGGTGGGTGGGCCTGCTTCTGCTGGGCGCGTTGCTGCCTGGTTGCGCCGGAGGAAACCTGCCCACTGCACGTCCTTCCCCTGCCCCGAAGGCAAGCCCCGCCCCCATTTCTGTTACAGCCATAATGAAACCGTCGGCCGTCCCGCTGGCCACCGGGGAGGCTGTACCCTCAGGTCCAGCGGTTGCCTCCCCCTTGTATCTCACCCCGGAGCCCCCTCCAGTCTTCTCTACCTCTATCCTCCAGAAAGGAGTCGTTCCACAAACCTACCTGCAGAGTGAGTGCGCCTACCTCCAGGAGCAGTGGGACCCAAACCGCAGTGCACCTGGCACGATTGTGGTTCCGGTCTTCTTTCACGGCGTGAGTCCACAGGGAGACCCAAAGTCGAACACAACCTCTTTGGCAGACCTGCAAGCCGCGCTGTGGACGGCCAAGCAGCTGGGATATGAGATGATCACCTCTCAGCAGTTGGCCGCCTTCCTCTACTCCAATGCGAGAATCCCCTTTCGATCGATGATCTGGATTGTCGATGATCACAACATCGGCACCTTGGAGAATCAAATGGTGCCGATTGCGCGCCAAAACGGTTGGGTGATTACGTCGGCCTGGGAAATTGCCTCAACAACGCCGGAACTCTGGACGAGGATCGAGAAACTCAGTGCCACAGGACTGGTCGACGTGGAGGCTCACGGCTACATCCACAACATTCCGATTTCTTCTGCGAGTTCGGAAGCCTACTTGGAGGGAGAGATCTACAAACCCATCCCCATCCTCGAACAGCATTTTGGCCATCGACCGGTGGCATTGATCTGGCCAGGGAGCGGCTTTACTCCCCACGCCGCCGCCGTGGCCCGCCAAGCCGGCTACGAACTGGCTTTCACCTCCTACGCCCGCGGGCCGCTCATGTTCGATTGGATCCCTCTCGGCGGGTGGGAGCGCACGGTGGGCGACCCGCTCATGGTCTTGCCTCGAGAGTGGGGATCGTCCGGCCTCGCTGGCCAGCTGGACAAGTATGCCCAATTGGGGGAGCAAGCCGCGGGCCAGGCGAGCAAGAGCTATCCTGAGGAGGCCCGCTACTACCGCGAAGCCTGCGGCGGGGAACTTTTTCCCCCCGCCACACCTCAACCCCAGCGGACGCAAACCCCGTAGACCCTCCCGACCGGACAACCGCGCTTCGCATCATTCAGGCTTTTGAGGGCGATGACCGGGGGTAGCCCGCAACATCCAGGAGCCATGGAAGCTGTCCCGCACCTCCATCCTTGCCTTCAACGCGGCCGCCTTCGGCAGCCTCACGGTTCTCGTCCGATCCCAAAGAGGACCGCTCTGTTCGTCTCGAGAACCCTCTCGATTTCCCCCTCAAGAGGTCGCTCCTGGGAGCCTTGTGGCTGTGGTTCTCCCGCTCCTTAGGGGCTCGCGGCTGCCGGCACGGGACCAGGGCATGGAGTACCCGGATCCGGACCCCCTTCCAGCGGCGGTTCCGCGTGCTTGACCCCGGAATGGGTGTCCTCCCACTGTATCGTGGGGTGAGGGCTGAGTTGAACCCAAGGGGCCGACTGGCTTCTCTTGCGTTCCTCCTGATCGGGGGGAATAGCGCTATTACCGCCGGCAGGGATTCTTGGGCTGGCTTGCGGATTGGGGGGAGTCTCTTATAATTATTGTCCGGGTTTAAACTCGGGCCCGGTCTGTGACGGGAAGGAGTACAACGATGTCGGATCTTGTCTCGAAGGCAAAGGAAGGCCGAGGCTCGCTCGAAAAGATTGCTGCCGCAATCCCCGGATTTAGCGGGTATATGGAACGCGCCACGCGCCGCGACGCGGACAGACTTCTGCGCCAGACGGTGGCAGCGGGTTTTGAGCAGCAATGGTCCCGGGTTTCGGAGATCCAGAGGCAGCTCGCGGCCTCCAAGCTGATTGAGCTTGTGGGGAGTCTGGAGGCAGCCGCACTGAAGCTGCGCATCCTGACCGACCGCATACGCACCGCCTCCTACGGGTACGCCGGGTTCTTCGATATCATCAAGATCAACGAGGCCCAGCTGGCACAGCTATACCAGTTTGACAACAGTCTGCTGGACTTGGTCAAGCAGGTGACCGCGGCGGTCGACAATGTGGAGTCATCGGTGGGCAGTGACGGACTGCCTGCTGCGATTCGTAATCTGACCGGGTTGGCGCAGACCGGCGTCGACACCTTTGCAGGCCGAAGTGAGGTCCTCACTTCGGCTGGGCAGTAGCCCGGTTCTCCCTTCAGCTGGGGCGCGGGTTGCGACTCCGAGCTGGAGACGGTGCGACAGCACCCATAGGCGGGCTGGGTTTCACGGAGAGAGCAAACCATGGCGAGAATATTCGATGTTATTGAGTATCCAGATGAAATGCAAAACGAAATCGTACACCGGATTCCGGACACCGGGTTTGGGGACTTTCGAATCGGATCGCAGGTCATTGTCCGGGAGGCCCAGGCTGCGGTGTTCTTCCGCGATGGCAAAGCACTGGACGTCTTTAGCGCAGGGCGCCACACCATTTCGACCGCCAATATCCCCCTGGTCGTCGGCTTGATTGGTCGCGCCTTCAATGACCGGACTCCTTTCACCGCCGAGGTGTACTTCGTCTCGATCAAGGAGTTCGCGGATCAGAAGTGGGGGACACCGCAACCCATCATCGTTCGCAACCCGGGGATGGGTTTGGGGGTCGCCCTGCTCCAGAGTTTCGGCACCTACTCCTTCCAGGTTTCTAATCCTCAGCAGTTCGTGGCTCAGATTGTGGGTACGGTCGGGACCTATGACACCTCGGCCATTCAGGACCGGCTGCGGGCCATGCTGCTCTCCAAGCTCCAGGAAATGCTGGGATCCACGGCGGCGCAGAAAGCTGTGCCGGAGCTGATCGCTCTGACGGAAGAGCTGGGAGCCTCGGTTCGCGCCAAAGCTCAGGATGACTTCCAGGCGCTGGGACTGACGCTGAAGTCTTTTTACATCGAGAACCTGAAAGCCTCGGAGAAGTCGGCTGAGGACCTGCGGTCGATGGGTTTGCTGGACATGGCGACCTACACGCAGCTCCAGGCGGCCGACGCGATGCGGGAAGCCGCTCGCAACCCTCAGGGCGGCGCGGGGTTGACGGCAGGAATTGGAGCTGGCGTCGGCCTGGGTCAGGCGATGAGCCAGGCACTCCAGGGAGCCGCGAGCGCACCGGCCGGCGGACAACCCGGGACGATGCTGGATGTCATGACCGTCTCAGACGCCGCTGCTGCCCTGAAAGTGAGTGAAGAGGACGTGCTCGGCTTGATCAACAGTGGCGACCTGAAGGCCAAGAAGATTGGGACGACCTTTCGCATCAGCCGCACCGCTTTGCAGGAATACCTCTCCAAGTAGTCGGCCGTCCCCTCTGGCATCCCGGGGGAGGAAGAGGCTGGCCCGAGGGGCGTCGGCCGCTTGACCGGCACCCAGCCTGGCGGCGGAAGCGCTCCGGTTGCGGCGAAGCAAGCGCGAATAAAGAAGAGGGAGGGGCGACAGACCTCGCCCCTCCCTCCTTTTCAACCCGCCGGGCAAGCCTAGTGCTTGATGGACGTCACAACCCGATCCAGTTGGCTGGCGTTCAGCCCCACCCCTTTTGGCAAATGGCGAAGGTACTCCTTCAGCTTCTGCCCATAAAGCACAGGCACAGGAGCGGAATCTGCATCGACGGCGCTCTGTTCGTTGGTAAAGACGATGATGGGCTGGACCGGAGGGGGTTCGTCCCCCTGCAGGAGACGCTTCAACCGCTCCTGGAGCGACTGCGCCTCCGCTTGGCCTTCCAGGGTCGGATTTCCGAGGCTCTCCTGGGCAAAGAACTTGCGGAACCAGGACACCCCGGAGTGATGCCAGCGTTTGCCATCGTAGCTCACCTGCCCTCCTTGGAACTTGGGCACGAGAGCGAAGACGCCGGCAGGGGAGAAGAGCGCGTGTCCGCTGCCCAGATAGTAGTGGACAATGAGGTACTGGTCATCCAGCCCCTTTAGGGCCGCGTCGAGTGCTTGGTCCGGGCGGGGAGTCCGGCCGTAACGGTTGGTAAAGTAGATTCCGATGTTGGCCAAAACGAATCCCGACATTAAGGCAGCCAGGGAGAGATCGGCCCTCTGAGGCTGAAGGAAAGTGACCGCCATGCCTCCTACGAGAATAAGCAACCCTCCCAGATGAGCGCCAAGGCCGATACGGCTGTTTCGTTTGATCAGGGATTCGTTGGTGATCCGCTTCACGATGTCTCCCATTTGCGCAAGACTAAGCAGGCGTTCTGACCACCCAGGCCGAACGAGTTGGAAAGCGCGACATGAATATCGGCCGACCGCGCTACGTTGGGGACGTAGTCGAGATCGCAGACCGGGTCCGGGATGACCGAATTAATGGTGGGGTGAATCTGGCCTGCCTGGAGGGACAAGGCGCAGACAATCGCCTCGATGGCCCCGGAAGCTCCCAGAGCATGACCAATCATAGACTTGGTCGAACTGATCGGGATGGAATAAGCGCGCTGTCCGAATAACCGCTTAATGGCCAGCGTTTCCATGGCGTCGTTGGCCTCGGTGGAGGTGCCGTGAGCGTTGATGTAATCGACCTCTTGCGGCGCAACGGAAGCGTTCTCCAGGGCCCAGCGCATGGTGCGAAGTGCTCCCTCGCCGCTGGGTTCCGGTGACGCCACGTGATAGGCGTCGGAGGAGGAAGCATGCCCGAGCAGCTCGGCATAGATGTGCACCCCTCGCTGCAGGGCGTGCTCCAGGCTCTCGAGAACGAGGGTCGCCGCTCCCTCGGAGAATACGAAGCCTTCGCGATCGCGGTCGAATGGACGGGAGGCCTCGCTGGCCCGGTCATTAAAGTGGATGGGCAAAGCGCGGAGGGAGGCAAATCCCCCGATGGTGAAATCACAGATGATGCCCTCCGCGCCGCCGCAGAAGGCCACATCCGCCCGATCCCGCCGGATCATTTCCAGTCCCTCTCCGATCGTTTGAGTCCCAGTCGCACAGGAGGTGCTCAGGGTGAGATTCGGTCCCCGAGCGCCCAGCAGGTGTGCGATGTGAAAGGTGGAACTGTTCGGGAGCACCGCGGGCACAGAAAAGGGGTTGATGCGATCGTAACCTCGCCGGCGCATGGTCTGGATCTCTTGATCGAGACGGTCGATGGCCCCGATCGCGGTTCCATAAACCAGCGCCACGCGTTCGGGATCGGCCAGCGGCAGCCCCAGATCCGAGTCGCGAAGCGCCTCCTGCGCCGAGACCAGCGCCAGCTGGCTGACGCGCGCCATCCTGCGCGCCTGCTTGGCTTCCATGTACGCGGTGGGGTCGAAGCCTTTGACCTCCCCTGCAATCTGGCAGGGAAGGTCCCGTGGATCGAACTGGGTGATTCGGGTAATTCCTGAGCGGCCAGCGAGCAGGCCTTCCCAAAGGTCGCTCACGGAGAGACCCAGTGGCGTGATGGCGCCCAGTCCAGTGATCACGGTGCGCTTGTTGGAAGACTGATTCATGGCTGGTCCGACAAGCCTGTCCCTCGGGGACCTAGGCCGGGGAGGGAAGGCGCTGGCCGATCTCCGCGCGGATCGAATTCAGGACGTCCGCCTCGACGGCCCGCTTGGCCAGCCGCACGGCGTTCTCGATGGCCAGCGCGTTGGAGCGCCCGTGTCCGACAAAGATGAGTCCGTCGATGCCGAGCAGAGGTGCGGCTCCTTCCTCGGTCGGGTCGAGCAGCTTCGCCACAGACCGAAGCGTCGGCCGCACCAACAGGCCTCCCAGCTTGCCCAGGAGGGAGGCCGATTGAATCCTATCGCGCATTGTTTCGAGAATCAAGGAGGCCACCGCTTCGGAGGCCTTCAGCAGGATATTCCCGGTGAACCCATCCGTCACGACCACATCGGCCGTTCCGGCCATCAATTCCTTGGGCTCCACATTGCCCAGGTAGTTTAGGCCGCTCACCAGAAGTTGCTTGTGACTCTCACGGACCAGGGCATCCCCTTTCCCCGCCTCTTCCCCATTGGAGAGCAGAGCCACCCGAGGATTCTTCACCCCGCGTACTCGTTCGGCATACACTGCTCCCATCACAGCAAATTGGACCACGTTCTCCGGTTTGCAGTCTGGGTTGGCTCCGATGTCGAGCACGACGCATTTGCCCAAACGAGTCGGGAAAACTGTTGCCAGAGCAGGCCGTTCCACGCCGGCCAGCGTGCCGATGCGAAAATAGGCTGTTGCGGCGGCCGCCCCCGTGTTTCCGGCCGTCACGAAGGCTTGGGCCTCCCCGCGCTTGACTAGGTCCATGCCCACCGCCATCGAAGTGCGCGGTTCTTTGCGTTTCGCCTTGAGCGCCAGGGCCAACCCCTTGTCCTCCATCGTCAGCATTTCGGGTGAGTGCACGACGCGGATCGGGAGGCCCTGGGTCTCCAGCGGCTCGAGCACTGTGCGGATTTGAGACTCGTCGCCTACCAGGATGATCTCGATCCCGTACTTGCGGGCCGCAGCCACAGCCCCTTCGACATCCGGCTGGGGATAGTGATCCGATCCCATCGCGTCCACGGCTATCTTCATTGGCACGACCTTCCCGGTTATTGCCGCGAGGCCACAGCAGGATTTCGAAACCGCTTGGGCGGCAGCGGCTGAGTATCGAGGCTTGCTTTCTCACCTTCGGGCCGGCAGTTCGCTTCCCTCCGCCGGGTAGTTTAAGTTGACACGACGAGTGCCCCAGTTATAATCGAGATTGATCTGTCCTGCGCTGGTGCTGGAACTGGCAGACAGGCATGGTTGAGGGCCATGTGCCGAAAGGCGTGGGGGTTCAACTCCCCCCCAGCGCACAGTCCGCCGCCAGCGAAGGCGGCGGATTTTTCTGATTGTCGCTGGGGGCAGTCGCGCCCCCTCTCGGTCCCTTGCGGGCGGCAGGAATTTGTGCCGGCCTGATCTGCCCCACCTCGCCGAGTCCCGGTCACGATCCCAGTCCGCGGGGTCGCTGGCCCAGCCCCGAGAAGGCTAGATCTTGTCTAGATCGCCGGGTCGTCCCCAATACCGGCCTAGCGGAACCGACCGCATGTCAGATCAAGACCTTGCTGAGGAACGCCCTCGTGCGCTCGTGCTGGGGTGAATTGAAGATCTGATCGGGTGTCCCCCGCTCCAGGATCTGGCCCTCATCGATGAAGATGACGCGCCGGGCCGCCGCCTTGGCAAAGCCGATTTCATGGGACACGACGATCATGGTCATCTCCTGCGCCAACTCTTTCATCACGTCCAGGACCTCTCCGATCATTTCGGGATCCAAGGCGGAGGTCGGCTCATCGAACAGCATCAGGCTGGGTCGCATGGCCAGAGCTCGGGCGATGGCCACTCGCTGTTGCTGCCCGCCGGAAAGCTGATTGGGGTAGCTGTCCCGCTTGCTGGCCAAGCCCACACGGGCCAGGAGGCGCTCGCCTTCGGCCTTGGCCTGCGCCAGAGGGGTTTGCCGCACTCGGAGCGGGGCTTCGAGAATGTTTTCCAGCGCCGTCATGTGGGGAAACAGGTTGAAGCGCTGGAAGACCATTCCGATTTCGGCCCGCTGGCGGGCGATGTTGTTCTCGCTGTCCTCTATGAGCTTGCCATTGCGCTCCGAGTACCCGTTCAGGTGGCCATTGACGTAGATGTGCCCGCTGTTGATTTTCTCCAGGTGATTGATGCAACGCAAGAAGGTGCTCTTGCCTGACCCGGAGGGGCCAATAATCACGACCGTCTCGTTCTTTTGCACTTCCAGATTGATGTCCTTTAGGACGTGCAATGAGCCGAAGTACTTGTTAACCGCCTCAGCCTTCACCACGCTGGAAAGGGCTGCTGGATTGGCGGTGGGGGGCTGCCCAGGAATGGTCATTAGCGCACTCCTTTGCCAGCGCCGCTGAACAGCCGCTGCATCATGCTCGGCCCGCGTTCGACGCCTTTGCGTTCGCCGAGGCCGGCCTCGATGCGGGCTTGGATTAAGGACCATACGGTGGTTAGGAACAGGTAGTATAGGGAAGCGGCGATGAATAGCTCAAAGGGCTTGAAAATCCGCGCGTTGACTTGCGTATAGGCGTAAAAAAGCTCCCCGGCGGAGATGACCTGCATCAGCGAGGTCGTCTTCATCATGTTGTTGAATTCGTTCCCGAGCGGAGGAATGATCACCTTCGCTGCCTGGGGCAGGATGATGCGGCTCATGGCTAGGCGGTAATTCATCCCCAGGCTCTTGGCTGCCTCCATCTGCCCCGGGTCGATCGACTCGATTCCGGCGCGGATGATCTCCTCCATGTAGGCCCCTTCGTTAATCGCCAGAGCCAATGTCCCCGCCTGGATGGCGCCGCTAACGGCAATCATACCGAGGCTGATGGTTGGGAAGTTGTAGATGTGCGTGACGCCGAAGCCGAAAAACAGAAGGGACATCTGGACCAGAAGGGGGGTGCCTCGGAAGTACCAGATGTAAGCCTCGGATAGCCAACGCAAAGGCACCAAGCGCGACATCTTTCCGAGGGCGGCGATCAGGCCGAAGATGACGCCCAGGACCTGAGCAATCACACTGACGACGACCGTGACGATCAGGCCGGTGCGGATCAGAGGATTCTGCAGGGCAGTCGGGGGCCAAGTATATTGAAGGAACACTTTCCAATCAAAGAAGTACATCAGATCGTCTCCGGGGCGAGGACGTCACCGGTTTGCAGTCGACGAGGAATTTCCCTGGCCTGCACAGGTCGCGGCTCCGCCATAATATAGAGGAGTGGGCCAGCTCCGACACTGTGTCTCGGCCGGCCCACGCCCAGCAGCTTCTCACCCGCGTTTCCGATGCGAGTCTGCGCCTATGGGGAAACTGCTCCGTTGGTCAGGTTCCATTTCGCCAAGATCTTAGTGTATGTGCCGTCCTGCATCATGCTGTCGAGCGCGGCCTTAACGGCCTGTCCCACAGGGGTCAAAGGAGCGTTGGTGCAGTCGGACTGGGCGCACGGCACGCTGATTCCCTCCACGGCGGGCGAGAGAACCTGACCCACCAGCTGGAACTCGGTCGGGTTCTGCACGGTGTAGTAGGCCGCTACGGGCGAGTCAGCGAAGTAGACGGCAACCTTTCCGGTCTGGAGCTGTTGTAGCGCGTCGGTATCCTTTTCGGCCAGGACCACGGTGATGGGGGCCTTGCCCGCTTTGGTGCAGGCCTGAGTCATGCCGCCCGTCGTCGCGTACGTACCCGTTCCCTGCAGGTAGTCGGCTTCCGTGGTTCCGCTTTCCGCCGCTGCCGACTTTCCACAAAGATCCATCGGCCCGCTGATATTCTGGGGATTGCCCTTCTGAGCCACGAAGGACTGGCCGGCCTGGAAGTACGGGATCAGGCTGACCTGCTTGTTGCGGTCGGGTGTGATGTTCTGGGCCGAAATGATGATGTCACACTTTCCCGACGTGACCGCCTCAATGATTGTGTCAAACATGCTGTTGACAAACTGAACCTGTAGGCCTAGCCGGTTGGCGATCTCCGTGCCGATCTCAACATCGAGTCCCTGAGGGTTCCCGTTATCGTCGAAGAATTCCTGCGGTGGGTAAGGGAAGTCCGTGCAGATCAATAGCTTGCCCTTCTGTGCGAGAACTCCGGCAGGAACGCTCGCCACGGGAGTGGGGGCCAGGGTAGCCGTCGGCACTGGGACGGGGGTGGACGTGACCTCGATGACGATCGGAGTCGGAGGAATCTGTGTTGGGGCAGACGAGGCTGGCGTGACAGCAGGCGCGCATGACGCGGCGACCAAGCTTATTAGGGTTATGCCGATTACGATGAACAACGGCTGACGTTTCACTTCTTTCCTCCCAGGTGATTGAGTTTAGAACCCGTGCCGTACCCAAGGAACAGCGGGACCGTCCCGATACAATCACCTCCTTAGCTTGTCTCGCCTCACTGGATTAATTTTGCGGATTATAGCACAGGAAAGGCGATTTGCCTCCACTTTTTTCGAGGAATTTGCTACTCGGAGGTTGTTCCTGTCTGGCGGGTCAGGCAGGCGCGAAGTTGCTCAACATGCATCACGTCGTGTTGGGCTACGAACTTGACTTGCTCGGCCATCGTGGTGGGGCCGAACACGGCATGCCGCCCAGAGCGAAGCCAGGATTCAGCGGACAGCGGCCGGAGCCTGGCCACGGTCTCCTCCCGGGAACGGGTAAACTCATTCAGGGCCGCCGGGCCGTCCTGCGAACGGTAGTCACGCTCCTCGGCCCAGAGGTCCGATTCCACCGCCGGGAGGTAGGGATCCTGCCCCTCCAGCAAACGGTCGATGCGGGGCTGGGTGATCTCCCGTTCCACATCCCGTAGGTGACAGGCAATTTCGGTCGGGCCCCAACCCTCCTCGAGGGAAGGAGTCTGCCAAGCCTCCACTTGGCCGAACTGGTCAAGCAGGACCGACAGGTTCCCGCACAGCCGGCAGGGTAGGGCGGTCGGATCGGCGGTGTGGGGTTCGCCGAGTTCATCGTCGGGCGAGGAAAGAGCCTGCGAAAGGACCAGAAGCGGGCCAGCCACAGAATGCCCGTTCCCACTCACCGCCGTCTCTTCCTGGACCATGAATGTAGCCACGCCTAGTCGAGCCGCAGGCTCGATATCCCGCTCTCGGTCGTCTCCGACCACCAGGGCTTCTTCCGGGTTGCAGAGCAGCTGCGCCAAGACCTCGGCAAAGTACTCGGGATGAGGCTTGGCGAAATGGGCGGTTTCGTAGGAAGTGATGAGATCGAAGGGGAATTCCTGCAGTTCGAAACCTGCCCACAGCAGACGCTGTTCCACTGCGGTTCTGGGGAAAACCGGATTGGTGGCGATCCCCACCCTCCACTTGCGCTCAAAGACCGCCCGCACCAGTGGCACGGCCTCCGGCCGAGGCGTCGTCAAGGATCGCAGCTGGGGAAAGCGCGTGGTGTAGAAAGAGTCGATCTGGGCCTGCAGGGACTCGGGCTTCCGGCCCAGGGTGGGAAAAAAAACGGAGTTAAACACCTCGCGTAGCGTTTTCTTCGGGTTGTCGTTGGCGATCATGGCTTGCGTTCCGGCGAGCAAGGCGTGGATGAGCCGGCCGGAGTCCACCTCCCCGCCCATATGCTTGCCTAAAGCCGCGAGGTAATTGGGGAGGAAACTCTCCATGTCATTGGAGAGCAAGGTGTCGTCGAGGTCAAAGAGGACCGTGGAAATCATTCGCGTTTTCCGGCGGGAGGCGAAAATCCGGGAGATAGAGATGACACTCGCCACATCCAATGTGCGGCTCAGGGACCGGACGGCCTGTCAGGCTGCAGTGAGCGCCAAGGCGCATGCGAGTTCTTAGGCCAAACCATGCGCGATGCACCTGGCCCGAAAGAACCAGATGGGGGCAGGCATTGGCCAGAAGGACGCCCGGCACCGGGCAGCGGAAGCAAACCGAGGGGCTCCACTCATGGGCCTGGGCAGGCGCAAGGAGTCGGCACTCCTTGGTCTCTCGGCCGCGGAAGTAGTCCTCGTAGTAGTACTGGCATTCTTTCCCCGCCGGAGTACGCACGGTTTGATTATAACTCGCCCTTTTTCTAGAACTTGAGGCGGCCGATGGAGGGACCCCCAACGCTGCCTTTCACGGCAGCCAGCATGGCCTCCAAGAATCTCCAGAAACCTCCCGGAGCCGTGCAGCCCCGCCCTTTCCTGCAGGCGAGCGCCCTCCTGGCGACCCCAAAAGGGTTCGCGACTGGGCCCAGAGCGCGGCGGGCCGTCCGAGACCTCTTGACAAGAGTGAATCCTCCAAAGGGTCGCCAACCGCAGACGTACCAGGGGCTCAATCACGCGAGGGCCTAAGATGCCTGGCCGTACCATCGGGCCCTCAGGGGGGTTGAGGACCATGGGGGGGCGTGGCGGAAGGTTGCCTCCCGGGACTGGAGGCGCGAAATCCGGCCTCGAGTGGGCAATGAAGTCGCAGGGTTATCGAGGGCGGGAGCGAACCACTTCCGGCCGACCCTGGGAAGCGGGCTGGGTCGCGGTTGCTCTCAGGGGTGCGTCGATTTCCTCCAGCGGGTCGGTCTTGGCAGCGCGATGGCAAAGATGCGGTGCCTGGTCGGGGAACAAGGCTTCCCGTCGCGGCGAAGGGCATGGTGACCCTGGCGAAGCGACCGAAGCACTCCGCAGTTCACTTCATGGTCACGTCCGCTTCCTGGGTGGCCTTGTCGAAAGGCAGATTTGCGGGGGCCCCCAAGGAGCGGCTTTTCCGCGCGAACGGCACCAGCGTGAGAAGGCCGGAGCGAGCGATCCCGGACGATGCCCGTGAATGAAGCAACTCCAGCCGCCAGTTGGCGCGGGCTCGGCGTTCCCGGCAAATCTGGCGGCACCTCGGCAGGGCCACACGGCGCTAAGATGGTTGTGGTGTCCAGAGGACGCTTAGGCCCGTGAGCCCGGAGTTTCACATCGCCGGGAAAACCACTGGTCAGCTCACGACTACGGCCCTGAAGGGAGAGGTTGATATGCCAGAGACATGGGACGCCATTATTATTGGGGCCGGTGTGGCGGGCGCGAGCATTGCCTATCACTTATCCCTGCGGGGGCTCAAGCCTCTGCTGATCGAGGCCGAGCATGTCGCGGCCGGTGCCACAGGACGGTCGAGCGGATTGGTGCGGATGCATTACGACGTGGAGGAGGAAGCGAGGCTGGCGTGGGCAAGTTTTGCCTACTTTTCGCGGTGGGCAGAACGAGTAGGCGGACAATGTGGCTTCACGCGCACAGGCTTCTTGCAAATTGTTCCTCCCGAACATAATGAGTCCCTGCGAGCGAATGTGGCCATGCACCAGCGGATCGGTATCCCCACCAAGGTCCTCACCGCTGAAGAGGTCAGAGATCTGGTCCCATCGTTTTCCACGGAGGATTTCGAACTCGCGGCCTATGAGCCCGAATCCGGCTATGCGGATCCGGCGGCCACCACCGCTTCCCTGGTTGAGGCAGCCCGAGGACTGGGGACGCGCTTGATCCAAGGTTGCAAGGTGGTCGGGATCCGGATCCATGGGGGAAGAGTGATTGGAGTGAACAGCAATCTGGGCGAGCACGATGCGCCGGTCGTCGTGAACTCAGCAGGCCCGTGGGCCGGTGAAGTGGCAAGGCTGGCTGGCGTCAGCCTACCCCTGGACACGTGGACCCACGATGTGATGCTGGTCCGGCGGCCGCCCTTGGTCGCATCTCATCCGGCCGTGATCGACGATGTCCTGACCATGTACTTTCGGGTGGAAACGGGGGGCCTGACCCTGCTAGCCCTGGAAGACTGCAACCGTTTCGGTGATCCGCCGGGCCGGCCCTTGGAGGGGGTTTCGCAAGGTTTTGTGGAACGAGCCATCGAACGGATTTGTCGCCGCATTCCGGGGATGGAAGCCGCAACTGTCCACTCAACCTACAGCGGACGAGACGGTCTGTCGCCGGACCAACACCCAATGCTCGGGCCCAGCGGGCCGCAGGGTTTCTACCTCGCCTGCGGATTCAGCGGAACAGGGTTCAAGTTGGGTCCAGCTGTTGGAACCTGCATGGCAGAATTGATCCTCGATGGCCGGGCGTCGACCGTTGACATCTCGATCTTTTCGCCCGATCGATTCGCCCAGGGAAGGACCATTCAATCAGACCATCCCTACGGCCCCATTTGGACACGCTGAGGGCGCCATTTCGCCCAGGCGGAGAGGATCACAGGCCATCCGGTTGAAACCAGGCCAAGGATCCAAGGGGGAGCACCAAGGGAGGATCCGGCGAGCCGGTTACGGACGAGTTGGAAGGCTGGACCAAGGGGTCATCGGGCGGTTCGGCTGGAGGAGAAAAACCGGATGGCGACCGTTGGCCGCCTTCCCTTTTGATGCCGGCCGGTAGTCCTCAATGGGTGTCCCGCCGGGGCCATGGGTCAGACTTCTTCTTGTGCGGAATACGCCCCCGAAACTAGCGAAGAGGAGCCTCAGCCTGGGCACAGGGCCGTTCTTATTCGCTCAAGTGCCTGTTAAACCCGCGTGAGGTAATTGCCATTGCGGGTATCCACGCGAATGATGTCGCCGGCGTTCACGAAGAGTGGAACGGAGACCTTCAGGCCGGTTTCGGTAGTCACCAGCTTGGTCGCCCCGGTGGCCGTGTCGCCCTTGACGGCAACCTCGGCCTGTGTCACGCGCAAATCCACGGAGGCGGGCAGGTCTACATCGATAGCCTCCCCGTTGTATTGCGTGAGTTTTACCTCCAGCCCTTCTTTCATGAAGCCCGTGGAGTCCCCAATGACGGCGCGGGGAATCTGCGACTGCTCGTAGTTCTCGCTGTCCATGAAATGGAAGAAGTTCTCATCGGCGTAAAGGAATTGGACCTGATGGTGATCCAGGCGGATGTCCTGCACCCGGTCGCCCGATTGAAAGGTCTTCTCAAGCACGGCGCCTGAGCGGAGGTCTCGGACGCGGGTGCGAATGGAGGCGTTGCCACGTCCTGGCTTGTTGTGGGAGTACTCCAGGACTTGGTAAAGATGCTGATCCAGTTCGAAAGTGACACCCTTGCGAAGCTCGTTGACGTCGATCATGGTGTGCGCTGAAGTCCTTTCCTAAGATGACACGCGAATTATATCAGGCCGACTCGCGGGGGCTGGACGCCGGCGCCTCAGCCGATGGGATAATGCATGGGCCGGCCTCCGAGAACATGAAGATGCAGGTGGGGGATGATCTGGCCCGAGTCCGGCCCCGTGTTGATAATCACCCGGTACCCGCTTTCGGCCACGCCTTCTCTGCGGGCGACTTCGCCGGCGGTCCACAGGAGCTTTCCTCCGAGGGCAAGATCATCGGAGGAGAGATTGTCCAGGCTGGCCAAGTGCTTATTCGGGATCACGAGGATGTGCGTGGGCGCCACCTGCCGCAGGTCGCGGAAGGCGGTCACCCATTCATCCTGGTAGACAATTTCCGCCGGCGCGGAACGCGCCGCAATCCTGCAAAAGACGCAATGGTTTTGAGCGCTCATCGTTCGAACCCCTCCAAGGACGGCCTCGTGGGCCAAGCCGGTCCGCCCGCGTCACGCTAGGAGTTGCCCAAAAAGCCCCTCCGTCGTGAAGGAGACCAGCCGCACGCGGGTGATGCGATTCACCAGGGGCTGTTGGCTAATGGCCTCGACGCGCAGGAAATTCCCCGTGAGGCCCCTCCAACGCCATCCCCCGGGTCCCAGATGAGGGGAACTTTCCCACAAGGCTTGCACCTCCCGGCCGATGAACTGCGAGCGGAACTCAAGAGAACTTGCCTCCGCCACCTGACGGACCCGCGCTGCCCGCCGGCGCTTGTCAGCTTCGGGTATTTGGCAATCCATGCGCGAGGCGGAGGTGGCGGGCCGAGGGGAGAAAGGAAACACATGCAGCCTTGCGAAGCCCAGGCTTTGAATGAAGCCCAGGCTTTGCTCGAAGTCCTCCTCAGTTTCCCCCGGGAATCCCACAATGATTTCAGAGGTCAGCCCCACATCCGGGATAGCACTTCGTGCCCGCATCACCAGCTCCCGGAAGGCGGTGGGCGTGGTCGGTCGCCCCATGCGCTGCAACGTTCGTGCACAGCCCGATTGGAGGGGCAGGTGCAGGTGAGGGCAAAGTCGCGAATTTTTCCAAAGGTCGAAGAGATCCGGCGACACGTGCCAGGGCTCCAACGAGGAGAGTCGGATGCGAGGCAGGTCGGTTTCTGACAGGAGGGACACAAGAAGAGTCCTCAGGCCATTTTGGTCCTCGCTACCGCGACCATAAGAGGCCAGTGCCAATCCGGTGAGAACGATTTCCTGGACGCCTGCCGATTGGGCCGCCTGGGCCTCGCGCACGATCGCAGCCAGTGGTCGGCTACGGTTGGAACCGCGGGCCTGGCGTGCCAAGCAGAAGGCGCAGTGGCTGTCGCATCCATCCTGGATCTTCAGGAAGGCCCGTGTCCGGTGGCGGGTGCCGGGGAGGGGCTCCCGCAGAGGGGAATCCGTACCCACCGGATCTGCCGGCCGCGAGCCCATCCCGATGTGGTCCAGCAAACCGTCCTTCCGCTCGTTGGGTATGACCCAGGCAACCCCCGGCAGAGAGGCCGCTTCCCGGGGGGCCACGGTTGCCCAGCATCCCGTGAGCACGATACGAGCATCGGCCCGCGCCGAATGGATCTGGCGAACCTTCTGGCGGGAATCGCCCTCGGCCTCCCGTGTCACCGAACAGGTATTAATAACCGCTAGGTCCGCCAGTTGGGGTTGGGCAACCACTTCGTGGCCGCGGGACCGGAACTGGGCCGCGAGTTTTTCAATCTCCGCCTGGTTTAGTCGGCAACCCACCATATCCAGGAGCACGTTCATAGCTATCCGTCAGAAAGGAATCGAACGGCTGATGGCCTTGATTATATCGGGGAGGCCCAGGCCGGGCTGTTGTTGTTGGCCGGGCCGATGGCGCCAAGAGTCCTCCGGGCCCTAGGCATTTGGCTGGCAACGATCTGGTGGGGACAACGGCTAGGGGGAGAGCACGACAAACTGCGGGAACAGGATCTCGGCTCCCGGGTTGTCATCCGTTTCGCCACCCCCCTGGGGTCCCCTCAGATTGACCCAGAGCCGTGCGCCTCAACTACTCAGGAGCTAGGTGCGCGCCGGGAGCAGTGCGAGCATGGCAAGAAACAAGGTGGGAATGATGGGGTCTATACCTTTCAGACTGGGAGGGGTGGGCTGACCAGGGCGAACGGCCCCAATGTCCACTGCCTTTCGACTTCATGAGGCGACAGGGGGAAGGCCCGTTGTTTCCGTGATCTCAAGCTTACAATAGTGCAGCGAGTGAAACGAATCCTCGCGGAGGCAGGCCCCTCCCTGACGGGGGAATGTTCGCATTGTTGCGGCGTTTGAAAGGAGGATCGATGGCATCCCGCAGCGCTCTGGGCAACAGCGAAAGATTTCTGGCGTACATCCGTGAATGGCAGGCTGCCCTCCCGCCGCTCCCGATAGAAGAAGCGGTCCCGGATGCAGGCCGGGCCGCAATCTTCTCCGTGGATCTAGTCAGGGGGTTTTGCTACGAGGGACCCCTGGCCAGTCCCCGGGTGAAGGCCATCATCCCAGCGGTAACGGAGCTTTTTCGTTTGGCGTGGGGGCGGGGGGTCCGCAATTTCGTTCTTATCCAGGAAGGGCATGAGCCCGATGCGAGGGAGTTCGATCAGTACGGCCGTCACTGCGTGAGAGGGACCTTCGAAGCAGAGACTGTCCCGGAGATCCGCGCATTGCCATTTCACAATCAAATGCAGATCGTGCTGAAGAATTCCATAAGCAGTTTCTCCGGGACCTCACTTGGCTCATGGTTGGGAGACCACCCCGAGGTGGATACGTTGGTCGCCGTGGGCGATTGCACCGACCTGTGCACCTATCAGCTGGCCATGCACATGCAAGTTTACGCAAACGCCCATCAACGACGCCGCCGGGTGATCGTCCCATCGGACTGTGTTGACACCTATGATCTTCCCGTCGAGGCCGCCGCGAGCGCTGGGACTTTCCCGCATGACGGGGATCTCCTGAACCTGGTGTTCCTTTACCACATGGCTTTGAACGGGATCGAGGTCGTGGGTCACATTGGCGCCTGAGTCAAGAACCTTCGGAAAACCGGTCTGCCTTTGATCTCAGCGGGGCAATGAGGAGAGAAGCAATGACCATTTTCGACCGCCGACGATTGACGGATGAGACCTTCCAGCTGGACACTGATCGCATGCGGCGAGGCTGGTACTCGGACAAGTACTTCGGGAACATCACCACGATGCTGACCCGGTTGGCGGAGAGGGGGTACAGATATCAGGGAGACCATCCCCGGATCAGTCTCGACCTGGCCAGAGAGGTCGAGGTCGGGGAAATGGAAGTGGAAATGCAGTGGTTCACTCGACGACCCGGGACGACGGTCGTGGCCGGAGTCGACAAGGCTCTGGCCATGTTGCGTCACGGCACGGGTTTCTGGCAGGGTCCCGAGTTCGTCGATACTTCGGATCGGCTTGAAGTATGGGCTGTGCATGATGGAGCCCTCATCCACTACCAAGGGGATCCTCTGGCGGTCGAGCCAGTCCTGCGGGTGCGGGGCCGATACCGGGACTTCGCACTGCTTGAAACCCCCACCCTGGGGATCCTGACAAGAGGCAGCCGTGTGGCGACCAATGTGTACGAAACCTTGATTGCCGCCCGCGGAAAACCCGTGCTTTTCTTCCCCGCCCGGTTTGACCTTCATGAAGTCCAGGCGGCGGACGGATACGCCTACAACGTCGCGGTTCAGCGTTTCAATCTCGACTACGGAGGGGGGCTTGGCCCATTCATTTCCACCGACGCGCAAGGCGACTGGTGGGGAGGGGCAGGCGGGGGGACGGTCGCCCACGCCGCGCTGGCCTGCTTTTTGGGAGATACCGCGGAGGCCATGCTTGCCTTTGCCGCCATCATTTCCCCCGAGATCCCACGCATCGCCCTGGTGGATTTCAACAATGACTCGGTCGACGACTCCCTGCGAACTCTCAAGCAAATGTTCAGAAAGTATCGCGAGCTCTCGGACGCGGGTCAGGCGGCGGAAGCCAAGCGTTATCTTCTCTATGGGGTGCGATTGGACACCTCGGGCAGCATCCGCGATGTGAGTGTTCCTGCGCTCGGCGACCCCAGCCTTGACTTCGGGGTTACGCCTCGGCTGGTCTTCGCCGTGCGCCAAGCCCTTGACACGGCCTGGGAACAGTGGGATTTGCCCTTGCGTTGGCGGGATAGGGCCCGGGAGTACTGCCGCACGGTCCGCATCGTGGTTTCCGGAGGCTTCAACCTGGAGAGGATTGCCAGGTTTGAACAATTCGGTGTGCCCGTTGATATTTACGGAGTGGGGTCCTCCCTTTTTGATAACCATGGCCGGACCGTCACGGATTTCACCGCCGATGTGGTTCGGGTTCGAGTTGGAAAGAATTGGATTGACTTGGCCAAGGTGGGGAGAGGTCCCAATGAAAACCCGGATCTGGAGCGCGTATGGTAAGTTCCCGCTCCGATCGTTGAGGCTCTTTCTTGCGGGCTTGCCACGGGTGGCGTCAGGCCGCCCTTGACAGCTTGAACCAAAGAAGAAGGAACCGCCTTCTGGTGATCCCTGCTCGAGCCGGCCTCTTCCCGCCGCGTGAAGGCAACCACCTGAAAGCCGCCGCATGCCGGGTCAGGGCGGATCATCGTCTGTACACCAGGGGGTGATTGCCTAGGAGGACAAGCTGCGCGTCGATCTTGGACGCCGCCAGCAGATCGCTTGCAAATAGGCTAGTTTCCTAGGCCCCCGGGTGGAGGATGGGTTCCCTGCAGCACGAGGACGCGCAACCCTATCTTCGTCAAGTCTGGCGTAGCGGTTTAGGCCCTTGGCCAAGTCCTGCAGGGGTTACTAGATGGAGGGGTGTGGAGATTTGCTCAGGCGGCTATGGATGGAGGCGCAGGTCCCCCATTTTTTGCATTGTGTAGGCCCTTTGGGCAGGGTCGGCGGTTCTTCTCATTCGTCGCGTGCGATGTTGTGTATCGTGTGCTGCGGTCCCATAATAGATGCTCTCGCTGCCTACCACGCATGGTCGAGGTCGTCAGGCGTTATCCCAGAGGTTTGCCCTATGTCCAGCACTCTCTCATCCAGAATACCAGACGCCGATGTGCTACTTGAACTTTCCCTCGAGGAACTTGGCGGGGAATGCCTCCGACTCCTCAACTCTTTGCCCCCCCGATGAAAGCAGGGCCCTCCTCAACCTCAACCCCTTCTGCAATCAGGCGCACACGGGTTATCCCGACAATGCGATTACCAACATAGAGAGGGCACTAATGGAGGCGTGGCAGTGGCTGAAATCAGAAAACCTGATCGCCGATGTCCCGGGCTCACAAGGGGGATGCCACTTCATCTCAAGGCGCGGTCGGTCCCTAAAGACCAAAGATGATTTTAAAGCATTCACCAAGGCGAACCTCTTGCCAAGACGCTTCCTGCATCCGGAAATTGCGACAAAGGCAAGGGCTCCCTTCGTGCGAGGCGAATACGACACCGCAGTCTTTCTCGCATTCAAGGAGGTGGAAATGGCTGTGCGCAAGGCTGGCGATTTCCTCCAATCTGACGTCGGCGTCCCACTTATGCGACGAGCGTTTGACAAAGAAAATGGCCCCCTCCGAGATACCTCCCTTCCCGAGCCCGAAAGAGAGGCTATGGCGCACCTATTCGCGGAGGCAATCGCCCTTTACAAGAATGCCCAGAGCCCTCGCAACGTGGATACCTACGATCCTTCGACCGCAGCATCTCTTGTGCTCGTGGCCAACCACCTTCTAACAATTGTGGCGCCACCAAATTGACTCGCTACTCCGGGGGCCTCGGGGGAACTCGCACGCTGGAATTGCAAAGCACGTACACACCAAAGCACGATCTTGGGTCGCGAGGAGGGGACCATGAAGAACGCAATCCTGATCGTGGTCGTTATCGCGCTGTTGGCAAGCCTGGCAGTCAATGGTGGGCTGTACTTGAACAACGCCAGCCAAGGCAAGGAAATCCAGAGGTGGCAGGCGCAGAACAGGAGTCTGTCTTCCGGCGTGGCCACGGAGACTACTCAAGGGAACCAGGCCATTGCTTACGTAGCGGAAGACAATAACACGATATCTGCCCTGCAGGGGTCAGTAGGGCAGAAAGACGATTCAATCGCCTCGCTACAGTCCCAGCTCACTAACCTGCGAGCGACTGACGCGAATATGCTGTCTCAACTTAGCAACGTCATGTGTTCGGCAACCATCCCGGCATCTGATGTGATCGGCCTCTCTACCAACCAAGCCCTAATCGAGCCAGTCACCAAGGCGCTTGAGCAGCAGAGCGGTCTTGAGTCCACGAGGACCGAGTTTGAGGTAGTCTGGAATTACAGCAAGACAGCGATCTTCACGGTTACTTTACACAGAACGGGGCGCAGGTCACCGGTAAGGTGGTTGTGGTTTGGAATGATTCCGCTGGCGTTGTGGACGCCAATTTCAACATGAGCGCTGGCTGTGAGTTCTACGTTCCGGGGACATGAGGAGGAGCCATGAGACGCTCAGTTCTCGGCATTACAAGTCTGCTCGTCGTGTTGGTCTTGGCAACGACGGCATGCTCGGGTATCACCGCACCCCGGCCCACCGGCACGCCCGTACTGACGGCCAAGTTCGCGAGTGTAGAGGACACCGACACGCCCGCGCCTACGGCCACGTCCGCGAGTGTACTGGCAAACGAACCGCCCGCGTGGTCAGCCAGGTTCGCGAGGGTAGTGAACACGGTCACGTCCTTGGGATTCCACGAGGCATCTTGTGATCCTTCCATAACGCTCCCGTGCCGCAAATTCACAAACCAGACCCTAGGCATGGGGTTTGAGCTATGGTCGGATGGCGACTTTGGAGTGAGGATGACTCTCAGCAATGGACAGATCACTGCTGCTCAGGCAAACGCCTGTGTCCCTATTTTCCGGGCCATTGGACTAGGAGACACAGAGACAAATTGGATCAAAAGCCACATGCAAGCTGCCAATAGCTCGCCTCAAAGTCAGGATTTTGATACCGTCTGGGTACAACTGAACGTGGACAGGAGTGGGCCACCCACTCTTGTGATAGAGACCGATCCCGAATGAGGTGGGTCGTCTCACTTCCTCGGTTGCCGCTTGAAGGTGAGGGTGGTGGGATAGGAGGGGAACGCGCACGCCGGAGCTGCAATGCGAGTAGACGTTACGTCACGGGCTTGTGTTGCGAGGAGGAACCATGAAACGCTCAGTTCTCACTTTCGCAAGTTTGGTCGTGGGCACCTTCTTCGGGCTCTTGCGGTTGGGTGCGGTCGCGCCTCGCATCGGCATGTTCGAGGCGTAGCCGCTGTTCACCATCCAGGTCGCGAAGATGATGATGTTGGTCCGATGGGGTGCGGACGCTCGCGTCGGTCAAGGGCCAGGGCGTCCCATCGGAGTGCGTGCGCCCGTCCCCCTCGCTGTATTCGATCAGGTGATCGACGCACTGCTGGTGGCCGATTTCATCCGGCCTGTCGATCCCGCGCTTGTCGTACAGCCAGAAAATCCACTTGAGGATGTGCATCCGGTAGCCTTTGAGGCTCGTCGGGGTGAGGTGATTCAGCTTGGCCGTCTCTCGATAGAACAGAGGGAACAACTCGGCCAGCGTCGAGGGCGGCTCCTAGATTTGGATCGCGGTTTCAACTCTCTTGGGCATTCTGCTCGTAGTGTACACGGTTACCCTCCTCGTGGGTCATAAACCGTGGGTGCCCCTTGGGTCTATCCGTGATACACTGCGCACCGCTTTCTGGAAAAAGGGATGAGATAGAACCGACGGTTTGGCATCGGCACTCGCAGCCAAAGTCCCTGTCGGAGTGACAGACTGCCCTTGCCGCCCGCTGTCGCCCTGCGACGGCCTTAGCTTCTCTTTTGGGGAGAAGCCTTTGTTTGGAGAGCGGGCTGGCAAGGAGGCCTATGGTGCATGCAAAGCAGCCGCACAGGACGCAGGCGAGGGCAACTATCGCGGCGTTCACGGCGGCGTGTCTGCTCCTTTCCTCTTGCGGCGGGGTGCCGGAGGGGATTCTTTCAAGCCCGGGACCCAGCCCTTATCCCTTCCCCACCAGCTCGCCTTCCCCCCGTTTCCCAGTCACCTTCCTGGTCCATGCTCCTGCCGGAACCTCTTCGGGGGCCCAGGTTGATCTCGATGTGCTGGATGAGGTGACGGGGCTTTCCCTCAACACCCAGGATTACCCGATGAAGCCTCTCGGGAGCAGCATTTGGCAAGTGACGGTGGGGCTGCCTCGAGGTGACTTGCTGTTCTACCGCTACAGCCTGCGGACATCGTCCGAGGTCCCCGAGGCGCTCGCGACAGGGGCCCAGCTGGACTACCGTGTGTATTATGCCGGCGGTCCAGGGCAAGTGGAGGACCAGGTCTCTGCCTGGGTGGGTGGTCCGCTCCCAGGTACGAGCGGTGTGATCCGTGGTTTGGTCCGCGATGCCACGACCGGCTTGGCGGTCCCTGGAATCATCGTGACAGCGGCGGGCCTGCGAACCTTCACGGACGGTAGTGGCTCATACGCCTTGGACGGGGTTCCGGCGGGGAAGCACATGCTTGTGGCATTCGATCCGGACGGGGCTTACCGTCCTTACGAGCAGGAGGCAGTCGTCGCCAATGGGGAACCGACGCCGGCCCGCCTTGTTCTGGTCCCGCTTCCTCGGGTAAGTGTCACTTTCCACGTCTTCCTGCCGACGGGGACTCCCAAGGGCGCCCCAGTCCGGCTGGTTGGGAATCTGCTGGCGCTTGGGAATACCTTCGAGCCAGGTCCGGCGGGTTTGATGATCGAGCCTGCTCGGGCGCCGGTGCTCACGGTCCTTCCGGATGGTTCCTGCGTAGGGGTTCTCTCCCTGCCGGTCGGCTTTCATTTGAGGTACAAGGTCACTTTGGGGGATGGGTTTTGGAACGCCGAACACAGCTCCAGTGGCCTGATGCTTGTGCGGGAATTGGATGTCCCGAGTAGCAACCTGCTGGTCAATGTCGGGGTGGCTTCATGGGGGTCCGATCCCCAGCAGGCCGTGACGTTTCATGTCAATGTGACCCCCGGGCTGCCTGCGACGGAATGGGTCGCCCTTCAATTGAGCCCCTTTCCCGGGGTCTGGATGACCCCGCTGCCCATGTGGCCGTCGGGCCCGCATCTCTGGACCTACGAGCTCATGAGCCCATTGGGATGGCCTGGAAACATTGCCTATCGTTACTGTCGGAATGGGGACTGCGGAGTCGCGGATGAAGCCGACGAGGCCGGAGTCAATCCGAAGGGTCGCCAGCTGGCCCCCGCACCCCTGCCGCAGACGCTGGAGGACACAATGTCCTCCTGGGTAGGTTGGAGCGGAGCAGCCGTTTCGCCGCTGGCCCCGCCACTGGTTTCCGCCCGCCCTGACTTCCGGACCGGTGTCATCTTCTCGCCCGGGAATTGGTCGCCTCCCTACGAACCGACACTCGAGGACCTGGCCCGCCTCCATCCGCAGTGGCTCCTGCTCAGCCCCACTTGGTTCCTGGGTTCCGCCAACCCGCTTCCGGAGATTGATTACCTCCCGCAGGACGGTTCTTCATTAAGGCAGGAGTTGCTCGACCAGATCGCAGCGGCCCGGGCGGCAGGACTGCAAGTTGGCCTAGCCCCAGCGCTTCTGCCGATCTCCGGAACCTCAGCCGCTTGGTGGGCTTCGGGCGGCCGGGGGACAGACTGGTGGAACGCCTGGTTTTCTGCGTACGGCAACTTCCTGATCTTCAATGCTGACCTCGCGCAGGAGGCAGGAGTCCAAGAACTGGTTGTGGCCCCAGCCGATATGCTTCCCTCACAACCGGGCACGGTCGGAGCACCGGCCGATGCCGACGCGCGCTGGCGAGCTCTCATTGGTGACGTTCGCGCTCATTTCTCAGGGCGGATCGGGGTTGAGCTGTTGCTGACCGACCATCTGCAAACGGTCCCGACGTTTCTGGGCGATGTGGACGACATCTACATCCAAGTGCGAGCTCCACTGGCTCCTGGGGATGATGCCAGCACGACGGAAATGACCAGCGCCGCCGGATCGGTCATTGACAACAACTTGTCCACGCTGCGGACCACGGGCAAACCCCTGTTGCTCGAGGCGGCGTTCGCCTCCGCCAACGGGGGCGCCTCGGGATGTCCCCGAGATCGTGGGGGCAATTGCCTTGCACTCGAGGCGCTCGTTCCTGGGTCGCCGCTTGCCCTGGCAACGCCTGTCAACCTTGATCTTCAGGCGCGTGCCGTGCAGGCCCTGCTGGTAGCGGCGGCCAGCCGCAGTTGGATTGGCGGCTTTCTGACCTGGGACTATTATCCTGCGGTGGGCTTGCAAGATGGATCTGCTTCGGTGCACGGCAAGCCGGCTGAGGCAGTTCTCAGCGCCGCCTTTCAGATGCTGAGGTGAACGGTTCGCCGGCTGTCTTGAGGCCATGTTCCGGAGCAATCGCGAGCCCCCCGTGCAGGCGGAAACACGGTCCGTCGCTGAGGGCCTGGCGGGGAGATAGATCCTGAATCTCCAGGCGGCGCTAGGGGGCACTTGTCTTGAGGAGAGGGTTCGACAGGAGTTGCTCCGTCGCTGTGGCAGGAGCCTGTCTTTCTTGAGGCACTACTTTGTCGGGAGAGACCGTCATGGAAATCCTGGAAGAAGGCCAAGGACAGCTGGTGGGGTGGCACGACCCGGATGAGAACCGGGAATGGGTTCTTAGCCACAAACCTCGCGATCTACGCGACAAGCGCATGCCCGTTCATGAGGCCATCGCTCGCTTCCTGCAGGATGGCGATTACTTGGCGATCGGGGGATTCGGCCACATCCGCGTGCCTATGGCTCTGATCTATGAGATCATCCGCCAGAAAAAGCGGAACCTCATCCTGGCCGGGAAGACGGCCGTCCATGACGCCGATCTCATGATCGGGGCGGGCTGTGTGAATCGAGTCGAAGTGGCCTACACCTTTGGCCACGAGCTGAGGGGCTTGTCGCCAGCTGGCCGGCGCGCTGTGGAGACCGGCCAGTGCCAGGTGGTGTCGGAGATCTCGAATGCCGGATATCAATGGCGCTTTCTGGCTGGCATGATGGGGGTCCCTTTTGTTCCCGCTCGCGACCTGCTGGGCACAGATACCCTGAAGAAGAGTGCCTGCAAGGTCGTTCAGGATCCGTGGAGCGGCAAGCCGGTGTGTCTGATCCCGGCGGCCTATCCGGATGTGGCCATGTTCCACGTGCCTCGCTGCGATATGTACGGCAATGCCCAGATTGACGGCATCCTGGTGATGGATTTTGAGCTGGCTCGGGCGGCACGGCGCGTGATCCTGACGACGGAGGAAATCGTGCCCACCGAGGTCATCCGCAGCAATCCCGGCCTGACCGTCATCCCCTTCTTCTTGGTGGACGCGGTCTGCGAGGTTCCCTTTGGAGCTCATCCGACCCTGATGCCCTACCGGTACTACTTTGATGAGGACCACATCGGGGAGTGGCTCAGTTCGGCCCGAACCCCCGAGGGGGCTGCCGCCTATCTCGACAAGTATGTTCATGGGGTGAAGGATTTCGACGAGTACCTTGACCTCATTGGAGGGACGCGACGCCTCACCTATCTGAAGCAAGTGGAAGAGATGCGCGCGCCGCTTTCCGCGCCCTGGCTGCGAAGGAAGTGAGGGAACCCCATGACAGACGAGTACGGGATACTTTCCCCAATGGAACTCATGGCCTGCGCGGCCGCTCACACTCTGAGCGACGGCTGCTCGGTCCTGGTGGGCACCGGCCTGCCGATGATCGCCGCGATTCTGGCCCAGAGGACTCACGCCAAGAATCTTCTTATCATCTTTGAAGCAGGAGGCATTGGGCCCCAGATTCCCATGCTCCCTATCTCGGTTGGGGATTCCCGCACTTTCTACCGCGCTGTGGCCGCTTCCAGCATGCACAGCGTGATGAGCGCCTGCCAGTCTGGCTATGTCGACTTTGGGTTTCTCGGGGCGGCAATGATGGACCCCTTTGGGAATCTGAACACGACGGTGATCGGGGAGTGGGAGCATCCCCAGGTGCGTCTTCCCGGCAGCGGAGGGGCGAACGATGTTGGCTCGCTCTGCCAGCGGACGGTCATCATTATTCGCCAGGATGCCCGGCGATTTGTCGAGAAGGTCGATTTCATTACCACACCCGGGTACCTGGACGGCCCCGGGGCCCGGGAACGAGTCGGCTTGCCCAAGGGTACCGGACCCTTCCGGGTAATCACGCAATTGGCCGTGTATGACTTTGACGAACAGACCAAGCGCCTCCGGTTGCTGGCGATTCACCCGGGCGTCACCGTGGAACAAGTCCAGGAGAACTCCTCCTTCGAGATCCTCATCCCGGCGGAGGTGAGGGTTTCCGAGCCCCCCAGCCTGGAGGAGCGGCGACTCCTCAGGGAGATCGATCCCCTCGGCATGGTGATCGGGAAGTAGTGCCCTGCTGGGCCCTCCCCGGAATAAGGTTTTGGTCCTGACCCGTGAGAACAACGGCCATCCCTACAATCCAGCTTGGCCTGCCCCTTCTTTGGGATTGAAGCGCCCAAGAGTTGCTCGAGGGAGCCCTTGAGTTTTGCACCCGACTTTTGGTGCAACTGCGGAGGGAGCCGGGGTGCTGGATGCCTCGGGAGGGGTCAGCGGGCTGGACTATCCTGCCAACGTGAAAGTTGGGTGCCACAGGGTGCCCCCGAACCACTTCTCCGCCAGTTTCGGTTGGGTACAGGGCACGGTCGGCGCAGCCGACCTCTGGTCTTGGATCTCAGAGAACGTTGGAGACGGCCTCTGGTCGAGCCCTGATCCTGTGAGTTCGCCCCTGGTGACTGGGCAACCTCAGTCGCCTTGACAAGGCTTGGGCAGCATATTTTGGGTGAAAGCTGTCGTATTGCGAATACCTTTGTTCTCGCGGCCGGGGCGGGGAAGGCGGAGACCCGAACGAAAGGTGATTTCGTGAATGTCTCAAGCGAGGGCTTGCTTGTTGCGCTGGACCCGAAAGCCCGATTCTCTTGTACGGCAATCTTCTGCAAAGTTGACTTCCTCGACGGGGTGGCTGGGGCCCTGGAAAGGGCGTCCGTGCGGGGAATGAAGAGGATTCCTGACTTCGCGAGTATGGAGTCGTAAATGTGACTATAATATGTGAGGGTGTATACGGTTAGGATATCACTGGGCCAATTTAGCAATTTCTTCATCTCGGGGTCGGGCGAACGGAGGCTGCAAGGTCGAAGGGACTTCTGGCAAGTGCCAGGTGGCAAGGTTTCTGGAAGCTGTCGAATGGGGGTGCCCTGGAGCGGTCCGAAGCCGTGATTACGCGCTCGGGGCTCCTGAGGCTGGGCTACCAGAATCAAGAGAAAGCTCTTGGACACCGGTCCTGAGTCGGTGCTTGGCGCTTGGAGATTGGCCCGGGGGGGAGCGGGTAGCGGTCGGTCGGGGTTGCGTTTTATGAGCAATAGATTAACAATGGAAGTTTGAGGGGTCCAGGGTAGTCATCAAGTCCTAGCGGGTTGTGCGAAGCGGGAATCGCCCTGGTTCTCAGAAGATCACGCAAGTGGCTGCAAGAAGACTGCCTGCACGCGCCAGGGCAGGCATCGGAGTCCTTTCTAGCCGAAGCTTTTGCATGGGGCGAGTTGCCCGAGGAGCCTGCCTTACTCCCGCGCCAAGGGGCGTCGCACCACGAGAAGATCCCGCTAGGGGCTCAGGCTGGACATGATTCTTGGAGGCGAGGAGGTGATGCCGAAGTATTGGATGAGAAGCGCGTAAGGCTTGCAAGGGGCGCGGATGGAACCGGCGGATCCTGCCGAGCGAATGACAAGGGATCATCCGAACCCACCGTGGTTGTCTTAAAAGCGTTTCTAACCAGTAGGAGATAAAAGAGATGTCACCCAGAAACCGCACATCTGTTGTCCTATGCACTTTGGCCGTCTTGATGCTAGTGCTGGGCGCCTGTGCGCCGGCGGCCACACCCGCTCCGGCTCCGACCAGTGCGCCGGCGGCCACAATGGCCCCGGCGGCCACAATGGCTCCGGCTCCGACCACTGCGCCAGCATCGGGCGGTAAGATTGCCTTGCTTCTCCCCGAGACCAAGACGACACGGTACGAAGCCGCGGATCGCCCTGACTTTGTCGCCAAGTTCATGTCCCTGTGTCCCACTTGTACCATCATCTACGATAACGCTAACCAGGATGCCAATGCGCAGGCCTCTCAGCTCGAGGCCGCTCTGACCGATGGCGCCAAGGTCGTCGTCTTGGACCCGGTCGACTCGGCGGCAGCGGGAGCACTAGCGGACAAGGCCAAGGCTCAAGGCGTCCCGGTCATTGCGTACGACCGCCTGATTCTGAACTCCACCGGTGTCAACTACTACATTTCCTTCGACAATGTAAAGGTGGGCCAACTTCAGGCCCAGAATTTGATAGACGCCCTCAATGCGGAGGGGAAGACCAATCCCACGATCGTCATGATTAACGGCTCGCCGACGGACAACAACGCCAAGCTCTTCAAGCAGGGTGCCCATAGCGTTTTTGATCCGCTGGTGGCGGCCGGCAAGCTGACGATCGCCAAGGAATATGACACTCCGGATTGGAGCCCGGACGAGGCCCAGACCGAGATGCAACAGGCGCTCACGGCCCTGAGCAACAAGGTTGACGGCGTCTATTGCGCCAATGACGGCACAGCAGGTGGTGCCATTGCGGCGATGAAGACGGCTGGCCTCAGCCCGCTTCCGCCATCAACCGGTCAGGATGCGGAACTGGCTGGCATTCAGCGCATTCTGGTGGGGGACCAGTACATGACCGTGTACAAGGCGATCAAGCCGGAGGCCGAAGCTGCGGCGGAGCTGGCTTATGATCTGCTGAGCAACACCACCGTGCCCTCCTCCATGGTCACGGGCACAACCCCCAACAGCGTGATGAGCGTTCCCTCCGTTCTGCTCGTCCCCGTGGCGGTGACCAAGGCCAATGTTGAAACCACGGTCGTGGCAGACGGTTTCTATACCGTGAGCCAGATCTGCACGTCCGACTTCGCGGCCGCCTGCACGGCAAACGGTGTGAAGTAGTAAGATTCGACTCTGACAGAAGCGGTAGCCAGAAGCAACTGGGGCAAGCCCCAGTTGCTTCTGGGAACGGTGCAGGAGGCGGAGGATGGCATCCGAGAGAAAGCCCATCTTGGAAGCGCGTGGCATCAGCAAACGCTTCGGGGCAGTGCAGGCCTTGGAGGATGTCGATTTTGAGGTTTACCCGGGGGACGTCGTCGGCCTGGTGGGCGATAATGGCGCCGGCAAGTCCACCCTGATTAAGGTGATTGCCGGCGTCTATCACGGGGACGAGGGCCGGATCTTCTTTGAGGGACGGGAAGTCAATGTGAGCGGTCCCGGGGACGCTACCGCGCTCGGGATCGAGACCGTCTACCAGGACCTGGCCCTATGTGACAACCTGGATGTGTCGGCGAACCTTTTCCTGGGGCGCGAGAGGACTCGCTCGATCATCCCCCACCTGCTGCAGGTCATCGACGAAACCGCCATGGAGCACGAGGCCGAGCGGATCGTGGGTGAGCTGCACGTTGTGATTCCGTCCGTCAGGTCCAAGGTGGCCACTCTTTCGGGCGGCCAGCGGCAGTCCGCCGCGGTCTCGCGGGCAGTCATGTGGAACTCCAAGGTCGTGATCCTGGACGAGCCAACCGCCGCCCTCGGCGTGGAGCAGACGCGGCAGGTCAAGGACCTGATCCGCCGACTCCGGGACCGCGGCCTGGGAGTGGTCGTGATCAGCCATAATCTGGCCGATGTATTCGATGTCTGCGATCGGATTATCGTCCTTCGTCTCGGCCGGCGGGTGTCAACCTTTGACACCCATGCGACGAATGCCGAGCATGTGGTGGCGGCCATCACCGGAGCGGAGTTCGGCCCGACAGACGTCGGAAAACCCGAGGGCCGCGAGGCCGTGTAGGGCGCGTTGCGCCCCAGGACATCTCCAATGAAGTCTGCCAACAAGGAATCCCCAAGTCAGGCCGCCATTCCCGCAGGGTCGGGGGAGCAGCCAGCCTCGCTCATCGCCCGGCTGACCGGGTCTCTGGCCGAGGTGGACATCGGCTCGTTCCCTGTGATTCTCGGACTCATCCTGATTGCCATCGTCTTCCAGATCGCAAATTCCCATTTCCTCAGCCCGCTCAATCTGGCCAACCTGATGGTCCAGATCTGCTCGGTGGGGACCATGTCGGTCGGCGTCGTGCTCGTGCTCCTGATTGGGGAAATCGATCTTTCGATCGGCGCGGTGAGCGGCTTTTGCGGGAGCGTCATGGCCGTCCTGTCGGTCAAGAGCGGAATGCCCGCGCCGGTGGCGATCGGAGCGGGGGTCCTGACCGGGGTGGTGATCGGGCTATTCCAGGGATTCTGGATTGCCAAGATGCACGTGCCGTCCTTTGTGGTCACTCTGGCCGGCTTTTTGGGATGGCAAGGGGCCTTGCTGTACACCCTGGGGAGCACTGGAACGGTGGATCTGGCCGATCCGTGGCTCATCGGGCTGGTCAACGCCCGCCTCCCGGTGTGGCTGGGTTGGCTGGTCGCAGTTCTCTTCATCGCGGTGTATGTCTTTTCCGGCCTTAGCGACCAGCGCCGGCGGATTCGCGCCGGCCTGAAGACGACCTCTTCCAACTGGATGATCGCCCGCCTGGCTCTGGTCGCCGCGGGGGTTTTGGCCGCGGTCGGAATCATGAATGTGGACCGCAGCTTCACCAGGGTTCCCATACAGGGTGTCCCGCTGGGAGTCTTGGTTTTCTTGGGCTTTATTATCCTGTTCGATTTCATTACCCGCCAGACACGATTCGGTCGCTCCATCTTTGCGGTGGGCGGAAACCCGGAGGCTGCCCGTCGAGCTGGGATCAACGTGGACCGCATTCGCATCCTGGTCTTCACCTTGGCCTCGACCTTGGCTGCTTGTGGGGGGATCCTGGCCGGGTCCCGCTTGCTGGCCGTCAATCAGTCTTCCGGTGGTGGTGATATCCTGCTCGATTCCATCGCGGCTGCCGTGATCGGAGGGACCAGCCTGTTTGGGGGAAGGGGGACTACTTGGGCGGCCCTGCTCGGCGCTCTGGTCATCGGCTCGATTTCCAACGGGATGGACCTGCTTGCCCTTTCCTCTTACATCAAGTTCATGGTGACCGGCGTGGTGCTGTTGTTGGCTGTAACCCTGGATGCCTATGCTCGCTCGCAACGGGAAAAGAGCGGGCGCTGATCAGTTCGGTCCAGGGGAAGAGCGACAGAAGCATGGGGCACCATTGGCTGCCTTGCGCAGGATGGGACCGATGCCGGTCGGCCGTTTCTTGTGGCTGGGCTTGCTTTGCCGTGACGAACCTCGGGCTCTGTGGCTCAGCGGCATAGAGGGTGCGGGACCTGACCTACACAAGCGTGGGTTTGGTCTTACCAAACGGGGGCGCATCACTCCCGGTGTCTCATGCTTACCGCTTCGCATGCCTCCCTCTCCCTGTGACATTCAACATATGACGGGCTCCGGCCAGGACCTATTGAGGATTGCATAATATAGGTACACTAATCGAGTAGGCGCGCTTGCTCCCAAAAGGCTGTGATGAGTGTTGGGCGTCGGCGCATCCGCCGGAGAGCTGCCCGGGCATGATAGCCAAGTGCTGCGTAGTCCCGCGGACAAAGGTTCGGGAGTTCATGGTTCTTCCAATGCCCCCACAAGAACTCTACTGGGTTCAACTCGGGCGCATAGGCCGGGAGCCACTCGATCGCAATCCGACCCGTCTGCTGCTCGAGGTATTCCCTCACCAGGTGACTGCGATGACATGGCAAACCGTCCCAGACGATCATCACCTTGCCTCGCAAGTGGCGAGAAAGGTGCTTGAGGAAGTCGACCACTTGTGGCCCCCGCACCGCCCCAGGGTAGAGCCGGAAGTAGAAATTCCAGAAGGTGATGCCTGCGATGGCCGAGAGCGTTTTCCAATTGAAGTGATATTGGAGAACCGGCGTGTGGCCCCTCGGTGCCCAGGTTCGCACCCGATTCGGCCGTTCGCTGAGCCCGCTCTCGTCGATAAAGACTATGGTTTTGCCTTGGCGCGCCGCGTTTTTTTTAGCAACGGCCAGCGCTCATCCTTCCAGCGTTGGATGGCTTTCTCATCCCGTTCCAGCGCTCGCCCGCTCGGCCGTTGCGCAGTCCACCCCATTTGCCTCAGAATGCGCCAGACATGACTCGGGTGGTAATGGACCCCACACTCTCGCTCGATCAACTTCCCTACGCGTTGGGCGGTCCACAACCCGGTCACGTACCCCTGGGCTTCCGGGCCCTGTTTCAGCTTCCGCTCGATGCGCCGCAGATCGGCCGAACTCAGGCGAGGCTTGCGACCCGAACGTCCCGCCTTCTTCAGACTGGCCAGGCCTCCTGTGGCCAGCTGTTTGGCCCAGCGGCTCACCGACTGCCGATGAACTCCAACTCTCCGGGCGACTTCCGACTGTCTCACTCCCTGACGCAGGAGCCGCGCAGCCTGCAGTCGTCTCTGCTCCAGGACTTCCAACACTTCCGCGTCCCGCTTGACTCCTCGTGGGTTTCCCATGAGCCCACTTTACCACAAAAACGACCAAATGTCACTACATTACGAGGAACTCAGTAGAATAGGGAGTGGCCATACTACGCGCCTTTCTCGGTCTTCTCGTCTCTGGCAATGTCCCTCAGGTCTCTCAACAACAAGAAGAGGAGAAAGGGGATGGCCTCGGGGTGGCGCGAGCGCGGCAGGCCCGGCAAACGACTCAGCCGCGCCCTGAGTCCGGACGCTGGGCCTGCGCCAGGAGATGCGGGGAGCCGCATCCCATCGGGGCAAGAATGGTCTAGCGAGAGAGGGCTCCTTCCTCTTCCATTCCCCAGCGACCGATCAAACGAGGATGCCATGGATTTCGAACTCAGCGACGAGCAACGGATGTGGCGAGAGACGATCCGGGATTTCTGCGATAAGGAGGTCAGCCCGCGGGCAAGGCAAGTGGACGAAACGGGCGAGTTCAACTGGGAAGCGGTCCATAAGATGGGGCCGCTGGGGCTGCTGGGCCTGAACATCCCGGAGGAATTTGGCGGGCCCGGCGTGGACGCGATTTGCGCAGCCATCGCCGTCGAAGAGCTCGGCCGGGCTTGCGGCAGTACCGCCCTGGCGATTGCAGCGCACAACAGCCTCGGATGCGGTCCCCTGGCCTTGTTCGGCACGCAGGCGCAAAAAAAGCGCTGGTTGCCGCGACTCGCCCGTGGAGAGGGGAGGCTCGCTGCCCTGGCGCTGACGGAGCCCGGGGCAGGATCCGATCTTCTTGGAGGCGTGCAGACCCGAGCGCGGCGTGAGGGCGATGGATGGGTCATCCGCGGGTCGAAGATGTGGTGCACCAATGCCAGTGTTGCCGACCTCATCGTCACGCTGGTTCGGACGGATCCGGGCGGGGGTTCGCATTCGCTGAGTATGATCGTTGTCCCCACGGAAGTGCCGGGATTGACGATTGGTCCCGCCGAGAAGAAGATGGGGCTACATGGTTCTCCCACCCACGCGGTGACGTACGAGGACGTTCGGGTACCGGTCGATTATCTGTTGGGCGAGGAGGGCCATGGCCTGCAGATGGCCCTGGCGATCCTGGACGGCGGGCGGATCGGGATCGGCGCGCTGGCTGTCGGTCTGGCTCAGGCAGCTTTTGAACAAGCGATCCGCTATGCCAAGGAGCGGAGCACCTTTGGAGTGCCGATCAGTTCCCATCAAGCCATCCAGTGGATGCTCGCCGATGCGGCCACGGAGATTGAAGCTGCCCGAGGAATGATCCTGCGCGCGGCTTGGTTCAAGCAAACGGGAAAGCCGTTCACCTTGCAGGCGGCGATGGCCAAGCTCTTCGCGACGGAAATGGCTGAGCGGGTTTGTCGAAACGCTATTCAGGTGCACGGAGGCTACGGGTACTCGGCAGAGTACCCCGTAGAGCGCATCTACCGCGATGCGCGCCTGATGACGATCGGGGAAGGCACCAGCGAGGTCCAGCGCATGGTGATTGCCAAGCGCATCCTGGCCTAGAGGGCTTCGCCGGGGCGTTGAGGACCCACGCTGGCCTCCGGGGCCGTCCGGCGACAAGCTGGGGGCTCTCGTCAGCCAGACGGAGGCCGCCCATCGAGAGCTGAGGCTTCCAGCGAAGGAGACTTGACAGCCCGGAAAAGGCTCAAGGAAGGGCAGCTGCGCCAGTCGTTCCGAGCTACCGTTCTTCCTCTATCCGGCCGAACTCTCCCCTCGGCCTAGGCTGTCACGCCCTCGAAGAGATCGTGCTCGCGCGAGCGCGGAGGCTCGGCAGGGATGGCCCGCATGAAGGTTTCTTCCGCCGCCAGGAGCCGTTGCAGCCCGGACAGCGGGCCCAGCAGCCGTCCGCCTCCCTGACTGGAATGGCAGGCGGACGCCTCGTCCTTGACTTTGAGCACACTGCGTATGGAAATCGAAGCATGGATCGGGAATTCCACGCCAGCGAAGGAAGTCAGGTCGATGTCCTGGTTGTGCCCAAACTTGCGGGGATCCCGGCCGAAGAGGGGGAGGACCCGAACCGCAAACCGAAAGAGTCGCCTCGACATGGTGTGGAAGTAAAGCTTCTGTGGCGAGTAAGCCGGAAGACCATCCAGCTCCACTGAAGGATCTCCTGCCATCGGGAAGGCCTCCACGGTCGCATTGTGAATCGCGATGTGGTCCGGGTGGCGATAGCCTCCGATGGGATCGAAGGTGATGACCACCTGAGGCCGAATCTGGCGCATGAGGGCGGCAACCTTTCGGGCGACCTGAATCGTAGGCTGCGCTGCCAACGCTTCGGGGTTCCGGTTGTCGGGTGATCCGGTCATCCCTGAATCGCGGTAGTTCAGGAAATGGACATCCCTCAATCCCAGAACCTCGGCGGCGCAGCGCAGCTCTGCCCTGCGCATCTCCCCCGGGGATTGGAATCCGCGCAGGTCCGGCGGTGCGATGCCCACTTCGCCTGAGGTGGCGCAGATCAGGTGAACCTCGACTCCTTGGCGGGCGTAATAGGCGAGCGTCCCGCCGGTACCAAATGTCTCGTCATCTGGGTGAGCCAGTACGGCCAGCAGTCGCAGTCCCTGCCGGTGCGTAGAGGCATGGCTGGGCTCCCTCACTTTGCGCACCTCTTTCCACTTGCCTTCTCGCGCGTTCCGCGATGACCGCGGGGAGATTTTACCGCAGCTTGAAGAGCAGAACGGTTCCGGTTTTGGGGCGAGAGCCGATCGCCCCTCGGAAACAGGGGAGGGAGGTAGCGAGTTTCGCCGCGGTGTGCCGAAAACGCCCCCTCGCTCGGCCAAGGGAAGAGTGCCCGGGGTGAAATCGCTCGCGCGCATGCCGGAAAGGGACGGTCCCCACCGTCAAGCGTCCTCATGTGCGCCGACTGGGGCCTACGGCCATCCCTGGGCCCTCCAAGCGGATCGTAGTCAACGGTCCCGGGAACACACGTCTCAGGCCGGCGGCCCGCGCCGCTTGGCGAGCCAGATCTATTTCTTCCGGGAGCGGACGGCGGCCGAGGGTGCCGCTCCTCTTTGTCCCCTTGGCCGGGCTATAGTCATCCAGGAGACAGAGAAAGGTGTCGGGCGAGATCTGATGCGAAAGAAAGCGCGCGACCCGGGCCGTCCCGGCCACTTGGTCGGGCAGCACCCAGTGGCGGACCAGCAGCCCGCGCAGGGCCAGACCTTCCGAGCTGAACAGAAGATCCCCGACTTGGCGATGCATCTCTTTCACCGCCAGTCGATTGACCGGTGGGTAATCCCGCAGCTTTAAGTAGCGCCTCGCTTCGCGCACATTTCCAACCAACATGTCCGTCGCAAAGACATCGACAACGCCGTCCAGCAGATGCAGCGCTTCACACGACTCATATCCCTGCGTGTTGTAAATCAGGGGCACATGCAATCCGCCCTCGACCGCAAGAGCCAAAGCTTGCAGGACCTGGGCAATGACAAACGTGGGAGGAAAGAGATTGATGTTGTGGCACCCCAGTGCTTGCAATTCGAGAAGGACTCTTGCCAGCTCGGCCGTCTCCACCTCTTTCCCCGTTTCGGGGGCAGAGGTCCGGACGCTCATCCGGCCAGCGATCGGCTCGCCGGGGCGAGGCCGTTCGGTCGTCGAACGGAAGGCCAAAGGCGGGCCTTCGAAAAGGACCAGCCCGGAACCGCGCCAACCGGCCAAGGGGGGAAGTTCTCCGAAATCCGGGATAAAGGAGATCAGGCGTGCCTTGGCCGCGATTCCACAAGCCCCCGGGTTTCGGTTGCGATTGGCATGGCAGGCATAGGGGCAAAGGTCACAGTGCGCGATTCGCGCCTGGGCTTGCCCCGCGCGACGCCGAAGTTCCCCTCGCCCCAGCTGCTGCAAGTAGATCGGAGTGTATTGGAACTCGCGCATCGCAAACCCCGCGAAGTCCCCCCAGGCGCTCAGGCTGAGAGGTCTCCGGCCATTTCAAATCGGAGGATCGTCGAGTTCGGGCGCCGAACTCCTGGGCCGTTTCGCCGTTTCTTCGCACTTGGCCGGCACGGATCCGATGCGGGCGCCGGGGGAACCGACCGCAGGGCGAGGCGAAACCCGGAAGGGGCCCAGGAGGCAGGAAGCCGGCGATCGAGGTGCAGGGCTGGACGCATTCTCGAGCCTATCCGATTGGGTACACTACCCTTTGCAGGAACTGGAGAAAGGGAGTGGGATACACGCCGAGCACCATGACAATGCCCGCAAGCACCACCAGGGCAATTCCCTCACCGCGGGAAAGCAGGCGAACCGGCAGGGACCGCAGCGGCTCTTCGGACGGCCGGCGAAAGAGAACCAAGGCGACCCGCAGGTAATAGAAAACCCCTACCACGCTTGCGATCACGAGCAGGATGAGAAGGAACCAGAGCGAGGCCTCCATCCCGGCGGTGACGATGTAAAACTTCATCAGCAGGCCGGCGGTCGGCGGCACGCCCGCCAAGGCGACGAGGGACATGGTCAAGAGGATGGCCAGCCCGGGCCGGCGATAGAACAGCCCGCGATACTCCTCCAGATCCTCTACCTCGTGTTCAGGGCTCGAGAGCGCGCCGACCACCCCGAAGGCACTCAGGGTGATGGCAAAGTAGGCAGTCAAGTAGAAGGCCACGGCAGGTCGAGCGGATGGGCCGAGCGCAAGAAAAGGAATCAGAAGGTAGCCAAGGTGAGCGATTGACGAGTACGCCAGAATCCGTTTCAGATTGCTTTGCACCAAGGCCAAGAGGTTTCCAGCGAGCATGGACGCGATGCAGAGGACTGCGAACATCCACCATAGCGATCGATCGCTGTGAATGGCCGCTTGCCCGAAGAGCCTCAGAAACAGCACAAAGAGGCTTCCCTTCGACACCGTGGCGATAAACCCGCTCACCGGAGCCGGGGCCCCCTGGTACACGTCCGGCGTCCAAACGTGAAAGGGAACCAGCGCAAGCTCGAATCCGACCCCGACTGCCAACAGTCCGTACCCCGTCAGAAGAAAGAGATGGGAGGATCCGGGGGAGGAGCTGGCCAGCATGAGCCCGGAGAATTCCAGGGTGCCGAGTTGGTCGTAGAGGAAGGCCATTCCAAGAAGCAGGAAGGCGGAGGCGGCGGCAGACAGAATCAGATACTTGAATCCCGCCTCGAGGCGGGCACGGCCCGCTTTGGGATAGCAGATCATCACGTACAAGGGAACGCTCAGGAGTTCCAGCCCGAGAAAGAAGGTTGCGAAATGGCTGCTGACCACCAGGACAGCTGCGCCCAGAGTGGCCAGAAGAAGCAGGACGTAGTATTCCTCCGCATTCCCGTGGCCTCCCCTCAGGTACCCGAAAGAAAGCACGGCAACGATCAGCCCGCCGGCCAGCATCAACCCAAGGAAGTAGAGTGCATACGGGTCGACAAGGACCAGGGAAGTTACTTTCGCCGGCAGGGTTCGAGCCACGAAGGGCAAGCTACCCAGGGCCACCAGGTAAATCAAGAGGGTGAGCACCCAAGTGAGGGCATGATGACGATAAAAGGCGGCCTGCAACATCACAACCACGGCCCCAAGGCCAAGGATGAGCAGTGGGAGAATGGGAATGAGGGCCGATAGGGTCATGACTGCGCGTTTCCCCTCACGCTCCGTGCGCAAGAACCACGGGCGGCATTCGCCCTGCACCGATGCTCGGCCGGGACCGGTCCATAGATTCAGCCTCTGAGGTCGCTAGCCGCATCGATATCCAGGGTGTGGAACCGATGCTGGAATTGAATCAGCAGGGCGAGCCCGACCGACAGTTCAGCGGCCGCCACGGTCAGGATGAAGATGAACATCACCTGGCCGTCGGCCTGGGCCCAGCGAGAGCCAGCGACGACAAAGGCCAAGCCGGCGGCGTTGAGCATGATCTCGAGGGACAGCAAGATGAAAAAAAGGTTCCGCCGGATGATGACTCCCAGCACACCCAAGCCAAAGAGGATGCCCGCGAGAACCATACCATACAGTGTGGGAACGGTGGTCATGGTGCCGCTTCCTCCCTCCGTGCCTCAGTCTGGCTCGCGCCTGCCCGCGTGAAAGGCGGCGACGAGGCCGGCCATAAGAACGAACGAGGCAAGCTCCACACCCAAGAGATACGGACCCAGAAGGGTGAGGCTAACCCCCAGGGGGGTAATGATCTGCGCTGGGGGGGCGGCCAGAACTTCGTGGAGGGTCACATAGGCCAGCTCGGCGATCAGGATCACGGCCAGAACGGCGGGGCCGCCCCAATTGGCAGGCTGGAGCCAGAGGCGTTCCTGCTCGGTGGCCTCCGGACCGACATTGAGCAGCATCACCACGAAGACGAACAGGACCATAATGGCCCCGGCATAGATGATTACCTCGAGGACGGCCGCAAAAGGAGCGCCCAGCGTAAAGAAGGAAAGAGCCACGGCCAGGAGAGAAACGATCATGTACAAAAGCGCGTGGATGGCGTTCAGGCGGGAAATGGCCAGAACGGTCGACAGGATCGCCACGGCACCGGCCAGGTAGAAGATCACGTTCATCCCACCTTCCTCCTTCGGCGAGCTCGGTGAGCCTTTATGGCAGCAGGGCGCGCAGGTCCACGGGCCGGTCCTCGTTTTCCGCCTCGCCTTTGTCCTTCCCCGCAACCTTTAGCCCCGACACCCCGTAGAAGTTGTATCCGGGGTATTTCCCCGGCCCGTCAATGAGAAGATCTTCCTTTTCATAGACCAAATGTTGCCGATCCGGCTCACACATTTCAAAGTCAGGAGTGAGTTGAATGGCATCGGTCGGACACGCTTCCTCACAGTACCCGCAGAAGATGCACCGGGAAAAATTGATCCGGAAGAACTCGGGATAGCGGCGTCCGCTCTCGTCCTGCGTGGCCTGCAGGGAAATGCAGCCGACTGGGCAGGCGACGGCGCACAGATAGCACGCCACGCAGCGCTCTTGCCCGTCGGGGCTCCGAGACAGAATGATTCGGCCCCTCCAGCGTGGTGGCAGGTACGCCTTTTTCTCAGGGTAAGGAATCGTAACCTTGCGCCGAAACAGGTGCAGGAACACATTCCAAATGGTTACCAGGGAACTCAGCATGATCCGTTCCCTACCCGGCGGCCAACAAGACAGCTCCCGTCACCAGCAGGTTCAGCAAGCTGAGGGGAAGCAGGAGCTTCCAGCCGAGAGCCATGAGTTGATCATAACGAGGCCGGGGCAGAGAGCCCCGGATGACGATCAGGGCGCAAATGACCAGGAAGGTCTTCAGTGCAAACCAAAGGATCGGGGGCAAAAACGGCCCCTGCCATCCTCCGAAGAACAAAGTCACGATCATCACGGAGGTCAACGTCAGCCCGAGGTACTCGGCCACGTAGAACATCCCAAACTTCATGCCCGAGTACTCGGAATGATACCCGGCTACCAGTTCACTGTCGGCCTCCGGGAGATCGAACGGCAACCGTCGCGACTCGGCCAGGGCCGCAATCGTGAACACCACAAAGCCGATGACCTGGGGGATCACGAACCAGACGCGTCCTTGTGCTTCCACAATCGAATCCAGGCTGAAGGATCCGGCCAGCATCACCACTCCCATCAGCGAGAGCCCCATGAAGACCTCATAGCTCACCATTTGAGCTGCGGCGCGCATTCCCCCCAGGAGGGAATACTTGTTGTTCGAGGCCCATCCTGCGAGCACAATGCCGTACACCCCGAGAGAGGACATCGCCAAGAAGAACAAGAGGCCAATATTGAGGTCGGCCACGCCGATCCCCGGGGCCAGCGGGACGATCGCGAACGAGGCCAGCACGCTCGCTGTGACGATTGCCGGGGCCAGCACGAAGACCGGCCGGTCTGCAAAGGGCGGGATCCAGTCTTCCTTTGTGAAGATCTTGATCATGTCGGCCAAAACCTGCAGCAGTCCCAATGGGCCCACTCGGTTGGGGCCCAATCGATCTTGCAGGAGGGCCAATAGGCGCCGCTCCAACCAGATGAGACCGGCGGCCACAAGCAAGGCTGCGATGAGGACCCCGAAGACCACCAGCAGCCAGTGCACCGTTGGGCTCACGGCTGGTCCTCAGTCCGTACGGCTGCGGATAGGGACTCGATCGGCATGGGAATATTCAGCCCGGGGAGGCCGGGCAGCCCCACCGGAACCCCAACGTGGCCCGCAGGGAGGCTTTCCATCATCTTGGCCTGTGCCTCCAACTCAAAGCTCGCCGTTCGAAGCCGGATCAGGTCCCCCTCCTCGGCCCCGAGGGCCTTGGCATCGCCGGGGTTCAACCCCAGGTAGCGCTCGGGAGAGAGTTGCCGAATCCCCGGACTGAGCGCTGACATCTCCTCCGAACCAAAAAGGTGATACAGAGGAACGCAGGTCCAAGGAGCGCCGGATCCGTGGAAAGAAGGTGCCGGAGGATCGAAGTAGGCGTGGCCGGATCGAGAGGGCTCAATCAGCCGTTGGCCTGGATCTCCTCCGCGCAAAGGACCACCCACCTCGCTCTGGAACTTGTTCAGGGCATGCACTGAGTTCCAGCCCGGGCTCCAATAGCGAGCGATGAGAGTCGCAGGAGGTTTGCCCTTGAAACCCTCCATGCTGAAGGACATCGGGGTGTCTGGATCCTCCGGTGGCTTAGGCTCGCTGACGTTAAGATCGGCGTGCATGGAAGTCCGTCCACTGTAGCGATGCGGCTCGCGCGGGACCTTGGCTCCTGCAATCCGAAAATCCGCCCTCGGACCCAGTTCGCGGAGAGGGGCAAACGCCGGCAGCGCCTGGGAAAGCAGATCGGTTTCCTGATCAAAGCTCCACCCTCGGCTGCCCTCCTCCCCGGTGGCTTTGCGCTGGGCGGCGCGGAGCCAGCGCCAGCTTTCCTGGATCATACCCTCTGGCACAAACACCTTCAGGAAACGCTGGGCCCGGCCTTCGTTGTTGACCAACGTCCCGTCGCCCTCGGCGAAGGTGGCCGCCGGAAGAACCAGATCCGCCCTTTCGCTGGTGCGCGTTTCGAGGTGATCAATGACCACCACGCGTTTGGCGGATTGCAAGAAGGCCTCGACGGCCTTTGTCTCTCCTCGGCGGAACAAATCGTTCTCGACGATCACGAGCGTCTCCGCGGCGCCGTCGGCCACAAGGGCCTGGGCTTCGGCCATGGGGCGGGGGTTGAGGAGCGCCAAGCCCAGGCTGTTGGACTCGGGGAAGACCAACGCGACCTTGGCGGACCGGCCACGAGCGATCAACGCCCAAGCGACGTTCGCCGCAGCGCGAAGGATTTCCGCGCTTCCCGCGCTGACCCCGGAGATGACCACTGGCCTCTCGGCCTCGAGCAGGGACTGGGCGACCTTGTTCGCAAGATCGTGGAGAGGACTTGCCGTGCCCGCAAAGGCGGGCGCGTTTTCTTCAATGCAATGAGCGACGGAAAAGCCCAGGGCGGCAATCTCCAGCGGGCCAGCGGTTACCGTTTGCGTCGCGATCTCATCGAGTTTGGTCCCGGCATACGTCGCGAGAAAGAGCGGACTGCGGTTGTCTTGCGCGGCCTCACGTACTGCGGAATCATCCCAGAGGGGAATTTGCATCTTGGCCGCAATTCTCTTCCCTGTTTGGCGCACCGACTGTCGAACCGCAAGGCCCAGCATCGGGGCGGTATTAATGAGGTCCTCTCCAAGGACCAGGACTGCGTCGGACTCCTCCACTTCTCGCAGGGTGGCCGCGGCCGCTGGGCCTCGGCTGAGGATTTCCAGCGCAAGGGCCGTTAGATCGCTCTGTGTGTCCGAATCTCCGGAGAAGAATTGGTCAGCGCCGACCAGATCCCGCAGGGCGAAGTTACTCTCAAGGGAAGCCCGGGGGGAGCCGATGCCGATCACCCGGCTCCGGTCGCCCAGCCAGCGGGCGAAACACGCAAGCGCCTCCTCGCTGGCCAGGGACACGGTCCCTTTCCTGGTGTCGCCGCGCAGACGCGGCCCGCGGAGGCGACGATGGCTGTTCACGAACTCATACCCGAACCTGCCCCGGTCGCACAGGAAATATCCGTTCACTTCGTGGTGGTAGCGATTCAGGATCCGACGCAGGCTCCCGTAGCGCTCGCCGGCAATCGTGTTGCACCCAAGGCTGCATCCGGAGCACAGGGAGGGAGCCGTCTGCAAGTCCCACTTGCGTGTGTAATGTCGCTGCAAGGTCTTGTCGGTGAATACCCCCGTCGGACAGACCTCGACCAGGTTCCCGCTGAACTCGCTTTCGAGTGTTCCGTCCGAGGCGCGTCCAAAATACACATGATTGCGCAGGACAAAGACGCCAAAGTCCCTACCTCCGGCGTAGTCCTTGTAGAAACGGGTACACCGATAGCATTGAATGCAGCGATTCATCTCGTGGTTGACGAACGGGCCCAGAGCCTGGTTGTAGAAGGTGCGCTTCTTGCCTCGGTAGTGACGGTAGTTGTGCCCAGTCATGACCACCATATCCTGCAGATGGCATTCGCCTCCCTCGTCGCAAACGGGGCAGTCATGGGGATGGTTCACCATCATCGTCTCGGTGATGCTCTTTCGGAATTGTTGGGCCTCAGGACTGGCTATCGAAAGGCGGGTGCCGTCAAGGGCCGGGGTCATGCAGGCCATCACCAAGCGCCCGCGAGTGTCCTTCTCGTCGCGGAATTGTGTGACGGCGCACTGGCGGCAGGCCCCCACCGAGTTGAGGGCTGGATGCCAGCAGAAATAGGGCAAGTCAAACCCGAGCGAGAGCAAAGTTTGCAGGAGATTCTTGGTCGGATCGACCTCAAAAACCTTTCCGTCCACCTCGATCTTTGCCACCAGCTACCTCCAGGGGCAGCGCTTTTCGCGGATGTGTCTCTCGAAATCCTCACGGAAATACTTGAGCGCACTCTGCAATGGCTCGGCAGCGCCTGGGGCGAAGGCGCAGTAGGTGTTACCGGGAGCCAGAAAGCGGGTCAACGACTCAAGTTGTTCGAGGTCCTCCGGTCTTCCTTCGCCGGCCTCAATCCCGGTCAGAAGTTGCTCGATGTACTGCAATCCCCCCCAGCAGGGCGTGCACCAGCCGCACGACTCTTGAGCGAAAAAGTGTTCCAGGTTGAGGACCATCCCGACCGGGCAGGAGCGGTCGTCGAGGACGATCATGGTTCCGGTCCCCAGGCGACTGCCGGCCTGTTGGACAGAATCAAAATCCATCCTAACGTCCAGATGCGCGTTCGTGAGAAAGTCGGTGGAGGCTCCGCCTGGAAGAATCCCTCTCAGGCGGTAGCCCTCGCGCATCCCGCCCGCCTGTTCCTCCAGGATCTCTCGGATGGTCGTGCCGATGGGAAGCTCCCACAGGCCGGGCTTCTTCACTCTTCCGCTGGCACCATACAATTTTGTCCCGGTGTCGCGGGAGGTGGACAGCGTCTTGAACCAATCCGCGCCTTTGAGAATGATGTGCGGCAGGTTCGAGAGGGTCTCCACGTTGTTGACGATCGTTGGTTTTCCCCACACGCCGCTGACTTGAGGAAAGGGGGGCTTGGAGCGAGGGTTGGCTCGTTTCCCTTCCAAGGCATTGAGCAAGCCAGTCTCTTCGCCTGCCATGTATCTCCCTGCGCTCAGGTGCAGCCTCATTTCCAGATTGAACCCTGAGCCCAGGATTTTCTTTCCGAGATAACCGGCCTGATGGGCCTCCTGGATGGCAGCGCGCAGGGTTTGCTCTGCTTGCTTGTATTCCCACCGCAGGAAGATATACGCGACGTCGGCCTGAATGGCGTAGGCCCCGAGGATCAGGCCCTCCAGCAGCTGGTGGGGGTTTCCCTCGAGCAGCAGCCGATCTTTGAAGGTGCCCGGCTCCATCTCATCCGCGTTGGCAATCATGTACTTGGGCCGCGGGGCTTCCTCCCCGACGGGGACAAAACTCCACTTGGGACCGGTGGGAAACCCGGCACCGCCTCGCCCTCTCAAATTGGAGTCCTTGACGACCTGAGTCACCTCCTGGGGCGACATGTCATGCAAAGCCTTGCGCAAGGCCTGATAGCCGCTGGCTTTCTCATATTGGGCAAGGGTAAGAGCTCCGTCCGGGCGCAGGGTCCCTGTGAGTGGCCGTTCCTTCACGGCCTCCCCTCCCGGTATTTGGCAAGGACCGGATCGATATCGATGTCTTCCAGATCCCGGTACAGGTCGCCATCTACCATCATCGCGGGTCCGTGGTCACAGGTTCCCAGACAAACGGCGGGCAAGAGCGTAAACTGGCCGTCGGAGGTGGTCTCTCCCAACTCCACACCCAGGCTTTGAACGAGCCTCTGATGGAGTTGGTCGTAGCCAATGAGCCAGCAGCTCACACTGTCGCATACCCGAATCACATGTCGGCCCACCGGTTTGCGAAAGATCTGGTTGTAAAACGTGGCCACCGAGTCGAGTTCCGCAGGGGTCATCCCCAGGAGGGCGGCGACGTCCCGAAGCGCCAGGTCGTCGACCCACCCACGATGCTGCTGGACGATCCTGAGGCGTCAAGGCATACCGCGCGCCGGTTTTCATAGTTCACGAACTCGGCCTGGATTTCCCTAGTTTCCTCGTCTGTCAGCATGAACCTTAATCCTCAAGAATTGCCGCAGGCGCCAACCCAGGGCCTCACCGGTCCACGTCGGCCAGGACGAAGTCGATACTTCCCAATATGGCCACCAGGTCAGGAAGTAATATGCCCCGGCTGAGCATTGGAATCATCTGCAAGTGCGCAAAGGAGGGCGTGCGGATCCGGGTTCGATAGGACTCGGTATTGCCGTCGCTGATGAGATAGTAGGCGTTCGCCCCTTTGGTGGCCTCCACCAATCCCGTGGCCTCGCCCGCAGGGATGACCGGTCCCCATGCCACGCTCAGGAAATGGGTGATAAGGGTCTCGATGTCATGCCTGGTTCGCTCCTTGCGCGGGGGAGTGGCCAGTGGGTGGTCCGACATATAGCTTCCCGCCGGCATGTTCTTCAAACATTGCTCGATGATGCGAAGGCTTTGGCGCATCTCTTCCACGCGCACGAGACCTCGATCATAGCAATCCCCGTGCACCCTCGTGGGGATCTCAAATTCAAATTGATCGTATCCCAGGTAGGGTCGCTTCTTGCGGAAATCCCATTCCAAACCGCAGGCGCGCAAGCCGGGGCCCGTCACTCCCCAATCAATCGCTTCTTCGCTGGTATAGCTCCCCACCCCCTGGGTGCGGGCTTTGAAGATCCTGTTCTGCATCACCATCTTGTCGTACTCTTTGAGACGAGGGGGGAAGTACTTGAGGAAATCGCTGACTAGCTGATCCCATCCCTTGGGGAGGTCCTGAGCGACGCCCCCGATGCGGGCCCACATTGGGTGCATCCGGCCCCCGCACACGGCTTCCACGATTCCGAAGAGCCGCTCGCGGTCGCTGAACATGTAGAACACGGGTGAAAGTTGCCCAACATCAGCGGCGAAGGTGCCGTACCAGACCAGGTGGCTGGAAATACGGAAAAGCTCCGCCATCATGATGCGGATCACTTTGGCCCGGTCGGGCACTTCGATTCCCGCCAGCTTCTCGACGGCCATGAGATAGGGCAGGTTATTCATAATCCCGCCCAGGTAATCTACCCGGTCCGTGTAGGGAATGTAGGTGTGCCACGACTGGCGTTCGCCCATCTTCTCGGCGCCCCGGTGATGAAACCCGATCTCGGGCACGGCGTCCACAATGAGCTCGCCGTCCAGCTGGAGCACAATCCGCAACACTCCATGAGTACCGGGATGCTGAGGGCCAAGGTTCAGAAACAGGAATTCGGAGTCCTGGGTTTGGCGCTTCAATCCCCATTGCTCGGGATGGAATTGGAGGGCTTCTTGCTCTTCTTCCTGTTTCTCGTCCGGAAGTTGGAAGGGGTCCATCTCCGTGGCGCGGGCCGGATGTTCCTTGCGCAGGGGGTGACCCTTCCACGTTCGCGGCATCAGGAGGCGCTCCAGGTGCGGATGCCCCTCGAAGGTGATGCCGAACATGTCCCACACCTCGCGTTCGTACCAGTTGGCGTTCGCCCAAAGATGGGAGATGCTCGGCAGGGCCGGGTACTCTCCATCAAGCGGCACCTTGATGCGCAGGTCCGCATTCCGATCGAACGACATCAGGTGATAAACCACGGTGAACAGGTTCTCTGGCTGTCCCTGGCGATGAACGCGGGTGCGCTCGTCAATGGCCGTCAGGTCGAATAGCACACGGAAGGGCTTCTGGATCTCCTGCTTCAGGAAGCCAAGCAATTCCGCCACTCTCGTCTTGGGAACCCAAAGTGTAGAAATGCCGTCTTGAGTATCCTGCTGAGCCAGCACGATGCCGGGGAACCGGCTCTCGATCTCCTGCCGAACAGTGAGGCGGGCCGGGTCGGTTCTTGCCAAGGAAGTGGAAGTCTCGGATTCGGTCATCGCTTGCAATTGGACCTCACCTCATGGGCACAGACCCGGGTGACCTCTCCCGTGGGTGTCGTCCCAAGCCGCATTCGGCGGGATCGTGGTCAACCCGTCGACCGCGCGCGTTCCCCGGGGGTCGCATAAGAACCCCCAGTTCGAGGCCGGGGTCCTGTAGGTGGCCAACCCAGGGGCTCCCTGTTCCATCTGGCCCACCAGGGCAAGCGGCTTGGCCCCATCTGGAAGCCTTTCAATGACCAAGGTTCTGAGGCTTGCTTGGGACTTCCGCCGGTTTCTTTCACATTCCACGGCTGCTAGACCTCATCTGGCGGCCGGAGTACAGTGACCTGCCTGCGCTTTTCGCGTTTCAAATCGCGCATCGATGGCCGAGGAGGCCGGACCACCCCTTGCGGGCCGACCACCCAGCTCAAGGGCCGTTTCTCCTTGCCGATCGCTTCGCTGAGCAACGTCAGGCCTTCGAGGAACGCATCAGGACGAGGAGGACATCCTGGGACATAGATGTCCACCGGCAGGATCTTGTCCACCCCTTGGATGACGCTGTAGATATCGTACATGCCCCCGGAATTTGCACAGGATCCCATCGAGATAACCCAGCGGGGCTCCATCATCTGTTCGTAGAGCCGCTTAATGATCGGCCCCATCTTGACAAAGGGGGTTCCGCCAATCACCATGACATCCGCCTCGCGAGGAGTTCCGCGGATAACCTCGGCCCCAAAGCGGGCGATGTCGTACTTGCTCATGAGGCTAGCGGCCATCTCCACGTAGCAGCAAGACAGGCCAAAGTTGAATGGCCAAGTCGAGTTCTTGCGTGCCCAGGCAATCAGATCCTGTACCCGGGCCAGGACCAAAACTTGGCTCAGAACGTTTTCGAGCGAGCCGCTCGGTCCGGCTTGGTGGGGTTCATCTGCCGGTTTGTTTGTCCACCAAGGCATCTTCTCCCATCCTTGAGAGGGGGGTTCCTCGCGAACCCTGATTCCGCTTACGCTTCGGCCCCCAGTCCAAGCCCCCCATCTTCCAGAAATAGGCAAGCGCGCAGAGCAAGATAACCACGAAGGCTACCATCTCGCCATACCCGACCCAACCCAGCTTGCGAGCGGCCAGGGACCAAGCGAAAATGAAGACGGCCTCCAGATCAAAGACGACGAAGGACACGGCAACCAGGTAGAACCTAATGGTGTAGGGGGTTCTCGCACTGCCAGACGACATGATTCCAGACTCGTAGGTTTCCCCGGTCTCGGGGTCGTTATGTCTCTCCCCCAGCAGCGCAGAGATGCCGACCATTCCGGCGACTACCGCGATGACAGCAATCAGATAAACGAGCAAGGGCCAAAGAGGCTGGATCGTCCCTTCAACAGCCATCTCGCCGATCTCCACAGGGTAGGGCCAGGGAATCTCGGGGCTCGGCCGAACAGCTCAAAGGGCGGTTGCGATTCAGATTCCGACGGTCGACGCCTGAGATCTTCCGGTCAGCTTCGGACTGATTCGAGTAGAGGCACCGAGAAGCCAATCCTCCTCCTGATGGCAGAAGCTTGCTTGTCGTTTCACGACACACCCCCCCGTGCTTTTTCGCCGTAGGATCCCCGCGCACCCTCGAGGGCAACATCGGGCTGCCCTTCCTTCCGATAAGGCGTCTCCCCCCAGCCGAGCGATTCGGAAATCGATTCCCAACCTGGGAAGCCACCACAATCCCACCAATAATGCCACAAAAGGTTCAGAATGTCACCTGGAGGTGGGTTGGCTCTTTCGAAACAGCCCGCGGGTATTCTGGTCGTCATTGACTAGTCACGCGATTGGATGGACCGGGATTGCTGTGCGTCGCGGCAAAGAAGGGAGGCGTGGCCCATACCTGTAGGCATGATCTGTTTGTCTTGGTCTCCAGAAAGGGTCGGGTTGACCCAGAGGGTGCCGTTCTCCTCAATGGCACTACCGGCGGTGCCCAGGCCGTTGGTCGAAGCAGCAAGATGCCCAAGGCCCGGATGGGCTGGTTCCCGCGACATATCGCTGGACGACCTGGGCACCCGTCTCACCGCCCCCGCACATCGGGCGCGGCACGGAAAGCCCGGCGTTTGTTTTCTCTTCGGCAATCGCGAGGAGGGGGGTGGAGGGCCAGGTTTCAGCAGGGTAGCTCTTCGTGGGTCGCTCGGTTCGTGTGGAGGTCGCCCGCTGGCAGCTCCGAATGGCCGCATCCGGGGGTTGCATTGCCTTCGGGTCTGGGAAGGAAGCAATTCTCCTGGGACAAGGAAGAAGAGCAAAGCCTTTCTTGTGCCCCAAGACAGGGACCTTTCCTCCTGGCCTTGGCCTGGGAGCCTAGATCCACGGCAGATTCAAGCATAATCGAGGTGTTGTACAATCAATATCGAATTATCAGAATCGAGGTTTTCTGTGGCACCAGGGGCCAGAGCTGGATTGAGTGCCGCTGGAGTCTTGCCCGGATTTGGGGCGGAGCATTCATGGCGCGGAGGCGACTCGAGTCAGGGGAAAAAACGGAAAAGGAATCGCTCTGCTTATTGGCCTCTTGAAGGAAGGTTCTCATGCGCAGCGGTTTTCGTCTAGGCAAGATCTTCGGGATAAGTATTGATGTCGATTGGAGCCTGCTGGTGATCGTTTTCCTGATTACCTGGAGTCTCTCCAGCGCCTTTGGCCAGGTCCACAGCGATTGGAGCGAGGGTTTGATTTGGAGCACAGCTTTCGTCGGGGCCGTGCTTTTCCTAGCGTCGATCCTGGCACATGAACTCGCCCATTCGCTGGTTGCCCGAACCCAAGGAGTTCCGGTCAAGAGCATCACTCTTTTTCTATTTGGGGGCGTGTCCAACATCCAGCGTGATCCGCCTTCCCCACGCGCGGAATTCCTCATCACCATCGTGGGGCCGGTGACGAGCATCCTGCTGGGCGTGGTTTTTTTTGTGCTGTCAGGTGTGCGCAGCGCGATCGGCTCGGTCGCCTTGGGCAATCCGTCCAGCTTCATCTCCAGCCTGGACCCCCTGTCAACCCTTCTGCTTTGGCTGGGGCCAGTCAACATCGCCCTGGGGATCTTCAACCTGGTGCCCGGTTTCCCCCTCGATGGGGGCCGAGTCCTGCGCTCTATCCTCTGGGCCGGGACCTCAAGCTTGCGCAAGTCGACTCGCTGGGCATCGTGGGTGGGGCAAGCCGTGGCTTGGCTCATGATCATTCTGGGGATATCGATGATCTTCGGGGTCGATGTCCCCTTGTTGGGCTCCGGGTTCCTGAACGGGTTGTGGCTGGCGTTCATCGGCTGGTTCCTGCACAACGCTTCGGTTCAGAGCTACCGGCAGGTGGTGATCCAGGATTTGCTGGAGGGCGTTTCGGTGTCCCGGATGATGCGTCCCGATCCCCCAACGGTTCCTCCAGAATGTACAGTTAGCGATCTGATCTACGGTCATGTCATGAACTCAGACGACCATGCCTTCCCGGTCACCGAGGCCGGTCGGCTGGTTGGCCTCGTAACCCTGGACGATGTCCGCAAGATTGGCCGGGACCAATGGGAGGCAACGAGGGTCCGGCAGATCATGACCCCCTATGAGCAACTTGTGACAACCGGTCCAAGTGCAGACGCGTCTGAGGCCTTGAACCTGCTCAGCCAGCGCGACATACGACAGTTGCCCGTCCTGGAGCAGGGCCAGCTGGTGGGGCTCCTGAGACAGAGGGACGTCGTCAAATGGCTTCACCTGCAGGCTGGCTGGGAGGGTCGCCGGTAGCCCAAAGAAGGAGTGCAGATTCGAAAGGATTGGGGGGAGGACTATGCCCGGCCAACCTGCGGTCGGCGCTTTTGCTCCCTTTCTTGGCCGCGACCCCAAATGGCTGTCGAGTCTGAGAATGTGAGTTCGCCTCACCTTGGCAAGAAAACCAGCGCGGGAACAATTGAGACCCGGCAAGGGGAACTCATCGCCTCCGCGCTGGAGGCAAGGCTGGGCTCTGAGGAGCTGCCACACGCCGAGTTTGCCATGTCCGGCTCCTGCGCTAACCCTATTCACCGGTGAAGTTAGTGGGTTGGATGAGAAGAAATCAGCCGAGCGCGCGAGGCTGAGGTGCGGTTTGGTGAGAAGGTCGGGGGAAGAACCTGAGGGCGAGATCTACTCCTGCTCGGCCGCCGAAGTTGGATAGCTGGGGCTAGGAGCGATCGGCAGCCACCCTACGGCGGATGGGTGCGGCCCAGGGTGGCTGGTTTCCCGATGCTCGGCCGACTTGGCCAGGCGGGGCTCGACAGCGACCTCATATCCGCCGCGTTCAATAGTTGACGCTGTGGGGGCCACGTGATATATTCGATTCTGCTGGGGGGCGTGGTGTAGCTGGCCAAACACGCGGCCCTGTCAAGGCCGAGATCGCGGGTTCGAATCCCGTCGCTCCCGCAGGGTGCAGGCAGAAGAGGTGGTTGCGCTTGGGCTGACGCGCCAGCGCAACCACCTCATTGTTTTTCGGGCAATTCTTCTCCTGGATTCGCGAGAGCCGCCGCTTCTTCGTGGATCTCTCCTTGGTTGACAACGGCACCGGAGCCGACCCAGACAAAGGCACAATTCGACGGGCGTCGGCCGTTGGAACCGCGGCGACACTTGCCTAGATGGTCCCCTTCGCTGCGGGTCAAGGCCGGATTACCACACTTGATTCCTCCAGAATTTCAATCGCAAGAGGATCAAACGGTCCGTTTGCGGTACGGGCCCGCGCGAACCATTCTCGGCTGGGAGTGCTAGCGCCCCTCCAAGGTTAATGGTTGCCTTCGCCAGCGGCCCGGAGGTTGATCGTGCGGCAGGGGCACAACCCGCAACTCCGGCTCGCATGGCCAGGGGGCTTTGACGTCGCGCGTGGCGCCCATCCCTTGACGAACCGTCGTGACTCCGGCCTTGAGGCGCCGGACCGGACTTGGCTAGGAATTGCACGCACCAGGCTTGCATGGGCTGCAAACGGCCGTCGCAGCCTGCTCCCGGCTTCGGCCGGTCGGTTCCTGCCCCAGCGGATAGTCCTCCATTCGAGGCTACGATTTTTCGAAGTTCGGTCAGCAAGGCAAGGGATCGCCACGAGCGTCCTGGGCCTTCTGGCCGCTCTCCGCATTTCCCTGAGGAGCAGCGCGTGCAGGGCGCGACTTAGCTGGCATCCTCTTGTGATCGCGCCGATCCGCCGGGGGGTTCAAGGGTGCCCCCCCGCTGGCTTCGCGGGCGGGCATGAGGGAAAGAGAGAAAGCCACCATGCCAAGGGTTGATTCAAGGGTCCCGCCCTTTGCCGCCTTCACGCTGGAGCCCGTCGAGGCGGAAGCAATACATCTTGCATCTTCTCTGTACCCTGCGGGGCGAGGTGGAGTTTCGAACTCCTACTGCCCGACCCGCGCCATTGGGTTTCCCCTCCCTCCGCGGCATGACCATAGTATTATGGGGAATTATGAGACGTACCGGTAGATGGATTCATTCGACTGTCGGTGCGACCGACGAGAAACCCAAAGTTACCTGGGCCCTGCTGGGGAGAGTGATGAGCTACGCCCTGCCGTACCGCGGCTGGATGGCCGGGATGCTCTTCATCATCCTTGCCACCACAGGCCTCTCCCTTCTCACCCCTTTGATCTTGCGCGACCTCATTGACCGGACCCTCCCCAGCCGGGATGTGCACCAGCTGGTTCTCCTGACGCTCGGTCTGCTGGCGATCCCGATGGTCACCGGAGCCTTGAACGTTTGGAACCGGCAACTCAATGCCAAGGTGGGTGAGGGCGTGGTGTTCGACTTGCGCGTCCAGCTGTTTTCTCACCTCCAGCAAATGTCGCTGAGCTTCTTCACTCACACCAAAGTCGGCGAACTCATGAGCCGTCTCAACAACGACGTCGAGGGAGCGCAGGACGCGATCAGCAACACTCTGGTCAACATCATCACGAGCGTGATTCAGGCCGTCGTTGTGGTGGTCGTCATGTTCTCCTTGGAATGGCACCTGACCCTGATCAGCATCGTGATTTTTCCTCTGTTCCTTCTGGCTGCCCGGCAACTCGGAACCCGTCTGCGCGAGATCACCCGCCTTCAGCTGGACATGATCGCGGAAATGAACGCGATGATGAACGAGATGCTGAACATCAGCGGCGCCCTGCTCGTCAAACTCTTCGGACGGGAGAAGGACGAAGTTAGGAACTTCAGCCAGCGCGCGGCCCGGGTGCAGGATAGCGGTGTCCAGCGGGCTGTGACGGGTATGCTCTTCTTCGTCAGCCTGGGATTGCTCGGAGCGGTCGGCACGGCCCTGGTCTACGGAATTGGGGGCTTTCTCGTTATTCGTCAGGCCATGACGATCGGGACGATCGTCGCCCTGGGTGCCTACCTAGGAAATCTCTACGGGACCCTGCAGACCCTTGCGAATGCCCCGGTCGATTTCGCCACATCGATGGTCAGCTTTGAGAGGGTCTTTGAAGTGCTGGATCTTCCCCTGGAGATCCAGCCGAAGCCGGGAGCCAAGGAACTTTCCAGTGTTCGCGGAGCGCTGGAGTTCGTGGACGTCTCTTTTCGGTACACCATCAACGAAAAAGCGCTCCTGAGCGAGGTCAAGCGTTTCGGCCAAGTGCACGACGTGAAGGCCGTGCTCTCCGCGGATCTGGCGGAGGCGGGAGGCAACCACGGCGGGGGCGTAGGGGCTGCGACCCTTTCGGCCGCCAGCCAAGCCCGAGACAAGGTTCTCGATCACGTTTCCTTCCGGGCGGATCCCGGGCAGCTCGTTGCCCTGGTGGGGCCCAGCGGCGCGGGAAAGACAACCATGACCTACCTCATCCCGCGTCTCTACGATCCAACGGACGGTCGCATTCTCATCGATGGATACGACCTTCGGGATGTGACCCTCACCTCTCTGAGTGCCCAAATCGGCATGGTCACGCAGGAGACGTTCCTCTTTCACGACAGCATCCGGGCCAACCTTCTATATGCCCGGCCGGGTGCCACCCAGGCGGAAACTGAGGTGGCGGCCCGCGCGGCCAACATCCACGATTTCATCGTGGAGTTGCCGGAAGGCTATGACACCATTGTCGGCGAGCGCGGGTATCGACTTAGCGGCGGGGAGAGGCAGCGCCTTGCTATCGCCCGCGTGATCCTCAAAGACCCTCGGATTCTAGTGCTGGACGAGGCCACCAGCTCTCTGGACAGCGAATCGGAAGCCCTGATCCAGGAGGCTCTCAAGCGCGTCATGGTGCGCCGGACGAGCGTGGTGATTGCCCATCGCCTGAGCACCATTCTTGCCGCCGACTTGATCCTGGTGATGAACCGCGGGCGAATTCTCGAGCGCGGATCCCATCCTGAACTTCTGGCGCTCGGGGGACTGTACGCTCGGTTGTACGAGACCCAATTTCGGCGCGAGCTTGAGGAACGCGGCGCGCCCCTTCTCTCCAGGAACCCGATCTAGCGGACTTCCCCAGAAGGCTGAAGGACTCGAGGGTGCCTTTGCCTTGCCACTGGAATCCTGAGCCGTCCGGTGCCATCCTTGCGTCTCGGCGCCACAGGGCTTGCGGGAAAAGCAGGGGCTGCAGCCCGGTTCCGTTCTGCGGACAAGGCTCAGGGTTCGGTCATGACTTCTCAAGGTCCCGAGACAAGCCCGGCGTTCGTCCAGCCGCCGACGAGTCGGCCGAGGAGCCTGCCCAAAGACCTCTATGCCCGTTTCTCCAGCCCTCACATCCGTAGCAGCGGGTTCTTGCCACCCGTCAGGGGGAACCCAAGCGTTGCCTGACTTGACGCGCCCGCTTTCGGGTAGGGTTTCTTCATCATTTCCTGGACCCGCCTCTCCGTCTTTAGGAATCCGCTCCATCCCCTCCTCGCCACTCAAAGAGGCGCGATTTTCTTGGTTTCCGGTTTCCTTTCCTCCGAGATAAGACCGGTGCGATTCTCGCTGCGTGAGGTTTTGGGCTAAAGTGCCTGAGGAGCTTTTCTCATCGTGCAGAAACGGTCCGACACGGGCAGGATTCCAGGTGATCGACCCACGTGGAGGCCTGACCGAACACCGTTCCCCTTTCACGCCAGGACATTCTGATCCGGGGGAGCAGCTTCCAGGCACAAGGATGTGACAATTGGGAATGCCGCATCGAACGTTTTTGATGCGGACCGGGGGAGAGGCCCGGCAGAAAGTACGGATGGCGGAAAGCCTCGGTGGCGGAAGGTTGCCTGCTTTGGGCAAGGTATACTCGTTCGTGTCCGATTGGACAGGGTCCGAACTACCCTCTTGTGGCTTGCAAGATCCGCGCGGCTCGTCCCGTGGATTCAAGTTCTTTGTCGCCCGAGGCGGACCCGGCCTCAAGGGTTGCGCGGTCGGGTGGACTCCGCGACAGGGTTGCAGGCGACTCGCTGCTGGAGCTGGCCGTGGCTCCATGGCCAGGGATGCGGGCTGCGCCGCAGGATCAGCCTCGAGGAGGCACGAAAGGCTGGAAAGCGCGGGGTCTGAAAGACCCTGCATTCGCAGTGGGTATGTTCTTTGGGAGGACGGTCTGGAAAATTGCCCGGCTAGAAGGATGAAACCAATGCGAGCGATACGGATTCACAAGTTCGGTGGTCCCGAGGTACTGCAGTTGGACGACTTGCCGGTGCCTGTCCCTGCCCGGGGTGAGGCTCGAGTGAGGATTCAAGCGATTGGGGTCAACTTCACAGATGTTTACCAGCGTACAGGCCGGTATGCTGGAAGTCTTCCGGCGACCTTGGGTCAGGAGGCTGCAGGAACCGTAGAGGCTGTGGGCGAGGGGGTCAGCGAGGTGCGGCCGGGCGATCGAGTCGCCTACGCCAGTGTCCCAGGTTCCTACGCCGAATGTGCGGCCGTTCCAGCATGGCGTTTGGTCGCGATCCCCTCGGCGATGGACCTCGAGCAGGCAGCGGCCGTGATGCTGCAGGGCCTTACGGCCCACTACTTGACCCACAGCACGTATCCTCTGGGACGGGATCATACTGTGCTCATCCACGCCGCCGCGGGAGGAGTGGGCCTGCTTCTGGTTCAAATGGCCAAGAAGCGCGGTGCGCGCGTGCTGGCGACGGTTTCTACCGAGGAGAAGGCCGCGCTGGCGCGCGGGATGGGGGCGGACGAAGTCATCCTGTACACGCGGGTCGATTTTGAGACGGAGGTCCTACGACTGACGGGAGGGAAGAAGGTGGATGTCGTCTACGACTCGGTGGGCAAGGACACGTTTGAGAAGGGCCTTAACTGCCTCCGTCCCCGCGGCTACATGGTCCTGTTCGGCCAGTCCAGCGGTTCCGCCCCTGCACTCGACCCTCAAGTGTTGAATTCCAAGGGCTCCTTGTTCCTCACCCGGCCGACCTTAGTTCATTACACCGCCAGCCGCGAGGAACTGGTGCAAAGAGTGTCTGAGATTTTCTCCTGGATGGCGGTCGGCGAACTCAAAGTCCGTGTGGACCGAAGATTCCCGCTGGAAGAAGCCGCCGAGGCACATCGCTATTTGGAGGCTCGCCAATCACGCGGGAAGTTGCTGTTGATTCCCTAGAGCGCGAATCGCGGGCTGGAAAGCCGCCTCTTCTCCCCGCGCGAGGAACAAGCGGGCAGCAATCCATTCCGGGTGCCTCGGTCGCCACCAGTCCTGGGGAGAAAGCAGCAGGCACGGCATCGTGCGTCCAATTCAACAGCCCCCAGGCAAGGTTGGCTCAGCAGGTCTCGGTGCTCACCACCAACCTGGGGCTTTTGAACGGGGAAGCCTCCTCTCGAGCACTGCAAGGCACGGGGTGCTGGGGATTCCTCCAGGCTAGTGGGCCCGGACCCCTCAAAGGGCCTGCTGCTCGGACAGTTTGCCCTCCCCCTATTGGAATGGGCGACTGGGCCCTCTGCGGGTCCGACCGGCCTGCCGGCAGGATCCGCGGCCGGGGACCAGGGCCCCTCCCTCAACCAGACGCTTCGCTGTTCAGCGGCCCAACCTCGGTCCCGCTGCCTTGACTTCGGGAGCCACCTCCTTCTCGAATTGAGAAAAATTGCGGACGAAGTCCTCGGCGAGCTTTCGAGCCCGAAGGTCGTAAGCGGCCGGGTCCGTCCAAGTCCCGCGCGGGTCAAGCATTTGAGTCGGCACGCCTGGGCAGACCTTAGGGACCGCCAGTTCAAAGGGTGTCAAGGTCTGGGTCGGCACGCTTTCCAATTCGCCCGCCAGGGCCGCGCGGATGAGAGCCCGTGTGTAGGGCATTGGAATTCGGTCGCCCACTCCGAAAGGACCGCCTGTCCAACCCGTGTTGACAAGCCAGACCTGGGCCCCTAAGCGGCGAAGCCTATCCTCCAGGAGGTGCCCGTAGGTAGAGGGAGGCAGGGGAAGGAATGGAGCACCGAAACACGTGGAAAAAGTGATCTGAGGCTCGGACCCCAGTCCGCTCTCGGTCTCGCCGAGCTTGGAGGTGTATCCGGACAGGAAATGATACATCGCCTGCTCTGTAGAAAGACGCGCGATAGGAGGCAAGATTCCGGAGGCGTCCGCGGTGAGAAAGAAGATGTTTTTGGGATGGACGCCGGTCCCCTCTTCCACATGGTTCTCCACAAAACCCAGTGGGTAGCCCGCGCGGGTATTCTCGGTGATCGATCTATCATCGAAATCGATGCGCCGCGTGCTCACATCGAGAGCCACATTCTCCAGGACTGTGCCAAAACGTCGAGTGGCCTCCCAGATGATCGGTTCGAGGTCGGCCCTCAGATGAATGGTCTTGGCGTAGCAGCCACCCTCCAGGTTGAAGATCCCCTCCTCGGACCATCCATGCTCATCGTCTCCGATGAGCCTTCGGTCGACGTCGCTCGAGAGGGTGGTCTTTCCCGTTCCGGAGAGACCGAAGAATAGGGCCACATCTCCACGCGACCCGACGTTGGCTGAACAGTGCATCGAAAGCACGTTCTGACGCGGGAGAAGGTAGTTCATCACCGTGAAGACAGCTTTCTTGATCTCCCCAGCGTAACTGGTCCCCCCGATCAGAACCAGGCTCCGTTCAAAATCCAGGACGATAAAGATCTCAGAATTCGTTCCGTCCTCGTCGGGAATAGCGTGGAATCGCGGAGCCACAAGGATCGTGAACTCAGGGACATGTCCTGGCAGATCTTGAGGGGGGAGGCGCAGAAAAATGTTTCGCGCAAAGAGGCTGTGCCAAGCGTAATCGCTGACAATGCGGATGGGCAAACGGTACTTGGGATTTGCGGCCGCGGCCGCATCTTGCACGAAGACATCGCGTCCCTGGAAGAAGGCGCTCATGCGGTGGAGCAGGTGGTCGAATCTTTCCGGGGTCATCGGCCGGTTGATCTTACCCCACCAGAACTGATCGGCCTGGCGATCGTGGCTAACGATGAACTTGTCGTTGGGTGACCGGCCGGTCAGGTGACCGGTCCGGACGACGACCGGGCCCAGATGGGCCATCTGTCCTTCCCTGCGTTGGATGATCTGCTCCACCAGCATCGCGGAGGGCAGGGTCCAGTGGGTCGTGCCCAGGTTTCGCAACCCATGATTCTCCAGTCCATGCCTGCTGGGATTCCCGATTGCATTGAGCATTTCGCCTCCTTGCGGTAATTCACTCCATGTTCGTCGCCACCCGCGCAGTGCCCTTTTCCTGTCCATACGAGCGCCTGCGGGCTCCAACCGCTCGTGCTGTCCCTCGCTTCCTTCCCGCACCTAGCCGGAGAGACTTGGCGGGGCTGGCTGCAAGCACATTCCCTTGCCAAGCTCCATGAGCGAGCAGTAGTAAGGATGGATGCTGGGAATAAAGTGTCGTTCGTCCGCGGCGTGCGGGCCCACCCCCGCTTGGCCCCAGACGACTCCTTTCCCGCCGGGAGCAAAACGAGCACTCGTGGCTGGCAACTTGCGCCCGAGGGCTGGGGCGGATCCAGTTGCTGCCGAAATGGCCTGCACCAGAAGGTTCAGGTAGGAGTTGGTCGGAGGGCAGGATATCCCGTTCTGGGCGGCCACCACTTCCAGCTCTAGATTCCGCTCTTGACAATACCTTTGGATCTCCGGCATCCATTCTTCGAGACGGTCCTCCGGGACGGGGCGGACTTCCACTCCCAGGATACCCGACGAGGCCGACACATTGAAGACTCCGGGCTGTCCGACGTGCAAAAAAGGGAAATGGACCTGAGTCCGCCAAGCGTCGGGCTGGGAAGGATGACTGCGGAGTGCGAGCAGGCGGCTGACGGCCTCCTGAGCCACGAGGAGCTGTTCACTCAGGTCAATTGAGGAACCGCGGATTCCTGTGTGCTCTCGGCGGCCGCGAGCCGTGAGGGTCAATCGCACCAATCCGCGCCCCTCGATGCACACCTCTCCCAAGCGCTCGTCTCCTTGTTCGCCGGTTCTTTCCCCGGCAATGATGAGTTCCGGCGCGTAGTGACTGCCGCGCCAAAGTTCGTCCAACACATGCGGGGTCCCTTGCGGTTCGATCTCGCCGATTTCCTCATTGCCAATGAGGAGCGCGTTGATTCCGGGGTAGGGGGGGCCGCCTCTCTTCGCGTCTTTCATCCAAACGAGGAAGGTGGCCAGGACGGTCTTCATGTCACATGCCCCTCGCCCCCAGAGATAATCGCCCTCAATGTGAGGCAGGAACTGAGCCGGCCCTCTCTCCGCCTCCACCACATCGAAATGGCCGCTGAGCATAATCGGGGCGAACGCTTGGCCGGGGAAGCTGGCGAGAACGGCGGGATACTCTCCCTTCTCGAATGTCCGAACCTCGAGGCCGGCGCCCACCAAGTAGTCAAAAATCCAGGTGGCAGCGCGGCGGATTTCATCGGGGCGTGTCTCGCTGGGTGGGGCACAGCTCACCGATTCGATGCGGATGAGGTGTTGCGCCAGGTCCAGGATTTCGGCTACCTTGTTGGGATAAGAAACCTCGATGAGGGAGCTGGAGGACGGGCCGAAGGGGACCGGTGTGCCCGGCTCGCATTGGGCCTGCCCGCGGGCGAGATCCCACAGGTCGCGCAGCCTCTGCGCCTCAGCGCCCAGGGTCGGCAGTAGTCTCCCTATTCGCTCGATGTCCGAGGCCACTTCATGTTCCCGTCTCTCGGCGAGCTCCCGCAAGACGTGGACAGGAACCACATCGCTTTCGCCAAGCTCATGCTGCAGTTCGCTGCGCAGCCTTTCTGCCGTGTTGGGTGCTCCTTGCGCCAGTTCCTGCAGCGGAGCGAGGAGCGGGAGGTAGCCCAGGGCCTCCGCCAGCAGACCCACCTCCCGCAGCGTACGGCCTAGGAAATCCCTCATGGAAATCGGGTCCCCGCCGAACGGATCTTCGATTTCGCTACCCAGTCCGCGGATCGCCGAAAATCGTTCGTTTCGGCGAGCGCGAGCAATGTCTTGCGCGTCATAGCGGAAAACACGGGCGAAAGAAGGGTCCCCGTAGCTGCAAATGAGAAGGAGCTCGCGCAGGGTCAGGTTGGCAATGTCCAGGGGCAGAAGGTGGGATCCCTCATCGCTGCGGATCTCGACGCGTGCCATGGGCAGGTCGATGCGCGCCAGAAGATTCTGAACCAGAATGGCCTGGGCCATCTCTTCATGGGATGCTGCTTGTCCGTTTCCGGCCTGCTCGAGGCGGCAGAGATCGTCGAGTTGCTTGCTGCCGATCGCGATCAGCCGATCCACCGGTTCGGTCGAGGATCGGGCGCGGGCCGGCGTCCAGTTGTTGTTGCCGAAGCGTATCCCACGTTGCACCAGGTCGCGGGAAATACGGAGGTAGTCGGGGTAGGAGCGGTAGAGATCCGCCGCATCGATGGCCTCGGGGCAGGGGAAAGTAAGGCTGCGGACCGAGTCGCAAGGCGCCAGGACAACTTGCCACTCACCGTCCCTTAGGCGGGGCTGCAGGGGACTGCCAGCGCTGGTGGCAATAAAGAGGGCTGCGAAGGCGCGCAGTCGGCGGGTGCTATCGATATAAACACGGTTGCGGTAGTCGTCCAGATGTTGGTTCTCCCGTTCCTCACAAGACATCTGCATGAAATCCCAGGCCAGGAGAGGCTCGGGCAGCGAGAGGTTGGTGTGGATGCCAGCGGTCGCCAAGTTCGCGCCGAACAAATCCACGCAGCGTTCAAGATAGCGTCGCTTCGCAGTATTCCAGCCTTCAGGGATCGTGGCGTGGCTGACTTTCACAGGGCGGAGCAGGTTTCCTGAGTGGGCGTATAGCCGCGTGCCCAGGGCGCGGCCCGCCCGGGCCAGGGCATTCAGGAACAAGGCCTCCAGCAGCCGCCCTTCGTAGACCGTCAGCGTGGGTGAGTAGTAGGGCCGAGTGGTCCATTCCACCATCCAGTGGAAGACCTCCAGTTGGGTTCGATCGCGGAGCCACGCGGGGATAAACTCGCTGCGAAATGCATCCGCAAAAGAGCGCTCCCCCTGACCAAGCCGCACGACCTCCAGAGGCTGGAAGTCGGAGTCGACGACATTCCACTCCAGTTCCAATCCGGAGGTCCCGCGCTCGCCATACTCGGTGAGCGCGATCTCGCGAGCCAGTCTGTATTTCTCGGCGAAACGCTCCACGTCCTTAGGCGACCAAGGCATTCAGCCCCTCCAGCAATCGGCGCGCGGAGCCGAGGGTCTTCTCCACGGGTTGGGCGTACGAGAAGCGGATCCACTCTCCGCCAAAACGCGAGAAGAAGGCCCCCGGCACGATGGCCAGGCCATGCTCTTCAGCCAGGTACTTCCCCAAGGGTTCGCCGTCGTTCCACCCCTTGCGCTCCAGCCAAGGTTTCACATGGATGAAGGCGTAATACCCTTTGCCCAGAATAAAGGTGAACCCGTGAGAGTTCAAGAACGCGCGCAGTGCCTCTCGACTGGCATTGGTGGGTTCGACAATCGGCCGGGTGGCGCGCGCGTACCCCATCTCATAGGCCGCCATGGCAACAGCCATGGAGTAGAAGGAAGGGATGACAGTGTGCGAGGCGCGCGCCACGATGTAGCGGATCACCGCTTCGGAGGCGATGAGATGGCAATTGCGCACGTTGGAGGCCCCGAGCGACTTGGTAATGCCGTCCAGGAACATCAGTCGCTCACGCTCCTCTGGGTCAAAGGCAAGGATGAAGGCCTGGAGATTCATCGGTTGTTCGTTCGTAACGTAGTGGTACATCCAGTCATAGAGGACGAAAGGGATGCCCAAAGCCAGAGCGGCCTTCCCCAGCTCCACCTGGGCCCGCGTCGAAAGGGTGTTTCCGGTGGGGTTATCGGGGCTGGTGATGATCAGCCCGGCGATCTTCCTTCCGGTCGTAGCGGCAAAGCGGAGGCTCTCTTGAAGCCCTTCGACCGAGTAGGCCCACCCCTCACTGGCCTCCCCGGGCGCTAGAAGGACATTCGCTCCCAGGCCGTAAGGTCCCCAGGCATAGGACAGCCAGGGCACCCGGCTGACCAGAATGAAGTCGCCGGTCCGACCGTGTCCGAGCGCCAGCATGGCCGTGTATGCCTTGGCCAAGGCATCACGGCCGCCCACGGTGGCGATCACGTTCTTCGGGCCCAGCCCGCTCTCGGGTCCGAGCTGCCAATACTGTGAGACCACGCAGCGGCGATACTCATCGGTCCCGTAGGGCATGTCGTAGGCACTGCCATGCTCGTGCTGCAGTTGCGCCGCCCGGTCCAGAATCTCCCCGGATACCCCGGGCAGGCTGGCCCCTCCATCGCCCTGGGACGCGTCAAACACGTCCCCTCCGGGATGCCTTTCTTGGTAGACGGCAAGGCTCTTATTAATCAGGAACATGCGCGAGGGAGGGATATCGACCAGAGCGCGCAAGTGATCGCTCAGGGGGACAAGGTTTGCCATGGGCACGACCGGGGTTGGGGAATCGGCCGGTGGTTTCATTTTCTTCCTCCGATAAGCCCGTGGGACGCCGGATATTCTGACTCACATAAAAAAGCCCCAGCCAGGGGCTGGGGCTTTTTTGCTGCTTTGGATCCGCATTCGCGGTCCATGTGTGACGCTCTACCCAGACCCGGCGGTGCAGAGCCCGCCTGGATTAGCATCGTTATGATCGGTCTGGGAAAAACGCAATTCACTCATTTGAGTTATTGTAACACCGCTGTCAACCCCCCCTTCCCACCCCAGTTCTAATTCTAAGTGCAACGCTATGAGGACAATAGCGTTGTATGAAGACCTATGGCCACCTCTCCAGGGATGAGCGTTTGTTGCTTTTTCAATGGGTTCGGGAAGGGTGCTCGCAAG
>Ga0187865_1000126_pt1 | contig 103802 bp, 83 predicted proteins | sample June2016WEW_11_1_2_FD_132989 | JGI IMG/M metagenome (GOLD analysis project Ga0187865, IMG submission 132989) | Peatland microbial communities from SPRUCE experiment site at the Marcell Experimental Forest, Minnesota, USA - June2016WEW_11_100 | ecosystem: Environmental > Terrestrial > Soil >... | reverse complement strand
AGGTCCTCGTCGCAGAGCCCATGCCCCTGCGCCTGGCTCCTGTTCGGTGATGCTCGTCTGAACAACAGTTCATTCATGCTGAGGCACAACCCTGATTTACACCATTGACAAAGACGCTAACCAGGCGAAATGAGCCCGGACACAAGGCGATGGTCATCCTGAGGAGTCGCGGGCCATGTTACAATCCTGGCGATCGTCGGCTTCGATCCTTACTGAAGACCAGGGGGCGGCCGCGCGCCGATACGGACGTGGGCGGGAAAACTCGCTGATCGCCTTGGGCGGAAGTCGGCTTGTCTTGGAAGACCTCCTCAGGAAAAAGCCAGCCAGGCAATTCGTGGATGGTTCCCCTTATTGGGGCGTGGTGCAAAGGCAGCACACCGGACTTTGAATCCGTGGATCTAGGTTCGAATCCTGGCGCCCCAGCCTCGCCCTTTCTCACTCCGGCTCGTGCCCTCGTCATGGCTTTTAGCAGCGTAGCGGTCCACCCCGGCACTCGGGAGGAGGAGGGGCTCGCTCCATGCTCGCTGGCACCCGATCGGCTAGGCAACCTGTCCAGAGCGCCACGGAAGGTGACATGATGACTACTCGAGGCGTTATCCTTGCCGCAGGGCTTGGTCTCCGCATGAAGTCCGAGACCCCCAAGGTCCTTCATCCTTTGGGAGAACGAGCGCTTATCCACTATGTCTTGGAGGCGGTCACAGAGGCCACGGGTTCTCTGCCCACGTTGGTCATCGGGCCTGGGGCAGACCGAATTCGCGAGGAGGTGGGTTCTGCGGCGCAATTTGTTGTTCAGGAGGAGAGCCTGGGCACCGCTCACGCCGTGCGGCAGGTGAAGAACCTGCTTGCCGGTCAGGCCGAGTACATTCTCATTGCTTATGGAGACATGCCGCTGTTGACCGCCCCAACGCTTCGGAATTTGACGGAAGCCGCCGCCCGACACCCGGGGCCCCTGACCTTCCTGGTGGCTCGCGGAGGGGAGGCGAGAGGATTTGGCCGTGTTCTCCGCGATCCGCTGGGCCGTGTTCGCAAGGTGGTCGAAGAGGCGCTGGCTACGCCCGAGGAACTCGCGATCCAGGAGATCAATTTGGGAGTGTACTGTGTCCGCGAGGCATGGCTGTGGGAGGCCCTGACCCGGATCGGCCCCTCGCCCAAGGGGGAATATTACCTGACGGACCTGGTCGAACTCGCGAGCGAGTCGGGGGCGGGCGCTCAGGCCATTCTCGTGCCGGACCCGGATGAGGGGATCGGGATCAATACCCGTGTCCACTTGGCCCAGGCGGAGGCCGCCTTGAGGCGCCGCACGAATCAGCGATGGATGGAAGCGGGCGTCACCCTGTTCGATCCCGCGACCACCTACATTGGTCCCCGGGTCGACATTGGCGCGGATACGGTCATCCTGCCCAACACGCAACTGGAAGGGGAGACCCGCATTGGACGAGACTGCCGGATCGGGCCGAACACGGTGATCCGGCAAAGCAGCATCGGCAGCGGCTGCCGGATCGAGGCCTCAGTTCTGGAGCAGGCCACCCTTGAGGAGCAGGTCCAGGTAGGGCCCTTTGCTCATCTCCGTTCGGGGGCCCACTTGGCGTCGGGCGTCCACATGGGCAACTTCGGCGAGGTCAAGAACTCCTATCTGGGTCCGCGGACGAAGATGGGACACTTCAGCTACTTGGGGGACGCGAAAGTAGGAGCGGAGGCGAACTTGGGCGCGGGAATGGTCACTTGCAACTTCGATGGCCAGCGAAAGAACCCGACCGAGATCGGTGAGGGGGCTTTCATTGGCAGCGATACGATGTTGGTGGCGCCGATCCGGGTGGGCAAGGGCGCTCGCACCGGGGCCGGCTCGGTGGTCACTCGGGACGTTCCCGATGGCACCTTGGCCGTTGGTGCGCCCGCCCGCCAAATGCGCCGTCTGCAGCCGCGGGAAAAGTGAAGCGGGCTGCGGGCCTGGCCTTGGGTCCAGATCTCTAGGCGGGGCCACCTCGGGAACCGTGCGGTTGCCGCTTTCGAAAGGTCGGCTCCATCACCATCTCGGAATCGCTCAATCCACCCAGGAGGTGGAGCATGAGCCCTGAGGAACGCAGCGAACTCGTTCGGTCCGCCTGCCTGTCCCGGGGGAACGCCTATGCCCCCTACTCGCAGTACGCTGTAGGGGCCGCGTTGCTTTCGGAGTTGGGGACCCTGTATCGGGGAGCGAATGTGGAAAACGCCGCCTATCCCAACGGTTTGTGCGCGGAGCGGGTAGCGCTATTCTCGGCCGTCGCCGCGGGCGAGCGAAAGTTTCGTGGGATGGCGGTCGTAACCCGGGATGGAGGGTTTCCTTGCGGGGCCTGTCGCCAGGCCCTGGCAGAGTTCGGCCTCGGCTTGGAGATTTTGATCGCGGATGAGTCGGAACAGATCCGCTGGGTTGGGCCCTTGTCCGAGTTGCTCCCCCACGTCTTCAGCGCGGACAGCCTGCGGGATTCAGCGGGAGGATCCCCCCGGTAGCCTGGCCAGCCAGGCTAGCTCCGCGGTGTCCAGAGCGCTTGGAAAGCCGGAAACCGGATGAGCCGGGCGGATCGAGAGCGGGTCTATCGGACCGAAGCCATCGTTCTTCGGCGGCGGAACTGGGGGGAGGCCGACCGAATCCTCACGCTCTTCTCTCCCCTGCGGGGCAAGTTCCGCGCCAAAGCGGTTGGGGTTCGCAAGCCCCGATCTCGCAAGGCCGGCCATCTAGAGCCCTTCACGCGGACGATGATCCTGCTCGCCCGAGGTCGCGAACTGGACATCATTACCCAGGCAGAGACGGTGGAGAGCTTTCGGGCGGTGCAGGAGGACTTAATCCGCCTGGCGGCGGCCACGTATGCGGCGGATCTTCTCGACCGGTTCTCGCCGGAGGAAGTTGAAAACCGGGGAGCCTATGACCTTCTGGGCTCAACCTTGGAGGCTCTTTGCCGGGCTCCGGCGGTGGACCCGGTCTTGCGGTATTACGACTTGCACCTTCTGGACGTTCTGGGCTATCGTCCTCAACTGAATTCCTGCACGGTTGGCCAGGAGCGTATTCTTCCTCAGGACCAATTCTTCAGCCCTTTCCGGGGAGGGATCGTTTGCCCAGCCTGCGCCGCCTCGGTCCCAGACGCTCAACCGCTGTCTCTGGGAGCCTTGAGAGTCCTGCGCCATCTCCAGCGGGAGAATCTTGGCGCGGTTGAGAACCTCCGGCTGAGCCCGAAGGTCGCTGCGGAGGTCGAGGGCACCCTCCAGGGCTACATCTTGCAACTGCTGGAACGGCCTTTGAAGTCTCCGCCTTTCCTGCACGAGGTGAGCGGTACGGCTCATCTCCCCTAGCCCCTGCTCAGGCCGCTCCGAAGCGGCTGCGGTTCGCCCTCCGTTGTTATAATCTTGGCTCCATCCCTTGGGCGCAGGGATTCTCGAGCGCCAAGAACCGAAAACAGGCCCCTATGACCACCCCACCCACCTTTCAGCGGGCTATCCTCGATTTGCAGGAATTCTGGGAGCGCCAGGGATGTCTGATCTGGCAGCCTTACTACACCCAGGTCGGAGCCGGCACGATGAACCCGGCCACCTTCCTGAGGGTACTGGGCCCTGAACCCTGGCGGGTCGCCTATGTGGAACCCTCGGTGCGGCCCGCCGATGGTCGCTACGGTGAGAACCCAAACCGCTTGGGCCAGTTTTACCAGTTCCAGGTGATCTTGAAGCCGGACCCTGGCAACCCGCAGGAGATCTTTCTCGATTCGCTGGAGGCCCTAGGGATTTCCCTTAAGGATCACGACGTTCGTTTTGTCGAGGACAATTGGGAGCAGCCGGCCTTGGGGGCCTGGGGACTAGGCTGGGAAGTCTGGCTGGACGGACAGGAAATCACCCAGTTCACCTACTTTCAGCAAGCCGGGGGCATCCCGCTCGAAGTGCCCTCCGTGGAGATTACCTATGGAATGGAGCGCATCCTGATGGCACTCCAGAAGGTCTCCCATTTTCGGGAGATCCGCTGGGTCGATGAGATTTCCTATGGGGACGTCCTCCTGCAAAGCGAGCAGGAGCACAGTCGCTACAATTTTCAGACGGCGGACGTCGAGCGCCTGCGAGCGGCCTATAGGCTGTTCGCGGAGGAGGCCCGCGCGGCGCTGGCCGCGGGCCTCGTGCTCCCGGCCCACGACTATGTGCTCAAGTGCTCCCACGCCTTCAATGTCATGGATGCTCGCGGCTCGGTCGGGGTTACCGAACGGGCCCAGTTCTTTGGACAGATGAGACAGCTGGCCTTGCAGGTGGCCCGCGCGTACCTGGATCAGCGCCAGGCGCTCGGTTTCCCGTTGGCGGCCAAATTCCCTCCCCGGACTCAGGAGCTCCGGGCAAGAGGACGCCTCGGGGTTGCGCCTCCCGTGGAGACCACAAGCCCAGGCCCCGCGCCCTTCCTGCTCGAAATTGGGACGGAGGAGTTGCCTTGCGGCGACCTCGACCGGGCCCTGCAGCAAATTGAAGCATCCTTCCGTCGCCGAGTGCTGGAAGCCCATCGTCTTCCCCACCGCGGCTTGGAGGTTCTGGGTACTCCCCGGCGGCTGGTCGTCCATGTGGACGAAGTGGCTTCTCGCACCGAGGCCACGACGGAGTGGGTCAAGGGGCCCGCGGAAACCGCAGCCTTTGACCCGAAGGGAAAACCGACCACGGCGCTCCTGGGCTGGGCTCGCAAGAACGGAGTGGACGAGGCGGCTCTTGGCCCCGGCCTGGTTCACGAGATTGGGGGCCGGCGGTATGTCGCCCTTCAGGTTGCTGTCGAGGGGGAGAACACAGTCGACTTGCTGGCCGCCCAGCTACCGGTCGTCCTGGGAGAGGTCCGCTTTGACAAGACCATGCGCTGGAACGCAACAGGCGTTCCCTTCTCGCGGCCGATCCGCTGGCTGGTGGCCCTGCTAGGCAGCCGGGTCGTCGAGTTCGAGTTTGCGGGGGTGAAAAGCGGCCGCGTCACACGAGGCCTCAGGAGTTCGGCGACGGAAGAAATCCCGGTGGAGACGGTCCCCTCCTATTTTGAGAGCATGAAAGCCGAGGGGATTGAGCTTTCCGTCAGGAATCGGCGGGCGCAGGTCGAGGGTGAGATTGCCGCGCTTGCCCGGGAGGCGGGAGGCAGGATCCGCGAGGACCCGGAATTGCTGGCGGAAGTCGCCAACTTGGTGGAATCCCCGCATGCCCTGCTCGGCTCGTTTGATCCCGCCTATCTTGACCTGCCCTCAGAGGTTCTGATCTCGGTGATGAAGAGCCACCAGAGGTACTTCCCCGTTGAGAAAGATGAAAACCTCCTGCCGTACTTCGTCACCGTGCGGAACGGGGACGGCCAAGGGGTTGACTTGGTGCGAGAGGGCAATGAGCATGTGTTGCGGGCGCGATTTGCGGACGCCGAGTATTTCATCCGTGAAGACCGCAAGCGTCCCCTGGAGCAGTTCCTTCCTCGCCTGGGCACCCTGACCTTCCAAACCCGCCTGGGATCGATGCTTGAGAAGTCGCGCCGGGTGGAAGCGCTGGTGGAGAGGCTGATCCCCTTGCTCGATCTGGGGCGCGCGCAGGCGGAGGCGGCGCGAAGGGCAGCGCACCTGTGCAAGGCCGACTTGGTGACTCAAATGGTGGTCGAGATGACCTCCCTGCAGGGGGTGATGGGCCAGTACTACGCACTGGACTCGGGGGAGAGCGCCCAAACCGCCCAGGCGATCTACGAACACTACATGCCGCGAAGCGCGGAAGATGAAGTGCCCCAATCGGAGGCCGGCTTGGCGGTGGGATTGGCGGACCGGCTTGATTCGCTGGTCGGCCTTTTCGCTGTGGGCCTGGCCCCCTCCGGAACCAGCGACCCGTTTGCCCTGCGTCGGGCGGCGATCGGGATCGTCCAGATGCTGATCTCGCGCGCGGTTTCCTTCGACTTGCGCCGGGGAATTGATCTGGCGGCAGGTCTCCAGCCCGTCCCGGTGGACCCGGGAGTCCCGGCGGCGGTGCTTGAATTCCTGTTGGGAAGACTGCGGGCCGTTCTAGGGGATAGCGGCGTGCGACATGATGTGGTGGAGGCCGTCGTCGCGGAATGCGGGCACGATCCGCACCAGGCGCACGAGGCAGCTCGCGAGCTTACCGAGTGGACACAGAGATCCGACTGGCCTCAGATCCTGGCGGCCTACGCGCGCTGCGTTCGCATCAGCCGGGATTTCCACGAGAGCTACTCTGTCGAACCGCAGCGGTTTGCCAGCTCGGCCGAAACCGAATTATGGGAGGCCATTCAGCGCCTCGAGTCGGAGGACCGGTTGCAGACGGCGCGTGGGACCTGGACCGTGAATTGCTGGCTGCAAGCCTTTGTTCCGATGGTCGCGACGATTTCGAAGTTCTTTGAGGAGGTGCTGGTCATGGCTGAAGAGGAACCCTTGCGCAGAAACCGCTTGGGTCTCCTGCAGCACATTGCCCGCATGCCCAAAGGATGGGTTGACCTTTCGCGACTTGAGGGCTTTTGAGAGAGCCATCCTTGTGGCGCGGATGGCTGTGCTATACTGAGAAAGCAAGGAGTCCTCTGAGAGCAGGCAATGGCTGGTCGGCGTGACGTCTACGATCAAGCTTTGCGCCAGGGCAACAGTGCGGCTTGGGATCAAAAGTGGGAGCACGCCCTGGCGGCGTATCGTCGAGCCCTGGAAGAATTCCCCGGCGATGCGGTCGCCCTAGAGCATCTGGCTCTGGCCCATGTGCAACTTGGGCAGCTGGATCAGGCACTGGAGATGTACCGTCAATCCGCCAGCGCCGATCCCAAGAACCCTATCCCCCAGGAGAAGATCGCAGAGATCCTCGAGCGGCGAGGGCAGGTCGCTGAGGCCGTTCGTGGATACCTCGCCTCCGCCGACCTGTACCTGGGTCAGCATGAGGCCGACAAGGCGATCGATGATTGGGTGGCGGCCTCTCGCTTGGCGCCCGACAATCTGCTGGCTCGGTCCCGCCTGGCCTTGGCGACGGAACGCACCGGGCGGGTGCGTCAGGCGGTAACCGAGTACTCGGCGCTGGCGGCGATCCTGCAGAAGGGCGGGCAAGGCGAAAAGGCGGCGCAGGCCATCGAACAAGGCTTGCATCTGGCCCCCGGAAACACGGAACTCTTGCGAGCGAAGGTTGCCCTGCAGTCGGGCGAGGCGCTGGTTATTCCGCCGCCAATTCGCCCGCGCGGAACAGCCCCGCTCGTGGCCCCCCAGCCTTCGGTCGCCCCTTCTACGGCCGTCCTGCGCGAAACCAAAGAGGCTGAAGTCCCTGCCACCAATCCGTTGGAACTGGCTGAGCGCCGGGCTGTCACTTTGCTGGCGGATCTCCTCTTCGAGGCCGGGCAGTTGGCGCCCGCTCAGACCCAGGCCGGGTTAGAGGACTACGACACCGACCACAGCCCATCCGCGTCGCGCGATGAGGCATTCCCCTACGTAGCCCAAGCGGTCGACGCCTTCAGCCGCGGAATGACCAAGGAGGCCCAGACGGCACTGGAGCGGGCCCTGCGGGTTGGATTTGATCACCCGGCGGCGCATTTTGCATTGGGGGCCATGCTTCTAGGGGCGGGGGATGCTGTCAGAGCCGTCCCCTCGCTTCAACAGGCGGCGGATCATCCCGCGCTGTCGATTGGGGCCCACTTTGCGCTGGGCCGGGCCTACCGTCAACTGGGGGAGCCTTATCGCTCGGCGCTGCATTTCCTGTCTGCGTTGCAATTGGCCGATATGATGACCGTTCCCGAGGAGCTGCGGGAAACCCTGCAGCGCCAGTATGAAACGTTTCTGGAGGTGGACGAGCAAAGTCAGCCGGCCGCCCAGTGGCAGGAGAGTGCTCAAAGGGTGGAGTCCTTGCTGAGCGGCGCGGAATGGGAGAGCCGACTGCGCCTGGCGCGCGCCCAGCTGGATGCGGAATCGGAAGGCCGCGGGTTGTTGCCTCTGGCCTCGATGCTTGCCATGGGTCGCCCTCAGGCGTTGATCGAGGCGCTGTCCTACGTGGATGCGGCCATGCGTCGCGACCTGCTGAAGACCGCCATGGAACAAGCGCTGCTGGCCCTCGACCAGGGACCGACGTACCTGCCTCTGCACATGAGGATTGCGGAAATCCAGCTCCGAGAGGGGCGGCAGGACGCCGCCATCAGCAAGTTCAGAACGGTGGCGCGTACCTACCGCATGCGCGGCGAGAAGGCCCAGGCGGCGCGAGTCCTGGAGCGAATCCTCCAGCTCAGCCCCATGGATACGGGATGCCGCGCCGAACTGATCGAACTCGCGATCGCCCAGGATGATGTTCGCACAGCGCTTTCGCAGTATCTCGAGCTGGGGGAGATCTACTCCCAGTTGGCGCAACAGGACAAGGCGCGCGAGGCCTATGAGACGGCCTTGACTCTGATCCGCCCCGGCGGCCCCGATACCTCCTGGGAGATTCAACTGCTCTATCGGCTTGGGGATCATTATTTGCAGCGGCTGGACTGGCGCTCCGCGCTCCAGGCCTTCACCCGCTTAATGGAACTCGACTCCTCTGACGAACGGGCGGCGTCTCAAGTCATTGGCCTCTGGCTGAAGATGCGCAAACCGACCGAGGCTCAGGCGGTGCTCGACCAGGTGGCGCAGGAATGGTCCCGGCAGGGACGTCAGGACCAACTGCTGTACTGGCTTGAAGAACTCGTGCGCCTCAATCCTCAGGATCCCACCGTGCGGAAGAAGCTGGCCGAGAGCTATCAGCAGAGGGGGCGGATCCCCGAAGCCATCGCCCAGCTGGATGCTCTGGGGGAGATCCTGATCGACTCCGGCAGAACCCCCGAAGCCATTGAGGTGGTTCGGTCCATCCTGGCGCTGAATGCTCCCGGAGCGGAGGGGTACCGGCGCCTCCTGCAACAACTGGAGTCCGCCTCAGCGGGCACGGCACGAGGTTGAGGAAGTAGGCGGAGAGTGACCCCCTAGCCCCCTTGGGGGTCCGACGCGGGCCTGAGAGCATGTCGTATTTCATCGAGAACGTCCTCTTTCTTTTTCAACGCCTCGACTGGCAGAGCCTGTTGGACATCGGGCTCGTGACCATTGTGTTCTTCGTGATCCTGAGCGCGTTCCGGGGGACCCGGGCGGGGGTTATGCTGCGAGGGGTGGCCATTCTCATCGCTGTGGTGGCCCTGCTCACCAGCCTGGCCCGATTGCCCGCTTTCTCCTGGCTGCTGCGCACGGCTCTTCCCGCCTTGCTGATCGCCCTGCCGGTCGTGTTCGCTCCCGAGATACGCCGACTCCTGGAACGCCTCGGGCGTGCCGGTTTCCCCCGGCGCAGCCCCGCCTTGGAGAAGGTCCCAGCCTACCTGAATCCCGTCATCACCGCGGTGCAGAGACTGGCGGAGCGCCGCCACGGTGCCTTGATCGTGATCGAGGGAGATGTGCCTCTGGGGGATTTTGTCGAAACCGGCGTGCGGATGGATTCGCTGGTGAGCGCCGAGCTGCTGCTGCAGATCTTCTACCCGGGCACCCCCCTGCACGACGGAGCCGTGATCCTGCGCGGGGAACGAATCGTGGCGGCCGGTTGTGTTGTCCCTCTCTCATCCAGCGGCAGTCTTTCGCGCAATCCGGAGCGCAGCATGGGCCTGCGCCACCGCGCCGCTTTGGGAGTGAGCGAAGTGAGCGATGGCATGGCGATCGTGGTGTCCGAAGAGACAGGGATCATCTCCGTGGCCCACAATGGGCGCATGATACGGCGTTTGGATGCCTCCCGCTTGGTCAGCATCCTCCAGGCGTTCGCCGGCTCTCCGAGCCTTCCCTCCTCGGCGGTCGATTGGCTCCGGAGGCGATTGGGGCTCTTCCCGGCGGTCCCCAGGCGGGCTCGCGAGGCGGAGACCGCAAGCTCGGACTCTACGGAAGAAGGAACACCGGGATGAAGCAGGCTTGGGGCTGGCTGGTGGGCAATTTGCCGTCGTTCGTCCTGGCCCTGGTTCTGGCAGTCGTAGTTTGGTTCGCGGCGGTGAGCAGCGCGGATCCCAATGAGACCCGCACCTTGGGCAGCCCAGTCCCGATTCAAATCACTGGGCTGGCGCCGAATCTCATCGCCCATGACCCCTTCCCCCAACAGGCTACGGTTACGCTGCTGGCGCCTCAGTCGGTGTGGACCGAATTGACGTCTGCGAATATTCAGGTTGTGGCCGATCTGTCCGGCCTCGGCCCGGGCGCGCATGAGATCCCCCTGCAGGTCAAGAGCGAGATCCGTCCTGTGCTGGTGGAGAGAATAGACCCTGGCCAGATGGAGGTGGCGCTCGAGCCTCCCGCCAGCAAGACAATGGAAGTGCAGATCCGGCTGAGCGGGATCCCGGCCGCTGGATACTCCCTTGGAACGCCCGTTTACTCGCCTGATTCTGTCGAGGTCAGGGGGGGACAGTCAGAAGTGGAGACGGTAGCCTCGGTGGTCGGCTCGATGGACGTCGGAGGAGTGCGGACAGGGGTGAATCGCCAAGTGGCTTTGCAAGCCCTGAATGCCGCGGGACAGGCGGTTTCCGATGTGACCCTTGATCCCAGCGCCCTGAAGGTTTCCATTTCCGTCCAGCAGCAAGGAGGCTACCGGGATGTGGTCGTCAAGGCCGTGATCCAGGGCCAAGTCGAGAGCGGGTACCGTCTTACCGGGATCTCCGTCTATCCTCCCACGGCGACGCTTTTCTCGGCCGACCCATCCCGAGTCAGCAGCCTGCCTGGCTATATTGAAACGGCGCCCCTGGATATCTCCGGAGCCCATTCCGATGTGTCCAGTTCGCTGGCCCTGCTCCTTCCTGCGGGAGTCAATGCGGTGGGTTCCCCGCTGATCTTTGTCCAGGTCAGCGTCTCGGCGATCCAGGATAGCGAGACCTTCACACGCAATGTGCGCTATCAAGGGCAAGGCGCAGGGCTGGCGGCCGTCCTCTCGCCGTCCACCGTTGATGTGGTTATCTCGGGTCCTGTTCCTCTGCTGAAGGCCCTGACTCCCAGCGATGTGGACGTGTATCTGGACCTCTCTGGGCTGAAGCCAGGGACCTATCAGCTCCAGCCGACCTGCCACGTGCTTTTGGAGGGTTTGCAGATTGAGGCCCTGCTGCCTTCTCAGATCGGGGTCGTCCTCGCTCCGGGTCCGGTCCCCACGCCCTGAGCTCTCCCCTTGCCGTCACTAACCATGTCCAAACCGATCGTGGCCCTGGTGGGCGCCCCGAATGTTGGCAAGTCCACTCTCTTCAACCGACTGGTCGGAGACCGCTTGGCCGTGGTCGACGAGATCCCCGGGACCACCCGGGACCGCCTGATGGCTGAATGCGAATGGGCTGGGACGCGCTTCGACGTTGTGGACACCGGGGGCATCGACCCCACGGCGGGGGTCTCGGGCGCGCCAGCCGGGCAGTCCCGTCCGCTTTCTATCGGCTCGAGCGAGTACGTTGCGCAGATTCGCTTCCAGGCCGTCATGGCCATCCGCGATGCCGATGCTGTTCTTTTTCTTACCGACGCTCTGGCCGGACCAACGGCCGCTGATGAGGAAATCGCAGAGTTGCTTCGGCGCCACCAGCGGGCCGAGGGCGGCCGGAGGGAGCCTCCGGTGCTTCTCGTGATTAACAAGTGCGAGAACGAGGAGCGTCAGCAGGGAATCTACGCGTTTTACCGCCTGGGACTGGGGGACCCCTGCCCTATATCTGCCCTCCATGGCACCGGGGTGGGGGAGTTGTTGGATGCCGTGGTGAAGCTCTTGCCCGTGGGGGAGGCGGAGGATCAAGAGGAGTCGCGGGTGGGAATCGCGATTCTGGGCAAGCCGAATGTCGGCAAGAGCAGCTTGCTGAACCGAATCCTGGGGGAGGAGCGCGCGATTGTCAGCCCGACGCCGGGAACGACCCGCGACGCGGTCGATACCCAGCTTGAAGTTTCCGGGATCGGCGTGACCTTGATCGACACCGCTGGGATTCGACGTCGGGGCAAGATTGAGCCGGGGGTGGAGTACTACAGCGTGCTGCGTGCTCTGAAGGCGATTGAGCGAGCCGATGTGGCTCTGCTCGTTCTGGATGCCGCGGAGGGCGTGACGGCTCAGGATGCCCACATCGCCGGCTTTATTCTGGCGGCGCGCAAGAGCACCGTGGTATTGATCAACAAATGGGATCTGCTTCGAAAGGAACCGGGCGTTGCCGAGGCGTATACGGCCCAAGTCCGCAGCGCCCTAAACTTCATGGACTACGTCCCGGTCCTGTTCATATCGGCCCTCACCGGCCAGAGGGTGGAGGAGGTCCTTCCTCTCGCCCTGCGGGTGCAGGAGGAGCGCTTGGTTCGAATTCCCACTGCGGAGCTCAACCGCCTCCTGCGCGAGGCGACCCAGAAACATGCTCCCCCGGCGCGCGCGGGCCGAAAGCTGAAGATCTACTATGCGGCTCAAGTGCGAACGGATCCTCCGACCTTCCTCATTCACGTCAACGATCCCGATCTGGTCCACTTCACGTATCGAAGGTTCCTGGAAAATGAGATCCGCCGGACCTACGGCTTCCTGGGCACGCCGCTACAGATCTCCTTTCGGAGGCGGCGCTAGGCAGAGATCTTGCCCGCGCCTCCCTCCCGTCTTATAATCCTGCGACACTTGAGGGCCGAAGGGTCTTGGGGAGAGATGGTTGGACACAACCCCGGTCGACTCCGAAACCGTGGAACCGCTTGCTGGGCACGGCCGAACCCGAACGATCCTGTGGGAGTTCCTTCAGACCGCGGCCCTGGCTCTGCTGGTGTTTCTGGTCGTCAATCTGACCACAGCGCGAGTCCGTGTCAGTGGATCGAGCATGCGACCGACGCTGGAGGGCGGCGAGTACATTATTGTGAGCCGGCTGGCCTACCGCCTCGGAAAGCCACAGCGCGGAGACATTGTGGTTTTTCAATCCCCCGACCCGTCGACCAGCGAGGACCTCATCAAGCGGGTTGTTGGGCTGCCCGGGGACACCGTGAAGTTTGTCCACGGCCGCGTTTGGCTGAACGGCGCCTTTCTCGATGAGCCTTATGCGGTCGGACTGACCAGCTCGGACCAGACTTGGCAGATCGGCCCCAATCAACTCTTTGTGCTGGGAGACAACCGCGCCTTCTCCCGGGACTCGCACAATTTCGGGCCGGTTCCCATGAGGGACTTGGTCGGAAAGGCCTGGCTCATTTACTGGCCTCCTTCCGAGTGGGGAACCGCGGATCATCGTGCCGGACAGGCAAGCACGCCGGCGGAGGCCTTCCAGGAGTGGCCAGGGGAGGCCCTGTTCGCAGGCAGAGGGTGGAGGCCAGTGTCGACGGCCTCCTGGCCGGAGGGGTAAGATCGGATCTTGAGGTCTTGGTTTCTGCGGGGCCTGTGAAGCGCAAAGGAGTATGATCAGCATCCGGGAGCCCGAGACGGGAATAATGGTATGCCAGTGACCGAGGGGAACAGCATGGACGACCAATCGCATGCCGTCGAAACATGTCCCGAGTGCCAGGTAGGCACTCTTCAGCCCCAAGCCGTTCCATACTTCGCGTATCTGGATGGCCGATTGATTACTGTTCCGGATTTTCCCGCTTGGGTTTGTGACGTCTGCCACCACTGCGAATATGATGAGGCCGCGCTGGACGATCTGCAGTCTGTGCTTGGGCCTAAAGCCACACTGCCGGAAGACAGCAATCGCAGGCGACGCCTGACCCAAGACGAATTCCCCAGCCAGCTGATTCATCTCCACCGAGGGCGGCCGGCCTAGGTTTCCCCAGTCGAGTTTCCCTAGCGGCAAAAGAATCTCCGCCGGGGCGCCCCGTGCCGAGGGATGCGCTCCCCGAGGTTCGTCTCGCGGCTGGGTGGAGGCGATCGAAACTGGTCTGGGCTAGCGCTCTTTTCTTAGGAGATCCTCGAGACAGCCCGAATCGCCGATCGGGCTTTGCGGCCCAGACCATGGACCGCCGGGAAGCAGCCTCTGGAGGCTCGCCGGCCCGGGAATACAGGAGAGACCTCCTTTTCTTTCCTCGTGGGCCGATATGAGCCGTTCGCTAACTGGGGAAGTCCTGGAGGGAGTCGTTGAGGCGCTGGCCTACGGCGGCGACGCCATTATGCGGGCGCCGGACGGCCGCAAAGTCTTCGTGCCTTTTGCCTTCTTGGGCGAGAAGGTGACGGTTGCGGTGGTGGAGGAGCATAGCGGTTTCCTGCGCGCGCGACTCCTGGCGGTCCGGACACCTTCTTCCTCCCGGGTGGAACCGCGTTGTCGGCATTTTGGAGTCTGCGGAGGTTGCCATTACCAGCATCTCTCCTATGATTCTCAACTGGAGGCCAAGCGCTCGATCCTGATGGACCTGCTAGAGCACCTCGGGGGACTTCGGGACCCCTTCGTAAGGCCGCCTCTTCCGTCCCTGGAACAGTGGAACTATCGCAACTATGCCCGGTTTGCCCTGAGCCCGGAGGGGCGATTGGGCTACTTCGTGCGCGGGTCAAAGCAGGTTCTCCCAATTGAAGAGTGCTATTTGCCGATTCCTCCGCTGGATACTCTCTGGAGGGATCTTGTCCTGGAGCCCTCCCTGCCGCTGAATCAAATCGGGTTGCGGGTCGGCTCAGAGGGCGAAGTGTTGCTCATTCTGGAGAGCCCCACCGGGGAGATTCCGGAACTGGAGGTCGAGGCAGCGGTATCGATCTCGGCTCTCACCCCGGCGGGATCTCAAGCGCTGGTCGGAGACTCCGTCATCGGCTTTGAGGTGCTGGGGCGCCCTTTCCGTGTTTCGCCCGCCAGCTTTTTTCAGGCCAACACGGGGATGATTCCGTCTTTGGTCGGGGAAGTGCTGAGGACAGCCCGGCCGGAGCCGCAGCAGGTCGCCCTGGATTTGTATTCTGGGGTCGGGTTGTTCAGCGCGTTCCTGGCCAGCAGGTTCCGCCGAGTTATTGCGATTGAGTCCAACCCGCAGGCCGTCTCCGACTTCCAAGTGAATCTCGCAGACTTCGACAATATCGAGCTGTATCAGGCCCAGGTCGGGCAAGTGCTTTTGGATCTGGACGTGCGTCCGGATTTCGTGGTCGCCGATCCTCCCCGCAGAGGGCTGGAGGGCAACGCCCTGCGGGGATTGCTGCGGATGCAATCTCCCCGTCTCGCCTATCTCTCCTGTGACCCGGCGACCCTGGCCCGAGATGCCCGCCTCTTGAGCCGGGGAGGCTATCGCTTGGAAAGCGTCCTGCCGATCGATCTCTTTCCACAAACTTATCATATGGAGAGCTTGAGCCTTTGGCGGTGGGAGGAATCCTCGGACGGGGGCGAGTCCGCTGAAGGCATGAGGAAGGTATGAAGAAAAGCGAGGAAGTTGAATTCGCCTGTCGCATCGCTCAGCGCGCGGCACGCATCCTGTGCGAGGGTTTTGGGGGTCGGGTTCCCGCCGAGCACAAAGGTCTGTTCGACCTGGTGACCGAATACGACCGACGCTCGGAGGCCCTGATTCTCCGGGAAATCCAGGAGGCCTTCCCACAGGACCGTGTCTTGGCCGAGGAGAGTGGTGCCAGCGGGGCTGCCGGCGAACGAATTTGGTATGTCGACCCCCTGGATGGGACGACCAACTATGCCCATGGCTTTCCAGTCTTTGCGGTGTCCATTGCGCTGGCGGATCGGGAGGGGTTGCGGCTGGGAGTCGTATATGACCCAACGCGGTCCGAGGTTTTCTGGGGAGAGCGCGGGCGAGGGGCCTTCCTGAATGAGGAGCGCCTGAGGGTGGCCGATGCGGCGGAGCTGCGGGAAAGCCTGCTGGTTACGGGATTCCCCTATGATGTTTGGTCCAACCCGGTGAACAATCTCGACAACTATGCGAAGTTCGCGGTTCGCAGCCAGGGGGTGCGGCGGCTGGGATCGGCCGCTCTGGACCTGGCCTATGTGGCGGCCGGCCGCCTGGATGGGTTTTGGGAGCTGCGCCTGAGCCCGTGGGATCTTGCCGCCGGGTCGCTTCTGGTTCAGGAGGCGGGGGGAGAAGTCACTGACGTCGATGGAGGCCCCTTGCGGCTCACGGATTTTTCCTCCGTCCTCGCCGCCAACCGCCAGTTACATCCCCGCATTCTGGAGGTTCTGCGGCTCCCGCCGGGGTCTTGAGCTCCGGAGGGGCCAAGAGGCCCTCCTCAGCCCGCCGTTATCTTGCCGTCGGGGGAGAGAGTTTTCTTTTGGGACTCTTTCCTCATCACCTGCTCCAAACGTTGCAGGTCGAGGCGCGAGGTCAGGTCCAGGCTGAGAGGGGTTACCGCAACCTTGCGCTCAACGCGCAAGACGTACACGTCGGAATCCGTTTCTATGTTCGGGTCCAGAACGGTGGAATATCCCAGTTGGGTTGGCAGATCCAACCTCTGGCGTTCGGGACGCTGGGGGACATAGTAACGGGTGCGCGAGAGCCGGGCGAGTTTCCATGGGGTCTTCGGCGTCGCGCCTGCGGGGACCTCGACCTTGAGCAGATCCAGGTCCGGCCAGCTCAGTCCAGTGAGCATCTTGTCCGCGAAGTAAGCGCTGAAGTAGGCGGCGGCGTCGAAGTCGATCTCTTCGGAGTAAGTCAGATTGTATCGGCTTTCGGTCTGCAAGGAGATGGCCAGGGCGGGGATCCCGTGAGCTGCGCCCTCCAGCGCGGCGCCAATGGTCCCGGAGACCGTCACGCCCGAGCCTACGTTCTCCCCGTAGTTGATGCCCGCCACAACCAGGTCGGGCGCATCTTCCAGAAGCTCGAGCAGCGCAAGCTCGACCGCCTGGGCCGGAGTACCCCCGATGGCATAGACCTTCCATCGCCTCTCGCCGACCTGAGCCCATTCCTCCCGAATGACTCCAGGCGACCCAGGCGGCATGCTCCGGCCAGCGCCGGACGATTGAGCCTCCGGCGCCGCGACGGTCACGAACCCCAGCTCGGATAGTGCCCGGGCCGCAGACCAAAGACCCGGCGAGCGGATGCCATCGTCATTGGTCAGGAGGATTTGTTTCTTTTCCGTCATCAGGAAGCTTTCGAACGGTGAGTTTCAATCCCTGGACCCCAAGAATCTCCACCTTTTCCCCGACCCCAATGTGCTCGGTGGGAGTTGCAGCGGTCGCCGACCAGAGCTCTCCGCCCGCCTGAACCATGCCCTGGGGCGCGAGTTCCACGGTCACGCGCCCGACCCGGCCGACCACCGTCTCCCCTCCCATCATCGTAGGGCGTTGCTGGGCGCGTACGATCAAGGTGACAATTCCCACGAAGACCGCCGCGATGGCAGCCCCGGTGACTACCACCAGAGGCACGGACACTCTCTGGAATGATGGGGTCCCGGGCGAGTTAAACAGGATCAGTGAGCCCGCGATGAAGGAAGCCAGCCCGACGACGGTGAGCGCCCCATGGGTGGCGGCCTTGATGTCGACGATGAAGAGCACAAAGGCCAACAGGATGAAAACCAGGCCGAACCAATTGACCGAAAGCACACCCAGCCCGTAAAAGGCCAGGGCGAGCAGAACCACGCCGGCAAATCCCGCCACCCATCCCGTCGGGTGAGAGATCTCAATGAGCAAGGCCCCCGCCCCGACGGCCAGAAGAATGAAGACGATGTTGGGGTCGGTCAGGACCTGGAGCAACTCCTCAAGGGCATTGGCGGGGACCTCCTCCACTGGAGCGCCGGAGGTTTGCAAGGTGACTGACTTCGTCGCGGTGCGGACGGTGCGCCCGTTGAGTTGCTTGAGCAGGTCTTGGCGATTGCTGGCGACGATATCGATCATTCCGGCCTGCAGGGCTTCGCTTGCCGAGGCGGATTTGGCTTCATCGATCGTGCTGTCGATGAGGTTCAGTGCCGTCGGCGGGCGTCCCGACGCCAGAGAGCGGGCCAGCGCCTTGAGCATGCTCTTGGTTTTGGCCTGCTCCGTCGCTCCCAAGTCCTCTCCTTCTGCACCGACCGGGCTGGCCGCACCAATGGCCGTGTCCGGAGCCATTGCGGCCAAGCCGCCCGCCAGAGTGATCACGGTTCCGGCGCTGGCAGCCATGGCTCCCTGGGGAGCCACATAGACCACGATCGGGACGGTGCTGGCGCGCATGGCCTCGACGATGTCCTGCATGCTGCCGATGTCGCCTCCGGGGGTATCCAGCTGTACGACGAGCAGCATCGCCCCCTGGTCCTCCGCCAGGTGGATTCCCCGCTGAATGTAGGTCGACATTGCAGGGGTGATCGCGCCCTCGGCGTCCAGCCAGAGGATGCTCTGATTCGCAGTTTGCCGGGGGCCGGCGGCTACGAGCAGCAAGCCGAGGCTCAGGATGGCGATTCGAATGCCGCGCATGGGTTGCACCTCAGGAGAATTATAACCTGAGCTTCTCCCCTTTCGATATAATGATTGGGTTGACCCGTAAAGAAAGGGGATTCCGATGGGTGACTCCGCTTCCTTCGATTACGATGTGATCGTTCTGGGGGCCGGGCCGGGCGGGTATGTCTGCGCCATTCGGGCCTCGCAGTTGGGCCTGAAGACCGCCATTGTCGACCGGGAATGGCTCGGGGGTGTGTGTCTGAACATTGGATGCATCCCTTCGAAGGCCCTGTTGAAAAACGCCGAGGTGATTCGGACTCTGCTTCAAAGCGGTCCGGAGTTCGGCTTCGAGGTCGAGCAACCCAAGGTGGACTACGCGGCCGCGGTCAAGCGATCCCGGCAGGTTTCGACCAGGCTGGTGAAGGGGGTCGAATTCCTCATGCGCAAGAACAAGATCGACGTGCGCCTGGGGGTCGGCCGCTTGGCCGCGCCGGATCGGCTGGAACTGAACGAGGCCAGCGGCCAAGTGACCAGCCTCAGAAGCCGCAACATCGTCCTGGCGACCGGTGCCCGGGCGGCGCTCCTCCCCGGGATGGAGGTGGATGGGAAGAAAATTCTCACATATCGGGAAGCGATCCTGCAGGAAAAGCTGCCCTCCTCAGTAACGATCGTAGGGGCCGGACCCATCGGCTTAGAATTTGCAACCCTTTGGAATTCCTACGGGGCCAAGGTCACCCTGCTTGAGATGCTTCCCCGCATCGCTCCGCTGGAGGATGAGGAAGTCAGCGCCGAGCTCGCCAAGGCGTTCAAGCGATCCGGAATCGAACTGCGCACCGGGACCCGCGTGGAGGGGATCGAAACCGGGGGGGAAAAAGTCCGCCTGCGGGTGAGTGCGGAAGGCAAGACCGAAGAACTAGAGGCGGACCAGGTCTTGGTGGCGACGGGGTTCCGGCCCAACAGTGGCGATCTCGGTCTGGAGGCCCAGGGAGTGAAGCTCGAAAAGGGCCGGGTCGAGGTCGACGAACGTCTGTCGACCAACGTGCCGGGTATTTGGGCCATTGGGGACGTGACGGGTCGCCTGATGCTGGCGCATGTGGCCTCGGCCATGGGGATCGTCTGTGCCGAAAACATGGCCGGAGCCGTTTCCAGCACCCTCAACTATGAAATGATGCCCCGCGGGATCTTCTCTCACCCCCAGGTCGCCTCCTTCGGTTTGACCGAGGCCCAGGCGCGGGAACGGGGTTATGAGGTCAGAATTGGCCGCTTCCCCTTCCAGGCCAATGGCAAGGCTCTGGGCCTGGGGGATTCGGCCGGGTTTGTAAAGATCGTTTCGGAGGCACGGTACGGGGAGATCCTGGGAGCCCATCTGGTCGGTGCGGAGGTCACCGAACTGTTGCCAGAGCTGACACTTGCCCAGGAGATGGAACTGACGGCGGAGCAGATCGCCCGCAATGTGCATCTTCATCCCACCTTGAGCGAGGCCCTCATGGAGGCCGCGCATGGCTTGGCGGGAGGGTATATCAATCTTTGAGGGCGAAGGCGAGCCCGCGGTAGCCTCGCCCGGATCGGAAATCGGAGCCGATGAAGCAGAGTGATGTCTCTTGGGCTTGGGGCCGCTGATTCCCTGACCGCTCGGGATCTCCGCGGAGGGGCAAGGGAGGAATTGCAGAGAGCTTGCTTGTCACCGAGCGCCCTCCTGGGTACACTTGAGGCCGTTCAGGTCAGCCTGAGACCCTCCGATTTCGCGAGCGGGCGGTAGACTGAGGCGGAATAGGGGGGATACATGCGACGCCAGGTGAGAGCGGTGGCAGAGACAGCGGTGGAAAGCTTGGGTCGGCTTTTCGGGTACGTCATGTTCTGGAATTCCGTCGAGGCCCTGGGGGCCTCAGTAGCGGTTCCCGGCAACCTGAGGCAAGCACGCTAGGCCTCGCCAATCGCTGTCCAGGAGTCTCCGATGATCACCGTCGAAAAAATCGATACTCAATCCCGGGCCCAGGTGCGGCGTTTTGTTCGCTTCCCGTTCTGGCTGTACGCCAATCACCCGCAGTGGGTTCCCCCTCTGCTGATGGACTCGGAGATGCAGCTCAATCGGCAAAAGCACCCCTTCTTCGAGCACTCGGACGGCGATTTCTTTATCGCGGTCCGGGACGGCCGGGATGTGGGGCGCATCGCCGCGTTGGAGAACCGCCCTTACAACCGCTATCATGATACGCATGAGGTTCAGTTCTATTTCTTTGATTGCTTGGACGATCTGGAGGTGGCCAGCGCCTTGTTCAACCGGGTGTTCGAGTGGGCTCACGAGCGAGGCCTTGATGAGGTAGTGGGTCCCAAGGGCCTGAGCCCCTTTGACGGCTACGGGATCCAGGTGGAAGGGACCGACCGCCGCCAGATGATGACCATGATGAACTACAACTATCCCTACTATTCTCATCTGGTGGAAAGCCTGGGATTTGGCAAGGTCGTGGATTTCGTTTCCTGCTATATCGACCCTGTGACGTTTCATCTTCCGGAGCGAGTTCGGCGCGTTGCGGAGTGGGTGGAGAAACGGGGAACCCTGAAGGTGGTGCGCTTTCGCAATAAGCGCGACTTGGTTTCGTGGGCGGGAAAGATCGGGGAGGCCTACAACAAGACCTTTGTCAAGAATTGGGAGTATTACCCGCTCACGGAACGCGAGATCAAGTTTGTGGTCGACCAACTGATGGTCGTCGCCGACCACCGCTTGATCAAGATCATCACCCATGAGGACGAGGTGGTCGGTTTTCTGTTCGCCTTCCCGGATTTGTCTGCGGCATTGCAGCGGGCGCATGGTCACTTGCTGCCTTTTGGCCTGCCGGACCTACTCCTGGAAATGCGTCGGACCAAGTGGATTTCTCTGAACGGGGTCGGGATGCTGCCCGAGTTCCAGGGGATCGGCGGCAATGCGCTCATGTACTTAGAGATGGAGAAGACTATTGGAGGCTTCCACTTTCATGATGCGGAGCTGACCCAAGTTGCCGAATCGGCCCGGCAGATGCGCCACGATCTGGAAAACCTGGGGTCGCGCCCCTACAAGAATCATCGGGTCTACGGGAGGAAGATCTAGCTTGCGAGGCCGGGCGGTTCCCCTCTCGGGGTTTCCGCGGCGCCTTCCGGGTCAAGCCGCGGGGAGCCGCGTGGGAGGGGAAGTATCGGCTTGCAAATGTCCGCCGTTTGTGTATACTAGGGCGCAGACAGGTCTTTGGGTGCCCCCCTCACCCGAAGACCTGTCTGCTTGTGGCCAGGCCCCCTCTGCGTCCCATTGAGGGGACAGAGCGGAGGCCTGGCGGCCCCGATTGCTCAGGTATGGAGGACGGTGTAGCATTGGAACCCATGCGGATTCTTGTCATCTCGGACATTCACGGGAACCTGCCCGCTTTGGAAACCGTTTTGGCTGAGGCGGGCCCAATCGATCAAGTGTGGTGCCTGGGAGACCTGATCGGCTACGGTCCTTACCCGAACGAGGTGGTGGATCGAATTCGCACCCTTCCAGGCCTGCTGTGTCTGGTCGGGAATCACGACAAGGCCGGCCTCGGCCAAATCGGTCTCGAGGCCTTCAACCACGAGGCGAGAGAGGCACTCGAGTGGACCCAAGGGTGCCTGAGCGAATCCTCACGGGCCTTCCTCAGTTCCCTTCCCGAGAAGCTGACCGAGGGAGACTTCACCCTGGCCCACGGCAGTCCTCGGCGCCCGGTGTGGGAATACCTTCTCGACACGGAGCGGGCCCGTGCCTCGTTTGGCTTTTTTGGGACGCCCTATTGCCTGGTCGGACATAGTCATGTTGCCCTCGCCTTCCGGCTTTCCGCCGAAGGGCGTTGCGTCCTGCACCTGCCTCCACAAGGCAGCTCCTTGGGCCTGGGCGAGGAGCGCATGATCCTCAATCCCGGTTCCGTGGGCCAGCCCAGGGATCAGGATCCCCGGGCCTCTTATGCCCTCTTGGATACTGACAAGAAGCTCTGGGAATGGCACCGGGTGGTCTATGATGTGAAAAGGGTCCAGGAGCAGATGCGATCCGTGGGGCTCCCCGCTCGCCTGGCCCTCCGGCTGACCGAGGGCTGGTAGTTTCCGCCGCAGGTTCATCACCGGGTTTTTTTCCTCGCCGCGCACGGAACCTCCAGGCCGTTTCTGTCGTCTCACCTTCAGGACCCCCACGAGGCCCCTCACAAAGGAGGAGAAATGAAACGGTCTCTACTCGCGTTCGCCGCCCTTGGTCTCATTCTCGGGGCCTGCGCCCCCGCCCCCCAGGCCGTTCCGACGGCTCTGATGGAGAGCTCCGCCGTTGCAGCCCCAGCCGGCCAGAATGGTCCGGAGGTGCCTGCACCGGCCCCGGCTCCCAGCTTCAGCGCCAGCGGAGGTGCGGCCGTAGGAACAGGAACCTCCTCCGTAGCGGATCGGGTGGTGGTGAAAACAGCATCCCGCACGATCGTGGTCAATGATCCGGCGGAAGCAGCGCAGCAAATCGCCCAGCTGGCGCAGGGCATGGGCGGATTCGTCGTTTCCATGGATCTCACCCAGGTCACTTACGCAGGGGTTGACAAACCGCTAAACGAAGGGAACATCTCGGTTCGGATCCCTGCCAGCCGCTTGGATGAGGCCCTGCGGAAAATTGAGGCGCTGGCGGTCGAGGTACGCCAGCGCGAGGAAACCGGGGAGGATGCCACTGCCCAGTACACCGATCTGCAGGCCCGCTTGAAGAACCTTCAGGCTGCCGAAGCTCAGCTGCGCCAGATCATGGCCTCCGCGACCAAGACCCAAGATGTGCTAGCTGTCTATAACCAGCTGGTTCAGGTGCAGGGCGAGATCGAATCGCTGCAGGGCCAGATCCGCTACCTGGACGAGACCTCTACCTTCGCACTGGTCACGGTGCAGTTGGAACCCTTCGTCCCGAGCCAGCCTCTTCAGATCGGTGGATGGCATCCGAACGGCACGGCGCGTGAGGCGCTACAGGCCTTAGTGATCGGTTTGCAGAGGCTGGGCGATGCGATCATTTGGGCGGGAATTTGCGGCCTGCCGGCGCTGATCCTGCTGGCCATCCCGGCTTCCCTCATCGCCTGGGTGGTGCGCAGGCAGCTCAAGCGCAGTAAGCGACCATCCGCGAGTTGAGGTCCCGCAAGATGGGGCGGGGGCCCGCGCTCGACATGCTCGAAGCGGGCCCCCGGTTCTTGGAGAGCTCGCGGCAGGACGAGCGGTGGCAGGAAATCGCCTCCCGGTCCACCCCGTTCAATCCCCAATCCACTCCACGATCGTGGCCTCGCCCTGTCCCACTCCGACGCACAGGGTCGCCAGGCCGAAGTAAGGCCGCTTTTCGTTCGGCGCACGTCGGCGCATTTCGTGGGCCAAAGTAGTCAGGAGGCGTGCTCCGGAGCATCCCAGAGGGTGCCCCAGAGCGATGGCGCCTCCGTTCACATTGGTGATCTCGTGACGGAACCCCAGATCCTCCATCACGGCAAGGGATTGCACGGCGAAGGCCTCATTCAGCTCAATCAGCCCGATTTGATCCAAGCCAATCCCGGCGCGGGCCAGCGCTTTGCGCGTGGCGGGCACCGGGCCCAGGCCCATCACACGGGGCTCAACCCCGGCGGCGGCCGAGGCCACGATGCGCAGAAGCGGCTTGACCCCGAGGGATTGGGCGCGGTCATCACTCATCAGAAGAAGCACAGCCGCCCCATCGTTAATCCCCGAGGAGTTCCCCGCCGTCACAGTCCCCCCCGGCCGGAAGGCAGGCTTGAGTTTGGCGAGTGTCTCCAGGGAACTATCCCGACGGGGGTGCTCGTCGGTCGTAGCCGTGGTTGGGCCCTCTTTGGAAGGCGGCAGGGGAACCGGGACAATCTCTTCTGCAAAGAGGCCGTTGTCGATTGCGGCCACGGCGCGACGGTGGCTCTCCAGGGCAAAGGCATCTTGCTTCTGCCGGGTAAGATGGGGCCGCTCTGCGGCGATGTTCTCAGCGGTTTCGCCCATCGACTCGGTGCCGTACATTTCTTTCATCCTGGGATGGGGATAGCGCCACCCCAGGGTCGTGTCCCACATGGTGACATTGCCCCAAGGGTAAGGCCGATCGGCTTTCGGAACGGACCAGGGTGCCCGCGACATGCTTTCGACCCCTCCGGCCACGTAGACTTTGCCCTCCCCCGCCTTGATGGCTCGGGCCGCGGCATTGACCGCCGCGAGGCCGGAAGCACACAGGCGGTTAAAGGTCACGGCAGCCACCTGAACCGGGTATCCCGCCAGGAGCAAGGCCATGCGGGCGATATTGCGATTGTCCTCCCCCGCCTGATTGGCGCAGCCGAGGTAGACCTCTTCGATCATTCCGGGATCCACAGCGGCTCGACGGATGACCTCACTGAGGACCAGTGCGGCCAAGTCGTCGGGGCGGACATCTCGCAGGAGGCCGCCATGGCGGCCGAGCGGGGTGCGCACAGATTCGACAATCACCGCATCGGGCATGAACCCCTTCCGTTTCTATCCGCGGGCGCTGTGCTCGCGGGGAATAGTGACCGCGGCCACGCCCTGGGCCGAATCATTATAGCTTGGAGCTCCGGTGCGACAGGGATCCGGATGGCCCACCCGCAACTCTTATCGCCCCGAATATCCAAAGGGATGACTGTGGTGCCATTCCCAGGCGCTGGCGATGATCTCTTCGATAGAGGGATGGCGGGGTTGCCAGCCTAGCTCCTGGCGCGCTCTTTCTGCGGAGGCAACCAAGCGAGGCGCATCACCTGGCCGGCGGGGACAGTCCACGGACGGGATGGCGTGTCCTGTGACCCGGCGCGCGGCTTGCACGACCTCTCGCACGGAGTATCCCTGGCCATTCCCCAGGTTATAGACGAGTTCGGTTTCCCTTGCCAAGGCGTTGAGCGCAAGCAGGTGGGCGGAAACCAGATCCTCAATATGAATGTAGTCTCGGATGGCTGTGCCGTCCGGCGTCGGGTAGTCGGCGCCGAATACCTGGGCGTTCTCGCTCTGGCCCAGAGCCACCCGCAGGACCAGGGGGATCAGGTGACTCTCTCCGGGGTGATCTTCGCCTCGGCCGGGAAGCGCACCGGCCGCATTGAAGTAGCGCAGAGCCGCATAGTGCAGCTCCTGCGTTCGCGAGTACCACTGCAGGATCTGCTCGGTCATCAGTTTGCTCTGTCCATAAACGTTGCTCGGACCGAGCAGGGAATCCTCGCGCAAAGGTGCGTCGCTCGAGGCGTAGACGGCGGCCGTCGACGAGAAGACGAGGCGGCGGATTCCGGCATGGCAGGCCGCCTCAATCAGATGGAGGGAGTTGCCCACGTTGTTGGCGAAATACTTGCCCGGCTGGCGCATGCTCTCGCCGGCTTCGATGGAACCCGCAAAGTGCATGACCCCATCGAACTGGCCCTCCTGAAGGAGAAGCTGGAGCTTTTCCACTTCCTCCAGGTTGCCTCGCACCAAGCGGGCACCTCGAGGCACGGCGGCCTCATGCCCGGTGATCAGAGCGTCGTAGACGGTCACTTGGTGGCCGGCTTCGACCAGCAACTGGGCACAGGCCGACCCGATGTACCCTGCGCCCCCCGTGAGAAAGATGCGCATGTATGCTCCCCTGTGGGCCCAAGGCACGGAGGAAGCCAAAGCCTCCCGGCCCTAGGGCTTGAGATTATCCCGATCCGGAAGGATCGTCAAAGGTGCGGTCCTGCCGTCCAGGCGCTTCAAGCCCACCTCATCGAACATTACCAGAACCTCTTCGTCCTCGCCCCGGATCCGGGATTCGATGACCAATCCAGGGCCGAATTGTGCATGCTGAACCCGCAGGCCCGAATGGAAACGCGGCTCCATGCTTGTCCCGGAGCTTCTGTCCTGCCTCCCCTGCTCCGGGCTCCATTCCCACATTCGCTGCTGCTCCTGAAAAGCCCGATGGCTGTGCCCGCCGAGACCTCCCGCTGTGCTCTCCAGAAGAGAGGCGGGAATATCCCGCAGAAAGCGGGAGGGGTCTGACACTCCTCCCTCTCCATACGTGGTCCGACGAAAGGCGCGGACCAGAAAGAGGCGATCCCTCGCGCGCGTGATCCCAACGTAGAAGAGACGGCGCTCCTCCTCCATGGCCTCGGGGTCTTCCAGGGAGCGGCTGTGAGGCAAAAGCCCCTCATCCAATCCCGTAATCAAGACTACCCGGAACTCAAGTCCCTTGGCCGCGTGCAGGGTGAGCAACGTGGGGGCATCCTGGGTCTCCACCAGAGTGTCTTGATCCGAGACCAATGCGATCTCCTCCAGGAAGCGTTCCAGAGGTTGGTCCTGGAACTCTTGCGAGACGGCGATCAGCTCGCGGATGTTCTCCCAGCGATCCTGTCCTTCCGGGGTCCCATCCTCCAGGTATTCGCGGAAGCCCGTATCGCGAAGGACCTGCTCGAGAATCTCGTAGGGACCGGCCTGCTGGCGCCTTTCCCTCCACCTTCGCAGCAGCCCTCCCACTTCAATCAGCGCGTTCGCGGTCCGGCCTCGAAAGACGCTGGCAAAGGCAGAGGTGTCACGCTTCTCTTCGAGATCGATGAGGACTTCTGCTGCGGGAAGGCCAGCGCTGGAGGAGGTCTGCAGAAGCAAGGCTAGGCTTCTCTCCCCCAGTCCCCGCGGGGGGACATTGAGGATGCGCCCCAGGCTGACGCGGTCGGCCGGGTCACAAATCAGGCGCAAGTAGGCCAGGACGTCTTTGATCTCGCGGCGACCGTAGAAACGCTGGGCTCCTACCAGTCGGTAGGGGAGATTGGCTCGCAGGAATGCCTCCTCGAGGACGCGAGACTGGGCATTGGTTCGATACATAACCGCGCAGTCTCCGGGCCGCAGCCCATCCAGCCCCCCGCCACTGGCTCCCTGGGCTACCAGGGTCGCAATGGTGTCCACGACGAACTGAGCCTCTTCTTCCTCGTCGTAGGCCTCATGCAGGACAATTGGCCTCCCCGGTCCCCGCCGAGTGAACAGGTTCTTGTCTACCCGGTTAGAGTTGCGTCGAATGACCCCCATGGCCGCGTCCAGGACCGTCTGGGTGGAGCGGTAGTTCTCCTCCAGGAGGATGAGCTGGGCCTCAGGGAAGTCTTCCAGAAAGCGCTGGACGTTTCGATAATCGGCGCCCCTCCAGCGGTAGATCGACTGATCGGCATCGCCCACGGCAAAAAGGTTGCGGTGCCGGGCCGCCAGCAGGCGGGCCAGCTGGTACTGGGCTGCATTGGTGTCCTGGAATTCGTCTACGAGAACGTGCTGGTAGCGGTCTTGGAATTGCTGCTGGATCTCAATGTGTTCCGTCAAGAGACGCACGGCCAGGAGCAAGAGGTCATCAAAGTCCACGGCGTGATTGGCTCGCAGGAGATCTTCATATCGCCGATAGACGCCCGTCGCAGCTTTCTCCCAGGCCGATCCCTCCTCGAACGCCTCCGGACCCCGCATGTTGTTCTTGGCGCGGGAGATCGAATCCAGCAGGGCAGCTGGGTGGTACTGTTTTGGATTCAGATTCTCCTCCAGGACAGCCTCTCGAACGAGTTTCTCTTGATCCTCTTCGTCGTAGATCACAAAATCCTCGGGCAGTCCAACCCGGGCTGCCTCGCGGCGCAGCCAGCGAGCACACAGGGAATGGAAGGTTCCCAGGCTCAAGCGTCTCGGCTCGAGCGGGCTTCTCTGAGAACCGGGGACCGAGACCTCGGGTCCGCGGGCCAGCAACGAGTCGACCCGAGCGCGCATCTCGCGGGCCGCCTTGTTGGTAAACGTGACTGCCAGAATGCGGTCCGAACCTGTGGATTGCGCGGAGGCCAGGTAGGCGAAGCGGTAGGCTAGGACGCGCGTCTTCCCCGATCCGGGACCTGCGACGACAAGGGCCGGGCCTTCGCCGTGCGTCACCGCCAGGCGCTGCTGAGGATTCAGTTCCGAAAGCAAATCGATGGGTCCGATGGCTAGCAGCTCTCCAGGATCCGGAGGAAGCCCCGTCGCTCCTCGGGATCCGAAGGGCATGGGCACCTGCGGCGGCCCATGCGGGTCAAGGTTCCGCCTGCTTCTTTCCGCGTACTTCCCGGCAAGCCGTGGAGCGGACAACAGGCGGGGGCTGGTGAGGCCATTCGGTTCCGGGTGGGAAAGTTACCGCGGCCGGGTCATGGCCGACTCCCCCTGAGAATTAACTGCGCTGCGACCCCAGTTCATCGCGCAGCAGGGTGGACAGGAGGAAACTCACGACGCTCACGACGAGGCCGCCCAGCAAGGCCGGCCAGAAGCCCGCCACGCGGAATCCAATTCCAAACTGCTCGCCCACCCACCCCGTGAGCCAGAACAAGAACGTGTTAATTACAAGGGTAAAGAGGCCTAACGTGAGCAGGATGAAAGGACAAGTCAGGAGGATGATCAAAGGCCGCAGAAGGGCATTGACGAGGCCGAACACCAAGGCCAGCAGCACGATCGACACCCAATAGGTCGATTGGGCTTGAATCCCCGGAACAAGACGAAAGGCTGCGTAAAGGGCTACCGCATTGATCGCCCATCTGAGAAAGAACCTTTCCATTCGCCTCCTCCTGAATGCCTGTGGAAAGCCGGCTGGCGCTCCTCAGCGGATCTGAGCCGGAACCCTGCCCACCTCGTTCTGGGGGTGTGCCCTCAGGTCCTTCTCCATCCACACAAGGGTTCGCCCCTTGCGAAATCCGAGGCGAATCAAGTCCTCCTCCGCACCGGCCGGAGGGATCTCCAGGGCGAACTCCTGATCCCATCCACCCGAACGCAAGGCGCGGGAAAGGAGTACGGCTTCAGCCCGGCCATTCCACTGCGGATCCACAACCGTCAGGGCCTGGAGTGTACCGAAGCGCTGGAGTGTCCAGAGAATGGCGATCAGCTGGCCCCGGGATCGCAACATCCAATGGGATTCCCTGTCTCCGCTCATGACCTGGATTAAGAATCGCCAAAGGGTGGGCCGGAACGTGTTGAGCGTGAGGGGTGAAGTCCAGGCCAGTCCCTCGGGGTGAACCCGCTTGGCGAGTTCGTATTCCTCCCGCCATTCCCCAGACCGGCGCGGCGAAGGTTCCTCCAGATCCTGTCCCGAAGAAATCTCTTCGGTCGGATTGATGAATCCTCGGGGGCGGTTCCATAGGGCTCTCCGAGTCACCTCCCGGAATCCCAGCGAGAGATACAGGGCCAGGGCAGGAGAATTGTCCGTCTTCACCTGCAGCACGGCGCGCTCCGCCCCCAGCTCACGAGCCTCGGCCAAGGCCGAAAGCGTCAGAGCTCGGGCGATCCCCCTGCCACGACTGGCCGGATGTACCGCCACGTTGGCGATGGCCCACGTCCTCGGTGCGGCGCGCGAGAGGGCCAAGCTGACGTTTCCTACGATGCGCCCCGACTCGGTCCATACGAACCCATGGAACCAATCCAATTCCTCGCTGGAGCCGAGTCGCCGGTACACTTGCCAGGCAAAGGAACCTGAGGAGGCGAGGGCCCGAGCCCTCCTGAGCAGAGCCAAGCCCGAAGAATCGAGCGAGCCTTGGAAGCACAGCTCGATCAGGTCGGCGATGCCCGCCATGTCCTTGGGGAATTCCGCTGGACGCGGGCCGACGACCGGCTGGTGATCAGCAAAGGGAGTGCCCATCGCTCTCTGCTTGCCCCTGATTCAACCCCGTGCGTCCTCATTCTCCCGCGACGTCGCTCCATCTTCGTGGAAGGCTGCATGTTTGTCAACCCCTGCGGCGGTGCCGACCCAACCCTGCGGGCCTGCCGCAGGGAAGGGAAACCCGAACCTCCGGGCGTTCAGGCTTCGCGCTTCTCGGGACTTCCCTTCGAGGCTTGACCACCGCACGTGCAGGGAACGGGTTTCCAGACTGCGCCGATGGACCAGGGTCTCGAGGCCCGTGGGGATCTGGACCATGAGCCCTATGGCTTAGAAAATGGCCGCTGTCTCATCTATGCCGTCTTTCTGACCCCTGCACTAACCGGGATTCTACCCGATCGGCGAGTCGGTCCCTCGCAGTGACCAGCCCCCTCTTTGCGCCGCGCAAGATGGGGACGCGCCGATTCCTGAGAGGTTTCAAGCCCGTCTGCTTGGAACCCTGAGCCCACGAGGGGCCGATTTGCGAGGACGGACCACGGATCTTTTTCTGCGTCGCTGGGGCGGACGGCCGTGAAAACTCCTTGCGGTGAAGGGCTCCCAAAAGCATCGGGCCACTGTTGAGGCGTTGCTCGTGGGCGGCCACCGCTTCATTGGACTGCGGGCAGTCCAAGGGGTGGGGAAAAGTGGCCCTGGCTCCTTCGTCGTCGGCATCTTCTTCCCAGCTTCCTCCTCCAGGAGACTCTGGGTGAGCTCATAGCACGCGGCAATTCCCCAAACTGCTTGTGACCCCCTAATGCCCGGCGTATAATCCCTGCCGTGCCTGTCCTGGACGCGACGACTCTCGACGTTGTCAGCCACAGTGCAGAGCAGACCCAGAGGCTCGGCAGCCGCCTGGGCGAGCTTTTGCGGGCCGGGGACTTTGTTTGCCTTCGAGGAGATCTGGGGACCGGCAAGACGACGCTGGTTCGAGGGATGGCCCGGGGTTGGGGTGCAATCCAAGCGGCGACGAGTCCGAGCTTCGTGCTTCTCAATCAATATCGGGATCCGGATGGTCGCATCCTGTATCACGCGGACGGGTACCGGCTCGAGCCGGGTAGCTTTCTGGGCTTCGACATTGAAGAGCTTCTGCAAGGGGGAGCCCTGGTAATCGAATGGCCGGACAGGTTCGGGTCGTTGCCGACGGAGCGTCTTTGGATCGAGTTGCGTTGGGTGGAAGACACGCGGCGAGGAATACGCTTCATCCCCACAGGCAAGCGGTTTGAGGATCTGATTTCACAGTATCGTCGCCTTACCTACGGCGGGTAGCATGATCCTGGCGCTGGATACGTCCTCCGAGATGCTTGGGTTGGCGCTCCACGATGGAAGACGTCTGCTCTGGGAGTCCTCCTGGCCTGTGCGCTTGCGGCATACCGTTGAGCTGGCGCCAGCGGTCAAGGGCTTGTTGGATCGGACTGGGATAAGGGTGAGGGATCTGGAGGCTGTGGCGCTGACCTTGGGTCCTGGCTCCTTTACTGCCTTGCGCATTGGAATATCCTTTGCCAAGGGTCTGGCCTTGGCGAGCGCGATGAAACTTGTCGGCGTCCCCACGCTGGATGTGCTGGCGCGGGCCCAGATTCCCAGCGAGGAACCATTGGTCGCAGTGCTAGAGACAGGGCGCCGGGGCGTTGCGGCGGCCGTCTATCAATGCTCCGATGAGGGCTGGAGGGAGTCGAAGCCGCCCAAGATCTACACCTGGCCGGGGCTGGTGGAAGCCATCCCCCGACGGTCGAGGGTCTGCGGCGAAATTGGGGAGGAGGGCCGAAGTCTCCTGGAACACCGCCGAGACTTGAGGGTGGTCCCGGGGGCTTGGTCCCTTCGGCGCGCCGGGCATCTCGCAGAAGTGGCATGGGAGAAACTGCGGGCTGGCGAAACGACACCCGCGGGAGACCTGGCGCCGCTCTATCTGAACATCGCGGGTGCATGAGGCTGGCTGGGTGTCGAAGGGATAATGAAGCCGGTCCCCTCTTGGCCCGTGCGGCCCATGCGGCTTGAAGACCTTCCGGCGGTGATGGAAATTGATCGGCTTTCCTTTCCGATTCCCTGGTCCGAGCGAACCTACCAGTTTGAGATCACAGAGAACCCCTCCTCCCACCTCTTGGTCACCACGACCGACCCGGAATCAGCGGCCCCGGCTATTATTGGGTTCAGCGGCTATTGGCTGGTGGTGGATGAGGCGCATATCTCGACCTTCGCCGTTCATCCCCAGTGGCGGCGCCAGGGAATAGGAGGGGCTCTCATGCGCGAAGTGCTGCGCCAAGCCGCTTTTCAAGGGGCCACCATCGCCACCCTTGAGGTCCGGGTGAGCAACTTGGTCGCCCAGCATCTGTATGCGAACTACGGTTTCGTTCCTGTGGGGAACAGACGTGGCTACTACCGAGACAATAACGAGGACGCGTTGCTCATGACCACGTATTCGTTGAAGTCTCGGGCCTAGCCAGGAAGTACTGAGCAGGCTCCGGGAGGAGAGTGGCGTCTGGCTGCCGACAAGGAGTTGGGGGGGGCGGGATCGAACCCCGAGCTGTGCTTGGCGCCCTCTTTTCGAGCGGGCCCAGGCCGAGGTCATCGCTGAGGAAGGCCTGTTGACCGAGGAGAGACATGAGAATCCTGATTACCGGAGGAGCCGGGTTCATTGGAACTCACTTGGCCCTGCACTTTTCCCGCCTCGGGCATACCCTGGCGGTCTACGATAATCTGTCGCGAAGGGGTTCCGCGGACAATCTGAGGTGGCTGCAAACCGAACTGCCCGGACTTGAATTCGTCCGCGCGGACGTTCGCGATTCTCCCGCCTTGGAGGCAGCAGCGCGCGGACGAGACGCAATTTTCCATTTGGCCGCACAGGTGGCCGTCACTTCTTCAGTGACCTCGCCCCGGGAGGACTTTGAGATCAATGCCTTGGGGACCTTTAACGTGCTGGAGGCCGCCCGACGCTCGGGCCGCTCACCCATCGTGATCTATACCTCGACCAATAAAGTCTATGGGGCCATGGAGTCGGCCCAAGTGGTTCAAGAAGAAATCCGCTATCGGTTCGCCGACTTGCCTCACGGGGTGAATGAGGAATGGCCGGTCGATTTCCATTCACCCTACGGGTGTTCGAAGGGCGCCGGAGACCAATACGTTCGGGACTACGCCCGGATCTACGGTCTTCCAACGGTCGTCTTTCGCCAATCATGTATCTACGGAGAACGGCAGTTTGGGGTCGAGGATCAGGGCTGGCTCGCCCATTTTGTCATCTGCATTCTCCTGGGAAAGCCGATTACGATCTACGGGGACGGTCGACAGGTCCGTGATGTCCTCCACATTGACGACTTGGTCAAAGCCTTTGAGCAGGCCGTCGAGCGCATCCATCAGGTGCGAGGCGAGATCTTCAACTTGGGTGGGGGGCCAGAAAACACCCTCTCGGTCTGGAGTGAAACAGGGCCTTTGCTCAGTCGCCTCGCGGGAAGGCCACTGGAGGTTCGCTGGGGAGATTGGCGGCCTGGCGATCAGAAGGTGTATGTCAGCGATGTGCGCAAGGCTGGGCGTCTGCTGGACTGGAAACCCACGGTCCCGCCGCAGGAAGGGCTGGGCAGACTTTGGGAATGGGCGCGTGCGAACCAGTCGCTGCTCAAAGGCTGAGAAGCAGGGCAGGCCCAACCAGGAGGAAATCCGGTGAAGGCCGAAGAGCAACTTGAAGAGGTGGCGGGGCAAGTCGCGGTCTGCGAACGGTGCCGACTTCATACCTCTCGGAAGCGCTCCGTCCCAGGAGAGGGGCCGGCGAACGCGGATATCATGTTCATTGGCGAGGGACCCGGATTCCACGAGAACGAGCAGGGCCGGCCCTTTGTGGGAGCGGCCGGGAAGTTTCTTGAGGAGCTCTTGGCCTCGATCGGTTACCAGCGTGATCAGGTTTTTATTTGCAACGTGGTCAAGTGCCGGCCGCCGGGAAACCGGGATCCGTTGCCGGACGAAATCGAGGCCTGCCGCCCCTACCTGGAACGGCAAATCGCAGCGATCCACCCCAAGGTCATCGTCACGCTGGGGAGATACTCGATGGCGCGCTTCTTTGGAGAGGCGAAGATCAGCGCGGTCCATGGAAGGGCGCGGGTAATGGACGGCCGCCTCGTCGTGGCGATGTTTCACCCCGCCGCCGCGTTGCACCAGCCCAGCCTGAAGAGGACGGTCGAGGAGGATTTTCAAACCCTTCCGGGCCTAATCCAGCGTGCTTCCCAGATGGTCCAGGCCGAGCCGGTTCCTCCTCCTGAGGAGCCGAAGCAGCTTTCCCTTCTTTGACTATGATCCTGCACGTGATGAAAGTCTTGGGTGCTGGAATTCTAGTTCTCGCCGCCTACTGGATACCGGGCAACGCAGTGTTCAGCTTGCTGCAATGGAAGGGCCTGAGCCGTCCTGTGCGCTGGCTGCTGCCCATCCCTCTGGCGCAGATCGCCGTACCGCTTTTCTTCGTTGCCGTTTCCTGGCTGCATCCGATCCATGCGACTCTGCTGGGCCTATTGCTGTTCTCGGGCTTGGTATACGCTTGCGGCCTTCTCTTGCGATGGCGAAGCGGCCAGCCGATCTTTGCCTTTCATTCCCGATCCAGAAATTCCTCTCCGCGTTGGGAACAGATCGGGGTGCCTTTGTTCCTCGGCGCCTTCGCCCTGCTTGTCATGATTCCACGCATCCCCATGCTCATCCGCGGAGACCAAGTCTCCTCCGCGCTGGTCAGTGATATCTACTACAACCTGGCTGGCGTGACCTCCGTGGCGCGAAGCGGGCTGCCGCCGAGGAATTATCTATTTCCGGACCTGCCCTATGCCTTTTACTACTTCTCGTGGATTTACCCTGCCATCCTCGGATCTTGGCCTCTCCAGGGCCTGGAACTTGTTCGCACCTTGAACTTGCACGATCTGGTGGGATTGGCCACCTTTCTCGCCCTGGCCTACGGATTCCTGCGGGCCAACCTATCTTCCGTGGGAGCGCGGCTGATCGGCCTGGTTTTCCTGACCCTGACTGGAGGCTATGGTTTCTTCGCCAGCCCTGGGCCATCGTTTCACCAGTGGTGGCAAACCAGCGTTCCCTTTCTGGTCTCCGAGGTGCAGATTTCGAGTTTTCTCGAGAACTACCTGTGGGCGCCCGAGCACATTGCGGCGGCCATGGCCTTCCTGCTCTGCCTCTTTCTGTGGAGAAACACGCGTGCCCCGGCCGTTCTGAGATGGGTGATGATCGCGTTGCTGGCCGCATTTGCCTTCGGCAGCAGCAGTTTTGTGTTTGTTTCTGGGGCCGTGGCGGCCCTGATCTGGGTCTTGATCTACCGCAAGGTTGTCTTCCGATGGCGGACTCTAGGTTGGATCGCTCTGAGCGCCGCGATTTTCCTGGCGATCGTGGGACCTCAGATCCGAATCAACCTTGGGATGGGCGGTGCGCTTTCGTGGGCGGGCTTCCGTGTGGTCTTGACCGAATCCTTCTTCCGGGGCGCCAATCCCGTCGCGGCGGTCCTCGACCAAGGGATCACCCTTGCGGCACTGCCCCTCGTCGCCGCGTGGCTTCTGCTCATTGACATGGGGCTGGCGTTGGTCCTCTATGTAATCTTTATCTGGCGTCAAGTTCGCCATCCTGGGCCGCCCTGGGAGCGGTTCTTGGCGCTGTTTCCCGTGGCTTATTTGCCCATCGCGATTCTGGTACTAATCCCGGCCTTCAGCATGCGTGGCCTCATCCCGGCGCAGATCGCCATGATCCTGGCAGGGTGCCTGGTGATCGACAGGTTCCGCTGGACGAGCCTGTCGGCCGGGGCGAAGGTCCTCGTGGGATACGGGTTAGCGTTGGCCATCCTGTCCCAATGCATCACTCCCTGGGTGGACTGGGCCCTGCTGGCGCGCCGGGGGCTGGCGGACGCGCTTCATCCAGTGCAAGGCTGGGTGGCCCTGCCGGGCCTGGGCGGACCTTCCTCGGGGCTGGGAGGCCACTCGCTAATCCCCACGGCGGAGTCGGCGCAGCCCTCGGTCGCCTACATCGCCTGGGCGAATCGAAAAACGCCCGAGGACGCCCTGTTCGTCGAGCAGGACATCGCGCACGTTCCAGATCAATTCCACTTTCTGGAACGGATGCAGTTTGCGGATCCTGGCGATGTCATCCAGCAGCAAGATGGTTCCCGGGATATGAAGATCCCGGGGCAATTCCAGGGGGCAGAGCAATGGTGGCAGAGCCTGGGCCCCGGCACTTTGCTGGAGCGGGCGAGGAGATCGGAATACGTCCAATCGCTTGACCCACCCCTGTACTACGTCTCGCGAAGCGGGCCCGCCTCGGGGATGGGAAACCCGGTCTACCAGGACAAATTTGTAGTAATTTATCGTCTCGGGCCTTAGGGCTAGCAGGGAAGATCCAAGAATCTCGATTCAAGTGTCGGACCCAGGAGGCAGTGATGGAGAGGCCGAAAGCGCTGATCACCGGCATTACCGGCCAGGACGGTTCGTATCTTGCCGAGCTCCTCCTGAGCAAGGGCTATGAGGTTCACGGCTTGATTCGGCGTGCCAGCACGTTCAACACGGACCGAATTGACCACCTGTATCAGGACCCGCATATCAACGGGGTGCACCTCTTCCTTCACTACGGCGATCTTTCGGACTCGACCAATCTTGTCAAGATGCTTTACCGTCTTCAGCCGAACGAGATCTACAACTTGGCCGCCCAGAGCCACGTCAAGGTGAGCTTCGAGATGCCCGAGTACACCGGCGACATCACGGCCCTCGGTTCCGTCCGGTTGCTGGAGGCCATCCGCGAGACGGGAATTCAGTGCCGCTACTATCAGGCCTCCAGCAGCGAGATGTATGGGAAAACTCGCGAAATCCCCCAGAATGAGCACACCCCTTTCTATCCACGGAGTCCCTACGCCTGTGCCAAGGTCTTCTCGTACTGGACGACGGTCAATTATCGCGAGGCCTACGGGATCTTTGCGTGCAATGGGATTCTCTTCAACCATGAGAGCCCTCGGCGCGGCGAGACCTTTGTGACCCGCAAGATCACGCGGGGGCTGGCACGGATTGAGGCCGGGGTTCAGGAGAAGCTATTCCTCGGGAATCTCGATGCTCGCCGCGACTGGGGCTACGCCCCGGAGTACGTGGAAGCCATGTGGCAGATCCTGCACGCGCCTGAGGCGGACGACTACGTCATTGCTACGGGGGAGAACCACTCCGTCCGCGAGTTTTTGGAAGAGGCTTTCGGATACGCAGAATTGGATTGGCAGAAGTATGTGGAGGTTGATCCTCGCTACTTCCGCCCAACCGAGGTGGACGCCCTCCTGGGGAATGCCGCAAAAGCCCACTCCAGACTAGGGTGGAAAGCTGCGGTGAGCTTCCGCGAGCTCGTTCGGCTGATGGTAGACGCGGACCGCGAGTCGGTCCGTAAGCAGATCGAGGGGGGAAAAGCCGCCGTTCATTAGGCGGGGCAGAACAGGGCCGGACCTGGTGGTTGCCAGATGGGGGCGTCTTCCGGATTGGGCCTCCTGTTAATAGGCCATGTCCATCTTCTTCTATGTCGCCTTTCTCCTCGTGCTCCTCTTCCCCTCGGCCAATTTTCAGTTGTTCGATGGGTTTCCGCTAAGTCGACTCGCGGAGTTCGCCGCTTTCTTCCTGATCATTCCCTTCTTGATTTGGGGTGATCTGCGTCAGAAAGTCGGCGACTGGTTGGTGCGCTGCCATTTGCAGCCGTGGTACTTGTGGGGCGGTCTCGTCCTCGCCTTCGCGATCAAGCTTGTGCTGTTTGCGTCAGGAACATACCAGGGATTCCTCGGCTGCTATCGTTCGCCGGCCGTGCCGGTTTCTTCCTACCGGGGACCGACGGTGAACCTCCCCTGTGAGCGGTCGTATGAGAACCCATTGCTTCGGTTTGGGGTGACGCGCGTGGACGCGCAAATCAATTTTGCCCCGGACAATTGGAATCTCGCCTTCATCAATTCGGCCCGATACGATTACTACGACTGGGAGCCCGGGAATATCCTCCGCGATCGGATGCCGCTGGAAGCGATCTGGACGGGGACCATAGTTGCGACACCAGGGGAGCGCATGGTTGTGAATTACGTGGGCTCAGGGGAGATTTCGGTGGGCGCGGAGCAACTGGTCTTGACTCCGAGCTATCAACGCGAGGCGCATGTCACACTTCCCCTGCCTGTGGGCGCATCAACCCTGCGGGCATCATACCGTTTTGATGACGGCTCGCGCAGCGGGCAGAATCCGTCAAAATGGGGGCCACGTGCGACTTTCGCCCTCCTCGAGGATCACTCGGGAAATCAGGCCTCCTTGGCTCCTGCGGCTCCGGCGCTCGGTGCCCGTGTCGTTGCGGGAGGATCGGATGCGGTCCTCGCAATCGGCTTGCTGTTGCTGGTCCTGGTCCTGGGCCAGAGTCTGGGGACGGATCTGCTCGCGCTTGGGGCCGTTGGCGTGGCTATTGGGATCATCTTCTCCTTGCCTATGGGCCAGTCCATCTCCGAACTGGCTCTGGTCGCCGTTCTGGCCGCGGTGCTTCTGGTACATTGGCGCGTTCGAAGGTTGAGTCCTCTCCTTCTTTACGGATCGGTGATCGCGGTTTCGGTGGCCCTGATCCGAGGCGCTTATCCCACGTGGAATTGGGTAGTCAATCGGACCGCGGGCAATGACGGCTTGTTGTACGAGTCGGTCGCGCAATCGCTCTGGCTTAACTACTTTCGTCCAGGAACGATCCAGTTCGGAACAACGCCCTATTTCCCGTATGTGGTTCTCCTTGAGCACTTCCTCTTCGGAGACGGAGATGTTTTTTGCGCGATCGTTCTCCTGGCGGTTGTTCTGGGCGGTGTCTTTTTTGTTTGGGACAAACTCGCTCCGCCCGCGAACCACGGGTGGCGCTCTTTGACGGCATTTGTGGTTGCCGTCGCGTTGCTGATATGCACGGGTTACTATGCTGCTGGCGTTATTCGCGACGGCCTGTCAGAACCCCCGGGTTGGGCACTGGGTTTGTGGTGCTTGCCTCCCCTGCTATACAGCTCGGACCGGACGCGATTCTCCCTGGGATTGGTAGGTCTGGCCTCAACCTTTGGAATACGCACCAACTGGTTCTTGGGCGTCCTGGCCTTGGAGGCCCTGGCGACCTATCGAGCGGTGCGGGCCCGCGGTCTTCGTCCATGGATTGGTCTGGGTTTGGCCGGGATTCTGATGGTCGTCCCCTTTTGGTGGGTTGTGACGCAACCCCAGCTTGCGATCAATGAGGTCCTGGGGCCGGCCTCCGTGCCTCTTCTCTTGAGAGGGAATTACCGCACTTGGCTGACCCTGCTCAATCAGTTGCGCTACATTTTCTTTGCTGTCAAGTTCAGTGAGAGTCTGCTGCCGGTGGCCGTAGCGTCCCACCTTCTCCTGCTTGCCTGGGCAGGATCCCTTCTGGTCACTGTGCGCCGCAAGAGCTGGCTCCTCGTCCTCCTAGCTGTCTCCCCCGCGCTATACCTGTTGCCCTACGTGGCACTCACGGTGGTCACCTATTTCCCGCGACATGTGATGACTGGCTACCTCGCCATGGGAGTCGTGACCATAGCATTGCTGGGCGGGCATCTGGACCTCGAGGCTATGCGCCCCCCGCTCTGATTCTTCAGCTGGTTCATGTTACGGTAGAATCGGATCCAGCCACCCGAGAGGGGGCCCTTGGAATGTCCGTCGGAGAATCGGACCCGGGAGGAATTGCTTGTGTCGATTTCCTCAGTCTGGCGGGGTTGAGATGGATTGGCGCCATGCAAGGATCATGGTGACTGGCGGAGGGGGTTTCCTTGGACGGGAACTGTTGTCCGGACTCGGACGCCGCAGAGTGGCCTTTCTCTCCGCTCCGAAGAGCCGCGAGTATGATCTCCGCGATGTCCAACAGATTCGTCGACTTCTTGGGGAAGTACGCCCCCAGGTGGTCATCCATCTGGCGGCGCGAGTTGGCGGAATCGGCGCCAATCGTGCGCACCCAGCCGATTTCTTCTATGACAACCTCCTCATGGGAACCCAGCTGCTGCATGAGTCTTGGCAAGCGGGAGTCAGCAAGTTCGTGGCCATCGGCACGGTCTGTTCCTATCCGAAATTCACCCCCGTCCCCTTCCGAGAGGATGACCTCTGGAATGGGTACCCTGAGGAGACCAATGCCCCTTATGGTTTGGCCAAGAAAATGCTCCTGGTCCAATCTCAAGCCTATCGGCAGCAGTATGGGTTCAATTCCATCTTCCTTCTCCCCGTGAATCTCTACGGACCCGGTGACAATTTTGACCTGGATACCAGCCATGTGATTCCGGCCCTGGTGCGGAAGTGCCTGGAGGCCGTCGAGCGGGGGGAAAAGGAAATCACGCTTTGGGGCGACGGGTCCCCAACCCGGGAGTTCCTATACGTCGAGGACGCGGCCGAGGGGATCCTTCTCGCGACGGAGCAATACGACGAGAGCCTGCCGGTCAACCTGGGATCTGGCCAGGAAATCAGCATCCGGGACCTGGCCGGGAAAATCGCACGTCTCACTGGGTTTCGAGGGAATTTCGTCTGGGATCCCTCCAAGCCCAATGGTCAACCTCGGCGTGCCTTGGACACCTCGAGAGCCTGGGAGAAGTTCGGGTTTCGGGCGCGGGTTGGGCTCGAGGAAGGATTGGGACGAACCATCGAATGGTATCGCAGCCGTTCTGTCAAAGCGGAAACGATGCCGCCATGAGCAGGACAAGCGAAATTGTTGCCAGCCCGTCGGGGGGAAGCCGACCAGAGGGGAGCAGCCTGGGCGGCCATTCCCTCACGCGAATCCTCCCCCACCAGGGAGTGGAAGGCGTCCCTCTCCGAGAGATTTGGGATTCCCGGGATTTGCTGGGTTACCTGATCTGGCGTGATCTGCGGGTGCGCTACAAACAAACGTTGCTCGGCGCTGGCTGGGCGATCTTGCAACCCTTTATTTCGATGATCGTCTTCACCGTCTTCTTCGGCGGGCTGCTCAAAGTCCCTTCGGAAGGATTGCCCTATGCGGTGTTCTCTTTCGCCGCTCTGGTTCCGTGGGGCTATTTCTCCTCGGCGCTGGGGGGGGTGTCGGGAAGCCTGGTGGGTAATGCCGGCTTGCTCACCAAGGTGTATTTCCCGCGCCTTCTGATCCCCCTCGGAAACATGATCGCGCGCCTTGCAGATTTTGGGGTTGCCCTGCTGATTGTTTTTGCCCTGATCGCGTACTATCGGCTCCCCCTGCGCCTGGAACTCTTGAGCCTGCCCTTGTTTCTCCTTCTCATGATGGTCTGCACTCTGGGAGTAGGTCTTTGGCTGGCGGCGATCAATGTTTACTATCGTGACGTGCAAGTCATTGTCCCTTTCTTGCTGCAGCTCTGGCTTTTTGCTACCCCCATCGTGTATCCGAGCAGTCTGGTCGGGAGCCGATGGAGGGTGGTGTATGCCCTCAACCCGATGGTCGCGATTATTGAGGGTTTCCGCTGGGCTCTCCTGGGAACTTCCCCTCCCGACCTGAGCCTGTGGGTCTCACTGGCGATGAGCCTGGTGTTCCTCGCCTCCGGTATCTTGGTCTTCCAACGGACCCAACGGACCATGGCCGACGTGGTGTAGACAAGCATGGGCGACACGGCGATTTCTGTCCGGGGCTTGGGCAAGCGATACCGCATCCGCTACGGTCCTCCGCCGGACCGGACGCTGCGGGGGAGGTTGTCCAGCCTGATCTCTGGAGAGGGGCGGAAGAGCAGGCCCGATCAAAGACAGCCCGAGGAGTACCTTTGGGCAATTCAGGACATGTCCTTCGAAGTTTCCGCCGGCGAGGTGGTCGGAATCATCGGACGCAACGGGGTAGGGAAGAGCACGCTTCTGAAAATCCTGGCGCGGATCACCGAACCGACCACGGGCGAAGCCGACCTCTACGGGCGCGTCTCTGCCCTCCTGGAAGTCGGGACCGGCTTTCATGGCGAGCTCACCGGACGGGAGAACATCTTTCTCAGCGGCGCGATCCTGGGCATGCAAAGGTCGGAAGTCATCCGGCGGTTTGATGAGATCGTGGCTTTTTCGGAGCTGGAGAAGTTTTTGGATGTTCCCGTTAAGCGATACTCCAGCGGAATGTACGTGCGTCTCGGGTTTGCCGTGGCGGCGCACTTGAATCCAGACATTCTCCTGGTCGATGAAGTGCTGGCGGTGGGAGACTTGGCTTTTCAAAGAAGATGCCTGGGGCGGATGAGTGACGTAGCCCAGGAAGGGAGAACAGTCCTGTTCGTGAGCCACCAGATGACCTCGATCCGCCGGCTTTGCTCCAGTACGATGTGGTTCGATGGAGGCCGCATTCGGGCCGTGGGCCCAACCGGCGAGGTCGTGGCCCGCTATGAGAGCGAGTCTCTCGGGGCAGCGGGACCGACTACCTCGGAGGGTCCGCGAGGGTACCAGGCTCGATACCTTTCTTGGCGGCTCAAGGGCGGAGGGACCCAAGACCCGCATGTGATCTCGACGCTGGACCCGGTGGCCTTTGAATTGGAACTAGACGTGGGTCAGAAGGTCCAGGCTGGGTACGGCGGATTTGAACTCTTTGACCTGAACGGCCAGCTGATTTGGTCAGGTTCCACCCACGATGAGGAACGCGGCGATCTGCAGCTGAGTCCCGGGCGGTACCTTTTTGAATTTCATTTGCCCAATCTGCCGCTTCGGCCTGCCGCCTATCGGCTCCATGCGAGCCTTTACGAGGCGGACGGCCATAGGCTTTTGGATGATTGGTGGGCAATGCCGGAACTGATCGTGGCTACCTCTCCCCAGTCCCACCCGCAAGATGACTGGCAAGGAGTCCTTAACCTGCCTTTTCAGTTTCGGGTCGTCCCCTGTGAAGGGCCGTCCGCCGCCAGCCCCTCTCCGCGGGATTCTCCAGGATGATCCACACCGTCTCGAAATCGCTAAAGCGCAGGGTTCGGAGCCTTCTGGACCGCTCTCCCCGAGCGGTGATCCTGGCCTACCATCGTGTTGCCGCCGACCCATGGGATCCCAGCCAGTTGTGCGTGTCCCCGAGGCATTTCGAGGAACAGATGCATCTGTTGCGTGAGGAAACCGAGCCCATTCGGCTGAGAGATTTGGCTCTGGGGTCGCCCGAGCGCAACATCCGAAATGGCGGCGTCGTTCTCACGTTTGATGACGGCTATGCCGATAGCTGGTCAAGTGCCGCCCCCGTGCTTGCAGCCATGCGAATCCCGGCCACGTTCTTCGTCACCACCGGAATGGTGGACAGCGGCCGCGAGTTTCTCGCGGATGAACTCATCCATTTGACCCTCTTGGCGGCCCGTCTTCCAAAGCCGTTGGAAATCGCCGTGAGGGGTCAGGCGGTCCGCCTCGCCGAGATGATGCAGCCCGCCCTCTTTGGCGGTAAGGACCAGCTTGAGGGAGGCGGGAAGGCGACGGACGAGATGGCGCGGGAGAGGCTTTACGCAGCGCTGCACCGCATTCTGCGGGAGGAGAACTCCGAGAGCCGAGAGGCCATCTTGTCCGAAATCCGCCGGCAGGTTGGGGGAGGTGATGTCTCTGCCTGCGAGAGCCATCGAACTCTCTCCTCCTCGGAGCTGCGGGAATTGGCGGGAGAAGATCTCTTCGAGGTCGCTGCGCATTCCATTGAGCACTTGGTTCTTCGGCGCCTTCCCGTGGAGGAGCAGGCGCGGCAGATCCGCGACAGCAAGTGCCAATTGGAACGGATTCTCTCCCGGCCGGTGGAGAGCTTCGCCTATCCGTACGGGAGCGAGTGGGATGTGAGCCCAACGACGGTCGACCTCGTCCGGCAAGCAGGCTTTCGGCAGGCCTGCGCCAATGTTCCCGGCCAAATCCGTCGCGATTCGAATCCCTTTTGGCTTCCGCGCTGTCTCGTCCGGGATTGGGGGGAGGCCGAGTTCCGGCAAAAGCTTCGCGATTTCTTCTTGCCGCATCACGTCGCGCAACCGGTTTCCGCATAAGATCACCGTGCGAACCTTCTTCTCGCGTCTTTCCCGGGGGGCAATTCATTGGGCTCAGGACCCGGCCACTCCGCTTTGGATGGCCGCCGGGCTGGCAGCCTTGGCGCTGGCGCTCATGGTGCGATACGCGGCGCTCTCGGACTTTCGTGAGCTGGCCCTGAACCGGCTGCAAGATGACGCTTACTATTACCTCCAGCCCGCGTGGCAGTTCGCGGAGAGGGGGTTCTTTACCTTCGATGGCCTTCATCCGACCTACGGCTTTCAGCCTCTTTGGATGCTGGTCCTGGTCTTCCAGGCGATGTTCACCCCGGACAAGGTTTCCTTTGTGCGAGCCGCCGTAAGCCTGGGCGGCGTCTTCTACTGTCTCACCGGATTCGCGCTTTACCTGCTCGCCCGAAGATGGCTGGGATCGTGGGGGGGAGTGATCCCGGCGGCTCTCTGGCTCCTCAATCCTCCCCTGGCGTCTGTCTTCCTGACAGCGAAAGAGAATGCGCTATATGCTTTTCTCCTGATCGCCGCGACCGCCCTCCTTTCACGGCGGCTGACAATTCCGGGACGGCCACGCGACTCCTGGTTAGAGGGCCTGGTGATCGGGCTCATGGTGCTGAGCCGGGTCAATGCCGTGGTCCCGGCAGGCCTGATGGTTCTCGGCTTGATGCTCTTTTCTCCGGAGACCAGGGAGGCCAGGCTCCATCGCTTGGCTTGGCTGGCGTTGGGAACCTTCGTGGTCCTCCTGCCCTGGTGCCTATATGCTCTCCGTTCTTTTGGCACCGTGTTTCCGAACAGCGGATCGGCAAAGTTGCTTGATGCTCCGGCGTCCGTGGTTTGGGCCTACAGTCGACTTTTTCCCTGGCCATCTCTCAGCCGACTGGGCTCTCTCCTCTCTCCTCTCCAACGGCTATTTCTCGCAAGACCTGAGTTCCTGACCCTGCCGACCGGAAGTCTTGCTGTCTCGTACTTCATTGGTTTCCTGCCGGATCTGGTCCTGGATTCCTGGGCGGCGGTTGTCCCGGCCCATGTGTCCCTGGCCTACAAGCTGAAGTTGCTCGGGATCGCAGGGATTTGCTTGAGCGTCGTGGGGTGGGTTATTTGGCAATGGGTGCGTCGGCCCAAGGTCCTTTCCCGCAAAACCGACCCGAGGGACAGCTCTCACGATGAGGTGTCGGCCTCCCTGGCTCTGACGGTGCTTCTTGCCTCGGCTGCCGTAAACGGCTTTTCGAACTGGCTGCTTCTTCCCGCCTATTTGTTCTGGGGAACGTGGTACCCGGTGCCGGAGACCTTGAGCATTGTCCTGGGAGTGGCTACGGCAGGAATTCTGTTGGCGCGTGCCGTTTCTGCCGCCGCGGGTCGGCTGGGGGCCGTCGCCTCGCAGGCCGTCCGGGCGCTTTTCATCGCGCTTGGCTGTTGGACGATTGTGGTGGGGGTGCGGATATCCCTGATAGGCTGGGAACCGCACCCGTATGAGCCAGCCCCAGATCAGACTCAGTCCGAGGCGTATCTGGGTACGGCCTGGATGAATGCCAATCTGCCCCCGGGATCGCGCATTGGTTCCTTTAGCGCCGGGCTGATTGGGTACTTCACCGAGAACATGCATGTGGTCAACCTGGATGGTCTTGCCAATTCGCCTGAGTTTGTAAACCAAGATGTGCTCGGACACCTCCTATTCCTTCGGGGCCTGGCCCCAACCGATCCGATTGTCGGATATCTGGGTGAGAATGGAATCGGATACCTGGCAGACATTGACCCGGTGGATCGGATCCAGAGCGGGAATTACCTGGGTCTGGTGCAAACCGGCCAGGCCCGATTGCTGTTTGAGGGGAAGAATCCCATCGACTGGGGGCCCGGCCAGCCTGCTCGAAAATTCATTGTGGTGCAAATGGCACGTTAGCCTAGGTCGCGATCGGAGGGAGCCTTCAAATTGCGTTGGGCCGGGCTACGTGGGACAATTGTTCGCCGGAACTCCGCCCGCAGGGCCTAGGATGGTAGATACTCTGCCCGGCATTGGGGTGAGGCGCCGGAGTCATGGTTTTGGCCCCAAACCGGCGGGTCGAGATTCACCGAGGAATAGTTTGGTTGGTCCTATGGTGCGCCCGCCATTGTTGACTGGGCCAAGCGGGAACCTCCATTGGCGCTCGGGTGCCAGCTTTGAAAAGGAACGCCTGACGCGGGGGGACGTGGGCTGCTCTGAAGATTGCTGGCCTCAGGGCCAAAGGATTGTGCGGTAAGGCGAAATCATTGGAGTCCAGGGGCGAGCCTCCCTTTTCGTCCGCTGACACTGGATGGCTTTCTCAGGCCGAGGCCCCTGACCCTTGCGATTTGGTTCGATTCTTTGGCGTGATCCCCGAGACCCATCACCGGACTGCACCGTTGAGCTGGCCCGAACGCAATTCGCCGGACCTCAGGGTCTGTTCAAGGAGAGGGTCCATTCCCGGCGGTCCGGGAAGGCAGTTTCCATTGCCCCCGCGGAAGGGTCGGGGTCTTTGGGTACCTGGAGGGGCTTCTGGCTCGGAACTCCCAAGCCCGGAGAGTTTGTGGCGCCACCGTCGCCTACTCGAGTGAGCACTTTTGCGAACTGGTTAGAGGTCTCGAGAGCCGCGCGATACGGGTCGACCGTCCCTCCCCGCACCGGGCCCCGGACGGCATCAACTGCCGACACGTGGGGAGCAGGCATCCCTGCATAGCGGGCCCAACCAGCTTAGGCGAAAATGCTGACTGTCTTTGCGGTCCCCAAGGCTTTCGATGGTGAGTTCGGGAGGATCCAGCGGAACGCTCTGGGATCCTGGAGAGCCTTGGGTGACGAACTGGAGATTGTGCTCATCGGCAATGAGGCCGGGGTGGCTGAAGAGGCAGCGGCAATCGGGGCTGTTCATGTGCCGCTGGTGCGGCGCGATGAATGGGGGGCTCCCCTGGTGAACGAGGTGTTTCGCATAGGTTCCGAGGTGGCCAAAGGAGAACTACAGGCCTATATCAACTCCGACATTCTCCTCATGCGCGACTTTCTCGGTGTGTTGGAAGCCTTGAAGGGCTTTCGAAGGCCTGTCCTGGTCATTGGGCAGCGCTGGGATCTGAATTTCCAGGAAGCCATCGATTTCTCGGATCCCACCTGGGAGAAAAGGATTGCGTTTGAGGTGAGTGCCCGGGGAACGTTGCATCACCCCTCTGGAATGGACTACTTTCTCTTCCGGCGGGGTGCTTGGAAAGAGATTCCTCCCTTCGCATTGGGCCGGACGATGTGGGACAACTGGCTGGTATACTCCGCGCGCTCGAGGGGGCTGGCCGTGGTGGACGCAACGCCCAGCCTTCTGGCAGTTCATCAAGATCATAGCTACGGCCCCCGCCCCGAGGCCTACGATTGGGTCTGGAATGGACCGCAGGCGCAGAAGAATCTGGAACTTGCGAAGGGCTTTGATCACTACTTCACAAACGAGGACGCGACCCATCGCTTGGTGGGAGGCAAAGTTCGCATCGCATTGGACCGGGACCATCTCACGAGACGGTGGGCCAGATTCTGGATCCTCTGGCCGCCGGCGGCCGCTTTCAGCAGTTTCTTAAGGAGAATCTCGAAGCTGATCTATGGCGCCCGGGTGCGTGTCGCGAGATGGAGGGGAAGGATCTGAAATCCGGTGCCCTCTCCCCGTTGAGCGGACAGAAAGCCCGCAGTTTGAAGAGGCAGAGCGAACTGAAGGGTGGAGTCTCACCGCAGGCCCTTGAACGAGGGTCGGAACCCTCAAGCGGTTCGTCGACGCGGGAAAGGTCCCTTGCCTGCGAAGAGAAGCGACTCCTTGGCGAGAAGCTTCGTGGAATGTTGTTGCACTCGGTTTTGTGGAAAACCGGCCGCGTGCGAGGGCAACTGACTGTCTCGACTCGGGTCCAAGCGGGGGTATGGCGTGGGGGGGCGCGCTGTCGGAAAACTGCTGACGTCTGCTGAGTAGGGCCAAGGAATACCCCGCCAAGGAGGAGGCTTGGTCCATGCATGGCGACTGCGGCTGGGCTTCGGTACCGTTTGCCACCTGGGAGGGATCCCGGGAGCGAGCTCCCAGTTGCGGAAAGCCTGCAATGTTCCCTGGGACCGCCGTGCCCTTTGGCCGGATTCCTTTCTGTAGGGCTCCGGCTCGGAACAGCGCAGTCTCAGGTGAACTTTGGCGAGAGGACACGAGAGGGACTTGAGGAAACTGTCGGGGGCGTCAGCGGGGTCGCTGCGAGGGCATGGGCTTTTGCCTCCGATGAACAGCCGATTCACTTTCTCAAGGTGGCCGCGGGGGTTCTGATCCAGTAAGGCTCCCCGAACCAAGGTGCCTCGGGATCCTGAGGCATACGGTGGGGGATCGATCGGCCTGATCTCGGATGATCCGCTGATTGCGGGGTCGCCGGTGATTGGTGGGAAAGCCGTCCGGGATCCCCTCGCGCATTTGGAGGGTTAGATGATCAACGCGGTTGACCAGATCCAGTCTGTGGCGGTTATTGGCCTCGGAAAGTTGGGCGGGCCCGTGGCGGGGGCCATAGCGGCACGGGGGGTGCCCGTGCTCGCAGCAGACTCGGACCCAAGCAAGGTGGAAAGCGTCAACCAGGGCATGCCTCCCGTGTCTGAGACCGATTTAGAGGAATACATGGCCCGTGCTCGGGGAAAGCTACGGGCCACGACGGATGTCGCGGAGGCCGCGGGCCAAGGGAAATTGATCTTTGTCATTGTCCCAACCCCCAGCGAGCCCGACGGGGGGTTCTCCCTGCGTTACGTGCTTGCGGCCTGCGAAGCGATCGGGAGGGGGATGAGGAGCCGCCGGGACTATCCGGTCGTCGTCATCACTTCGACTGTGATGCCGGGGTCGACCGGAGGGCCGATACGGGAACGACTCGAGGCTGCCGCCGGATCCAAGGTGGGTGCCGATTTTGGCTTGTGTTACAGCCCCGAGCTGATCGCCCTGGGAAGCGTCATTCACGACTTTCTCAACCCGGACTTTGTGCTGGTTGGCGAATCCGACAGTCGCTCGGGGGACCTTCTGGAAGGCTTCTACGGGCGGGTGTGTGAGAATAACCCGTTTATCGCCCGCATGAACCATGTGAATGCGGAGCTTTCGAAGTTGGCGGTCAACACGTTCGTGACCACCAAGATAACATTTGCGAACATGCTGGCCCAAATCTGCGAAGGGGTTCCCGGGGCGAATGTCGATGTCGTCACGGGGGCCATCGGGCACGACAGCCGCATTGGGCCGAGGTATTTGAAGGGCGCGGTTGGTTATGGCGGGCCCTGCTTTCCTCGTGACAACTTGGCCATGGGGCAAGTCGCTCGCGATGCGGGCGCTCGGGCCCTCCTGGCCGAGGCCACTGACCAATCTAATCGGAATGAAGTCCCGCGCTTGGTTTCCAAGGTCATGAGCTATTATGAGCCGGGGATGCGCGTCGGCATCCTGGGTCTTTCGTACAAAGCGAATACGGGCGTGATTGAGGAGTCCCAAGGAATGATGCTCGCCCAGGCTCTCTTGCACGAGGACATAGGCTTGGTGGTCTTTGATCCCATGGCCCTGAGAGCGGCCCAGGAGTTGCTCGGGGATCGCGCCGCTTATGCCAGGAGCACAGAGGACTGTTTGCGGCAATCAGACTTGGTGGTGATCATGACGCCCTGGAAGGAGTTCTCAGAGGTCGAGCGGCTTGGAGACCGGGCCAAAGTGGTTATTGACGGATGGAGAATTGCCTCCCCCAAACTGCAGGAGAGCGCGGCTTTTTACGCACCCTTAGGGGTGTCGCCGTCCATGGGCTCGAAATAGCAGCACCCAGTTGGGGCCGCGCTGGGTCTTGCGAGGATCCGGAGAGGAGACAGCACTAAGAGGAAACCATGGACTGGACAAAGCGTAAGGTTCTTGTGACCGGTGGGGCTTCTTTCATTGGTTCTCACCTGGTGGAGGCCCTCGTCGGGCGGGGAGCCGACGTGCGGGTTGTGGACAACCTCAGCAGCGGCCGGCTAGCAAATATCCAGGAGCATGTGGATCGAAGGCGCATCGAATTCTTGCGAGGGGACTTGCTCGACCCCACCGTGGCGCGCCGTGCGCTGAAGGGCAGGGAGGTGGTTTTCCACCTCGCGGCGGACCACGGCGGGCGAGGCTACGTCGATTTGCACCAGGTGGAATGCTCCACCAACCTGATTCTGGACGGATTGCTGTTCAAGCTGGCGCACGAGCTGAGAATCGACAAAATCGTATTTGCCTCTTCAGGGTGTGTCTACCCGAATCACTTGCAGACGGACGTTACCAAGGAGATCTATCTGACTGAGGACCTGGTAAGCCCCCCTTATGACGCAGACAATCTCTACGGGTGGGCGAAATTGATGGCGGAGCTGACCCTTCGCGCGTACTTTCAGCAGAAGGGTATGAAGTCGGCCTGCTGCCGTTACTTCACGGTCTATGGCCCCCGCGGGGTCGAGAATCATGCGGTCATTGCAATGATCGCACGGGCCTTTCTAAAAGAAGATCCGTTCGAAGTGTGGGGAACCGGCGAACAGATACGCAACTGGACTTATATCGACGACATCGTTGCGGGCACCCTCCTGGCGGCAGAAAAAGTTGATGATGGCACCGGGATCAACCTGGGGACGATGGAGCGGATTCGTGTGATGGATGCCGTCCAGGAGGTCCTGCGGTATTCGGGCCACACGGCCCAGATCCGCACTCGGCCCGAGATGCCCACCGGTCCAATGAACCGGGTGGCGGATAATGGCCTTGCGAAACGGCTTCTTGGATGGGAGCCTAAGGTTCGATTTGTGGATGGGTTGCACCGGACGATCGACTGGTACTTTGCTACGAAGGATCCCAAGGAAGTGCAGGCGATCCTGGGAAGAATGCTAACCGAGCGCTAGCCGTGGGAAGCGTTGGGTCTTCTGGGCGGAAAGAGTCGGTCATCCAGGACCTTGGGCCCGGGCGACTCTCCCGGTTTCGGGGGGTCTTGGCCATGTGGCGGGAACTTCTCCAAGGAAAAGGGGAAGGGAATCCGGCCATCGTTGGAGTGAGAACCGCATAGGGCGAAGGGTGAACTCAGTTTCCCTCTCTCCGGGATCTTGGAACCAGGGTCGGCTTCTGCGGTGGGCAGCGGTCCTCTTGATCGTACTCTTCGGAATCGGCCTGAATGTCAGCGCGCTGGTCGTGAGCCTGCCAACCGGAGATGAAAGCGGTTACCTGCTGGACGGGGCCAACCTTGTGGAACACGGTACGGTTCTGGCGATCGGGAGCGGGCCGTTACCCTCCCTGGTTAACGGCCTTCTGGATCTCCCCTTCCGGGGCGATCACCTGAGATTGGGACTGGTTTCGACGATCCGCAGGATCCTTACCTACGGAGGGATCCTCCTGGCCGTCTGGTGGGCGGCACGCCGAGTGGGCGGCGAGACGGCGGGGTGGATCGGGCTGGTCCTGGCCGCGGTGGGACGACCCGTGTCGGTCGCTTTGGACAACTCCGCCGATGCGCTCTACATGACCCTGTCGGCCCTCGCTTTCGCGCTGGGCGCGGCCATGGTCCTGGACTTGATCGACAAGAAAGAGCCGCCGCGAGGATGGACCGGGCGTTCCGTGGCCCTCGGAGTGTTGCTGGGGATGGCGGCCCTGGCCCATTTGGATGGCTTGGCCTTGGGTGTCCTGGTGTTCGCCTGCGCTTTGGCATTGGCAATTATGGGGCGCTGGCCACGGGAGGACCGCCAAGCGCTCCTGAGGGCTGGGCTGTTCGGGCTGGGCGGATTCGCCCTCCCGGTGGTGGGATGGATCGTAATTTCCAGTCTACTGAGAGGGAGCTGGGACACACAGATTCTTCAACGAAGCTACCTGGCTTTTGAGCAAGGGCATAATTTTCTCTACTCGGGACGGTTTGAAGTGCCGCCCCCGGTCACGTCCGATCAACTCTACGGGACGGCCGTCGCCAACCATTACAGCGTCTTGAGGGCCGTGGCCCGCAATCCTCGGGCGTTCTTGGCAAGGATCCCTCTTGTCTTGGCCGATGCTGTCCGGATGTTCGAGAATTCCTATGGGATCGTGGCGGGCCTCCTGGTCCTGCTTCTGGCTGTGGCCGGGGCCATCTACCTGGGAACCGTGGTCCCCGCCTTCCTCGGCTTCGCCGGGTTGTGGTTTGTCCCCCTCTTGGGCTACCTGTTTGCCTCGTACCGTCCAGGCTTTTTCAGTACGGTGTACCCCGAGGTGCTGGTCTTGCTGAGCGCAGGCATGGCCGCGCTTCTGGGTGAGTTTCGGAGCCTCTGGCCAAGGGCCGCGTTGCGTCCCACCCTCTTCACCTCTGTCCTCCTTCTGCTGCTGGCCGTCGGGGGGAACATAGAGTACGGCGCCGAGCAGGGCTTGGCTTGGGTCCGGGGAAGGGGGACCAGCCCGGATCTGCAGTGGGTGGAGGCGCTTTCCCAACACATTGCCCGCGGGAGCTGCATCATTTCGTACGATACCGCGGATCCGATCTATGCCAATTTGGTCCCCAATGGCGACTGGATGACCTACTTTGAAACCCACAGTGCCTCCAACCTGATCGAGTTCATGCTGGCTCAGGACTGCCATTACGTTGAGGTGGACAACGATTTGATTACGTACGCCCCGGGGTATGCGAAGCTGGTGGAAGCCACGCTGGTCCTGAAGTTCTCAAGCGCGGACGGAACCCGAAAGGTTTTTTCGGACTATCCCTAAACGCCGGCCCGGCTCCGGAAGAGGGATCGGCATGACCGTGAGCGTAATTATTCCTATTTTGAATGCCAAGGAATTCCTGGCGCAGGCGGTGGCCTCCGTGCGGGCCCAGACCTGCTCTGATTGGGAACTCCTCCTGGTGGATGACGGGTCTACGGACGGGAGTGTCGAACTGGCACGGGAGATGGCTTCGCAGGAACCTTCTCGGGCTCGGTTCTTGACTCATGCGACTCATGGCAGCCGCGGGCCCAGTGCGACTCGCAACCTGGGCCTGTCTTATGCCCAAGGGGAATTTGTAGCTTACCTGGACGCAGATGACCTTTGGCCTGCTTCCAAGCTAGACCACCAGCTCGCTGTGTTGCGGAGCCATCCCGGCGCGGCCATGATCTTCGGTCGCGTGCACTACTTTTCCGAAGATCCATCGGGAGGTATCGAAAGAGACCAGACGTTTGGTGACTTGCACGAGGGGATCTACCACCCGCCTGAGATCGGAGTCGAGTTTTTGCGCGACGGGAATCTCTTTCCCTGTCCCAGTGCTACGCTCGTCCGCCGAGCGCCGCTGCTGGAGGTGGGGGGCTTCGAGGACAGCATTCGCATGGCCGAGGACCTGGCCCTCTGGCTAAAGCTGGCCATCCATTTCCCGGTCTACGCCGACCCGACCATCGTAGCTCTCTATCGGCAGCACTCCCGTTCTGCCATGGCGGTCATGTTGCGAGACGAGGATCAATACCGTCAGAATGAACTGGCTTTCTGCCACTGGCTCTTGACGTATCTGGATCACTTGCCGGGCGCCGTCCGGCGGCCTCTGGAGCCTCTGGCGTGCCAGCGCATGTTCCGCGTGAGCTTGGCTGATCACCTCAGCGAAGGGAACCGCACGGTGGTGGGGTGGCGCCTGGGGATGATCCGGCGGCTGTGGCACTATCGAGCCTTCCGCCGGGAGGGCCGGTGGCTGCGCTACCTGACTCCGGCTTTTCTGTCGGGTGGCAGGGCTCGGGTCGATTCTGGAGGGCTCCGTGACTGAGGAAGATCAGGGACTTCCGTCGCGCCAAAGGCCGCGGAGCAGGTTGGGTGGGATGATCCGCCGGATCTTCGGCCGTCGAGATGGCTGGCCGCCTACGAGGCGAATATCCTGGGGAAGCCTCAAGCGGATCGAGCCCATCAGCCGCTCCTTTGGCTTTGACCGGGGCCAGCCCGTCGACCGGTTCTACCTGGAATCATTCCTGGCGGAATACTCTCAGGACATCCACGGGAGCGTGCTCGAGGTCGGGGATCCAGGATACACACGGCGCTTTGGTGGTGCCCGTGTGACCCGCTCCGATGTCCTCCATGCCGTGGCCGGGAACCCCCAGGCAACCCTGGTGGGGCGTCTCGACACGAGAGAGGGACTCGAACGGGAAGTCTACGACTGTCTGATTGTGACGCAGACCCTTCATTGCATCTATGATATTCAGGCCGCGGTTCGCACGCTCCACTGGTTGCTCAAAGAGGGCGGGGTCGCCTTGGCGAGCCTCCCGGGCATCAGCCAAGTCAGCCGGCACGATGCTGAGCGCTGGGGAGACTATTGGCGCCTGACTCCCGCGGCGGCGGTGAGCTTGTTTGAACCGTCCTTTGGAAGGGCCAGTATTCAAGTTCGATCCTACGGCAATGTCCTTGCCGCGGTGGCTCTATTGCACGGCCTGGCCGTTTCGGACTTGCCCAAAGGCGCGCTCGAGAGGCAAGATCCCGACTACCCCTTGCTGGTTTGCGTGCGGGCCGTCAAGGAGCAGGCATGATCACTCGTTCTCATTTCAAAGCGTTGCCGCTGGTTATTGTGGTGGCCGCGACCCTGATCGTCGCTCTGATCTGGTTCCAAGGCTGGAGAGAAAGACTTCTGAATGACCTGGATAAGATCATCCTTTACCAGCAGGCCTACAGCTTGGTCCGCAATGGCCAGATCCCAAATCACGGAGAAGTGTACAGCTACGGTTCCTACGGGCCTCCCGGAGTGGCCTACCTAGTTGCTCCTGGAATGCTGATCGCTGCGGATCCGAGACTCTACGAAATCCCGTTGACGGTGGCCCTGTACCTTGGGGCGGTCATGTTGGCCTACTTTCTGGGCCGGAGCGTGGGTGGAGTATGGGTCGGCCTAGTCTCGGCATTGGCTCTTGCGGTTTCTCGGCTCGGTCAGCCGGACCTCGATCTCACGCAGTTTTTTGTTGTCGCGACGATGTTGCTTGCCTGGCTGTGGGCTGTTCGGCGCCAACCAGCTGCCTTGGCGGCCGCGATCGTCTCCTTCGCGGCAGGTCTTTATGTTCATCCCAATACTCTCCCTCTGGGACTGGCGATTCCTTTCCTGTGGGTCGCGTATCGTCCACCGGTGAATTGGAAGGGTCTGGGCCTCGCTTTGGTCGTGGCCGGAGCCATCTGGTTCCCCTACCTGCGATTCGAGTGGGGCAGGCAGTTCCTCGATATCCGGTCATATGTATCGCGGCGGCAGGTTGTTGCGCTAGAGGGAACGCCGGTCAATACGCCGACCTACTGCTATGCCGCTCTGGAGGGGGAAAGCGACACCCAGAATGAAACCTACTTGCCCTACCTGGGCCTGCCCGCCATTGCGAAGCGTGTCGTGTCTCCGGAACCCCCGGGGATTGGCACCCTCCGCGTGACTCTCTGCAGCGTGGCTCTGAAGATCGGTCGCAATTTCAACAATGACACGTTTCTCTTTGGCAACAACCGGATTGTCAATGCCTCCCTCTTGACCGTATTCTGGGCTGGGCTAATCGCGCTGCTGAGTTCTCCGATCCTGAACCGTGCCAGGGGATCGGCCATGGTTGAGCGGTTGGTGGCGGTGAAGATTCCGGTGCTGATTGTCCTCTTGGCTCTGGGAGCGGCGGCCATCTATCTCGCGCTTAGTCCAGCTTGGCTGGCCAAATGTTGCACGGCAGACGGGAAGCTTCAACACCCTTCCTTGCTCCTGGTCGAGCAATGGCAGAGTCTGCTGCCTCTGGTTTGGGTGAGCTTGGTGCTGGGTCTCTTTCTGGCTGCTCACGCGGGAGAGGACTGGAAGGGATTGGGAGCCCTGGGGATCCTTGGGCTGGTTCCTTTTGTGATCCTCGTGGGGGTCTCCGAGACGGCCCGCGCTGACCGGTTCTGGTGGATATGGCCGGCCCAACTGATAGTTGTGGTCATCACAATCGGACTCTTCGCGGAACAGACTCCCTGGCCGAGGGCGGTCTTTGCCGGGCTGTCGACGGTTCTTGTGATTCTGATGATCAACGCTCCCTTCTACCAGGGCAAAATCGGTGACTGGTTGACCAACGGATACGAGGGGAAGAGCTCGGGCCAAGTGGAGACCGTGGATTACTTGGGACAGATCCCACGCGCGAGCGGTTCGACAACCATGACCATCGGGTATGAACTGCAGGCCCCGGTATTTACCACCGAGACCTCAGTCGATCCCTCCTACCGCACCGGATCGTGGTTCGATTTCTTGCTCGAGACCCGCGAGGAGATCCGCAATCTCAACGACACCGTCGAAGGGCTCACAAACAAGGATGAGTTCCGTGTTCTGGAGATCGGCGACGGCCCAACGGTCGCAGAAAGCCCGTGGCGAGGCTTTCAGTTCATTGAACGCTTCGGACGCTTTGAGGTCTTCCGCAGGGAATGAGGGTCCCGCATTGGCGTGACGGAAGAGACTCAATTCTGGCGGGAGGTGGACGCGTCCAGGACCGGCAGAATCCTTTGGCGGAAGTTGGGGGCTGGCCCGGAGCAGAGACAGTTCTCGCCTGGAGCCGAGTCGGGTTGATCCCGGAGAAACGCGATGATCGCGCCGGCCGCTTGTTGGGGCACACAGGTCGGCGATGCCAATATCTCGGAACGGATTCTGGCCACGGGGCCAGTTTGGTCTGGACGAAGTCTTCAATCGTTGCCGCCGGGCCGCGCGACTAGAAAGGAACAACCGATGAGTGCAACCGCCACCGCTCGCCGGATAGGACCGCGGTTGGATTATGTCGTCATCCTGCTGGTGGTCGTCGCGGCGGCTGTTCTCCGCTACCAGGGCTGGCGGGGCAACCTTCTGAACAGTTTTGACTTGTTGCCCTATCATGTGGGGGCATTTCGGTTCTTCCAGACTGGTCAGGTGGAGGTACACGGTGACAAGTCCAGCTACTTCTCCTTCCAGCCTCCCGGGACGTTCTTTCTCATGTTGCCAGGGACCCTGTTGCTTGGGGACGAGCGTCTCCGAGAACTCCCGGGGGAATTTCTTCAGAACCTGGCGACCCTGGTCTTCCTCTACCTGATCGTTCGCGCTACCCTCAATCGAGGAATTGCGCTCGCCTCAGTTGTGGGAGTGGGCCTGTCCCAATTGGGGTACCTGGGGGTCTGGCCTATTGGCCATCCGGCCTACTATCTGGGCGCTCTCTACTTCCTCATGCTCTGGGTGCGGGACAAAAAATCCTGGGCTCTCCCGGTAGCCCTCGGGATCACGGCCTTTGGCCTGTATGTGCAACTAAGCATTGTGGTCACGGTATTTATCTACCCCGTGCTCTGGTTGCTGTTCCGGCCGCCGGTTCGTATTCGGGGCCTTGTGTTGGCGGCCGCGGTGTCCTTGCTTCTCTGGTTCCCCTATCTCCGGTTCGAGACTACCCGGGATTTTGCAGATATCCGTTCGCAGCTCCTTCTGCAAAGCCTGGCTCCACCTCAAGGGACTACCTCCTCTTCCCCTCCCCTTTGCTATGCCTCGGTGCTCGGCCGGTCGGATACCTGGGAGGGCTCATATCGAGACTTGGGTCTTAACGACCAAGGTGCCAAGTACTGGATCGATCCAGGCACGGGCCTGCGAGCTCAGCTGGAGTACCACACCTGCGTGATCTTCACCAACCTGGACCGCAATTTTGATTCCCTGTTCTTCCTTTTCGGGTACAACCAATTGGCGAATTCCATCCTGTGGACGCTGAGCGCGATGGGATTGGTGATCCTGCTGGCTGCCGCGCTGGGCGGCACCCTCTGGGGGCGGAAAGTCCTGGAACCTGCCTGGGAGATCCCGCCTTGGGGAGCTGTTGTTGCGGCAGCCGTCGGAGGAATAGTTCTTTGGATTCTCCTTGGGCCGGGAATCTGGGAAACGTGTTGCAGCGTGCATCATCGTCTCAGCTTTCCCCTTCTGGGGCTATTATCCCAAGCCCGCTCCTTTTTCCCCGCCTTTTGGGTGAGCCTCACCCTTGGCTTGCCTCTGAGCCGAAGGTGGCGCGAGATCGATCCCCGTCGTGCCACCGTGCTTTCTCTGGGGATCATGATTCCCTTGGGGATCTTGCTCTACGTGGCCGAGCCGAACACGGCCCTTCGCTTCTGGTGGATCTGGCCTGCTGAGGTTCTCACCCTGATCGTGACCGCCGAGGCGCTCGGGCTGCTATTCCCCTTCCGAAAGCAGGCTTCACTTGTTCTCATGGGGGCGGCCATCCTCGCGATTTTCCCGTTGCACTTCGATGCCACGAAGATTGTGAACTGGCGCAGCGAGGGCTACGGTGGGACAGACTCGGGCCAGTTGGCCACCGTGGACTATCTGGTTGGCCGCGCCCGCGCGTCAGGGAAGACGAGTCTGACCGTCGGGTATGATATCGATACCTATGACTTCACGTACTTTTACTCGGTCATGCATGACCCTCTCCTTCGTCGAGGCGCGTGGTTCGATTTTCTCCTCCAGTCCCGAGGGGGAATTCAGAACTTGAACCAGACCGTTGGCGGCTTGAGCGATCAGGACCAGTACCGCGTTTTTCAGTTGCAGCCGGGGCAGCTTCCGCCAGCGCCGCCCTGGCCAGGATTCCGCAAAGTGGCTGTTTTCGGGTTGTTTGCCGTGTACGCGAGGTCATGAGGGCCGAGGGGTGCGGCAGGCCAGTGGAAGGGGGAGGCAAATAATGCGATTACGGACCAGAGGCCTCCCTTTGCTCATGCCTTGGCGCTGAGGCACCGTCCCGGGCATCGCGCAGCCGCCAGGAGATGTCCCTTTGGTGGGCCACGAGCGGAGGCTGGCCTCCGGCGGCTTGGCTCAGGGGCCGGGGCCACACGGGTAAGCAACTCTGGGATCCGCGAGCCATTCGTCAACTGAGCGTTCGCTCACCCGCGCAGGCAAGAGGGCTTCTTGTCAGGAAGGGGGACAACTGAGCGCGGGGGATGCAACGGCCTTGATTTGAGCGCTTGCCACAGAACGCGGCGACGGCCTGGGTTGCCTACGGAAATGAAGATCCCAACGTCAAGGTGGCGAGGGCCGAATTGGAACCGAGATGATGGATATCACTTCAGCTGGCCAAAGGGTCAGTCGCAATAGCCCTGGAGCCGTCGAGTCGACGGCCGTACTGGTCGTCTCGTGTGACGCGTACCGCGATGTCTGGGGACCGTTCTTCACCCTGTTCTGGCGCTATTGGCCGGATTGCCCCTATCCGGTCTATCTGGGAGCCAATCAGGAGGTCTACCCCGATCCGAAGGTCCAGACCGTCTTGGTAGGGCCGGACCTCAAGTGGTCTCCGGGCCTGCTGAAAATGCTCACAGACCTTCCTCATCCCGACCTTTTATTCCTGCAGGAGGATTTTCTCCTGAGCGGGCCAGTGGACACGGCCTGGGTGAAAGACCTGATTGCCTATGCCAAGGCCAAGAAAGCGGGTTGCCTGCGCCTGATGCCGATCCCGGGCGCAAGTCATCCTTGTCCTGACCGTGACGATGTGGGAGAACTTCCGAAGGGAAGTGAGTACCGAGTTTCCATGCAGGCGGCTTGGTGGGAAAAGCGTGTCCTGAGCTCCCTGATTCTGGAGCAAGAAAACCCATGGCAATTTGAAGTTCAGGCCTCGCGTCGCTCCGTGGAGCTCCCAGAAGCTTTCCTGAGCCTTCGAGAGGGGAAAGGATATCCCCTGGATTACTTCACCACGGCCGTGGTCCGCGGGCGATGGGAACCTGCCGCCGTGAGGTTCTGCCGGCGCGAGGGTATCCTGGTCGACCTGCAGGCTCGTCCCATGTTGCCCATCTCCTATCGGCTTCGGCGCGCCCTCCGTTCCTGGGGAGTGCCTTTGCCCATCGTGAGGATTGTTACCCTCCCGTTTCGGCGGGTCCGGGATTAGGGGTGGTTGCGAAGGAGAGCCGGGAAGGCGGGAGCGACCATGCTTAGGCGATTCAAGCGAAGCACACAAGGGCTCGTTGCGCAGGTGCTCCGAAGAACACCCATTGCGTCGACGCATTTGGGGCCTCCCAAAGGGATTATCCTGGATTTCAGGGCTTGGGCGGAGGAGCGTGATCGGGGGCAGCCCTTCGTGGAGAGAGGTTGGCACCACTGGCATATACCGGTCCGAGAGGCGGAAGTGGTTCAGTCGCGGCCGCCGCTCACCCTGGATTCCGCGATGCCTGTGCCGTACCGTGAGGCGCAACTCTACCGGTATCCTCCGCTTTTCCTGGCGCATCTTCGCCCGGGTCGCTTGGCTCTGAGCGAGGGGGTGGTGATCTCCCCGGAGGACCGTGTCTTTGACGAGTTTTCCTATTATTGGGGCCGGACGGGATTCCAGTTGCCAATATTCAGCCGCCTGCGGTTGCCGCCGATGCAGCACCGGGACGGCATCTTTGCTACGATCCTCTCCCCTGGCAGCGCCTCACCGAACTACTACCACTGGCTGATCGAGACCTTGCCTCGTATTGGCATCCTGGAAGAGGCCGGATTGAAGGATTATCTCCTGATTGTGCCTCAAACCTTAGCCTCATGGCAGGCCGAAACGCTTGACCATCTGGGGTTTGGGCCAGACCAGCGCGTCGGCTTTGGCGAGCAACATTGGCAGGTCGATAGTCTCCTCGTTCCCTCTCTGCCTGGATATCCCGGCATGTGCCGGCCGTGGGCGGCGAGTTGGTTGCGCCGACGGTTCGGTGTCCCAGAGGGGGGTGAGGGAACACGGCGACTGTACGTGAGCCGCTCCGGCGCCAGCCAACGCTTGGTTTCGAATGAGCAGGAGGTAGTTGCCGCGCTTGGCTCGCTGGGTTTCGAGGCGGTTTCGACGGAGCGCATGGCGCTGGAAGAACAGATCTCTCTCTTCTCCAAGGCACAGTTCATCGTCGGTCTCCATGGGGCGGGGTTGACCAACGCGCTGTTTGCCCCGCGAGGGACGAGAGTTCTCGAGTTCATGTCCCCGGTCTCGGGATATATTAATGCTTGTTACTATTCCCTCAGCTCGGCCGTTGGACAGCGCTATATGTACCTGTTGGGTTCTCACCCGACGGTGCCAGAAAGCGCTCCTGCCGGGACAAGACGCTGGCGGGAAAACCTCGAGATTTCGATTCCCGCGCTGACAAGGGCCATCGGCATTTTGGAAGCGGCCACCTGAGAGTCTTCTTGACAGACTTGGAAGCGGCTCTGGCATTGAGAGGGGAGCGGTTGCGGTCTTCCGTAGGCATCTAGGGGTTTTGCCCCCTAGGGAAACCGGGCCCCAAGGAGAAAGGGAGCGGCGCGCGTGTTGGCAGGGGCTGACATGAAAAATGGAAACCGGGACCGGGCAGAGCGGAGAAGGAGGCCCTTCTGGGCCCGCCTGCGCCGGACCTTGATCGGCTGGTGGATCGACGGGCTCTCGCCATGGATGCAGGGTTCCCTGGCGCGCCTGCTTCGTCCCCTTCCAGTGTCATCGCGTCGAGTGGGACCTCCCAAGGGGACAATCCGCGACCTCGAAAGCTGGATCGGAATTTACCAGGAGGCCCAGCTCTGGACAGAACGTGGCAAGGGGAACTGGATCCTGAAAGTCCGCGATCGGGAATGGGTGAGTGGCAAAGCACCCTTGACCTTGGAGTCCGTGGTGGATCGAGCGTTTCGCGAGCGCTTTCGCTGTTGGTTCCCGGAGCTGAGCGTGACCCATCTCAGGGACGCACGCATGGCGCTTCCTCAGGGCGCGGTCATCTCTCCGGATGACCGGGTGTTCGAAGCCTTCACTCACAATTATGGAAGGCCCCTACTGACTCATCCGGTCTTTCAGTGCGCGCGCTTGCCGCGGCTGGAACGCAAAGAGGGCTTGTGGGCGACCATCATTTGTCCGGGTGCCCACCACAATGTGGGTCATTGGATCATGGATTCCCTGCCGCGCCTCGGCGTCCTCGAACAGGCTGGATTGGGGGACCAAGCTACTCTCCTGGTCCCCTTGAACCACGAATGGTATGCGGAGGCCCTTGGCGCGCTAGGGTACGGGCCTGATCGCTACGTGGGATTCGGGATGGACCACTGGGAATTTGAGCACCTTCTAGTTCCTTCGATTGTGAGCGAGGCCGCTTTCATGAGGCCCTCCTCGACTTTATGGCTCCGTCAAAGGCTCGGTGTGGAAGACCTGCAACCGAAAGGAGACCGCTTGTACATCAGACGTTCGGACGCGAAGTGGAGGCGCGTTGTCAACGAGGAAGAGATCATCGATCGTCTCAAAAGGGAAGGGTTTCGCCCTGTATATCTGGAAGGCCTTTCGTTTCAGGAGCAACTGGATTTGTTCTCAAGGGCCGAGTATGTCGTTGCCCCTCACGGTTCGGGACTGGCCAACCTGCTGTTTGCACCGGCTGGAGTACGTGTCGTAGAACTTTTCGCGCCGCGATATATCAATGCCTGTTTCTACGGAATCACCATTGCCGTGGGGCAACGGTATGCCTACCTGGTCTGTACTGCGGAAGGTTACGGGTCCCACCTGGACTTTGACGACATGCGCGTGGACCCGGAGCGCCTCCTCAAGACCCTGAGGCTTCTGGATTGAGAGGCTGGCATCGCCCGGCTTCTGCCGGTCGAGGGGCGGCGCCGGCAACGGACTGGGGTGAGACCGCGACAGTAGGTCGGTCCATCGAGAATTCGATAGCCAATTCCGGAAGGAGGCTCGTCTGCTGAAGCCGAGCTTGCGTTGAAATATGACCCTCCCAACGATCTCGATCGTGACGCCATCGTTGAACCAGGGGCGGTTCCTGGGAGGTTGCATGGATTCGGTATTGAGGCAGAGCTATCCCCGCGTGGAATATGTCGTGATAGACGGTGGTTCAACCGACGGAAGTCTTGAGATCCTTCGGCAGCACTCGAAGAGTCTCAAATACTGGCGCAGCGCCCCGGATCAGGGCCAAATTGCCGCACTCGATGAGGGTTTCTCAAAGACCAGCGGGGAGATCATGGCCTGGATCAATTCGGACGACCAGTATGTTCCTTGGGCATTTCAGGTGGTGGCCGATGTCTTCCAAGCCTTTCCGCAGGTTGAATGGCTGACGACCCTCTATCCGCTCATCATGGATGAGGCTGGGAGGGTTTTGTCGTGCCGAAGGACGGAAGGCTACAACCGTACCGCCTTCTACCGGGGACGAAACCTCCGTCGAGAGGGGGGCTTCTACAGCTTCGTGATTCAGCAGGAATCCACGTTCTGGCGGCGCTCCCTATGGGAGCGAGCCGGGGCTCACCTGGATGAGTCCCTTCACCTCGCCGGCGATTTTGAGCTGTGGGCGCGGTTCTTTTCGTTTGCCGATCTCTATTCCTTGGCTGTTCCACTGGGGTGCTTCCGGTTCCAGGAGTCATCGCTGAGTTATGAGCAAGGCGATCTCTACCGCCGGGAGTGCGAAGAGGTGCTGGGACGGTATGGAGTGAAACCTCCAGGGCGGACGGAGCAACACATCCGTCGATGGGCAAGGAATCTTCCCTCGCGCTGGCTTCGGATCCCCCGCCTGGCCTATTGCGTGAAGCTGGTCGAACATGCGGGCCGGGGGAGATCATGGATTCTGCGTCAGGCATGGATCGTGTGATCTTGCCATGATTTGGCCGAGAATCTCGATTGTTACGCCATCCTTCAACCAGGGGGCCTATCTGGGGAGTTGCCTGCGCTCGGTTCTGAGCCAGGACTATCCGAATCTGGATTACATTGTGATTGATGGAGGCTCACGGGACAACAGTGTTGAGATCATTGGCCGGTACGAGAGCCAGTTATCCACGTGGCTTAGCGAGCCCGACGAGGGACACTTTCCCGCTCTCGAGAAGGGTTTCGCCCGAGCAAGCGGGGAAATCATGGGATGGCTCAACTCGGATGATCTCTACCTGCCCTGGACTCTGCGCGTGGTGGGGACGATCTTTGCCGTCCTGCCGGAGGTGCGATGGATTACGAGCCAGTATCCTGTCCTCGTGGACAGGGAAGGTTTGGCTGTGCAAACCCGGCGGTTGGACGGGTTCAACCGGCGAGCCTTCTACCGGGGTCGGAATGTCCCCTTGAATCCCTTCTTCTATACGGGATTCATCCAACAAGAGTCCACCTTCTGGCGCCGCTCGCTATGGGAACAGGCTGGGTCGCACTTGGATGCCACCTTGCCCTTGGCTAGTGAATTTGAGCTGTGGGCCCGATTCTGGGAGCACGCCGACCTGTACGCGGTGGGGGTCCCTCTTGCCGGATTTCGGGTCCAGCCGGAGCAAAAGACAAGCTGGGGACAGGGGCGGTACCTACGCGAGGCCGAACTGGTCTTGGATCATTACGGTCAGCCCAGACCAGGACTCTTGGAGACTATGGCAAGACGTTTGCTCCGCCTCTTGCCTCGGCGCTGCTGGCGCTGGCTGCCAGAAAACGTGGCCTACAGCAGCCGGGTGATCTCGGCCACAGAGGTCGAGCATCGTTCCTTTGTTTGGCGGATCGTCCAGGAGAAGTTTATCTAGCCTTGGGAGCCTTGTCGTCTCGCGCTGAACTTGATCCTCTTTCGATTCTGCAGGTCGTGCCCTCCCTGGGGGGTGGCGGTGCCGAGACGCTTGCTCTCCAGTTGCATCGGGGGTATCGAGACCGAGGGCATGCCTCCATGTTGCTTCTCGGTCGCGGGCCGGTATCCCCCCAGGAGGACGTCTTTGCCATTCCGGATCGATGGCATTCGAGAGCTTGGCCAAGGTGGGTCGGCGGGTTTCGGGGACTACTTTCCAGAATCAGCGGAGGCCGACCCCTTAGCCGGATGCAACCGTTCTTTGACACGCTGGCCTTCCCTCAATTCGCCTGGGACCTCGCTTGGGGGCACGAGGACTTCAGCTACCCTAGCAGCCAGAGAATTCTCGGCCTGGGTCCTCGCCCGCCCAAAATACTCCACTTGCATAATCTTCACGGGCAATGGGTTCGGCGGGAGGGTTTCTTCGATCTGAGAGCTTTGATCGAGCTGAGCCGCAAGGTTCCCACGATTCTTGCGCCGCACGACCCTTGGTTGCTGACCGGACACTGTGCGCATCCGATGGGTTGCCCTCGATGGCGCATCGGATGCGGCCAGTGCCCCGACCTTGGAATCTACCCGACGATTCGCCGCGATGGTACGGCCTATAACTGGAGGCGCAAGAGGGCAATTTTCCAGCGGGCCCAACTCTACCTTGCGACTCCCTCACAATGGCTGATGGATATGTTTGAGGAGTCCGGGATCCGGTTCATGGATCGGCGCGTTATCCGGAATGGCGTCGACGTGAACTGTTTCTGTCCGAACCGCGGGGCCGGGGGCCGGGAAACCCCGAGATTGGACCTCGAAAGCAAGGTGGTCTTGGTGGTGGCGAACCACCTGCAATCGAATCCGTGGAAGGGATTTGACTGGGTCCGAGAAACCGCCCTGCGGCTTTCGAATCGGCGGATGCCGTTCCCGGTCAATTTCGTTTGCGTAGGGGATGAGGGCAACAGCGAGAGGTGGGGTAACGTACGTCTCAGCTTTGTCCCCATGGTGCACGACCGCGAAACCATGGCGCGCATCTACCAGGAGTCGGATGTGCTGCTTCACCCGAGCCGGGCCGACACGTTTCCCCTGGTGGTGCTAGAGGGCATGAGTTCGGGGCTCCCGGTCGTCGCGACCGAGGTGGGAGGAATCCCTGAGCAAATCGAGGATCAGGCAAGCGGCTTCCTGGTGAGGCCGGGGGATGTGGAGGCGATGACGGATCGAGTGCAGGCGATTTTGATGCAACCTTTGCTGGGCAAGGCGATGGGCAGTCGCGGTCGTGAGATTGTTATGGAACGCTTCAGCCTGGAGCGCCAGATCGAGGCGTACCTGGAGTGGTACCAGGTGATCCTGCGAGAGCATGTTCCCCACCTCGAGCGGTGAGATGAAGTCACCCACAATCTCCATTGTGACCCCCTCTTTCAATCAGGCACAATACCTGTCGCAGTGCCTTGAATCTGTCCTTGGGCAGGACTACCCCGATCTTGAGTGTCTGGTCATTGACGGGGGGTCAACCGACGGAAGCTTGGAGATCCTCAGGAGGGTCGGAAGCCGACTGGCCTACTGGGTTAGCGAACCCGACCGGGGGCAGGCTGAGGCGGTCAATAAGGGGTGGGCCCGCGCGAGGGGTGAGGTCTTAGGCTGGATAAATTCCGATGACCTCTTACGCCCTGGGGCTTTGCGCCAAGTTGCTGCCACGTATGCCTCCCATCCCCAGGCCGCCCTTATCTTCGGAGATGTTGAGGAGATGACCGCCTCAGGTCGGCCCGTGAGGGCCAAACACATGGCGGGGTTCTCTCTGAAATCACTCCTCCTGGGCAAGAACATGCCCCAGCCGGGAGTGTTCGTCTCCCGTCGGACCTACAAGAAGTTGGGCGGTCTTAATGAAAGCCTGCACTACGCGTTGGACTTTGACTATTTTCTCAGGACCTGGTTGGCTTTTCCCCCCGAGGACTTTCTTTATGTTCCTGCTGTGCTCGCGGCCTCCCGTCTCTGGCCGAGGACGAAAACCAATCAAGCTGGCACCCGTATTGGGGCCGAGTATCGGAGAGTGCTGGATGCAACCTTCGCGCGAGAGGACCTCCCGGCGGAGGTCCAGAATCTGAGAACCCGCGCCTACAGTCGGGCGTTTCTGTTCAAGCAGGCGAGGATATACTTTGGGGCAGGAGATCGTCTGCGGGGTTTGTATTGGTTATCGCGAAGCGTTCTGCTGGAGCCTTCCTGGGCGGAGAAGGCACACATGGGGCGCTATGGTCTGAGAGGCTTGCTGGGGAGCGGGGTGAGGCTTGAGGACTGAGGTCTTTCCAGCGTGTCGAAGGCGCGCGGGCAAGGGGGCTTGCGATGGCGCTCGATTGCAAGACTAGCTGAGGCTCGGGAGGTCGGCTCGACTTGGCGGCCTCCGCTGGCAGAATCGGAAGAGCAGGGTTGAGCCAAAATGTCGGCGGGGCCATGGACGCGGCAGGCCTGGCCAGGGCCGCTTTCCCCGGATTGTTGCGCCCTTCCGCGAGTCAGTCTAGGTGTTGCCGATGAGTTCCAATGCGCGGGAGAAATCACCGGTGGACCATTAAGGTGGTCCAATTCGGCCGTCTTGCAATGGAGGGGAAACAATTTGCAACCGTTGGAGCCGACGACGTGGGCAGGCTTTGGGAGGGGGACCAAAGGGCGAGGTGGCAGAAGAGAAGATCGAGGGACATGTAGCCAGCAGCTCGCCCACCATTTTTGCCGCTCGACCGACGTTTACGGGTTGCCAGACCTGTGGTGAGACTTGGGCGCGATCCGGTTCCCGCTGCTTCCGGAGGTGGCAGTGCCGGTTAGTGCCTTGCGTTTAGCGGCTCTTTGCGAATGCCGGGGGCACGAGGTTTGACTTTGAAGAACGGGGATAATTCGACCACCTTGAGGGCCATCAAGGGCTCAGCCGAAGCCCGTTGCTTGGCCATTCTTCTGTTCTTGGTTTTCTCCGGCGCCCTGGCGTATGCGTTCTACTTTCATATTCCTCCCCAGGTGGATGCGCGAGCCTACGACGCAATTGGGTGGAACCTGGCGAGTGGTCACGGCTATCGGGGGGGCCTGACAGGTCCACTGGACCAAGATCAATCCATCGGCCGCCTTGGCCCGGGATACGAATTCTTCCTGGCGGCGTTGTTTTGGCTCTTCGGGCACAGTTATCCGGCGGTTTGGATTGCTCAAGCCCTGTTGCACACGGCGAGTGCCGGCCTGGTCTATCTCCTGGCGAGAAGGCTGATCCCCGGAGAACGGGGAATGGTCTTTCGGTTCTTGTCAACGGCGGTCTTCGGCTTCCATTTGGACCTCCTCCAGATGGCCGCCATGCTGATGACCGAAACGCTCTATATCTTCCTGATGATGGTCGCCGTCTATTGCGCCGTGTCCTATCTGTCGCGTCCCAGGATGGCGACCGCCCTCTTGACGGCGATCCTCCTGGCCCTTGCCATTCTGACTCGCGCCTCTGCCGTGGTCTTGCTAGCCGTCTTTGCGCTGGCGTTGCTCTGGCGCAAGAGCTGGAAGACCCTCCTGATCGTCCTGTTTCTCCAAATCATCCTGATTGGTCCTTGGACCTGGAGGAATTATCGGGTCTACCACTCCTTTATCCTCACCACGGCCGCGGGGGGCTATGACCTGTGGGTGGGAAACAACCCTGCCTCCAACGGAGAACTGCAACCCACCCCGGAGATCACCTCCTATTTGCAGGACCATGGCTATGTTGCCACGAACCAGAAGGGGATCGAGGAGGTCGAGCAGTTCATCGTCAGTCAGCCGCTAACCTTCCTTCGATTGCAGATCGTGAAGACGGTTAAATATTTCAGTCTCATCCGCACTTCTGCTTGGTGGTCCAACCTGAACGGCCTCTCCCGGGAGATCACCCTGGTGCTGTCGTCCGGCTTCACCTTTGTCCTGATGCTTTTTGGAATCCTGGGAGCTTGGTTGGCTTGGCGCGAGAAGATTGACCAAGCCCGATGGCTGGTGCTCTTCGCCGCCGCCACCCCGATCTCCGTCATCTCGATTGTGGTCGAAACCCGCTATCGCTACCCGCTCTACCCGTTCCTGGGCGTCTTCGCTGCGCTGGCGCTGGGCCGCATTGTGAGAAAGGAGACCTCTCTCAAGGGACTGTTGTGGGTCGGCGGGGCCCTGATTGCCAATTCTTTGGTCGACGTGGCGGGGAGCCTCCCGCTCATCATCGAAAGGCTGCATGTCCTTTTCGGGTAGGTAGGCCAAAAGGACAAGACCGGAGTTCGGGATGCGCATCTGTCTTCCTACCGGGATCTTTCCTCCGGATATCGGCGGTCCGGCGTCCTTTGTCCCTCAGATTGCCGGACGCCTGCTGGAGCGCGGCCATCATGTGGAGGTGATCACGCTGGCCGATCACCCCGAGGAGAACTTGGCCTCCTACCCCTTTCTTGTCCACCGCTTTCGCCGAGGCGAGATGCGCTTCGTGCGCCTGGTCAGGACGCTCTTCGAAATTGCCGCGGTGGCTCACCGGTCGGATGTGATCTTTGCCAACGGCCTGTTCGTCGAGGCGGCCCTGGCCGCGTGGCTCGCCCGGCGCCCGCTGACTCTGAAGATCGTTGGCGACTGGGCATGGGAGCGAGCTGTAAACTGGCGCTTGACCCGCGATGATTTGGAAGGATTCCGGGCACGCCGCCAAGGGTTGCGGGCGGAGCTCCTGAAACTCGTAAGGAGCAGTATCGTTCGCCAAGCGACCCTGGTTATTGTCCCCAGTCAATATCTTAAGCAGACCGTACAGGGATGGGGGGTTAAGGCCGAGCGAATTGTATGCATCTACAATGCCTGCGAGGTCGCTGGGGTCCAAACCGAATCTTCATTGCCGAAGTTTGATGGGGCGACCCTGTGCACGATCGCGCGTCTTGTGCCCTGGAAAGGGGTGGGATCGCTGATTCGCCTCGTCAGGGACCTTCCCCAGACTCGGCTGGTCATTGTCGGAGAGGGACCGCTGCAAGGTTCGTTGGAGAGACAGGCAAACGAGATGGGCGTTCGTTCGCGAGTCGTTTTCATGGGCCGACAGGATCCCTCCGAAGTCGGCGCTTGCCTCGCCGCATCGGATCTCTTCGTCCTCAACTCCAGCTACGAGGGTCTTCCGCATGTCATTTTGGAGGCCTTTGCGGCGGGTGTGCCCGTTCTGGCCACCGGGGTCGGGGGAGTACCCGAGGTGGTCAACCACGGTCAGAACGGTTGGCTGGTGCCTGCGGGAGTGGACGAAGCACTTCGGCAAGCTGTAGAGAGGCTGCTGGCGGACAAGGCTTTGCGCCGCAAGCTGATTGAGGGGGGAAGGAAAACGCTGGCGGAGAAGTTCTCTTGGCCTCGCTTGATTACCGAGACGGAAGGGGCGCTGACGAAATCCTTGGGAACGGATAGGGTGGCCGACGGATGACTCTGGCAATAGGGACGGCCCAGTCGGAAACGCTTGCGGTCTGCGACGGGTCTCAACTACAGAGAAACGGCCAAGGCAGGATGGACCTGCTCGGGAAGTTCTTGATTCGGCGACGTTCCCATGTCGATATTTTCAGCCGAGGTTGTCTGACCTGGAGCCCGGAGCGAAAAGGGATCCCGTGAATGTGCTAATGCTGGGGGTCGGCAATGGCGTCCTGAGGGACGCGAGCAGCGAGCCGGTGCGCAGGCACCTAGAGTACGCGCACCGGGCGCAGGGCCATATTGACTTGATTGTCGCCTCGGGCAAACGGGGTCACGTCGAACATTCGCCTGCCTTGAGGGTTCTCTACACCGGCGGCAGGCGCCTGATGTACCCGGGGGTGGCTCTTCGTTTGGCCAGAAAGGCCGCTCGCGAATTCCCGCCCGACTTAGTGACTTCCCAAGATCCTTTCGGGACGGCCTTGGTTGGGCTTCTTGTGAGCAGGCAACTGGGATGCCCTCTGTTGGTTCAGAATCACTCCTCGTTCTATACGAGCCCAGAATGGGTGCGAGAACGGCCCGTGTTCTTTCGTTCCCTGCTCCTTCTCGGGCGATTCACTTTGCGACGAGCAGACGGCTACCGGCTGGTGAACTCGATCGAAGCCCGTTACTATACGGAGCACTTGGGACTTTCGCCAGGCCGGATGCGCGTCCTGCCGGTTCCTTGCCAGCTGGGCCAGTTTCTTGAGCACCGGGAGCTGGGGGAGTTGAGATCCAAGCGGGCCGCTATGGGAATCGCTGCCGAGGATCCAGTCTGCTTGTGGGTAGGTCGACCGGCGAGGGTCAAGCGTTTGCCTGTCCTCCTGCAGGCTTTCCGTTTGATCCGGATCCGGGTCCCCCGAGCGAGACTCGTCCTGGTCACAGACCCATGCCAGGCCCAGGAGGATTTGCAGCGAGTTCAGGACAAAGAAGGGCTCGGAGACGAAGTCATTTGGGCCGGCTCGGCGGGATTTGCGGAACTGCCTCTTTACTACCAAATGGCGGACGTGTTTCTATTCTCTTCGGCCTATGAGGGGTTCGGACGTGTCCTGGTGGAGGCCGGCGCGGCTGGACGACCGGCGGTCAGCACTCGGACGGCGGGTGCCCAGCAGATCATTCAGGACGGGCGGACGGGTTATTTGGTGGACATTGGCAATGCACAGGCACTGGCGGACCGGGCAGTTCAGCTTCTCTTGCACCCGGAGTTGCGTGCCAGGATGGGGCAAGAGGCGCGCGCCTGTGTGCGAGAGCAGTTCGATCCGGACAAGGCCTTTGATGCTATTGTGGGTCAATGGCGCGAAATGGTAGAAGTGGCCAGGGGCGCATCGGTGCCTTAGGGGCAAAAGGTCATGGCTGCAGAACTGGTTTACCTTCTCCCGAAATTCAACACCGAATCGGCGGAGCATTTCTATCATCTATACAATTTCCTTGGGAATCTTAATGAACAGATCGACCTGCTCGTCGTCGTTGAGCAGATGTCGGGCTCCCAGCAACTGGCAGGTGGGTTGAGGCTGGTCCGCGTTCACACCGGTCAGCCGGCCCTTCGGCTCTGGGAAGAATTGTTTCTGTTCCTAAGGGCTCGCCTTAGAGGGACTCGCAAGTTCTATGTCCACTATTCGTATACCGGGGCGATCGCGGCCGGTCTGGTTGTGCGGATTCTCGGCGGAGAGTGCTTTTATTGGAATTGCGGGCTCTACAAAGACTTCGCTCCAGGCCGGGGCGCATCCCTTCGGGAGCGCCTTTTCCACGCTCGGCAAGTGTGGCTCTTGGAGCGCTCCCTTCATCTTTGCACTTGGCTGGTTACCGGGTCGCCTCGGATGGCCGAATACTACTCCCGGGGGGCCCGATTGCCGATTGAGAAGATCCGATTGCTGCCCAACTTTGTTGACGCCGGGCGCTTCCGGTCGGTTGACCGTGAAGAAGCGCGCCGACAACTCGGGCTGACTCCCTCTCAGCCGGTTTTTCTGTTTCTCCACCGTGTGTCGCTGCGCAAGGGGGCAGGATATCTTCCTCAATTGGCGGAGCAATTATCGGCGCGCTTGAAATCGTTTACCCTTCTGGTCGTCGGTGACGGACCGTATCTTCCCGAACTGCGGCGCCAAGTGCTGGCGCGCCAACTGACCGAGTACTTCAATTTTCGAGGATGGGTTCCGAATCGAGACGTCCCTGCCTTTTACCGTGCCGCTGACGTCTACCTGATGCCATCCCAAGAGGAGGGTTTTCCGCATGTGCTCCTGGAGGCGATGGCGGCAGGATGCCCTTTCGTGGGATTTGACGTCGGCGGGGTCCGCGACCTTGTCTCCCCATTGCAGTCGCCGTCGATTGTTCCTCCGGGGGATCTCAATCGGATGGCCTCTCAATGCCTTCGGATGCTTGTGGATCTCCCCTGGCGCCGGGCGCTGATCGAAGACGGCTACCGTCGCGTCGAATGCTTCTCGCAGGAGGAAGTATCGCGAGCCTTCATCGACCTGATCCGGGGTCATCCCCGGGGCTGGAGCGAGTTCCAAGGGAAAGAAGGACCGACTTTCTCGTGAAGCGGAGAAGGAATCGGATTGCCTGGGTCGGAGTGTGGAGCGCCGGCCACAACAACATCCGGTATCAGGAGCTGCTTCCACGACTGACGAATGTGGATCAGTACCCCGTCCGGCTGCACCAGCGTTGGTGGATCCGCGGAGTACAACGACGGGTCCTGTATCCTTGCCTGGCCGTTCTCCTGAGACTGCGCTATCCCTTTCTGCTGGCGACGGATCCGCGGCTCGCCCGGTTGTTTGCGGGCCACGTGATCTGCGAACTGGATGATCCCGTGGATCTCGAGGCCGAGGTGAGTGTTTTCTCCAGGCCCAACGTCATCGGAGTCATTGTGGCCAGCGAGGCGATCCGGGTCCGCCTCAGACAGGGCGGGCTGAAAAAGACCGTGGAGGTCGTTGCCCAGGGCGTTTCTCCGGAGAACCTGGATGAGAAGAAGGCGGTAGCCATTCGCCAGACCCTGCGCTCCTCTTCGGAGGAGGTCGTCATTGGCTTGAATCAACCCTATTCTTACCTGGGCCAAGAGCTCCGCAACCAGCGCATTGCTGCAATGTATGCCATCGACGGCCTGCTGAGAGCGATGGAGGAAGTTCGACGGCAAGTGCCGGCAGCTGTGCTCTGGGTGATGGGCCGGGCAAGTTCAGGCGTTAAGGCCTACGCGGATGGCCATCCCTGGCTTCGTCTGGCAGGCTACCAGCCGCATGGCCAGATTCTCAACTTTGTGTCGGCCTTCGACATTGGGGTTTATCCCCGTGGCGGGGATGCCTTGGGAGCCGCAAGCATCAAGCTGCTTGAGTACATGGCCTGCGGGGTCCCGACCGTGGGCTTGACGGCAGGGGAAATGGATGTGATCCGAGACAGCGGCGCCGGGATTGTGGCAAGCGACTGGTCCGAGTTTGTCCAGGGGGTTGTCCAGCTTGCGCGAGACGAGCCTCTGCGCCGTGAGCTCGGGAGACGGGGACCAACCTACGCACGAAGCTTCAGCTGGGAGCGCCTGGGCGCGGCCTACAGGGACTTGCTGGACCGGATGGTTCAGGGCGCGCCCCCGACCCGGGTGACTTTCTAGGCCGTATTCCGACCTGCGGGAGGGGCAAATAGTGAGGATCCTGCATCTCCTGAAGGCTACAGGAATCGCGGGTGCCGAAACCCATCTTCTTGTTCTGTTGTCTGGCCTCAGGGGGCAAGGGGTGGATGTCTCATTGCTCGTCCTGGAGGATCCTTCTCGCCCGGTCCCGGATCTGCTGGAACAAGCTAAAGCGTTGGGGGTAGAGGCTCAGGCGGTTCCCATTTATGCTCACCTGGATCCTACCCTTCCCGGTCGGCTGAATGAGGTCCTTCGGCCTTGGTCTTTTGATATTCTTCATGCGCATCTGCCGCATGCAGAAATATATGGAGCCCTGGCCCTTCGGCAAAGACCGCAAGCACGATTCGCGATAACTCGCCACAGCGACAATCCTTTTCGTCGCAATCCCGTGCTCCGGCTGGTTTTCACCCCGTCCTGGAGGCGGGCGAACAGCCTGATTGCGATCTCCGAGGCAGTTCGCCAATCGATGATTCGACGCGAACATATTCCGTCAGAGAGAATTGTGGTTATCCCCTACGGGCTGGATAGCCAGAAGTTTGTCGCTGGTGCGGTTCCAGGCCGCCTGAGATCCGAGTTGGGGATCCCCGACTCGCCTCTGGTCGGTTTCGTGGGGAGGCTGGCCCGACCCAAGGGAGCGGACACTCTGTTGCGGGCCTTTGTTCATGTGGAATTGCAAGAACCACAGGCACAGCTGGTCATTGCGGGGGATGGTCCGTGGAGGCAAAGGCTAGTGCGGCTTGGGGGGGATCTCGGGCTAAGGAACGTACATTTCCTGGGTTGGCGAGAGGATGTTGCCTCCATCCTGGCTGATCTGGATGTGGTCGCCATGCCTTCCCGTTGGGAAGGATTTGGGTTGGTGGCCCTGGAGGCCATGTCGCTGGGGAAGCCCGTGATCGCCACTCGGGTGAGCGCCCTTCCGGAAGTGGTCGCGGATGGCGTCACGGGTCTCTTGGCTCCCCCGGAGGACCCGGCCTCCCTGGCTGAGGAGATCCTCAAGCTCCTGCGCAATCCCGCCCTGGCGAGGCGGATGGGACAAGCGGGATTGCGCCGAGTCCGGCAGGAATTTGGCGTCGATCGGATGATCTCCAGCACGCTTCGCGTCTACGGCCAGATCCTAGAGGAAGACGCCCCAGCCGGTCGGACGGCCTCCCCCAGGGTATAATCCTCGGCAACCTCAATCGACCGCACGCGGAAGTTCATAACGCGGCACCTTTGCCGTCTGAAGTGCTGGCTTGCGAAGGATCCGACTGGCTCGAGTTATCACTCGCCTTAATGTCGGTGGGCCAGCAACCCACGTCGTTCAGCTTGCCTCGAAACTTCCCCCGTCGGAATTTGAAACCCTATTGATCACCGGGCGAGAGGGCCCCGGAGAGGCAAGCATGTCTTATCTGGCGGAGCGAGCCGGCCTTTCTCCGGTCGTGATCTCTGAGCTCACGCCTGTACCCGGTTGGCAAGACGGGATTGCCCTCGCAAAGCTGATGATCACCTTCCGGCGCTGGCGTCCGGATATTGTCCACACGCACACGGCTAAGGCAGGGGCCCTGGGGAGGCTCGCCGCGCGATTGGTGGGCGTTCCGGTCGTCATCCACACATTTCACGGCCATGTCCTGCGAGGTTATTTTTCCAGGCCCGTGGAGGAGGTGGTCCGAACGGTGGAACGAGGGATGGCTCTCTTGACCGACCGGATCGTCACGCTCAGCCCTTCCCTGCGTGCCGACCTCATCGGGATGCGGATCGCGCCCGCCTGGAAGGTTGAGGTGATCCCTCTAGGGATGGATCTCTCGAGGTTTGCCTCTGTGGAGCGGTCCGGCGGGTATCTTCGCCGGGCTCTTGGGATCGAGAACTCGGATCCAATTATCGGGACGGTGGGGCGCATGGTTGCGATCAAGAACCAGGCCATGTTCCTGCGGGCGGCCCGCAGCGTGGTAAACTCAGGGTTCACGGCCAATTTTGTCCTGGTTGGAGACGGAGAGCTGCGTGGGTCGCTGGAGGCTCAAGCCCGGAGCCTGGACTTGGCCGAGAGAGTATTCTTCCTTGGCTGGAGGGAGGAGATGGACCGTATCTACGGGGACCTGGACCTCTTCGCTATCACCTCCAACAACGAGGGGACGCCTCTTTCGCTGATCGAGGCGATGGCGGCTGGTCTGCCGGTCGTTGCGACCGCCGTAGGGGGGGTGCCAGATGTCCTCACGGATCAGCAGAACGGATACCTCGTTCCGGCGGGTGATGACGCCGCGCTGGCGGAGGCCTGGATCCGCATCTTGATCGATCCGGCCCGGTCAAGACAGATGGGGGAACAGGCGCGCCAGGATGCCGTGCACCGGTTTGCGTTAGAACGCATGCTGGAAGCAACCAGCGACCTCTACCGATCGTTGGTCGGTAGAAAGATCCCGGCTCTCTAAAGGCCGGCGTCGGGCGGTTTGATGCGCTCACCGGGAGATTGGACTCGTCGTGGGAACCCGGGCCTTGAGGGGTTGGTCGGCCGGGCCCTTCGAAGGACCCCAAGGGTAGCGGCCCCGTCTAGGGCAAACTTGTGCTGGTAAGCTCCTATCTCCCTCTTGTCCTCCTTTCCGGCGTTGCGGCCTTCCTGGTGACGCCGATTTCGGTCTGGGCTGCCCGCCGCCTGGGGTTCGTCGACGTCCCACAGCCTCACAAGATTCATGTTCGACCGATTCCCTTGCTCGGCGGTCTGGCAATCTATGCCGCCTTGGGAATCGTCCTCTTGCTGGTCAATGTCCGGCCCGCCATTCCACAACTCGTGGGGGTGGTCTTTGGAGGCACACTAGTAGCGGCCCTGGGGTTATGGGACGACCGCCACCCGGTTGTTCCATGGATCAAGATCTTGCTGGAGATCGTGGCTGGCCTGGCGGTGATTGCGGTTGGGATTCATGTCCAGTTGCTTCCCTGGGCTGCGGCGAATGTGGTGATCACTCTTTTTTGGATCGTGGGGATCACCAACGCGATCAACCTGATGGATAACATGGACGGGCTGGCGGCTGGCGTCTCGGCCGTGGCGGCCGTGTTCTTTCTGCTGTTGGCATCTACCAACGGTCAGGGGCTAGTGGCGAGCATGGCGGCGGCCATAGCCGGCGCCTCGCTCGGTTTCCTTTTCTACAACATTAATCCTGCGCTGGTGTTCATGGGCGATTCGGGCTCGCTGCTGCTTGGGTTCCTATTGGCCGTCCTCGGGATGAAGTACGAACCCTCGACCCTGCCCTTGGGATCGACCTGGATGGTTCCGATCGTCGTGCTGGGTCTGCCCATATTTGACACCGCCCTGGTGACCTATGCCCGTTGGCGTCGGCACCAGTCCATCTTGCGGGGCGGAGGAGACCACACCTCTCATCGTCTTGCGCGATTGGGACTTGGGACCAGCCGCGCTGTGCTGACGATGTACTTGGGAGCCGTTGCCCTGGGAACGTTGGGCATCGCGTTCACTCACTTGTTGCCGCCGTGGCCAAGCCTTCTCTTTGCGATCCTGGTGGGTGTGGGCCTGATCGGCGTCGTCTTGCTGGAACACACCCGGCCGATGCTGCCCGGGATGCGACCCATTGCCGTGGTCCTGGGAAGTGGGGATGGGCTGCCTGCGCTCCGCGCCGCACGGAGACTCTCCGATGAGGTGACCGTGGTGTTGGACCGTCCGCCCTCGGCCGAGGCGATGAAGGGCCTCCTTTGTGAAATGGCCACAGATCCGGAGGCGACTCGTGCTTGGCTTGATCAAGCCTGGCCGGAAGCGATGGGGTCAGGACGCGTGCCATGGAGCCAGATCTTCCGGCTGAGCGGCAAGATCCTATACCCTGACGAGGATGGCGGCCAGGAGGCCTTGCAAGAGGCCTTTCGTCAATCGCGGGTGATCCTGGTGGGGCCCACCGAGGCGCTTTCCGGCGCAGTCCGGGAAGGGTTGCAAGGAGCCTCGCGGCGTGTTGTGGAAGCTCCGGGATCAATCCGGGTTCCCGGAGGTACGCCCATTGCCCCTTGCCTGTGGGACCAGCCGCCGGCGTTGGGGCAGTGGCTCGAGGAGTTCTTCTTGGGCTCACCTCGCAAGGGAGCTGCTCCATGACGCATTTCCTGATTACCGGCGGAGCTGGATTTATTGGCAGCCATCTAGTCGAAGCGCTGCTGACCCAAGATGAACAGGTCACGGTGGTGGACGACCTGTCGACCGGCCGGTTGGAGAACATCCAGCCCTTCATGGGACATCCTCGTTTTCGCTTTGCCATTGAAACCATTACCAACGAGACGGTCATGGACCGCTTGGTGAGCGAGTGCGATGCGATTCTGCATCTGGCCGCGGCCGTCGGCGTCCGTTTGATTGTGACGGAGCCAGTGCGCACGATTGAGACCAATGTTCTGGGAACGGAGGCGATCCTTCGGGTGGCGCGACGGTACCGCAAGATGACCCTGATCGCCTCGACCTCTGAAGTCTTTGGCAAGAACAACAAGGTCCCATTCGCGGAAGAGGATGATGGAGTGTACGGGGCCACCACGCGCAGTCGTTGGGCGTATGCCACCTCCAAAGCCCTGGACGAATTCCTGGCGCTCGCGTATCACCGCTCACTAGGTCTCCCCGTCACAATTGCCCGCTTTTTCAACACTGTGGGCCCTCGCCAAAGCGGGCGATATGGGATGGTCATCCCCCGCTTTGTCCTCCAGGCGCTGGCCAATGAGCCGATCACGGTGTATGGCGATGGGGAGCAGTCGCGATGCTTCTGCAATGTTCACGATGTGGTTCGGGCCGTGATCGGCCTTCTGAACCAACCTGCCGCGATCGGCCAGGTCTTCAATGTGGGGTCGAGCGAGGAGGTGACCATCCGTGAGCTTGCGGAGAGAATCCGTGCCCGCAGCGGATCTTCCTCGAATCTGGTCTACATTCCCTATGACCAGGCCTATGCGGAGGGATTTGAAGATATGCAGCGGCGCGTTCCCAACCTGAGCAAGATTCGGAGGCTCACGGGTTGGGAGCCGCGTATCTCCTTGGACGCAACCCTGGATGAGGTCATCGCCTACTATCGAGCCCATCCAGCCCAGCTGGCCGACTTGGGATGAAATCGCGATCGGTTGGTGACGTTGAAGGCAGCCTCGACATCGGTCCCGCCCAGAGGAGCGCGGAGCGGGCGGCCCTGGGCCGACCGCGCTCTCGAGCTGGGCTCAGCCGGGCGGAACGCCGAGCGATGCTCTTGGTGGGTGATCTCAGCACGGTTTTCTTGGCGGCTGTTTTGGCCCTGGGGCTTTGGGTCGTGATCGGCCAGGGATTGGCTCGCCCGATCGGGTTTCTGCGCCAAAGAGATGTTGTGCGGCTCTTTTGGCTGGTCCCCTTGTGGTTCCTGCTGATTGCCAATCTTTATGATGCTCGCACAGTAAACTCGAAGTCGCGCACTCTGAGCGGACTGCTCGTTGCCGCGGGCGTCTCCCTCGTGTTCTATTTCGCGATCTATTTCTCACTCCCTCCGGGAGAACTGCCGCGCTTGGTGGTTCTCTTTTTCCTCATCGGGCTGGCGGGACTGGAGATCGGCTGGCGTATGCTCTATATCGGGCTGATGGCCCTCCCCTCGCTGATGCAGCCCACCCTGGTCATTGGCGCGGGAAGAGCCGGGAATTCGATCGTCAGGGTTCTTTCCGAAGAGGTACCCGGTCATTTGCGCGTTCTGGGACTGATCGACGACGATCCGGGCAAGAAAGGCCTGATGGTGGGGGGCAAAGAAGTCGTGGGGGGATCGGCCAAGCTCAGAGAGCTCGTGGAGGAGCAGGAAATTGCTGTCCTGATTCTGGCCATCACGGGGGAGATCGGAGCAGACCTGTTCCAGGCTCTGCTCGATTGCCAGGAAAAGGGGATTGAGATCGTTCGCATGCAGACCCTGTATGAGGAACTCCTGAGCCGAGTGCCTGTTGGATATCTGGATGCGGATTGGATCATGACCTCCTTTGTTGACAGCGCCCGGATGAATGACCTCTATACCCCCGTGAAGCGCTTGCTCGATATGGTTGGCGGCGCAGTGGGGTCTCTGGTCTTTGCCATTCTGTTGCCGTTCCTGGCCCTGATCATTCGTCTAGATTCCCCGGGCCCCGTCCTGCTGCGCCAAGACCGCGAGGGAAGAGCCGGCCGGCCGTTTCGGATGGTCAAATTTCGCACGATGGTGGCCAACGCCGAAGCGGATGGACAGGCACGCTGGGCCGCCCCAGGCGATCCCCGCGTCACGCGCCTGGGGAAGCTCTTGCGCAAGACCCGCGTCGATGAGATTCCGCAATTCTGGAACGTGCTCCGCGGCGAAATGAGCCTGGTGGGCCCTCGAAGCGAGCGCCCTGAGCTAGTGGCGAGGCTTGAAAAGGAAGTCCCATTCTATCGGGCTCGCCTTGTGGCTCGCCCTGGCCTTACCGGTTGGGCCCAGGTCAATTACCGATATGGCTGGTCTGTGGAGGATGCCCTCACCAAGCTTGAGTATGACCTTTACTACATCCGCCACCGATCCTTTTGGCTTGACGTGAGGATCTTGATCCGGACCCTCGGGACGGTGATGCGTTTCCAAGGAACCTGATAGTCTTCCTCCAATTGGGCTTCGTTGACAGCCTTCGCCTCCCATGGTTTAATCTTCGCGCCTCCATTTCCCCATCGTGCAGTAGCCGGAACTTGCATGAGAAACGATTACCCCTCGGATTGGAAGGCTGGCATAGGAGAGGCGGCCCACATGCTTGTCTTTCGTGGCTGGCTGGTGCTGCTGGTTGGCCTGCTGGCCGCAGCGGTGACCGGAGTGATCGTGGGCCTGCAGCCCGCCAAGTATCAGGCCGAGGCGATCATTTCCGTGGGCTCCGGGGGCTCAACGGATGGCGCCTTGGCCCTGGCGACCAGTGACCGGGTTCGACAGGCGGCCGCCCAGATGAGCGGGCTCTCAATGAGTTCCGCGGAATGGCAGGGGCAAACAACCGCGGATGCTCCCGGCGGGGGTCTGATCCGCCTCTGGGTTGTGCGGGAGGATGGAAAGCAGGCCATGAAGGCGGCGGCCTCCTGGGGCGAGGCGTTGGTCGGAGTGCTGACTCAGTTGGGGATCGGTCCTGGAGGCAATCCTGCTGCGGGGCCCAGGATGATAAGCCAGCCTACTCAGGCAACCCGAGTATCTTCGCAGCTGGGACTGAAGATGCTGACCTCGGGAATCTTGGGTTTGGTGGTTGGTCTGATTGCGGTCCTTACCCTGCGCACCGCCAAGACCGCGAGTTGAGGAGGGCAAGGGGTGAACAAAAGCGGCGAAGCCACACCTCTGCCAAAGGTGGCTCAAGGTCTGATTGAGAAATTTCATTCGCGCACGGCGCGGGTGGGGGTCGTTGGGCTAGGCTACGTCGGCCTTCCCTTACTTGAGGTTCTGGGTCATGCCGGCTACCACGTGGTCGGCATAGACGTTGATGAGGGAAAGGTCAAATCCGTTTGCCAGGGCCGCTCCTATGTTGAGGATGTCCCCTCGGCCAGAATCGCTGAGCTTCTGAAGTCCGGTTATCTCGAGGCGACCACGGATTTCTCCGTGATCCAGTCACTCGATGCCATATCGATCTGCGTTCCGACTCCTTTGCGCAAGACGGGGGACCCCGATCTTTCCTTTATTGTGAATGCGACCGAGGAAATTGCGCGGTCAATCCACGGCGGTTTGGCCGTCGTTCTTGAGTCGACCACGTATCCTGGGACCACCCGCGAGATTCTGCTGCCGAAATTCGAGAGCCAGGGGATGAAAGTGGGGGAAGACTTCTTCCTGGGGTTTTCTCCGGAGCGCGTGGATCCGGGCCGTAAGGATTGGACCACGGCCAACACGCCTAAGGTCATTGGTGGCGTAACCACAGCCTGCTTGGAGGTGGTGAAGGCTTACTACGGCCAGGCCATTCACACTTTGGTTCCGGTTTCCTCTGTCGAGGCGGCGGAGATGACCAAGTTGCTCGAGAACACCTTCCGGGCGGTGAACATTGGCTTAGTCAACGAGGTCGCGATCATGTGTGATCGCCTCGGGATGGACGTTTGGGAGGTGATCGAGGCGGCCGCAACCAAACCTTTCGGATTCATGAAATTCTCTCCGGGACCCGGATTGGGAGGCCACTGCATTCCGATCGATCCCCTCTACCTTTCTTGGAAGCTGAGGGCGGTCAACTACACCGCCCGTTTCATCGAGCTGGCCAGCGAGATTAATACCAACATGCCGCGCTACGCGGTTCAAAAGGTCCAGGACGCGCTGAATGGGAATTCCAAGGCCCTGAATGGCAGTCGGATCCTTGTGGTGGGCGTGGCCTATAAGCCCGATGTTGGCGATGTGCGGGAATCACCGGCCTTGGACGTGATTGGTCTTCTGAAGAACCGGGGGGCGATTGTGGAGTACCACGATCCCTACGTTCCCGAGGTCCGACATGACTCCTGGCGGCTGGAGTGCGTCCCCGATTTGAAGGGCGCCTTGAAGCGCGCTGACTGCGTGGTGATCATCACGCCTCACGCTTCCTACGACTGGCGCCAGGTCCTGGACGAGTCGGCCTTGATCGTAGACACTCGAAATGCGCTGGGTCAAGCCGGCAAGGCCAGTTCAAAGGTTGTGCGCCTCTAGATGGCCACGTACTTGGTCACGGGAGTGGCGGGTTTCATTGGGGCGCGGGTGGCGCGGGCTCTTCTCGATCAAGGGGACGCGGTGGTTGGGGTCGATAATCTGAATGCCGCCTATGACGTGCGCATGAAGAGATATCGGCTGCGCCTTCTCGAGGGGCAGGCTGGGTTCCGGTTTGAGCCACGCGACATATGCGATTACGAAAGTATGGAGGACTTGGTTCGGCAATCGCGCTTCGCCGGTATCCTGAACCTGGCCGCCCGAGCTGGGGTCCGGGCGAGCCTGGAGGATCCCTGGTCCTACATCGACACCAACGTGACCGGAACGCTGAACCTGCTGGAGGCCTGCAAGCAGAATGCGATCCCCAAGTTCTTGCTGGCCTCGACCTCCAGCGTTTACGGGGCGCATCCTCCGCTGCCAACCCCTGAGGAAGCAGATAGTAGCCAGCCGCTTCAACCCTACGCTGCGAGCAAAAAAGCCGCCGAGGTGCTCTGTCACGCCTACCATCACCTCTACGGGATCGACGTGACGGTCTTGAGATACTTCACCGTGTACGGTCCAGCCGGCCGGCCGGACATGGTGATGTTTCGCTTTATTCAATGGGTCAGCGAGGAGCGTCCTGTCCGGCTCAACGGGGATGGCGAACAAGACCGAGGGTTCACCTATGTCGAGGACATAGCCCGAGGGACGATCCTGGGGCTTCGGCCTCTGGGCTGCGAGATTATCAACCTGGGAGGCCACGAGCGCGTGAAGATCAATGCCCTAATCCAGATGCTCGAAGATCGGCTGGGTAAGAAGGCTCGAGTGATTCAGCAGGAGGCCCATCCGGCCGACATGCACGCCAGCTGGGCCTCGGTGGAAAAGGCGAAAAGCCTTCTGGGCTGGTCTCCCGACACTTCCTTCGCGGAGGGAGTTTCTCGAACGGTGGACTGGTACTTGGCGGAACGCTCCTGGGCAAGCCAGATGGCTACCGACTAGGACAGCGGTTGGCGGTCGGGCATGAGTCAGGCGGGGATGACCATAACAGTTGGAATCACCACCTCTACCTTTGCGCGGGGGGACTCCAAGCCGCTGGATCTCCTGAGGCGGGCGGGAATTGAATGGCGCCTCAATCCATACGGCCGGAAGCTTAACCCAGAGGAAGTCGTATCCTTCCTGCAGGATGCGGACGGAGTCATCGCCGGGACGGAGACGCTCGACCGCGCCGTACTGGGCCAGCTGCCCAAGATCCGAGTCATCTCACGCGTGGGCGTGGGTCTGGAGAATATCGACCTCACGTACACGAGGGAACAAGGCATCCAGGTGTTCAGCACCGCCGACGGACCAACTCAGGGCGTGGCAGAACTTGCCTTGGGAGGCTTGCTGGCCGTCCTGCGTGGGATTGCCCAATCTGACGCCGCCGTCCGCCGCGGCGACTGGAAAAAGCCCATGGGGCGTCTCTTGCAAGGGAAGACCGTGGGCATCATCGGGCTGGGCCGCATCGGATGCGCCTTCGCTGGCCTGCTGAGGCCATTCGGGGTTTCGTTGATGGCCTTGGACTTGGATCCTAACTTGGCCCAGGCTCAGAAGCTCGGAGTCCAATTTGTGAGTTTGGAGGAGATCCTGGCTCAGTCCGACGTGATCTCGCTTCACCTGAGCGGGGCGGCGTTGCGCCCCATATTGGGGGCGGAACAATTTGCGCGCATGAAGCCGGGCACCGTGGTAGTCAACACGGCTCGCGGAGGCTGGCTTGACGAAGATGCCCTGGCGGACTCACTGCAGCGAGGGCATTTGGGAGGCGCCTATCTCGATGTGTTTGAGCAGGAACCCTACCAGGGACCGCTTACCCAACTGCCAAATGTCGTTCTGACTCCTCACATCGGGTCCTATGCGGCGGAATGCCGCGCGAGGATGGAGGCCGAGGCGGCCGGCTGCGTGGCGGCCTTTTTTGGGGGCGTGGGAGAAAGCAGCCGGAGGTGAGACGATGACTCGCACGATTGTCACCGGCGGAGCGGGTTTCCTAGGCAGTCATGTGGCCGATGCGCTTTCAACACAGGGCCATGAGGTGGTGATCTTTGACCGCAGGGAATCGCCGTATCGGCAGCCGAATCAGGAAGAGGTTCTTGGAGATTTGCAGGATTTTGACTTGCTCACCCGGACATTTCGAGGGGCGGAGCACATCTACCATTTGGCCGCATTGGCCGACCTGAACGCGGCGCGCTCCTTGCCTCGTGAGACGGCCAACGTGAATGTGCTGGGCACCGTCAATGCCCTCGAAGCGGCCCGCCTAGCCCAGGTAAAACGGTTCGTCTTCGCCAGCACTGTATACGTGTACAGCGAGCAGGGCAGCTTCTACCGGGCGAGCAAACAGGCCTGCGAGGCCTATGTCGAAGAATACCAAAGACAGTTTGGACTGGATTACACCATCCTGCGCTTTGGCTCCCTCTATGGCCCTCGGGCGGATGAAACGAACGGCGTCTACCGCCTGTTGCGCGAGGCGGTGAAGAGGGGAAAGATCCGTTATTTGGGAGCCCCCGAAGACGCCCGGGAATACATTCATGTCGCCGACGCTGCACGGCTGAGCGCGGAAATCTTGACGCCTGAGTATGCCAACCAGTGCTTGATGATCACCGGCCATTATCCGATGCGTGCCCGCGACCTCTTTACCATGTTTTCGGAAATCCTTGGGAAAGAAATCGAGGTAGAGTATGTGGACCCCCAAGGCCTGGACAGCCACTATCGGGTCACCCCGTACCGCTATCATCCTCGGCTGGCACGGAAGCTGACCTCCACGCAGTATGTTGACATGGGGCAGGGCGCCATGGAGGTTCTGGAACAAATTCAGGGCGAGATGGAGAACCCTCCGGCGGGAAGCGCCGGAGGAGCCGAGCGAAAGCCAATCCAATGAATGTAGCGATCATCACAGCGCGGGCTGGAAGCAAGTCCATTCGCAATAAGAACATCCTCCCTGTTCAAGGGAGGCCTTTGATCGGCTATCCGATTCGCGCTGCCCAGGAGGCCGGGCACGTCTCCGCCATCTACATCTCGACCGATTCTCCTGAGATCATGGAGATCGGACGGCAGCAGGGTTGCCAGATCATCCAGCGGCCGGAGGAATTGTGCGGGGATCATGTTAACCATGGGGAGGTCATCAAGCACGCGACGGAGTACGTGGATGCCAGGGAAATCGATCTCCAGAATGTAGTTCTCTTGCTTGGCAATACGGTCATGGTGGATGGACCCCTGATCGATCAGGCTTTGGAACTCCTTCAAAGCCGGAAGGACATTGATTCGGTAATGAGCGTTTGGGAGGCCGCGGATGACCATCCCTTGCGGGCTCTCGAGATCGTGGAGGGGCTGCTGGTTTCCTACGGAGATCCGAATCGACAGGCCTCGACGGAGAGGCAGTCCTACCCGAAGGCCTATTACTACGACCAGGGTGTCTGGGTCTTTCGCAAGGAATGCGTGCAGGCGCGGGACGGGCCGAACCCGTGGTGGTGGATGGGACGGCGATCGGTCCCCATCGTCCGCCCATGGGTAACCGGCAGGGATATTCATACTGAGCTGGATGTCCGTCTGGCCGAGTGGTGGTTATCGACCCATTCGGACCTCGCTAAGTCGTAGCCTCTGGCTTGGGTGACGATGCGGCAGGGATCCTCCTTGGCCTCGGCCGGCCACTGCCCCTTGCGTCGTTGGGGTCGTGATTGGGCCAGCGGGCAAGGGGGACGCATTACGGGCTCCTCCCAGCCGGGTCGAGGGGAGGAAAGCGGGACCCTTGGGAGGGGAAGTTGAAAACCGCAACCCTGTCGAACCGCCCCGCGGCAAGGGGCTGTGGGTCCCAGAGCCGCTGGGGCCAGAGGAGAGTGTGCGCCTCACCTTGGTAAAGGCCAACGGGATCAATCCCGATCGGGATCTGCGGGGGTGTCCGGATCACAGATCAAAGGAAGAGGGCAACATATGTCCAGCACGCTAAGGAACAAGGGAGACGCCGCAACCGAAGACGTTCTCGTGAAATCTTCCTCTCCGAACGCTGGATTTGAGGAGAGCGATGAGTTTGCAGGGCCGGTTCGTGAGATCACGGCCTCGCGGGGCTGGGTTTCCCTGCATTTGCGCGAGCTGTGGCAATCCCGCGAGTTGCTGTATTTCCTGGCTTGGAGGGACATCAAGGTCCGGTACAAGCAAACCATCCTGGGCGCCGCCTGGGCGATCATTCAGCCGTTCTTTACCATGGTGGTTTTCAGCTTGTTCTTTGGCAACTTGGCGAAGATGCCTTCGGAAGGCATCCCATATCCTATCTTCAGTTACGCCGCGTTGGTGCCCTGGACGTACTTTTCAACGGCCATGTCGAATGCGGCCAACGCCCTCGTGGGGAATGCGCCCATCATCCAAAAAGTCTATTTTCCTCGCCTGGCGGTCCCCATTGCGGGCGTGCTTTCGCCGCTGGTTGACTTCGTGTTGGCCTTTCTCGTGCTAATTGCCATGATGTTCTATTTCCACATGGGGCCGTCGGTGGCTATCGTCTGGTTGCCCGTCTTCCTTCTCCTGGCGTTTGTCACGGCCTTGGGGGTTGGCCTTTGGATGTCGGCCCTGAATGTCGAATACCGCGATGTCCGCTATGTGGTCCCCTTTCTCATCAATGCTTGGCTTTTCCTTAGCCCCGTCGCGTATCCGAGCACCCTTCTGAAAGAACCCTGGCACACCCTGTATGGCCTGAATCCGATGGCAGGCGTTTGCGACGGGTTTCGCTGGGCTCTCTTTGGCGGCAGGACCCCGCCTCCGGGGCCGATGGTTTGGGTTTCGGCCCTGGCCGCTTTGTTAATCCTCGTAACCGGGGCCTACTACTTCCGCAGGATGGAACACACCTTTGCCGATGTGGTCTAGGTGCCCGCAGGCTTCACGATAGCGCTGATCGGCCGCCTCGCGCGCCGCATGGGAGGTGCGAGGCAAGGGTCTCGGACCGGATTTTTCCATGGCGGGACCGAAGGGTATAGGACTTGCTCCCTTCTCGGGAGCGGCCATTCAGGGGTTGCGGAATCAGGTCACGGCAAGCGGCGGAGAGGAAAGGTTCTTGGAGCTGAGCGCGGTGGCAAGAGGGAATGCGCGGGAGGTAAGACCAGGACGGAGTAGTTCGGTTCCCGCAAGGTGGCGACCATCGTGAGGCGGTGGGACCGGACAATTCTCCTCGGCAAGGGAAAGATGGTTGCTCGCGGCCGTACCAGCAGAGATATTGTTCGGCGCTGGAATCTGGACGAGGATATTGGACGGGCCCGGGTTTTTGTCGCCTGACCCAAAGCGGAGCAGGGTTTCGGCCGTGAACACATTGATCTGATGCGCATGCGAAAGTTGGATCCTAAGAAAGCTCTTGAAGCAGGGTTTCCCTGGCAAGGCCCGAGCGAGGGTGAGCAATCTCTCTGGCCGTTTCATGAATCCGAGGGCCTGGGTCCAATGGCCGGGGCGTGCGATGGACACGCTGACTGCCTGCTTGCCTCGGCGTACTCCCCGATCCTTGGCGGGTGTGTGGAAAACTCGGGCTCTGCCCTGCCCGATGCCGGCTTCCCTCCCCTTTCGTGATGGGGGATTCCTTTCGGTTAAGCCTGGCCTTCGGGCTCTCTGCTGGCGCCCGATTCTCGGCCCCAGAGCGTGGGGGCTGGGTTCCGCGCCTCCGCGGGGGGCGGTCCTTTGATCCGCTGGGAAGGTTTGCGTTCAAGGCCTCGCGGGGTCGCTCAAGTCCGAGACGGCAAGGCCGACTTCCGGCTGCGGATCGAAGTTGGGGCGTGACCAATGCGGGTTCTGCAGATCCACCCTCTGCTGCGCGGAGACTTGGTCTATCCCCTGGCCGGCGGGAAATCGCGGGTGTCGCTGGCGCTGTCCGAGTACTTAGCCCTTCATGGCCATACGGTCGGACTGTTTCCCTATCCGGAGCGCCTGTTTCGCCCGCCCCGTGGTTTCCGCGGCCCCTCGGGCGGGGAGCTTGAGGTGCTTTCGACTGCGACCCTGCCCAGCCGCATGGAGATCGTGCGTGACCTGCTGGCCTTGATGCGAGCGCGCCTTGCTTCTCATGGGCCGAGGGGGCAGAACGGCGGGTTCGACCTTCTGGCCTTGGCGGCTCTTGAGGAGGCAATCAAGGAATTCCGCCCTGCGATCGTCCACTGCCACCATACGGTCTCCGATTTCCCCTATTTGTTTCGATCGCTGCGAGGCCGCATGCCTCTGGTTCTCACCCATCACTCTTATCAGGCGGCAGTCGGCGTGGAGGTTTATGACTGGATTATTTTTGTCTCCCGCGCCTTGCAGGAGAAAGTCGTGCGAAGCAGTCATTTTCCCCTCGAGCGGACGAGGGTGATCTACAGCCCGGTTTCCTCGGAATTTGCCACGGGTGAGGTGAACTCGCGGAATCAGCGACATGGGATCGTGTTCTCCGGGGCTTTGTCCTCCTGGAAGGGTCTGTACCTTCTCCTGCAAGCCTACCGACTGGAACCCGCCCTGTGGGGCTTCCCCCTGACCGTGTGCGGGACCGGAGAGTCCGAGGAGGCATGCCGCGATCTGGCCCACCGATACAATTTGCCAGTGACCTTTTGCGGAAGGCTTCCCTCCGACCAGCTGCGGATTAAGCTGGGCGAAGCCGTGGCTTTGGTCAACCCAAGCCAGGGAGAAGGTTTCAGCGTGGCCTTGTTGGAAGCGGTCTGTTGCGGGACCCCCGTGGTGGGCTGGCCCCTCCAGCTGGAGGAAATGCAGGAGCTCATGGGCATGCCCGTAGGAGCCGCATATGACCCGGCGAACCGGACTCCTCAGGACTTGGCTGCCTCGATTCTGCAGTTCCTAGGGCAGACCCAAGGGGAACAGCCATCGCCCCAGTCTCTGGCCGACCGTGCGCGCAACATTTTCTCACTGTCTCGCGCCGGACAGGCCTTGGTGCAACTCTATCAGGATGCCCTTTCGGCCTAGCCTGATGAACATCCTGCGCGTTCATCCGTTTCTCCGGTCCGAATTGTTCTACCCCCGTGCGGGAGGAATGGCGCGAACGTCGGTGCGTCTGACGGAGGAGCTCGCCCGCGCCGGTGAGCGCCTTCTGGTTTTTCCCTTCCCCGACACCATCGGGACATCCACGCTCTGGGATCTGGGCGGCGGGCTGAGGGTCAGAATTCAGCCCACCGTGGTGTGGCCGGGCTGGCGCCGCTTGGGAAAGTGGTGGAGGAGGGCAGGCGGACTGCGACCCCTCCCTGACAGCCTTCGCAGCCGCTTGCTCGATGCCATGACTATGGCCGCCTTGGATCGCGCCGTCCAGGAATTCCAGCCTCAAGTGATTCACAACCACTTGGCGCATCGGGCTTTTCCCTGGGTGTACCAGGCGGCAGGACAGAAGGTCCCCTTGATTCTTACCCATCACCACTATGAGGCGGGAGAGAGTCTTGAATGCTATGACCGCATCGTTTTTGTCTCCCGCGCCCAGATGGAGGGCGTCCGTAGAAGCGTGTCTCTGAGGAGCGAGTTAGTTCGGGTGGTCCATAACCCAGTAGCCGAGGAATTCCGGCGGGGGCCCGTGTTGCCCGGAGCAGACCGCGAAGGGGTCGTTTTCTCAAGCGCCTTGATCCATGGCAAAGGCATTGATCTGGTTCTCAAGGCCTTCGCGACGGACCCTGGGCTGAAAGCTCAGGAGCTCTTCCTGTGTGGAGAGGGCTCGCTGGAGCCCGACCTCGCCTCTCTGGTCCAGGCAGAGGGGCTCAAAGTGCGGCTCTTAGGAAAGCTTCGGAGACAGGACCTCAGCGTGCGATTGGCGCGCGCGAAGGTGATGGTTTTGCCCAGCCGCGGGGAGGGTTGGAGTGGCGCGATCAACGAGGCGGTTTGCTGTGGAACCCCCGTGGTTGGATATGGCCCTCAAATCTCGGAATTGCGTGATCTCTTGGGCACAGAGGTCGGGATCCCTTTCGACGCCAATCTGCAGTCCCCGGCCGAGCTTGCCGCTTCTCTCCGGCAGGCGCTGGCTGGTCCACTCCAAGAAGCAACGGGGCGGCAACGTATGGCGGAGGCTGCCAGAGAAGCTCTTTCGGGAGACAAGTTTGCCCAAGGATACCAACAGATCTATCGGGAGTTCCTTCCGTAAGGGTTTCGTGCCCCGCAGGATGCCGGATTTAATCCCTGCGCCTCATGATCGTCTGCCCTGGCGAGTGGTCCCCTGATTGGACTGGGTCCAGCCTCACAGGGCGGCTGAGCGGCTCGGCTTTCCGTGCAGGATAGGTTTGGGGATCGCTCTGGAGCCGGAACGGCCGGTGCACCTAACGCTTGGAAGTCGCCACAAGTGGAGTCCCGTGCGCATGGGGGAACTCATCGGGGCTCTGTTGCGGACGGGCTCTGCCGCTCGCCTCCGACGATCCGGAGTCGTGACAGAGCCACTAGGCGGCTGGGCATTTCGGGCTGCAGGGCATTGCAAGTCCCAGAGGACTCTGCGCCGTTCCGCGCTGGCGAAATTTCCCGGGGTCTGCGGAAGTGCAGGTCCCTCGGGAAGTCTGATATGATCGCTCTGATACCACGATGGACGGAGGTCACAGAGGGAACCCAGGATGAGTCAGAGTCGTAAGGCTATTCAAGTGGAAGGCCTGACGAAGCGGTACCGTATCGGAATGACCGTGGATAGTTACCGCACTTTGCGTGATGCGGCGGTTGACCTGATGGCTGCGCCGGTTCGCTGGGTATCGGATGCGCTCCAGGGCAAGCCTCGCATCCGACAATCCGCTGAGTACATCCTTGCCTTGAGGGACGTCTCGTTTAAGGTCCATCAAGGTGAAATCCTGGGGATCGTCGGCCGCAATGGGGCGGGGAAGAGCACATTACTTAAGGTGCTGGCCCGAATCACGGAGCCTACCTCCGGATCGGTAAGGATCTCGGGACGCGTGGGCGCCTTGTTGGAGGTAGGGACGGGATTCCACCCAGAGTTGACAGGAAGGGAAAACGTCTTCTTGAATGGGGCAATCCTCGGAATGCACCGTGGCGAGATAGCGAGGAGATTCGATGAAATCGTTGCTTTCTCCGAGGTCGAGCGGTTCATTGACACGCCTGTAAAGAAGTACTCGAGCGGGATGTTTCTAAGGCTGGCCTTTGCGGTGGCCGCTCATCTTGAACCCGAGATTCTCCTCGTTGATGAGGTTCTCGCCGTAGGCGATGCCCGCTTCCAACGCAAGTGCCTAGGCAAGATGGAGAGTGTGGGCCGGGAGGGGCGGACCGTACTCTTCATCTCCCACAACATGCCCGCCGTGACCCGGCTTTGCCCGCGGACGATTCTCCTCGAGGACGGCGCTGTCGTTGCGGATGGTGACACGCGTGAAGTCCTCTCGACCTACCTGAACGCAGACCGGGTCGAAAGCGGAGGGATCGAATGGAACTCGCTAGAAACCGCACCCGGAGACGATGTGGCTCGGCTGAGGCGCATGCGGGTGATTGACAGCGAAGGCAATTCGCGGACCCTGTTTACAATGCGAGAGCCGATCTACGTCGAGGTGGAGTACTGGTTGCTTCGGGGCGAGGAGCGGGTCGTGCCAATGATCCAGGTTGTAAACGAAAGTGGAATCAGCGTGTTTGTCTCGGCGGCCAACCATGACGCCGCCTATCGCCAGCCGGGGCGGCGCCCGGGCCTATATCGGAGTCGGTGTGAGATCCCTGCCGACTTGATGACCGAGGGGGGCTTTTCTGTGGATGTTTGGGTCCGGGTTCTGTTCCCGCGTCGGATCTTTGTTCATGAAACCAACTTGCTCACTTTTCGGATTCAAGATACAGGACTTGGGGACTCCGCGATTGGAGAATATCGCGGAAGTTGGGGCGGCGCGATCGCCCCTCTTCTGAAATGGAACACCGATTTCTTCCCAGGGGAACCTGGCCTTGATGCAAATACTCCAAGTTCACCCGTTTCTTAGGGGAGAGGGGATTAACCCCAGCGCTGGCGGCAAATCGCGCGTTTCCAGGCTGCTGACACAGTTTCTCGTGCAACACGGCGAGAGGGTTGCCCTCTACCCCTTCGGGGAAGGAATCCTGGGGGAGCAAATCCCAGGATTCTGGGGAAATGATTTCGTTGCTCCGGTCTTTCCGACATGGTCTTTTCCAAACCAGCGATCGCTCCCCTCTCTTCTTCGGACGGCATGGAGTCTTAGGCGAAGGATGAGTCGCCACGCGGGGATGCAGGAAACCATTTTCTCCCTCGCCGCGCTTCACAATGTGCTGGAGGAATTCCGACCCGAGGTGGTTCACAACCATTTTTCGCGCTCGGATTTTGTTCTCTTCTTGCGGGCGGTGAGCCCCAGGGTTCCCGCCGTCTTGACGCACCATTCCGGAGCGCAAGGGTTCCATCTGGAGCTCTACGACCACGTCATTTTCTTGTCCCAAGGGATGCAAGAGCAATTCGCGCCTGTGGGCAGCGCACTTCGGAGCCGGTCGAGCGTGGTTTACTATCCGGTCGAGGACATCTTTCGAGAGGGAGCGATTGTCCCACCGGAAGAGCGGCAGGCGGTGGCCTTTGTTGGGAGGCCGACTCGGGCCAAGGGTTTGGACATGCTGATTGAGGCCTGGGGCAGCGAGCCCAGACTCCGGAAACTTCCGATTCGAGTGTGCGGGGCGAGTAAGGAAGAGGCAACGTACTCCAGCTGGGGAAGGAAGATAGGAATTGACTTGCGGTTTGAGGGAAGACTCTCGTCCCCTGAGCTGAGGGAGGTGCTCTCCCAATCGATTCTGATAGTGAACCCCAGCCGCCTGGAGGGTTTCAGTGTGGCGGTGCTGGAAGCGCTGTGCTGCGGCACGCCGGTGGTCGGATGGGCGCCGCAGCTCGGGGAAATTCAGAAACGTTGGGGATTTGAAGTGGGGGTCCCCTTCGATGCCCGAGTGCAATCCTCTGGGGACTTGGCCAGGTCCGTTATGGGTGCGCTCGAGAGTAACCTTCGATCAATGGAAAGATCGGCGGCTATGGCGGAAATCGCGCGGCAAGAGTTTTCGGTCGAGCGGTATGGTCGGGAGAATCGAGCAATCTACCAAAGTCTCGTTGGCCGTCGCTCCTGAACCCTCGGCCGGTCCTGCATCTTGGGCCATCAACCCCTGCCCGTGAGGTTATAGGGTGACTGTGGTTCTCTAGGGTCAAGCTCGACGTTTCTGGACGAGGGGCAACCCCTCGGACCGCCTCGTCGGTTTGTCGAGGTTGACGCCTCCGGTCGCTGATTTCTTCTGCCAGGCGGTTGGCCTGGGGCTCCTTCCCGGAATCCAGAGGCGAGGGCTGCAGCCCTCCCGCCCCGGAGGGCCGATGCGAATCTTGCGTATTCATCCTTTTCTGAAATCCGAGACCATCCTCCCTGGAGCTGGGGGAATGGCGCGGGTTTCCGTCCAATTGACGCTAGCCTTATCCCAGGCCGGACATGACGTGCGAGTGCTCCCCATTCCGGAGCGGCTATTTGGCTCGTACGTGTGGATGCTCGATCTTGGGCAGTCGGTCAGAGTTGAACCGACGTTGACTTTGCTCAGCGCGAAAAGCTTGGTGAAGCTGGCCCCGAGAGTGATCCGGTTGAGGCCGCGATCTCGCAACGCGAGAATGATGCTCCTCGACGGTATGTCCTTGGGGGCCCTAGAGGCTTCTCTTCGGTCATTTTCTCCGGAAATTGTGCACAACCACTTGGCTCGGCAACCCTTTCCTCGGCTTGCACGGGAAGCTGGGATGCGTATCCCAACAGTTCTCACCCATCATCACGGCGAGGCGGGCGAATGCTTGCAAGAGTACAGCCGTGTGGTCTTCAACTGCCGGGCGACACAAAGTCGCATCAGTGCGGAGATGGGGCTGCCCCTGGAGAGGACGAGGGTTGTGTATCACCCGGTGGCCGAGCCATTCCTTAGAGGGCCGATTCTTGGCAATGAAATGCGGTCCGGGATCGCTTTTGTCGGCGCCGTGCGCGACCGCAAGGGAATTGATCTATTGATGCAGGTCTATGAGGCCTGCCCAGAACTAAGAAAGCACACTCTGTTTTGCCTTGGGAGCGGAGAGGCGTTGGAGCGATGCCGATCAGACGCTCAGCGACTAAACTTGCCAATTGTCTTTGAGGGACAACTGCCGACGGCCAGCGTGCAAGAACGTCTGGGGAGTGTGCGGGCCACGGTCATCCCTAGCCGTCTCGAGTCGTTCAGCCGGGCTGTCACCGAGTCGCTGTGCTGTGGCACTCCAGTCGTCGGTTGGGCAGACCAGGTGCACGAGACGGAGGAGTTGCTGGGCGTTGCACCGGGCCTTGCTTTCGACGCCCGGAGGCAATCCGTGCAGGAACTAGCGGCGAGCATCTCCGCCCTTCTGGCCAGCGAGTTGATGGGGACGGAGAGTCGGCAATGCCTGGCCCGCGCCGCGCGCGAGACCTTCACTGTCGCAAGATTGTTGCAGGGGTATTTGTCCATATACCACGAGCTGCTCTGAAAGGGCAAAGGATCGAAATCCGCGGTTTCGGCCAACGTTCTGCCCTTGGAGGCTTTCGGGTGCCGGGCGGGGTCACGGAAAGCGATCGCTTCGGAGGGGGAGGGCCGGGCCTTTATCGGCACTCGACACTTGCCGTTGAATTCGAATTGCCAGGTTGGGTGGGGCTGGCTGCGAGTGGCCTCGTACGGTTGGCGGCGTGCACAGAGCTGGACTCGCCAGCTTGCAATGCCTTGCCTTCTTTGGAGACGGATCTCGAGAGCCGGGCGAGGATCCTCTCAGGATTAAATATGAGGTCCTGAAGCTGGCAGGGCCGACGCGGCGTGCGGCGGCGGGCCCGTGAGAGATGGATGCTGAGCCAAGAGAAGGCAAACGGTGTGCAGGCAAGAGATGTCGCCCGTGGGCGAGCGTCCCCACTTCTGGCGGGGATGGTAGGATTCCGGCTAGGCGGACACCGCTCAATCCCATGAGGGTAGCCCATCGGCGAAAGGGATCTTCCTAACAGGAGCACTCGCTTGGAGAGAAACAGGGTACTCATCGTGGGTGGAGGTCAGGCAGGCGCTACGAAGCATGTCCCTGCCTTTCAGGCCTGCTCGGAGGTAGAGGTTGCGGGAATCTGTGATCCTGATCTTGAAAGGGCAGAGCGGGTTGCCCGCGAACGGCGCCTTCCTGCGGCCTTCGCTTCCCTGCAGGAGGGACTGCTTCGGACCCAGGCAGGCATGGTCTCCATCTGCACTCCTCCTCAAACTCATCGGGAGTTGGCCATCTACGCGATGAGGCATGGTGCCGACGTCCTTCTTGAAAAGCCCTTCACCATAACCCTGGCGGAAGCCAAAGAAGTGATGGAGGTCCAACGCGAGACCGGCCGCAAGCTGTCGGTCGTCCACCAGAACAAGTTCAACTGGGGTGTGATGAAGATGCAAGAGATTGTCGAGGCCGGGGCGGCTGGAAGGATCCTTCATCTGGGCCTGACCTGGCTGACCAATGGGGATCGGGATCGCATGGTCGTGGATCCCAACTTCTGGTGCCATTCCATCCCCGGGGGGCGTTGGGCTGAGTCTTTTCCGCACCAGGCGTACATTGCCTATGCGCTCGTGGGCCGAATGAGACTATTGCATGTCTCCGCACGGAAAACCACTGACAAGTGGCCATGGATGAAGGCGGATGAGGTGGATGTGGTCTTGGAAAGCGCCGATGGCTATGTCAATGTTCGGATGTCGGCCAACCCGCAGGAGTCGAAGAGACGGATCAATGTTCTTCATGGGACCAAGGGCTCCTTCATGTTCAGCTACAAGGTGGCGATGCCTTTGCAGGAGCGGCCACGCGCCCGGAGCGTACGCGACTATATTCTGCGCTCTTTCTCCCAATTCCTAGGTTCAAGGCGCAAGTCAGAGCCCGTCCTTTCTCCGCATGATCGGCTTATCCGCCAGTTTGTGGCGCATGTGTTGCACGATGCTCCTTCGCCGACGCCTCCCGAAGAGGCTTATCACGTGGAAGAGCTGACCGAGGCCTTTGGGGAACGGTTCGAGCAGGTCTTCCAATCGCGAAGCGGTCCCTCGCCCTCATGACCGGGTCGGAGCGCACGCGGGAACGATACACCTATCAGCAGGAGCCCCAACCCGATGGCACTCTGGTATCCTCAGCGGGCGAAGACCGGATTCCTGTTCGACCTCCGGATTGGGAGGAGGCGCTTGGGCTCCTGAAGCACCTGAACACCCTGCGCGACGCGGCGGGACGAAGAAACTCCTCGCTTGTCCAGATCGACGGCTTTGAGCCCTGGTGGTTTGTCCAGGACCGACTGTACCGTTTCTATCTTCTCCCCTTTACCCGGTATCGGGAGTTTCTGCAAGCAACCTTTGGACGGGCGGCGCTGGAACTTGCGGCTGCGCCAGGCGATCTGGTCCGACTCGTTGAGATTCTCTCCGGGCGGGAGGGGTTTCCGTACTATTACCCCCTGGACAGAAACGGGATTCCTCTACCTTCTTTGGCAAGACTCGGCTGGAGGCAAAGAATTGGCCGGGTGGCCCCCCTCGCACTCACTTGGGCCAGCCTAATGTTCTTCCGCTTGTTGCAACGCGACACCATACTTTACATTATCGATCAAGTGAGCCCCGGCCTGGACCATGATTTCCGTCTGTCCCCTCTATATCAGGAACTTCACGCCAGAGGCTATCGGGTGGCGGAGTACGCCCACACTTTGTCTCCTCGAAAGGCCTTAGCGAACAGCGCCAGGCGTTGCCGTCCTGTGGCGTACATTGAGTCCTTTGGAGGGTTGTCTGATCTTGATAGGGGTCCGGAGTCGCCGGCGATGTCGGCAGGTGTGGCCGCGAACGCCGCGGATTTCGAGGAGGCTTGGGAACGTGCCCTGCTTCCGCTGGTTCTGGCATGGTGTACCCAGTCGACGGCGCGCTACCGGCGTATCTGTTGGGCCATCCGGGTACAGGGAGCGAAGCGCGCGATTATTTTCGATGACAATCGGCATAACCACGAATTGGTCGCCGCTTGCCGGCACATGGGGGTCAAGGTTCTTGGCTTCCAACACGGCTTGTTCAACCGATTTCACACCGGCCTCATGGCCTATGGATTTGAGGGGGCGGGGCGCCACGATTTCGATCTCTACGGGCTTTGGGGACCGCTCTTCGTCGAGCGGCTCACGCGGGATAGCCAGCTTTTTGATCCCGGACGGGTGTTTGTGTCCGGACCGTTGCGGCCTCCTCTTTCCTTGGATCACCTCGCCCCCAGAGCCGACTCGGGAGGAGGCCGGGTCTGTCATGTCCTTCTGGTTGCGGAGCCTTTGGCGCGCCGAGAGGAAGTGGCAGCCTATCTGCGCCCCTTGATGGAGGATTCGCATTACCACCTCCAGATCAAGCTTCGCCCGGGGGAGTCGAGAGCCGGTCTGAAATCGTACGGCATGAACCCAGAGGGTGCGGACCTGGTGCAGACCGCATCGGTATACTCTGCCTTCGAGAACACCGACGTCGTGATAGGGACCTACAGCTCGGTCCTCTATGAGGCGGTCCTTGCCCTCCGGCCGATCGTCTGGTTGCGGACTTCGATGGCCTACGGGGGGGAGGTTGTTCAAGAGGGGTTGGCAGAGGCAGCCCTTGGCCCTGAGAAGGTAAAGGAGGCAGTTGATCTGGCGGCGCGGCTGCCCCTGGAGGAACTCAAGCGTCGGCAGCGTCTGGCTTGGGGAGATCCTAGCCCATCGGGCGTGAAGATCCTGCTGGACCGAGCGGAGAAAGACTTGTGGGAACCACCGGGTCACGGAAGGATGGTCTAGCCTGATGCGTGTGGCCTACGTTGTCCCCTACCTGCGCCTCCAAGGCGGCTATGCGACTGCCGCGAGGGGGGCCATTCGGGCGCTTTCGGCCAAAGTCGATCCCGTTCTCGTGGTCGCACGGGCGGACGCCAGGGAGGCCAAAAGCCTTTTCCCCGAGCTCCCGCTCCTTCTGGTTCCGGAGATTCAGCCCCTGCAGGTTGAAACCATCTCCTTGCTCCCGAGGCTTCTTCGCACGCGAATGATGATTGGCTCTTTGCCCCCTCTGGGAACAGATATCGTTCACGCCCTGGAAGCCTTTCCGGCAGGATGGGTTGGGAAATGGCTCGCTGAGCGTGAGGGTTTGCCCCTGGTGCTGACGGCACACGGGACCTACGCAGTCGTTTGGAGGAACTCTGTTTGGTCCCGCTGGGCGTACGGGGGCGTTCTCCGGAGCACTTCGGCCATTTGTCCTGTTTCCAATGGGACTGCGGTTCGGATGAAGGCTCACTTCCGAGAGGCCATGGCGGGCAGGCTAATCGAGGTGGTCCTGCAAGGATCGGATGCCATCGGCCAGACTCCGATGGAAGAGGCAATCGAGCATCGATTTCCCGATAGCCCGGTGGTGTTGTCCGTTGGCAATCTCAAGGAAAGAAAGGGCTATCACATCAGCCTGCAAGCTTTCGCGTTGCTGCAGGAAGAATTTCCCGAGGCCAGTTATCGCATCGTCGGATCCGGCCTGGGGAGTGCCTACCATAAGAGGCTTCTGCGGATGGTGGCGCGACGAGGTCTCCGCCATGTGGAATTCCTCGGTACAGTCAAGAGGGGAGATCTGGACCACCTTTACGCTGAAAGCTCAGTCTTCCTCTTGGCTTCCCAAGAACAGGATGATCACTTTGAAGGCTTTGGACTGGCCTTCCTGGAGGCGGGGGCGCACGGGCTGCCAGTTGTGGGCACTCGGACCGGAGGAATCCCCGATGCCGTAAGGGACACTGAAACGGGCTTGCTTTTCGATCCTGGGGATGTGTCCGGGATGGCGGAAGGCCTCATTCGACTGAGCCACGATCCGGGCTTGGCGCGGGAACTCGGACGGCGTGGACGCAGGCACGCTGAGACTCTCACCTGGAAGCGATATGCGGAGCAGCAGTTTGGAGTGTATGCGCGGGTCTTGGCCCGTTCGACAAACCGATAGCCCTATGCGCATTGCTTATCTCTCATCCGCAGGAATCCCCTCGCAAACCGCCCACAGTCTTCAGGTGATAAAGATGTGCGAGGCCATGATCGAAGAGGGTCACGCCGTTCGCTTGTTTGCTCCCCGGACCTCCACTAGCCGTGTCCCGGAAGACGCTGATCTGAGCGCATTTTACGGATTGGAGGCCCCAGTTCTTCCGTCCTTTGTCGCGACGCCGCGCCTCTTGGGCCGCAAGGGGCTGGCCGCGGTAATGGTGCGAAGAGTGATGCGCGAGAAGTTTGACCTGATTTACACTCGAGGAGTCGACTTTGCCTTCTTTTCCTCGCGATGGGGACAGTCGACGGCACTGGAACTACACCAGATGCCCTCCGGCCGAATGGGCCCCCTCTATTTTCGGGGATATCTTCGCTCACGGCCCGGGAACCGCTTGGTAGTCATCAGCTCGCGTCTCGAACAATTAGTGTTGGAAGAATACGCCGGTGGGGATGGCATCCCGATTCTGGTAGCGCCTGATGCCGTCGATCTAAGAAAGTATGACGGTCTTCCGAATCCCGCCGAAGCCCGCAGGCAATTGGGTCGCCCGGCCGATCAATTCACGGTCGGGTACTTCGGGAGCCTGTATGAAGGGCGAGGTGTCGAACTCGTCGCTGAACTGGCCCGCCAGATGCCGGATCTGAGCTTCCTTGTCGGAGGAGGCGACGAGGAGCAAGTTGGCAGGTTCTCCCGCGGAGAGAGCTTAGTCAACGTGGAATGGTTAAGACACGTCCCCCACGGCAAGGTCCCGCTATGGGAGGCGGCCTGCGAGGTGCTGCTGATGCCCTACCAGACCAGAGTGACGGTGCAGGGAAAAAGCGACACGGCAGAGACCATGAGCCCGCTTAAGCTTTTCGAGTACATGGCGGCGCAGCGCCTCATCTTGGCCAGCGACCTACCGGCGCTGAGGGAAGTTCTCAATGACGGCAACAGCGCGCTTCTCCCTCCTGATTCCCCTTTGGCCTGGCGGGACATGATTCGGCGCGCTCAGCGAGATGGGCCATGGCGTGACGACTTGGCGAGGCGGGCTCGCCTGGATGTGACCCCACACACCTGGAGAAACCGCGTGCGCGCAATTTTGGAGCCAGGCAGGATCTAGATCGATGGCCAATGGTATGGGCTCGATCCTGCCTCCGTGGAGCAATGTGCGGTTAGGTTACATTGCGCGGGCGCGAATTCCATCCGACAAGGCCAATAGCATCCAGGTCATGAAAATGTCGGCTGCGTTTGCCGCGCTGGTGCGAAGCGTGGAATTGATAGTGCCCTTCACGGGACTCGGTGGACGAAGGGATCACGAAATTTGGGATCGCTATGGGGTGAGCCCCTCCTTCCGACTGACTTGGTTGCCATATCCTCACCTGGGCAAGAGATTGGACATTCGGGGCTATGCCTCGGCCTGCTGGCTGTACACGCAGCTCCGCGGATTTGACGTCGTCTACACAAGGGATCTCTGGGCGGCCTACCTTCTGGCCAGATGGGGACGTCGTCTCAAGGTCGGCTTCGAGGCTCATGACTTGGCCGAGGAACGCCGCTACCCGGTCTGGGAACCTCTGGTCAAGCAATATCAGTTTTCTGCCCGAGTAAGGGGAATCTTCTGCATTTCGCGAAGCTTGGCGGAGGCGTATCGGCAGGCCGGGGCTCGGGAAGAGTTGCTGCAGGTCGCCCCGGATGGGGTGGACCTCCGCCTCTTTTCGCCAGCACGGTCCAAGAAGGAGGTCCGAAGCATGCTCGGGCTGCCGGCAGAGGCCTCCATCGTATGCCATGCGGGCCAGCTTTACCCGGGTCGCGGAATCGAGGAAACCATTGAAGCCGTGTCTGGCATTCCGGGGGCCTTGTTGCTCTTGGTGGGCGGTCAGCCAGAGGACATTGCACGATTGGAGGGCTGGGCGCGGGTGCGGGGTTTTGAGAAGTGTATACGATTTGAGGGGCAAGTGCCCAATCACCAGGTTCCGCTGTACCTCTGGGCGGCCGATGTGCTGGTCATGCCTTATACCTCGCGGACTGCGACAGTCCGGTTCATGTCGCCCCTCAAGATGTTTGAATATATGGCCGCAGGCCGCCCCATTGTAGCGACTGATTTCCCTGTGGTGAGGGAAGTGCTTGAGCCGGGGCGATCGGCGATCCTGGTCCCCCCGGATGAAGTCGTTGCTCTTCGCAATGGGATCCAGCTGGCTCTGGTGGGTGGAGAATCCGTGACCCGGGCGGCTGAGTTTGCCCAAGCCGAGGCCGGAAAGTACACGTGGGTCGAACGCGCGAGACGGATTCTCGAGTTGCTGGCCTAGACCCTTGGCGGGTCGTGGGATCGCCCTGAAATCTGCGGGAAGGAGTAAGGAGACCAGGAGGCCGAGCAGGGCCGTGTCTCTGCTTGCGCCATGCGCTCCTCCCCTTGCCGTGGTCATCGCACCCGAGGCGGACCGCGGTCCGCTCTCCGGTTGGTGTCCTGCCTTTCCCAACCCCTCGCTGTGTCCGCCGTTGAACTGGATGGAGACCGTCCGCGGCCATGGTGGCTCAGGAGTATGATTGGATCCAGCGGAAGATCAGAGTCCCTGAAGTTCCAGCGAATCTCGTTGTCGTGAAACGGCACTGGGTCAGTATGGGAGTAAGAGCCCTCCTGGTTCAGTGATCCAACCGCTGGAGATTTTGGATCGTGCGGCGCTCTTTATGGCCCTGGCGCTTGAGGATCTGACTGTCGAGGCGTCTTTGCCAGCGTGGCGCTCCTTTCAAAGTTCCAGTCAGGAGTCAGCGAGTAAGGGATTCTTGCTTGCCGCCCCCGTTTCGCAGAGGTCCTATTGGCTTCGCATGGCGACCATGAGGCTTGTGGTTGGGGGATATTCCTTGGATCCTACCAGCCCAACCGCAGGCTTGCAGCAATGGCATTATGCCGGGTCCCCTTCGCTTGGGTTTCTCCCTTGAGCTCCCATCCATGACACGACTAAGGCGGGAATCATCTCGTGCTGGCAAGGAGCATTCGCACTCCGAACTACAAGATCGCAGAGCCAGCCTCGGGATTCGCCGTGGTTGACGGCCGCAAGCAGGCGTTCCCATTTTCCTGTCCTTTCCCAGGTTGGTTTTGCGTGAATCTGAAATTGCTTGGGCGGGTTCCCATTGCGGGAGGCTTCAAAGTCGTCAGGTTCAAGAGGTTTCCCAAGCGCCCTTGGTAAGTTGCGATGTGGTGTCAGCACATCCTCCTGTGGAGTGCTCCGTTGTGGCCACAGGGCACGGTTGGCGACTGCGGAGGAATTGCGGAGCCCCCATCGAGCACACTAGTCCTCCCGGCGGACTGATTGGCAGAGCCGGTGCCGCATGGATTCGGTCCTAGCAATCGACAAGGATGGAGCACCAATCGGAATGGATGCGTGGCTGATCGGCATACGAAATGCCCTATTTCACTCAGGCTTTCTCGGCACGAGTCCAAGAACGTGGCTCGCCATGGGCAACCTTCTGATCGTATCTTTGCTCATCTGGGGGGTCTGGTGCCTTTGGATCCTGGCCAGGCACGATGATGCACTGTACGCTGGCCTGGCGGCGGTCTTGTTCGCAGCCGCTCAGGTAGTTGGCCTGGAGCTCCTATTGGGCCTGTTGGGGGTCTTGTATCTTAGCGTCCTCGAGCCCGTTGAGGTATTGGTCAGCCTGGTTTTCTTTCTTGTCGCGATCCGTCCCCGATTGCCAGAAGCACGGGAGAACGCTCGGCTTTTCTGGGACAGGCGAAGGGGACTTCGACCATCGCTGCTCGTGGTCGTCCTCCTTGCATTAGGCAGCTTTGTCCTTTTGCGCAGCCTGTTTGAAGGATTCTTCCTGCCCCCGCGTGAATGGGACGCGCTCACCTACCATCTCCCCATTATGGCCGCGTTCTACCAGATGCATGCTATTCGGCCGCTTCACAGCCTCGTGGTCTGGGTCGATTCGTATCCGTTTGATGGCGAACTTCTCTCTCTTTGGACCGTCGTCTTCCTCGGGCTGGACAAACTAGTGGATCTTTCCTACCTGCCCATTCTTCTGGCGGGTTTGGTCAGCCTGTATGGGCTAGCACGCACGCTGGGGCTCTCGCGGCGCGGCTCCCTCGTGGGCGCCTCGCTGGCCGCATTCGCGCCTGCGGTCATTGCGCAACAAGTGACGGCGCACCTCGACGCATTCACCATGGCTCTGCTGGCTCTGGGGCTGTACCTCGGAGTCTCGGGAAGCCAGGAAAAATCGTCCTACAGGGGGCTGAGCACTTCAGCTCTTTCCGTGGGCTTGGCCTCGGGTCTCCTGATCGGGTCAAAATACACCGGTTTGGTCTATGCGGCGGTGATCATCCTGGTAGCCCTCGCATGGAGAGCGAAGTCCAACCTGGCCGCCCTGGCATTGGCCGGTCGAAGGCTATGGGCCCGTTTTGTTCTCACTACCTTGGCGGTTCTGGGATTGATCCTCCTCCTCGGTGCGTATCCCTATATCCGCAACCTGGTTGAGTTCCAGAATCCCCTGGCCCCCTATCGATTCCAGATAGGAGACGTGGTTCTGTTTCCGGGATCTCGGCTGCCGAGCCAGATCGTGACTGACAACACCTCTCAAAGTCTCCTCGCCCAACCCCTGGTCCTTCGCCTGCTCAGGCTTTGGCTCGATCCAGGCCTTGCGGCGCACCAGGATACAAGTTTCGGATTGGGGGCGATCTGGCTCGGAGTAGGTTTGCCAGCATGCGTGCTTTGGCTCGTCTACTTGACCTACCGGCGGAAGTTTCTTCTTCTGTTCACCGCGCTTGCGATTCTCGCTTGTGTCGTCGCAACGCCCGCCTTTTGGGTCCCGCGATACTCCCTTCCACTGCTCATCGTAGGAGGATTGGCTGCCGCCTGGATCTATGATCTACTGGGTTCCAGGCTGGGGATAGGGCTGGGAATCGGGGTCAGCGCGCTCGCGGCTTTCGCGGTTTTTGTGAGCTCGGATCTTGGGGGGATATCTCCGCCCGTGCTGCGCGATTACGTGGCGTCGCGCGACGATGCGACCCGTTCGAGCGCCCCCTTTGCTGGCGAGGGACGAAATACCTTCCTCTACCTAGACCAGAAGACAGAAAACAATCCGCAAGTGATTGCCTACACTGGATTAGTGCGATTTGTCTACCCACTTTACGGGCCGGACTTTCACAATAAGGTTCTGCCATTTCCGGGTGGGCCCGAGCAAAGCTGGGAGGCCAGCTTGGAGAAGGAGTCGGTCAATTACGTGCTAGCCGTTCGAGGCAAGCCGCAGTACACATGGATTGTCAGCGATCCTTCCTATGAAGAGGTAGCCAGCGATGGGTCCTACGGGTTGTTTGAGCGGAAGCAGTAGGGGTGAGGGGGAGGTGGTGCGGGTGGTGAGCTGGGTTTTTGTGGCCGCCGCGTTAGTCCT